>JAABUQ010001291.1_pt1 | contig 54773 bp, 63 predicted proteins | sample 5560001 | NCBI WGS metagenome assembly JAABUQ01 (sample SAMN10711888, study PRJNA513371) | rock metagenome | isolation source: Antarctica rocks | place: Antarctica: Victoria Land, Finger Mt nord | collected 2015-12-18
GTTGGGCGCGCCAGCGGGGGTCGAGGAGCTCGACTGTGGAGGGGGTGTTAGTGGGGGAGTGGGATTTGAGTGGGGTTTTGGCTGGGGGGGGGGCGAGGCGGGGGGTGGGGGGCAGGGGGAAAGGAGGAGGGAGAGAGGCGGGGAAAGGGAGGGAGGAGACTGACTTTTCATATGCTGATCTAGTTCTTCGTACGGGATCTGCTGCTTGCAGTTGGGGCACAGCGCCATTTGCTGGCCCTGCCGCTTGGCCTGCGCGCGTGGCACGTAGTCGGTTTTGATGCGCATGGGTTGGCCGGGGGCGCCTTTGGCTGCGAGCTGGGCGGCTTGGGCGCGTTCGCGCTGGGCGGTGCGTTCGGCGATGGCGGCTTCTTCGTCGGTTTGGGTGGGGTGTCGCTGTTGGTATGGAGTTGGGGAGGGGGAGTAGGGTTGAGAGGGTGGAGGCATGGCGTAGGGATTTTGGGGCTGGGAGTCGTAGAAGAGGGAGTAGTCGTCGGAGGTGGGCATTGCTTCTTCGATGCGGCGGTCGTGCGGCTGTAGGGACATGGCTGCTTTCTGCTCGAGGGATGCGGATTGCAGGTCGTTTAGACTGGGTGGTGGAGGGAGATCGGCCTGATCGTCTGCTTCTTCGAAGAGGACGGTCTCGACGACGACGAAGTCGTGCCAGTCGATCTGGGCGTATTCGAGCTGTTCCTTTTCGACCGCTTCTTCCTTCTTCGCTTTCTGCTCTTCTTGGAACTTCACCCATTCTGCGCGCTGCTTGGCGCGGCCGAGGACGTGGAAGCGGTCCGCGGCGTTGGCTTCGAGCTCCGAGACTCGTGCTTTTTGGGCTTGGGTGCCGGAGGCGCTGGAGGCGAGGAGGAGGGTGGTGTACTGGTCTACGAGGCGCTGGAAGAACTGGTGGAGACTGTGTTGCGGGCGGAGGAAGTCGAATTGATAGTTCCGCGATTCTCTCTGCACGAGGGTCGTCATGAAGGACCGGCCGTTCTTGGCCACGAACAGAGCTGTAACTCGCACAACGTCGAGATCTTGGGCACTGATATTCGGCATCCGCGCGGAGAAGTGAAAGTCTGGCGGTGGGGCCGGCCCTTTGGGTTTCTCTGGTTCAGGCGCTGGAACTGCTTCACCTGCTCGCCCTGCTGATACTGCGGTTCCTCGACCGGCGCGGACTTCGTCGAGGCGCCATTGATAGAAAGGGCTGTAGGGGTCTTTGGGGCTGAGGAAGGAGAATTTGGGGTTGTGCTTTTCTCGATCGCGGATACGGTCTTCGAAGACGGCCCCGTTGCGAGCGACGTAGCCGGCTGTGCGTTCGACGATTGTGCGGATGTCTTTGGGAGGTAGGACGATGCCAGCAGGGGGCTTGCTGACTTCTTCGGGGAGGTTGATGGGGCCAGCATTGTCGGTGGTTGTTGCTGAAGGGGCCATGGTGAGTGGTATCTTAAATCTCTTATCCTGCGGTGGTTGGGTTCATTGGCATCAACTCCGCATAGCTAGCTTTCTGTAGCTTGACTGAAGAAACGACTCCTTTGCATGGACGGATTCCGCGCTTGGAGCCGACCCAGAGAGTCAAAAGCAAGGCCGGGGTCCAATTTGGCTGTTGAATGGTATCGCAGAGTTATCTCTCGGTCACTTTCGACTCAGGCCGTTAATCCCATTTCTTGAACAATTAATCATGCCGTCAAAGGTCGAAATGTTGCAGAGAGTCAATGTCACTAGCGGCGGCCGGTTAATGTTCGGTGAAATGAATTGAAGCCCCTTGCTCTCCTTTCCAACAGAGGTGTCCTGTCCAGCTGCACTGGAGGAGAACTCCGAGATTCTTCAGGAAGGGGCAATGTCACCCGTTCGATCTTCTTACACTCTTTCATCCTCTTTTGAGCCTCTGTGATTGTTTGTGGTGGCATCAATAGGCTGACGAGCGGCCTCACATCCAGCTCGTCCAGCTGTCCGCGCATCTATTTTACCAGAAGTTGACACAGATTCTTCCAACATGGCTGCGAAAAGCAGCCCAATAGACCCGAGTCCGGGACAAGCCCCTCGATCTTCTAACACTTCAGCCCAGAAGAGCAAAGGAAAACCGACCGACTACAGCTCCCATGGCGTTACCGACAATGACATCGTCCTACTTCCCTCTTCGGACTTCCAGCTTCTGGGCGTTCTCACGGCCGTGGCAGCATTGGTCAGGCTGTTCAGGATATATCAGCCCAGCAGCGTTGTCTTTGATGAAGTACAGTAAGTAGCGTACAAAACAATGACCAGTTTGGGACTGATGCTTGCATAGCTTCGGTGGCTTTGCTTCAAAGTATATCAAGGGCCGCTTCTTCATGGACGTTCATCCTCCACTTGCCAAGCTCTTGTTGACGCTTGCTGGGTGGCTTGCTGGCTTTGACGGGGAATTCGACTTCAAAGATATTGGTAAAGACTACGTTGAGCCCGGGGTCCCCTATGTCGCTATGAGGATGCTCCCAGCAATCATGGGTGTCATGACGGTGCCGATGATCTTTCTGACCTTGAAAGCTGCGGGTTGCAGGACTACGACCTCTGCCATGGGTGCAGGCTTGGTCATTTTTGAGAACGGCTTACTGACCCAGTCACGCCTAATCTTACTCGATTCGCCTTTGATCGCTTTCACTGCCTTCACAGCTTTGGCGTGGACTTGCTTCACGAATCAGCATGAGCAAGGCCCGGAGAAGGCGTTTGACGCAAGCTGGTGGTTCTGGCTAGTAAATACTGGATTGGGTCTTGGTGCTACTGTCAGCGTCAAATGGGTTGGACTTTTCACAATAGCCTGGGTCGGAAGCCTGACACTTGTCCAACTCTGGGTTTTGATTGGGGATAACAAGACAGTTACGCCCAGAATATGGTTCAAGCACTTCCTGGCGCGCGTCTTCTGTCTGATCATCATCCCGATAACGTTCTACATGGCATTGTTCGCGATTCACTTTATCTGCTTAGTGAACCCGGGGGACGGAGATGGGTTTATGTCCTCCGAATTCCAAGCTACCCTGAACTCCAAATCGATGCAGGACGTGCCTGCCGACGTGGTTTTTGGAAGTAGAGTCAGCTTTCGACACCACAACACCCACGGTGGATATCTGCATTCTCATAATCACATGTATCCTACTGGCAGCAAGCAACAACAGATCACGCTCTATCCCCACAAAGATGAAAACAATGCCTGGCTTCTTGAGAACCAGACTCAACCTGAAGGCGCAGACGGGCCAATCATGGGTTTGAAGGCTTGGGACGACTTGGAACCTGCAAAGATCCATGATGGTGCCGTCCTCCGCTTGCATCATATCGTCACTAGCCGTCGTCTGCATTCGCATGATGTGCGTCCCCCAGTCAGCGAGGCGGATTGGCAAAACGAAGTTTCTGCGTATGGATACGAAGGTTTCGAGGGAGACGCCAACGACTTCTTCAGAGTCGAGATTGTCAAATCTATGTCTGATGGTTCAGCGGCGAAAACGCATCTACGTACTATCGAGTCTAAGTTCAAACTCGTTCATGTCATGACTGGGTGTTCTCTCTTCTCGCACAAAGTCAAATTGCCCGACTGGGGTTTTGATCAGCAGGAAGTGACTTGCGCTAAGCAAGGGACTCTGCCGAACAGCATATGGTACATCGAGCAAAACGAGCACCCAATGCTCGGCCCAGATGCCGAGAAAGTCAACTACAAAAACCCAGGTTTCCTGGGAAAATTCTGGGAGTTGCAAAAGGTCATGTGGACCACCAATGCAGGTCTTGTAGAATCCCATGCTTGGGATTCAAGGCCTCCATCTTGGCCAGTCATGCGCCGCGGCATCAATTTCTGGGGCAAAGACAATCGTCAAATCTACCTTCTGGGCAATCCTGTGGTTTGGTACTCCTCTACTTCAGCAATTGCCATCTATTTGGTCTTCAAAGCTCTTTCGATCCTGCGCTGGCAGCGTGGCTTCAGAGACTATGACAATGTCAATTTCAAGCGTTTCGACTACGAGATTGGCACGTCTGTTCTTGGCTGGGCCTTCCATTACTTCCCATTCTATCTCATGCAACGACAGCTCTTCCTGCACCATTATTTTCCTGCGCTTTATTTTGCGATCATGACGTTATGTCAGATATACGACTTTGGCCTCAATCGGATTTCGAGTTTGGGCCTGAAAGGAAAGCCTGGTGTTGGCCGGAGTGGTGTGGCGCTTATTCTGGGAGCTAGCATCGTTGCTTTCACAGTTTACGCCCCACTGGCATACGGCAACGCGTGGACTCAAGATGCGTGTAAGAAGGTTAAATTGTTCGACACTTGGGACTTCGACTGCAATACCTTCCATACTGATGTAAGTGATGTGCTCGAGCAGGCCATTTCGGCCAGAAACCCATACATATAGGCTTGTATGCTGACAAATCGATTAGCTTTCGCAATATGATGGTACTTCAGCAAGCGTAGGTAGTGCCGTCAATACCGGATCTCCTAAACCAAATTACGTTGAAGCTGGTCAACAAAGGGCCAGTGATGACGGGATGGTTACACCACTACCAGCAGCAGAAGAGCCCGAAGTGCAAAAGGAGGAAAAGATTGAGTACCGGGACCAAGACGGCAATTTACTTGATCCAGAGCAAGTCGCCGAACTAGAAGGAAAGGTATCTTTCCAGACCAAGTACGAGACCAAGACCAGATTAATTGATGCGGCCGGCAATGAGATCGGAGATGCATCGGCGGGAGCTGAGGGATTTGCTCCACCGCATCCAGACGTGGACCGCGAACCTGAGACGGCGCCCAATCAGGACGAGGATGACCAACGAGATTATCCAGCAACAGCGTCTCCTGAACAAGACGTAAGTAAGGAGAAATCGATTGAGAAGGGTAAAGACGGAAAACCTAGACCAGCAAGCGAGCCAAAGGAAGCTACCAAGTAAATGGCATAACCGCGATGTATTATAATGTAATTTTCAGTAGACTCGGACATTTGGAACGGCCAAAGATAATGTATATCCGAGCCAATCGACCTGCTGTCATGCTTAATCACACATTCTGGGAGTAAGGTGCCATCGTTTGTTTTGAGATAGGTAACCTAATGCCTGCATTCAACGCCAGAAAACGACCACCACTATCTACACCAGATTCGGTTCTCCCACCGCCTTGATGAACCGAATTTCTCAGCGTTGCTTCGAGCTAGAGCCCCCTACCAGTCCTCCTTGCCATACTTGTTGAAGACCTCGTGCTGCTTCTGTGCATACGCTATCAGCGTCCGCTTATCTAAGCTGCTGCAAGCCCTCCACTAACCTTTGTCAAAGTGACATTGGGTACAATGACGCTGTGCAATGCACTCGGGGCATCCTTGACGGGCGCATTCGGATCTCCACCCGGGTGGTACCGATATTTGAAGTGCTCGTTCGGAGCCAAATCATGATTTGCTGAATCGCTTTGCCACGGGTGGGATCCTTCAGCCATGCTCACGGGGGCTTCTGACGACGAAGATGTGGGTTTGCGGCCTTTGCGTGAACATGAGAGTTAGCCGCTATGCAGCGACGAGAGAGTCGTTGCACAACGTACCAAAGTGCCAACCAGCCAGACCGAATGCTGTGCTCATGACACCAAGGAGGATCTGAGAGCTTTGTCAACAAGCAAACTATCAATGCTACCTTCAGGTAATGACATACGTATAATTCGGGGTTTCGCCTTGCTTCCTTCTGCAGTATTTGGTTTCTGCTGGGGTTGTTGGTGCCCTCGGCGAGGGCTTTGCCAGAGCCACCTTTTGCCATTGGGATACCGACTTTGCCGACTAGGTTCTTTGCTGCTGATGCCATCGTTGTTGTGTTTGTCAAGTGTCGTGGTCAGTGGGTTGATTGAGACGGCGAAGTAGCTATCGAACGCCCGCCAAGCTGGTAGCGGAAGCTATACTCGTTTTCACCTATTAATGCAACCCACCTATCAATGCAACGCGCTAGTAATTTAGGTGCATGAACCTAGGGTTAGGACTTATAACCCTGAGTTTGCACCTAAACCACTAGCGCGTTGCATTGATAGGTGGATTGCTTTAATAGGTGAAAACGAGTAACGTCTTCGGCTAGCGCAATCAAGCGCGCTTCTGAACGGTTGGACCCCTGTCTGTTCTTGACGTTCATTTCGCAAGACGGATGTCCTTCACTCTCACCATCATTGGAGCAGCGTCTGCCATTCCGTGACTGCTGCTCCGACTAATCTTCCCTGGTCAACATCGCGTCTCAAATCTAATCTCGCTCTCACTGCTGTCGTCCGCCGCATTGTCCGTTCTTGGTGCCTGCCATTCTACTGGATACGACGAGAATGTGGCACAAGAATAGCCCGATCGATCCTTCCCGAACAAGAGCTTTATGACCATCTGTCACTGCACAAGGTGAGTGACGAGATGGCTTCGTCGTCCCCGTCCGCAACTTCTCGCTCTCTCGCCAATGGGCCCGTTCCAGTACCGGCATCGATCACGACCTCACCCCCAAGCGTCATATCTTCGCGCATGACGGATATAGCATCCGAGGTTGGGGACGATTACCAGCCGGAAGGCCTGGCGACGAGACAAACTTCCACAGGACGAGTCAATGACTCCTCTAGACCTCAGTCGCCCATCTCGGCGCAGACTCGTCAGTCAGCGCGGGCACCTTCGTCAAGGAGGGGGACCCCTTTTCCAGGAACATCGAGCACATCACCAGGATGGAGATCTGGCGGCGCGTTTGGAGGGCCGGGCGGATCGATCTCGAATACCAGCAGACCCCAGAGCGCCAATAGCCGGAGTAGTAGATCGCATGTCCCTTCATTAGCATCACAAGCTTTCTTCCATCCCATGAGTTCGCAACGCCTTCAAGCTCAGAGAGGCAACCGTCCTTTGGTCTTCCAACAGACAACCGGCTTCGACGGGTACAGTGAGACTGGTAGCAATATCAACAGGCATAGTACAGGGTCGAACATGACAGACCAACGGGTTGCCACAGCTCAAACTGGGAATGAACTGCCGCCGCCTTCCAGAGACACAGAGTTCACGGAGCAAGATGACCGACTTACGAGGACTGCTAGTCCAACCGGTTACGGAACAGCCCAAAGCATTGGAGAAAGCGAAAGACCGCTGCAAGCTCAAGTAGCAAACGTTCGACCCGGTCAGCTGGATCTTGGAAAGAATTACAAGCAGAGTGCTGGTGTACTTAGACCAATCGAGAGATCTCCTCGGTCATTTCGCGCCAGCTTTCTTATTCCTTCAAGGAACGGCGTTAGTCCTCGTAGCGCTAGCCACGGTCGTCAGAGGCTGGGTTCCGTACCGGCTCCGCCGAACGATGCAGACACCGACACATCGACACAGGGTGCTCCCGAAGCTGGCATAAATTATGAGTACTTCGACGGTAATACCGTCTTCTGCTGGGGAGGCAGGTTACAAAACACTAGGGATCGACCGATCAATATCGCTACGGCGATTATTGTTATGTTACCTTCCGCCTTGTTCTTCGCCTACTCGTATGTCCCCTGAGTAAAGCATGTTGGAGATCCAATTGCTGATAGGAGTCTGCTCTAGGGCTCCATGGCTCTGGCATAATGTGTCTCCGGCGATACCTATCTTCTTTGCCTATTTTGTATTCATATGTATATCCTCTTTGATACACGCCTCCGTTACGAACCCGGGAGTAAGGCTATTCTCCATAACACAAACTATTTTCACTGACATAATTAGATTTTGCCGCGTAATATACATCCGATGATTCCACCTGAAACATCGGATGATCCCTTGGCCTTAGGCCCGCCGACCACCGAATGGACTATGGTGAAGTCTGCGACCATGGAAACTGCAGCTATGGATGTGCCCACCAAGTATTGTAAGACGTGTAATGTTTGGCGCCCGCCGCGTTGTCATCACTGCCGAATCTGCGATAACTGCATAGAAACGCAGGATCACCATTGCATGTGGATCAATAACTGCGTGGGGCGACGCAACTACCGATACTTCTTCACCTTTGTTAGCTTCGGTACCATTCTAGGCATTTTCCTTACCTTCGCCAGCCTTGGTCACTGCCTCCGATATCAATCACAGCAACGCATATCCTTCCGTGAATCCATCAATCATTGGAGGGTCCCCTTTGCCATGTTTCTATACGGTCTTCTGGCGACACCGTATCCGGCGTCTCTCTGGGGCTACCACCTTTTCCTCATGGCTAGAGGTGATACGACCAGGGAATATCTCAATTCCCATAAATTTCTCAAGGAAGACCGCCACCGACCCTACAACCAAGGCAGCCCTTGGAAGAACTGGCTTGCGACGCTTCTTCGACCACGACCGCCAACGTATCTGCACTTCAAAGAGAAATACATTGAAGGCGATCAGAGATTTGGCCCCCGTCGCGGGAAGAGAACGGCGCCTCTTACTGAGGAGCAGCAGGGCGGTGCGATGGAGTTGCACAAGATGGTTCAACCAGCCTTTGAAGGGCCGACAACGCGAAGACCGCGGACTTGACCGACTCTTCATTGACAACTCCAGACTCGCACTATCTACAACGACATTTATCTAACATACTTCTGTCAATATATTAATCGGACTTTAGCAGGCGTGAGCATCAGGGGGCGGTTGTTGCTTTTAATATACCCGGACCCTTCCAACGCCTATTCAAGGTGGAAGACATTGTATGGATCACTAGTTGCTCTGGTTATTATCGAAATTAGTAATTTTAATACCCATTTCACCTGTCTAGCATGCTACTGTTGGAATGATGACCGTAAATAAATGCGGTGTGATTGGTTGAGTTGGTTTGTTGTCTTCTTGACGCCAAGCCATCAATTAGGTAGCTTCCCCTCCACTCAACGACACCACCCGTGATGAATAGCTCGAACACTATGATTCGTATGTCTTTAGTGTTCATGTTGTGACCAGAGCTCTGCATTGCTCTGGTGTCGCTGCCGTCGATCTCTATTCCTTCGAAGGACAGACCGCCACGCAACTTCTTGAGCTCCAACCATAATGCCTTCTTTTCTACAGAATTGGCTTACGAGGCGCTCTTCCGCCTTGCCCTCAGCGGCGACACGCGCAGAGTCTGTACCATCGACCTCCTCTAACACTGATACTACACCGAACATATCAAACAACAATTCGGTAGCTCCGTCCCTCACTCCTGCTACGAGCAATACAGACGCGGCCAGTATCTCAACAGACGTGACCCCAAAGCAGGAGAGCACAGGCCGGAGCTCCGACCGTCTCCGACATTCTCGATCAAGTATCGGCAGCTATAACGAACGTGTCCTCGCCGGTAGCGTCAAGCGGAAATCTAGGAGGAAGACCACTGATGACACAAATCGAACCGTCTCCGGAGAGACACTCGTAGAAGCTAGCACGAGCGCGCAGGAGCAGCTAACACAAGAGAGTGAACAGGCGCTGGATCGGGACTGGACTTTAGGAGCTTTGCCTGGGGATGATCTGAGACTGTCGGAGAAGGAGGAAACCGGCGTCAAGCGGCGGAGGTCTACGCGTTTAGATATCCTCGACAAGGCGTCCGAGTTGGTGGAGAAGTCTTCCAGTGTACTTGGCAAGCGGGGCAGGGAGACTGTTGATGCCGGGGTGGAGAAGCTGAAAGCTCTCCAGGGGGACAGGAGGACTAGTCTACGACCCAGGGAACCAGACGCTCCAAGCTTCGAAGGGCCCATGACCAAAAAGGCACGATTCTCGGAAACACCTTTACAGGAAGAGCCGTCCACGCCGCCGAAATCGGAGCGTAAGGTAGCCAAACGGCCTACTAAGCGATGGTTGTCCCAGGGGCTCTACGTGGGACAAGATAGAGACTTCGATGCGAGGCTGACTGAGTCTCAAAACAAGGCCAAGAAGGAGTCCAAAACTGAAGCCAACGACCGAAAGCGAACTCCTCTACCACTTCCAATGTTCATAGGCCAGAGAGTCATCGACAACGGGCGGACTTTCAAATTGCCGTTTGACATATTCAATCCTCTGCCTCTTGGGCAGCCAAAGCCCGAGGAATGGAAGAAAACACACAAGAGTAAGCTGAAGCTATCTTCTCATTTTGAACATTGGTTGATTGACTACTGCCAGATGTGTTCGTGGGTGAGGCTGCCAACCTATGGAAAAAGGCTAAGCGCCTGGAATCCTCTAAATGTATCTGCACGCCCGAGACCGGCTGTGATGAAAATTGCTTCAACCGCTTTATGCTCTATGAGTGCGACAACAGCAATTGTAATATCGGCGCCGAGCATTGCACCAACCGCTCCTTCGAATCTTTACGCCAACGGACAAAAGTCGGCGGAAAGTACAATATCGGTGTCGAAGTGTGCAAAACGCTCGACCGGGGCTACGGCGTCCGCTCAAACCGTACTTTCGAGGCCAACCAGATCATCGTCGAGTATACCGGCGAGATAATCACTCAGGAAGAGTGTGACGGCCGTATGCATGGCCGCTATAAGGACGCTGAGGTATGTCATGTATCCCCTTTCTGCTTACTCTCTACAGAATGGAAAGCTGACCTAGAAACAGTGCTACTACCTTATGGACTTCGACCAACAAATGATCCTCGACGCCACCCGCGGCTCCATCGCCCGCTTCATTAACCACTCCTGCGAGCCCAACTGCCGCATGATCAAATGGACCGTCAGCGGCAAACCCCGCATGGCCCTCTTCGCCGGCGACAAGGGCATCATGACCGGTGAAGAACTGACCTACGACTACAACTTCGATCCCTACTCCGTCAAGAACGTGCAGGAGTGCAGGTGTGGAACCGCCAGCTGCAGGGGCTTCCTAGGCCCGAAGCCGAAGGAGATCAAAGAAGCTTTGAAGCCTATCACGACGGGCAAGAGAAAGTTCGCGGAGGTGATTGAGGGGGCGATGCAGACTGTGACGAAGAAGAGGAAAATTGCCGTGCCGAACAGTGTTAGGTCTGTGTTTGCGAAGTCTAAAGCTACGACGAGTGAGGGTTTGACGAAGGCCAAGGCGGTGATGGGGTCGATGGCGGAGAATGAGCGGTTGGTGAAGGAGACGTCGGAGAAGAGCCTGAGAGGGTGGAAGGGGTGGGCGCTGGTTGATGAAGAGGGGAATGAGGTTGTTGGTGAGAAGAAGGTCGTTACATATGAGAAGGAGAGGCGGAGATTGAGCAATGGCACTTCTATGAAGAGGAGTACGGAGGATGAGGAGGAGGAGATGGAAGAGAAGACGAGCAAAGAAGCGGAGCGTCCTGTTAGCGGGAGGGACAGCATGAAGAAAAAGGTTGGGAGCGTGAAGAAGAATGTGGTTAGAACGGTGAGACGGACATCTAGAGCGGGCATTGGGAAGACGATCAGGGTTATTGGGGATGGGGATGAGGAAGACTAGGCGTTCAAAGTGGGTAGATTGGGGGCGCTTGGGATCGTTGGACATTGCCGGAGACGGCAGGGTTCATTTCAGATGTCTTATTACCAGGAGTTGTGACTTAGAGATCCACGTGTACGACGATTTGCCATTGGCTTCTCAACGACCGATAGGCCCTAACCACGCTCCATATTTAGAGCCTCAGGAGTTGCATCCATCATATTTTGGGCCAGCAACAATCACGCATGAAACAAAGGTTACCTTATCTTTTTAGAATTCATCGAGCTGCTTTCCTGTGGGAGCTGCTGCATTAACCCCCTGCCCAAGGTATCTTGCAATCTCTCTAAACATTATCCTCATTCCTTCACACAACCGCAAGGTCAAAATGCCTTCAATCGTCAACGCATAATGACCAGCAAGATATAACAAGAAAACGGCATTCTACTCACCATTCCCGTGAGTACATTCTCGCTCCCCAAAAACCATAGAAACAAGTACAAACGACCTCGATCCCAGTTTCTCTTCAACAAATCGACATAATATCCCGCCGCTCCTAACATTCTTCCCATGAATTCCATCCTCGTCATACACGGATCGCATACAGTCGACCCATCCTTAACCGGGGAGTCAAAATAGCAGAAAGGAGGGTCAATGCATCGACTCCTATTTCTATATATGCATATGACTGCGAGCACAATCTCCCATGTCTTTTACCAGACCACGCTTCTATGACTTCGTAGATCCATGAGAGTCGGGTCAAGAAAAACATCATTATCTTTCTGGAAAGCCATACAATAGAGGTGTAACGTTATCTTTCTTTAGGGCATTCGAGGTGAGATCCTGATGGAGCTGCCAGACCAGCAATGGGGGCGTCGGTCCAGGAGCTGCAAGGCCTTTCAGTCCAAAGTTGTTTTGTGCGAATTGCGCGGTAGCAACCCGCGTCAATGCGTAGGAATTTCCTCGCTGCATAGCTTACTGTCATTATTATTTTGTTAGTGGAGATACACAACAGACCCATAGATAGGTCGCAATGCCAGTCTGTTTTTTCTTTTCGCAAAGTGTATGCTGAAACCATTCAGATATCTAATACCATCCATTATGCTTGGTTCGAATTGCTGTACCAACATTTTTGCCGCCTCTGACCCGCGACTCGTTTCTGATCTCCACGCCTTGGACTCCTACACTCACTGGCTTATCTCCACGCCTTGGACTCCTAGGCTCACTGGCTTCTCACTCGTCTTGACTTCTACACTTCCGCCTCACTTTTCAGGGGCTCATTATCGAAGCAAGCCGAGACCCGAAACTCACCCCTTCGGCATGTTGGCAAGCCCTTTCGCCCCCAAGAGCAAGACCTGGTGGCCGTATCGTCGTAAGCCGTGTAGATGAAAAGAACAAGTGCATAGTCTTCAGCGACTGTAGACCACGCCCCAGCTCCTCTTCGGAGGTGAGCTGCAGATCCGGTATACTCGCAAAGGGAGCGGTAGAGAATACGGAGTGCATAATAGTGGTATCAGACCTCAGGGTTAAAACATTCGCGCAGTAGTCGAAGGTTGAAGAGCGCTTGTTGCGTTGAGATGGGACAGGATGCTGCTGGGAGTTGAGATCCTTGGAGGAAGGATCGATTGAGGCTGGGATGGATGGAAAAGAAGATTTGTGGGGGGTTTGATGGAGGTTGGGGAGTTGCTGTGCAGATCGCTAGAAACCTGCTATTGTTGAAGGTATAGACGGACGATGTTTCAAGCACCTAGGTGCTGGGCAGGCTGGGCATGTCTGAGGATGTTACCCCACCGTACAAACTTGCTAAAGCTCTTGTTCGTGATCAAGGATCGTCATGGCTCTCCAGCATCTTTTTTTCGCTGGAAGGGTTTGAGTCGTAATAGCTAGGAAAACTGCTTTGGAGTATTGAGTTAGACGCGTTGTCCATATACGACGATCTTGGATGCGATAGCTTTGTGCTTTTTCGATGATGAGCTAAGACATGTCTCTGACAATCGAATGATCACTGCCTAATACGTACAAGGCGACTTCTGTGGATGGTTTACGAGGGCAAATGGATGACTGCTTGTGCATGATGAACATAGGTATAAGGAAGAGCTCGCGGAAATCCTCCGGCTAGGTCCTCTAGATGCTAGGCAGGGATTTGAATAGCAGATGATTCATAGATTAAGTATTAAACATACTGTAGGAATTGGTAGTAGGAGCGTTACCGTTTTCAGGCGCCTACCTCGACCCAAATCCCCTCAGACGGTATCCCATTATTCGTAACAAAGAGCAAATACTGCCCAGGCGGCATGACACTCGCATCCCTAGGCGCCGTGACAATCATTCCAGCCTTACCTATATCCTGCCCCAACATCGCCATCCTCTGTCCCATGCCCTGTCCATGCGTATGAAAACCCGGGGTACTCAACACAACCATCGTCTCTCCCCGCAACGGCTGCCCATTCAATGTTGCGCAAATTGTGAAGCTGCTGTTATATGCCATGTCGTGTGGACTCGAGGTGATGACAGGCCGCGCTAGGGCATCCATGTACGGCGGCGAGAAGATCTCCACGCGATATTCGGTTGGGTACACGGACGTTTTCTTTTGCTGCTGCTGCAAGGTGCAGGTATGGCCGTTGTTGCCGAATGAAGGCCAGCCGGGGCCGACCATTCCTGTAGCACTGTAGCCGACGGCGGGGTTAGATCCCGAGACAAGGACTTCCCCACTAGCAAGTAGGATTGCAGTGGAGTGGTAGAGGCGTGGGATCGTAGTGGAGGGCATAGTGGTGAAGCGCTGCCCAAAGGGTGCGGAGGCATTGTAGATGACTGGTGAAAGGACAGGATCATCAGCCATGAAGCCGCCACCGCAGCCAGAATGTGCGCCGTTGATGAGAAGTACGGTGCCGTCAGGGAGAAGAATACCGTCGGACATTGTTTGCGGGCCGTTGGGCAGGGAGTCGGTGGGCTCATACGTAGGAGAGGGGTCGTTGGGACAGATAGTATAGCAGTCTGATAGAGCGGTAGGGTTGGGAATGTCGCCTGAAGAGCCGCCACAGATGAGAATAGAGGGCTCGTAATTTGGGGCGACGAGAGGAAGCAGCACTGAAGCGGCGGATGAGGGGAAGGTGCGTGATTGAAGAGGGGTGTCAGGAAGGGTCTTGACTAGGGAGTTGGCTATGTAATCCCAGACGATGGACTGATTTCCGGCTACTGTGAAGATCTGATTTGTGGCGGCGGTGTTGGGTAGGAGGTAGACTTTCAACGGTTAGTAATATATGGTTGCTGAAATAGAGCCGACTAACGCATGGGATAAAGATTGTATGATTTGCCAGGCACCCTGCCGTCGCCCTCGATCAGTATGTTTTTTACAGACAACGATCCGACTATGGCGTTTCCATTTAACGGGTAGTGACTCCACATCAGACCCAGAAATACATATGAAAGGGAAGACGTAGATTAAAATAATCACTCACAAATTCTCGACATCCGTAAAATCCAATATAGGAAGACCGACGGGAGGCGGCGGCGTTCTTCCGTCTTGATAGATGATCTCATACGTAGGCACATTGATGCTTGCTTCATTCAACACAAGGCCCCCCTTGTCAGCCCCGCCAACGATGAGAACACTGCCATCAACCAAAGTCTGCGCCGAGGGATACCATCTCTCATGTTGGAGCCTCGCGGGCTGCTCAACCCAGTTTTGTGAACAATTACCAGTGCATGGTCCGCCAGCGTAGGTCCTGATTTTGTTGAAGCCGTCAGCAACACCGGCTGCATCTGGCTCTGCACCAGCAATATTGACAAGTGTGCCATCAGGGTAGAAAGCGCCAGCGGAGCAAAAAGTGTTGCTTTTGGGTTCTAGGGGTCGCAAGCTGTTGAATCGCAGATCGTACTCGGCGCCAAAGACGGAAATGCTGGTGCCTGGGTAGAGATAAGATGTCGCAGATGGAGCTCCGTTGTGCAAGTTTACACCAGGACCGCCATAATTTGCGTGGTAGTTGTCGATGAAAACGACCGTCGTGGTATTGGGTGGGATGAATACCATTTGCGAAGCGCAGCCGGATGAGCCAACGGTTTTGAATCCGGCAGCATACACGGCAGGAAGCGCACCAGCCAGAGGGCCGATGAGAACCTATATTTCGGGCATCGATCAGCACGTGGTCTTACATGATATACGACATCACCTGCCCAGAGTTGGAATCGCATGTTAACGAGAGGTATGATCTTGTATAAACTTCCTTCCGGAGTACATTCGAAGCATTGTGGTATATCGATTGACTTATATATTACCGTATCACTGCCAGTGCATCCACCACGGGGCCATCGCTGATGTTGCCATCTTCCTTCGCCGTTGTCCCAGCCCCAACAACTACGTTTGCATCTCGCAAGTCATCGACAGCACAGATAGGGAAAACCGCCTAAGGATTCTCTCGGTCGCTATCGTCTCCTTCTCCGACGGGACAGCGATCTGCTGCCACGACCATGGTACTACAGAAGATGACAATCGGCCCGAGGCGAGTCATCCAGCGCAGGAAATTGCAATATGTGTATCTTCGAGCGCCCCGTGCCGTTATCAATGCCGCTGATAACGGCACAGATTGGAATTGTGCCTGTAAGATGTGTCGGGGCCATGAAAACTACCGCTCGGGTGAGCTGACGTACATGTATGTTCCCCAAGTACCTTCCTCCTAGGGCAACTCCGTCCCCACGAAAAAATTCCAAAGCTCGGGAATTTAGAGTTACGATTATCTCATCCTCATATGCGCACCAATCGCTTGATGGCAGTATCGAGCACGGGCAGCGAGGCTCGGCAAAGACTAATTGCATTAAGCTTCGAGCGCACAGAAGAAACAGGAAGCGGGATGGAGGTCTTGAAGAATTCGGCCCTCCACCAGGCTTTTGCTCCGTTTGGTTTTGGCGTGGACCCTGAAAGCTCACCCGGCCCTCAGAGGGAGCAACGCTGATCTTCCTTCCGTCTTCGGCTTCTAGTCCCAGCTGTATTGATCTAGCTTCACCGGTCCTGCACCGTACGATATGAAGAAAGCTGTGCGTCCCATGCGGCATGAAGATGGGGGCGTTATTGTACTGCGAACGGTACGATGAAAGTAGAAGATAGACAAGGTGCCCGGTGCTACATATAGGGGTCTGTACTGTCTGGATGAAGCTCTGTATTCCTACCTCGCTGCGTGACAAGAGTTCACCTCCTCCAAATCCTCTTATCTTCTCTTCTCAGCTTCAGCATCTCTGATGATCCCCCAGTAAGCGGCGCCGGTCAGTCCTGCGACAGCGATACTCAGGCCAGCAGCCCCGTGAAAAGCGGGTTTGAACAGTCCCCTTTCCAGCAAGCGCATGTTCGAGAAGTATCGAGTCGTCCCATACACAATGGCTCCACTTCCTGTACCAAGTAGCGTGAAGACCAATTGTTGGGTCTTATCATCCAACTTTTTGCTCTTCGTGGTCCCTTTATTCTTTGCGGGCACTCCGGTTGTAGATGTTGCGCTTGATGTGGCAATGTCGAGTTGACTGAAGCGCTCAACTCCAATACCCAACGCTACGAAGCCAAGGCCGGTACGAAGCCAGGCGAGGAGAGTTCGCTCTGAGGCGAGGTGATCACGGGCTACTGAGCCGGTATTCTTGAGCAACGGTGTCTTCAACCAAGAAAGCATGGCGCGACCGCAGCTCCAAAGAATCCAGCCAGCGACGTATTCCTGTAATGATACTGGTAACGAAGTCGTAATTGACCTTGATCTAGTACATAGCTCAGAAACCGTAGGCGCTGGTGGCGCAGTAAGCGCGCTTTGCTCCCGAAGCTTTACCGATTGGCTAGTTTATCATCATTTTGCTGAAAAGTATCGCTCCATGTTCGATGACTCTCAGGAACGTGAAGCAGTAACTTTGACTAAGTGGTACGAACAGAACGGTAGTGATAATTGCCAATACCCTCCAACTTCTCCATGCGCACATCAAGTTATCCGCGCATAATCTTTAGGGTCTTACTTGGGCTTCAAGGTCAACACACTCGTGATACGCGTATCCTAATTCTTAGTAGATTCGTTCTCTTCCCTGACTAGGTTTTCTCTTGATGAGCAATTGTTCGGACAAGATGACCGGAAGACTGTGGGGAGGCCGCTTTACCGGCGCTGCCGACCCATTAATGCAAGCATACAATGACAGCCTGCCCTTCGACAAGGTGTTCTGGCGTCAAGACATTGAAGGGTCAATTGCGTTCGCACGAGCGAATAGTAAATGCGGAGTGATTTCGGAGCAAGAATTCAAGCAAATACAACATGGCTTGCAACAAGTCGGCAAAGAATGGGAGACCGATTCTTTTGAAGCCAAGCCTAACGATGAGGACATTCACACCGCGAATGAGCGCCGCTTGGGAGAGATCATCGGCACAGAGATTGCCGGGAAGCTTCACACAGGCCGAAGGTGCGCCATGACCTGAAGGTTACCTATTGAGTGTTCAAGGCAATAACGAATTTACGAGATAGCCGGAATGATCAAGTTGTTACAGATATGCGAATGTGGCTACGAGACGAGCTACGGAAGATTGAGGAATTCCTCGTGAACTTTCTGAAAGCCAGCGTTGCACGAGCGGAGCAGGACATTTCTATCCTCATGCCTGGGTAACCGGCCGATGTCAGCTTTGAGGGCCTACGTTATATTGATTTTCGCTTAGCTACACTCATCTTCAGAAAGCGCAGCCCATCCGGTGGAGCCACTGGCTGCTCTCGCATGCAGTAGCCTTAGTGACTGACCTCGAGATGCTAAGAGGAGTCATCAAGAGGGTCAATCGCTGCCCTTTGGGTTGTGGCGCTCTTGCTGGTACGCATCCGATGAGACCAAACCAGCAGTTCGCCCGTCGTTAATTTGCTATAAGGGAATTCATTCAAGATCGACCGAGACGCTATGGCCGAAGAACTCGGTTTCGACGGGATCCTTCTTAATTCGATGAACGCCGTTGCGGATCGAGACTTCGTTCTTGACGCATCAAATTGGGGCTCGCTCTTGTTAGCTCTCTTGACTATCCAAAAACTTTAGGCACAGACCTGACGACTGCGCATAGGATGACCCATATCTCAAGGTTTGCGGAGGACTTAATTGTCTACAGCAGCCTCGAGTTTGGCTTCGTTCGATTAGCAGACGCTTACTCGACTGGTTCCTCACTTATGCCACAAAAGAAGAATCCGTGAGGCTTCCAATGTACGATCCCAGCACTAGACTCTAAAATCGTTACAGAGATAGCTTAGAGCTACTCAGAGGCAAAAGCGCTCGTGTCATCGGTAACATGGTCACCGTCTATATTGCAATCAAAGGGATACCGACAACGTAAGTCAAGATCAACGATTTCGTTTTGTAGTCCTCGATTCTACAACAAGCCATTGATGACGGGATTCTAACGTGGAATAGCTACAACAAAGATCTCCAAGAAACCGTTGGTATGGCAAGATCCATTTCCAACCGCTCTTCTGCCTACCTCCAGACTAAATACTTCGATAGAACCAATGCTTGACCTTACCAAAACAGTCGGCGACAGCATTCAGATCGCCACTGGCGTAATCTCCACCCTTTCCACACAACCCGAGAAGATGCACGCCGCCCTCACTCCTGAGATGTTGGCTACCGAAATCGCAGACTACCTTGTTCGTCGGGGCGTCCCTTTCAGAGAAGGACATCATGTCAGTGGGCAAGTGGTGGTGTTGGCGGAGAAGGAGGGCGTGCCCATGGTGAGTCTATTTCGCCATTGCGTCAAAGCGTGATTTGTAACAAAGGGTGCAGGACCAGCTATCGTATGAACAGCTGAAATCCGTGGATGGGAGATTCGAGCCAGATGTCAAGGAGTGCTTAGACTATGAGCGAGCGGTCGAGCTGAAGTCGTCGAAGGGGGGCACTAGCAAGAGCTCGGTGAGAGAGCAAATCGCGGTGTTGAAGAAGATGCTGGGGGGCGATTCTTGATTGCTAGTAGGTCAGCTCGTATAAGATGGTCATCGTACCGGCGTCAATTGATATCCAATTATATACTGCCTGTCGTGACCAACGTTCAAGTTGATCTTTCTACAAGCACGTGTCCTCGAGCAGCCCACAAGCCACTCAAACGACGTATGCTCATTCGATGACATCACATTTCCTTTCCAACTATATGGCCACATCTTTGTCAGCTTGTTGGATCAACGAGGCATTGCTCCCTAGAACGATCCCAGATCGAAGTTTCTGCTAACCAGGGTGCCATGCTCTCACTGTGGTTCATTGGCGTGGCAGGAAAGCCATCCACTCCGTCTGGCCTGCCTGGGGTGGCTTGCACCTAAGCAGAGACCTACACGGAAGACAGAAATGGTCTGACGGGCTGCTGGCTGCCTTCAGGAGCAAGATTTAAGATGACTGAGCGCGAAAGTCCAGACTGTGGGATCCACAGGGTAAGCTTTTTGATGGATAATGAGGCACTCATGTTGGGGAGACATAGAAGGGCACGTCCATATCCTCAACGCTCTCTTCTTGCACCTCCTGCTTCGTCGATCCCTCAACGCAACCTTTGACGAATGCCACACAAGCATCTAACCAAGGCCGTTGACTCGGCACGAAATGTCCACCAGGATGTATTGCAACATTCTTCTCCCCAGCCTCACACACCTCTACAAGCGCCCTACTCCTCTTCTCCTCTACAACGGAATCCATCTGCCCCAAGAAATGTAGAACCGGTGTCTGAATCTTCGGCTCATAGAACCCTTCGTACCTCTTGCCTGGGGCGCGGAACCCACTGTACACGACCGCAAATTTCAATGGCTGCTGCACAAAGCCAATTTCGCTTCTGAAAGTAACAGGGTATGGAATGCCGCCTTCCTTCTCTGCCTTCTCAAAGCCATCAACCCTCCTCTGGCCCTCAAGTAGCGAAGCAACCATCGCCGCAGCCGCCGCACCCTGGCTGAAGCCGATGACGCCATCAAATGGTCCTTCCTCCTTAATGCACTTCTCAACAATAGCCATACCCTCCTCTATACCCCTATAGACCACCCCTTCATCGCTAGCGTCTTTCCGCTGCCACCATCCGTAGGCTTCGATATCTTCTTCGCTCTCTGGGCCTGGAGGGCTGGAGCCGACTACATCCGCGGGTTTCAGACGGATGGGACCGGTGGGGTAGGAGAAGTGGACGGGGCGCGGGGAGAAGGCTTTTTGGAGCGCTTTGTGTAGGGCGCGGGATTTGGCAGAGAAGAGCGGGCCGGATTGAGTGTAGCCGTGGAGGAGGAGGACTTTGAGAGGGGTGGGGGCGGAGGCGGGGGGGTTGGTGGTCATTGCTCGGTATGAAGGGCGTAGAAGTGGGGTGAAGAGAAAAGCTCTGGAGCTCAATGAGCCAGTATGCATACATGGAGGTTGAGGCGTGTACAAACGTCACATGCTCCAGCGTCGTGGTGGAATTTTAGTAGACTGAGATAGCTGCAGTAGATAAATCTTCGGGCAAAAGCTAAGGACGATGATGCATTCGCTCCTTGCTCAAGACTTCCGGACTGAACGTGCCGTTTTTAACACTCGTTGGATCAGGGCCTAGAGCCTACTCGGACGCTCTCCAATATCAGAGATCAGCATTGCTAAAACTACTCACCACAATACCTTGTTCGAAGATTTGGTCCAGGATGTTCTAGGCCCCATTCGGTGTAGTGGCTTGACTTGAATTACTGCTTCTCACCATCACGAATTGCTCCACCAGCTATTGGAGGCACTCACGAGCAGGGAAAGAGCCGCATCTAGCAATCCATACATCTCTTGCTCGTCCCACAGGCACATGCAGCCATTTAAACCACCTAGTCTATATGGGCGCGCTTACTATCACCCACATCGTCGGATGTAAGAAGCCCCCGACGCCCATTCTTTACTTACCTGCAGCAGCGATTGATCTATGCTCCTTCAATCCGCCCGCAGGATCCCATGAAGAAACACCGACGACCTAGCAATTTCTTGAGCAACAGTGTAGGCATCTAGTCATGTATGCGGCCAGGTGCCTAAAACTAGGCATTCGATTCAAGGGGCCTGCCTTGCATGTAGCTTTTACCCGTAACGTATCAAGCACTCGTGCAGTACACCATCTCTCACGCAGGTAGGCAAAATCAAGGCGTAAATTGGCTAGGACAGTCTATTCCATGCTATACTCAACCCCTCAAGCGGCGTACTTGCATAGTGATGTTTCCGAAAGCTACAGATATCATTAGTGCACAACGCCATTGTATTGCAGAGCCTGAAACATTCCTTCGGCGCTTAGAGCTGTGTAAAGAGCATGAAACGCTGCTCTGTCTTCTCTTTTTGTGAATTATCGAGATTTGAGGTATTTGAGCTTCTCTTTGGTTCAATCCTGCTGTATCATCCCCAATACAGTAGCTGAAAATGACACCCGGCCATTCAACTCTGGAGCTTGTGAAGCACGATGAGACTGCTACAGCTCCAGAACGTGACAATGACGCCACAGCTTTTGAGCTTGATGCCAGTCGTTTTGCGCCTGACGTAGGTAAAAATCCATGTAACGCGGAGGTCCACTGTTTTCTTCTGAACGCTCCTGAATTAGCTTCCAGGTCTTACCAGCTACGTTGCCACAAGTATTATACGATACCTCTTTACCTGAGCCTTATGATACCGCTGGAGAGCTCAAGGCAACTGTGCCCGGTGTTGAGCCGACGAAGACTCCATCGTTTAGGATAAAATGGATGACTATCGTTATCATCGTTATGGTAGTCATCGCTGTTGGAGTTGGGGTTGGGCTCGGAATTTGGCAAAGACATAAGCATTTATCGCAAGCGTCCTCAGAGAACAGGTACAGAGCTCGCACTCAATTCTCGCAAAATTACTCGTTCATTCTTCCAGTCTGCTAGAGCTACCACGCCCCCAGAAGACTAACGAGGAACAGGTGTGCACATTGTACGAACCGTCCGCGCATTGCTCGCTCACGTAGCGTTATACAGTCCACCATCGCCGTCAAATTCCAACAATTCGTCAAGTCCACCATCGCCAACGAATTCAAACAATTTGTCAACCATTCTGATTAACACATCTTTGGCGGCTATAACGCTCAGTAACAACGAGCGCCACCTATTTTTCCAGAATAAGGAAGGCGTGATTAGGCAAGCAGTCCGTTCAGCGTCGTCGGATTCATGGGTTAGCAGCCCGTATCTGAATGTCACGTCAAGTGCGAAATTTCATACACCGCTGACTGCCACTGCTATTGATGGCAAGGTATTGTTTCTGTAGATGGATATCTGGACAATTGCCATGCGTGCTGACTCTGAAAAGGCTATGCTCTTCTACATTACGCACAATCACAGCATTAATGTTAGAGCTTACAGCGGCTGGGGCTGGGAAACTGGCTTCGATCTTGGGATCCACGCTACAGCACCCGATTCCCGGCATATATCCGTTACTTCCGTTACTGATAGCCCCAATCTGACTGCTAATGCTACCGCAGACCTACTGTTCTTGTTCTATGAGAGTCCAGGCGGTAATGTTACAGCTTTGTTAGCCACAGCTTTGATGATATCTGGCCCTAATGACTCGACTCCTTGCCGTTCTTTCCGAGTGCGCGATATCAGCAGTTCAAAAAGCATGGCGTTACCGCCATATGTCTCGAAATCTGGTTGTTACTATTATGGTAGCGAACCAGGACTGGGAACTGTTCGCGGTACCGGGGCTACGTTGTATGATAACAGATCACAGCGTGCCTTGTATGACACCTTACCGGGAGCCACGTTCGGTGTACCATTCACAAGCCATCGCTTATCGGACAATAGCAGCCAGTTGAAAATAGACGCACTTTTTTATGCACCCTCCACCAGTAGTATCTTGTCTACTCTCTACAATCCGACAAGGGATCTTGACCAGCGCTTGGTTACAGGTCTGCATCAGCTGTCCATTTTCATTTTTGTCAAGCGGCTAATATTTTCCGTTCGATATAAGGGTATCTCCTGAATAACACTGATATTGGCACGATCCGCGGTTCGGATATAGCGCCGATCGGCACAGGTTGGTTCAGCATTTGGATCAACCACACAGAGCCGACGCCTTTGATTGTAGACCCGGCCTACAATTTTCCGCTGCCAAAAAACGCATTTCCCTTCTCAAGGCTTGCTAGTGCCATATCGGCAGATACTTCATTAACTTACCTTTACCACCAGATGAATGGGACGACTTTGCCGAGGAGATATTTGATAAATCTTTGAACATTTGGCTTCCAACGGTCTATATTACTGTATCAGACTCTTGAGTTCCCCTGCAATCAACGGTTGCAAGCTCGGTCACTCAGCCGCCGAGCCTAGAACAGGAGCTGCTAAGCCAATGGACCCGTAGGCAGTAACATGACGCGGAAGGGAGACCGATGTACTTCATCAATCATTCTTCTGAGCTCTCAAGGGGGGTTTTCCAAGGTTGAGGGCCTGGGCATGTTGGAAGCTCGGCCAGCCGGACAGTCGACAGTCTCGCTCGGGGTATAATTAACCTCCAATGTTGTATCATTTACGGGAAAGTAACCGCGAAGGTTGGGAGCACGGCCTTTGTCTCCTGCTGGCTGGTGACGGATTTCGAGCACCCTTGGCGACTAAGAGCATTCCTTATTTCGATCATGCAGCCGGTGAAAAATTATGCGGACATAGTCCCATGCCGATCTCAATGGCCTCGAAACAACATGCTATCCCATGCCCTGGCACAGCTCCACTCTCCAGCATTCGATCGAGATCACCTCAGCCTCAGACACACAACAACAACCTCTCCCGACTCTCCATGCCTCCAAGCATCCCCAATTCCCATCCCGCAATTCATGCTGCTCTACCTCCCCACTACCCCCACCCATCGACTCCCCACCATCCAGCCCCATACTTTAAATGCCTTCCCATTCCACCCCCCCCCGCGCTAAACCCACTTTCCCTCTCAAGCAATCCCAGAAACTCGAACTCATCAACTCATCACCCCTTTCCCCTTGCTTTCCCCAAACCCCAGCTCTTTCCCTCTTCCTGCTTCCACTCCTGCCTCGCCGGATTCGCGGACTAGAGCGCTTCACTCCCACATCTAGTAAGACTCCGCGAGGGAAGATGATCTAGCTTTCTACGATATCAACCGAATGTGTCAAGAAGGCATTATCGGGAATTATGGGGGGACGATGATATTTCAGAGGGGAACTGCGTGGGTGAGAGGAGTGGTTCGCCCTTTTGCTTGGCAATTTTGGGAAAAGGAATCAATGGGATGGGGGTGGACTGGTGGAGCGGTGGAGAGGTATAGCTAAGGGGGAAAGCGTTGGGTTTAATGGGGTAACGCGGCAGGAGGCTGGGGAAAGGACATTAGGGATAGTTGGGACGGAGAGATGAAGTCTGGGAGCGCATGAGATACGCCGTTGCAAATTTTGGGAGTTGAGATCTATATTGGGCCTGTAGCGGTTGGAGCGGGGATTTTGGCGTGGGTCACTTCGTCAATGGATGGCTTCATTTCTCGATGACTTCGTTATTGGACGCCTTCATTGGTGGATAGCTTCGTTACTGTACAACTTCATTGAACGAATGTTTGGTGAAGTGGATGCAACATTAGTAGAAGTGCCAACGTAGATTCCACTGTTCCACTGGCTAGACTATTCCCTGGCTGCTACAAAGGCCTCGACCTAGCGAAGAATCTTCATAGCCTCCTCCAGATCATGCGCCTCCTTCTCCAAACTAGCCCGCTGACGCTTGACCTGGCGATCCTCTCCAGCAGCCTCGTCTAGCTCCTCAGGGCTCAGCTTAGCTACGAACGCTGGCGAGAACAGTGTGAGAGGCGTATCCGGTCCAGATATAAGAAAATGGTCCACGGCCTGCATGCGCAGAGCATCGACAAAACGCTTGCGAGCGACCTTGTAATAGGACTGGAGGATGTCGTGAAGATCTTGAATGGTGTGCTCGTCGTTACCCATGTGGTCATGCTGGAAGAGATCGCTAGTGCGGATCACTTGCCCATGCTTACAGTCGTTGACTGTCTTCGTTTGGATGCGACTGTGCAGTCTCTTTTGGCGACTGGAGAGTTGGTTAGCAGGCTAGACGGAAAGAAGTGTTCTAGGACATACCATTTCTGCAGGTTGTCATTGAAGTAGTGGTTCAGTGTCGATGGCGTCCCATGGAGATCCACTTCAAGCAAGAACTCGACGTGCTTAATGGCCGCCTTGTATCTGACACAGAGCTGGTCCAGTAGGAGAGAGAGGATGCCCTCGCGGACACGTCGTGACGGACAAACCTCATGTAGCAGATCGTTGACAAAAGTATGCGTGAGCACGATAACGTCCGCGACGTACCCTAGAGCGATGTGTTCCCATTTGCGGGACTGTTCCCTCATGATAGTGGCTAGGAGGGTAGGATTGACGGTCCCAATCTCGAAGCCTCGCGAGTCGCGATGGATGCTGCGGAGCCAGTCGAGGATCTCTCCACGCTGGGGCTCTGCCACGTCCAGGGTGTTGGGAAGAAGGTCATCAATCGATGTACAGGCCAAGTATTTTCGCACCGCCTTGGTGATATGTTGGTCGGAAGGTCTCGGGGCGAGTAGCACATGTTCGAATGCTTGGAAAGGCTCGCTTTGTTCTTGCTCATGGCCATCAACACTCATGTCAGAACCAGCATCCTCGTCTGGCTTGGCGTCATTTCTTGAACGACCCTGAAAGTGAAACGTATGGCCATCGTTGGCGAACATCGTAGCCATCGCCTCGCTCCTGTTGACTGCAGCGGTGACGAGACGAAGACTTGGGTGGTCGTTGAACATTCTGTGCCGGCCATAATTGGTCGCTAGCGCATCTACCACAATCCTCTGGAACTTCATCGAGATCTCAATCAGGTATTGGTACTGCTCCACAGGGGTCTGGCGTTTCGCACCAAGGTCATCGAGAGCCTGCTTGCTCGCCTTGAGACGTTTGGCAACCTCTGCTTTAACCTGCTCTGATATCAGCCTCATGGAAGATAGCCTTGCTACTGGCGGGTTAGATATACCTGTGGGAACTCCTTCCGGATATGATCGGAGAGAACTTCTTGCAGCCTGGAACGAAAGGAGCTGATACCGACCTTATCCTTGTTCAAATCCTTCCAGGGAGCAACCGTATTGAAGAAATCTGTCTCCGCATGCAGACGATCCTCGATGGAGTTTGAAAGCTCTGACTGGCCAGCATTACGAAGGAGATGCCAACCAAGGGTAAGGCGATGCTCGCGGTCCTCGATCAGATTGACCACATTGTGCTCAGCACCTTTGTCAACAAGATCCGGCTTCGTTAGAACGCCTAATGTCCGTTTTCCCTTTGCGTCTACGACCTCGGCATTTTCCAGGATTCCCTGGGTGGCGATGTCAACGTTGGAGGGGATGACTGTTAGCATCACAGAACGTGGATTGCTCATATACCCCTCTACCATCCGCTTGACCAACTCAATGTCGGCCTTCGTGGTGACCCCTTCTTTGTGTCGTTGAAACAGACCTGGCACATCAATAACACTCAGATGCTCTTGGTCTGGTCCTCCAATCTCCAAGCGTAAGACATCGGTAGAGAACTGGCTTTGAATGCCATACACATCAGATTTGAATTCCATTACGCCATTCACCTGGACGTTGTCGTCAGCTTGGCCGCCGTTGAAGTTCGGTCTCCGCGGTTCGTAGTAGTTGCGTGCATAGTGCTCAAACGTACCTCCTCCATGATCGATGCGAACGTAGTAGGATCTAGCTGCTGTAGGTCGTCTTTCTTCCACTCGCGAGCCTTCTTCTGATGGTCTTCGCTGGACTCTTGGGACGGAATTATTGACGCTGCCACCGTCGAGTCGAGGGAGCGGCGAAAAGTGATCTGAGTAGCGAATCGAGTACATAGCGTACTCTCGCGAGGAAATGGCAGAGCTGTCAATGCTTCCAGGACAGAGCTCTTGCCACTAGACTGATCACCGACAACTACGAGCTGTGGTAAGGAAATGTAATCGCCAACATTGCAGGCAAAAAGCTTGTCGATTTTCTCAAGGAGACTAGGATCAGCCAGACCAGTGGCGGAGCTCCTGGCGGTCATGTTGGATTTGAATGCCAAGCTAGCAAAGATGATCTCGAGACGAGGCTTCTGTATTGATCAGTAGCCTCAATGGACAGGAAGGAAGAAGAGACGGACCCAGATTTCACGGAGTGAGTGACATGTTATCGTCCTCTTCAGTTTGCTTTCAACTATTCTTGATTCTTAATCGCGGATGCTGCCTCCCAAATCTTTTGGACTTGCGGCCGTAGTCAACAGAGCTAGCGCAGAGAGCCGCAACCCAAGGGGCTTCACGTCAAAGAGAGACAGCGATACACGCTCCACGAAATCTGAAGCCATGACGCAAGATAGCACGCACCCACAGTTGGGCATGAACTTGGAAAAGAGACGGTATCAAGAGGTCAAAACAGAGAAATGACATGCACCTACATGTGAGATGCAGGTTGCCTACCTTACGACCGACAAACTACGGGCTATACGTAACGGGAAGCAGTGGGACGACTGCCACAGAACCACTACGGCTCGAGGCGCGATGGAGAAAGTAACAGCGTCAGCCTAACATGCACGTTTCATCAGTCAGTCTTAGCCCAGCAGACAACTCCCTCAAGGTGGTTATAGGGTGATGCCACATTGCTACGGCATCGAAGATAAGCTCCGTCAGCTAAGGGAAGTACGAACAAGGTCTTGGCGCTGCTACATCGTCCCGCAAGCGGTGAGGGCAGTCTGGCGAGAGGCATATTGCAGCATTCATCTGAGACATGGCTCTATACGGAAGCCTGCAGGTGACCTGCGACACACCAGTCCTTTGGTGCCGGAGCAACGAGGCCAGGAGCCGGATGAGCATGACGGCGATCCACGCCAAGCGAGCACGCATTAGACGTATCGCTAGCGAGCAACCGTCCTGAGACCCTAGACCTCCACCATATCATTTGGCTTTCTTCAGCTCGTCCTTCTCATTATAAGGATGCTTGATGGTCAAGCACCAAATGTCCAGGTAATCGCAAATGGTCGTAATTATGTCATACTACCCGTGTCAGTTCCGACAAGATACCATCATGATTGGCTCGCTCACCACAAAGCTTCCGTAGACACCCACTGCCAGACCCATACACATGAAGACAAATGCAATTTGATACGTCCCAGAGCCAAGCACACTCGGCCAAAGACCCAGTACTGGTCCGAGGGAGTCCAGGGCAGCGAGGCCCAATGGTACCACCAGGACGTTTGTCATTGGGAATTGAGGATCCTGTGTAAGGTGTGCTATAATTATCAGGCCGACAGAGTAGGCATTGATCAGTCCAACGTAGAAGACGAAGGGTATCAGGTGTTGGTTGAGAATGACCGGCTGTAGGTATAGATAGAATGGTGCGAGGCTCCATATCACTAAAGCTGGTATGAGACCCAGCAGTGGTGTCTCGACAGCTTTCCCTTGCTCCCGGCGGACTTGCATGACATGGAGCGCGCTACATATCGTCAGCCAACCAGCCATCGTCTCAACTCCATGATGTCCTTCGCTTCTCGAAAGACGTACCTCTGGACAGTGTTGAGCACAAGAACAATGCCGCCATAAATTATCCACCACTCGTTGAATGGCAGGTTGTATACGTAGTTTGGGATGACACTGTAATGTGGGACACCTAGTGTCTGAAACATCGACTGCTGCCACAGACTCCCTCCGCCCGTCGCCGCTGTGATAGCGAAGACAATGCACAGCGTGAGAATACCTTCGACCGGCCCAGAAATGATACCAAGTGTCAACGTTTTCGTATAGTACTCGTCCCAGGTTTGAACATAGAAAGTAAAGGTGGCTTTGTTCTGCATGTCAGCGTCATGGCCGCCAACTCAGATAGAACGCCCACCTCCGAAAAGCGTGAGGACGGTTTTCCAAGTTTGCCCAAGATTAGTCGCGGCTGCGAATAGAAGGACCTCCAGTACGGTGTTACACGCATCGACCCCTAATGGTATTAGCGATGAGCGAGCTCAAGGCCAATAAAACCTGCCATGATCGAATAACTCCCCCAAAGGTCCGCTTTGATGGGTACGTCGGCTTCAGACAAACATCAGGCACATGCATACGATATCGAGTAATGGAAGCCCACGCTTGTGTGCCATCAATGGCGTCGAAGGTCTGGTAAAGGAAAAGTCCAACAGCCCAGGACGCATAAACCCAGCTAGGCATGTCCTGATCCAGCGTAGGATTGTACCATAAGAGCGTCAAAAAGTTCAGAACCACAAAGCTGAAGCCGGAAAGGGTGATCTGTATATGGGCATGAGCGAGGAATCCTTTCCTATGTGGATGATGAGGCACCTACGGCATTTGGTCTTTTGAAAGCATATATTTAGCTAAAAAACTAGCGGGGGACGTGTAGGGACAGGCGGTTCAGAACTTACGCCATGGACATGGGAAAACAATTGATAGCTACATTATTGTAGAATGGCTTGAGAATATAGCGAGAGACCAGCGAATGGTCAACGCCGGCATACTTGTACCTGTGAAGACCTTGCAGGTTCTTCTGGCGTATGTAGACCATCTCGGCAAGGCTTCAAGCTCAACGCTGTCGATACTGGACTATTCACAGAGACATAGAATTGTCTTACACCTTGGCTTGATACAAATAATGTTAAGGGAGTTTACCTTCAAAAAGTGTAGCGGAAGACCTAGCAAAACCTGGAAGCGCGACGCGAAGTTGCGCGGAATGACGGAACGTTTCTTGGCATTGCTCAAGAAGTCATGTGACAGTTACAGAGAGTAGAGTACGACTCTAGGAAGAGAAGATTACGGTCGAAATATGAGCTAGCGTCTTTGACTTGAGAGGGCTTTGGAACTATGGAAGCAATATCGAGAACGAGACGCCGCTCATTAATCGGTCATACTCCTATGCCCACTCGACGCAACGCCATCATTCATGCAATTTGAGCGTGTATATCCTACGTGATGCCATTGACCATCGTCGCTCGACCCCGGTTTGATCCTTCTTCGGGCAAAACAATAGTCCAATCCTTTACACCTCCCTTCCAGTCAGCTATGCGACCCTCTTGAACGCCGACAACCATAACTCGGACCGCTTCACCCTCGATGAAGCAACTAGTTCCACCGTCGCCTTCGTTCGAGCGTGCGTTCTGCGTCGTTCCGAAGGAACCGCGTTCTTCCCTCGCCTGGTCTCCGAACGTATTGTTCTGTAAGTGTTTCTCTTTACACCATTCCTCCTCTTCACTCCCCTCTGTGACCATTCTAGCTACGCCATTGATCGTGGCACTAATGCTGCTCAGTGCGCTGGTGTTCATGTTTAACAGAAGACTCGCAAGGCTTGACCTGGTGGCTTGAGGTGGTGGTGAGCTCTCTCTGGTTGGGTCTGGCACACGGGTTGGAGGGCGATGGGACACCCAATCATGTACCAGCAGTGACACTCGAGGATTGTTGATAAGATTCAAGGTCTTTTTGGATGAAGGGTTGGTGGTCATAATTATCACGGGAGTCGGGCTGAATGGCGTAGATGGGAGGTAGGTATAGTTCATGAGCGAGATATGGGGGTACAAGGCATCGCACGTCGCTAGATGCAGCTGCAGCCAGTCAGTGACAGCTTCAGAAGAGCCATTAGAGGATGAAATACCTACAAACCTAGCGTTCTTCAGACACGCCTCGACCTCTGCTGGTAATGACGCGCAAACTTGAGGATGAGTCGTTGTGGCTGAAGCCTCCCAGTTCAAAGGGGGTTGGGTAGGATCAGCCATTGCGAGCTCGAAACCGTGTTGGAACTTTGTCTTCGCAGCTTCACTCTCCCTTCAGCTTTGACCATAAGCGTGGTTCAGGGTGATGCGAGATCGTTATGCTTTCTAAAACTAGGTAGGGATCTACATGACCGAGTCTAGATTAGATAAGGTGCGGAGTTGAGCGACCTCTCCTTCTTATTAATGAGAAAACCCTGCGACAACAACTTCATGGACATTAAGACTACGAGGAAAGTTATGCCTACGGAAGCGTAGGCCGCATAGAGGCCAACAGTATGATCGGCAAGGATTCCCGCATCGTTTGGCTTGTTGAGAAGGGCTGTGAGTTGTCCGAAAGTGCTTGGTTGCCGCCCATCTTGCAGATTGAACCTCACGAGTTTCTCGATGTCAAGCTTCGGCGACGGCTCTTGAATCACAATATGTTGAAACTGGCAGCTGACGGGATGAACGATACTCTGCGCTGATCCGGTTACGGTCGATCACGTGGTTATTAGATCCTCGACTGTTACTTATGCTTGTCTTCTGAGGTAAGGCAAAACAGCCTGATGTTTGGAACGCCAAATGCGCTGTTGACATATCTGTGCTCTGGACATTCTTCTCGGCTTAGTTTCATTAATTCTGTTCATCATAACTTCCTCAGTGTTTTAGTCTCACGTCTTTGGTGTCGGTACGGGGAAGTCACCTCATGACATACTAGTACAAAGCTGTAGCATCTTCGTTACATTCGTTTTTGTTTTCTTCGATGATGCCAGAGTCTGAGGCGAAGCGGCGACCACCGACAACCCATGAAGTGCGCAAATGCGATTATGCGACCACCTTAACTTCTCTGTCCAAGCCCGACGGGCCGCGTCTATGAGTTCTGCCGAATAGTCGCAAGCGCAATGGTCAGGAGTCGTCCGCTTCGATATCATTTTCCTGTCAACAACCGTCTCAGAGTAGTCCATTGCAGCGCTTACGCCGCTGTTGACGAGAGCGAGTTTCGAGTTGATAGAGCTCACGGCTCATGCCGTGACTACCCAAAAGTTTCCGGCTGGCGCGTTTCTTTTGCGCCGGGGGTGGGGTCTATATAAGTACAAGCGGTGGTTCAGGTCACACTGATGTATACGATTGCTCTCGGAAGGTTCAAAACGAGGATTGCGGTGAGAAGATTATCGTAGGGTTCTCAACTTTTCTCCGCAAGCTTGCCACTATTTTGTATCTATTTCTATCTTTACCATCTGGTCATCTATTTCCGGTGACCGTCATGCGGCTATCCCTCTCATTACCAGCTCTTGCCTGGGCAAGCTTCTACAAAGCCGGTTTGGCCCTTCCACTCAATGACTTTACTCGCTGTGTCAGTGGTTGGGACTCTTGGGGAATCGCATGTGGGAGTGTGAACACTTGCAGTAATACTCCCAATGTCATACTTGGGCAGTAAGTCGCATTGGTTATTTTCGTTGTGCTCTTGATCTTTGGGCAGTCTAATCTCTATGCCTTCGCTAGGATGTACCAAACCCCCTCCAAGGTGAAAGCTCGACACGCCGAGCTCGAACCACGGGCTTCTACAGGATACGAGCGATGGTGTCAAGTTGGGACCAGAACGTAAGCCTCACCTACCTCCCCACGGCGAACTTGAAAGATTGACACCTGCAATAGCTACGTGGTGATGCAAGCGGTTGCGGCGGTCACGCCAGCGAATGTCGTGTCCGACCTGCTAGATCAAGCGATCGCATACGTGCAGAATCAAGCAGCTCTTCAGGATGGGATCATTGGTACTGCGGGATACAGAAGGCTAGGAGCTCAGGCTCTGACTTTGCTTGCTGAGGATGCCAATCACCACCAACTCACGTGGGGCGTCCTTGGCGCGGCTCTCCAAGCTGTTAAGGAGTACATGTCTCAGTCCGGTAATAGCTTTGGCACGGCTTACTTCTCAATCTACGATGGGGACAATCAGACGGGGAAAGGCTCGATTGGGTGAAGGAGGCAGTATCACGACTTTCAGGGGCATGCTAGATCGCCGGCTATTAGCTTGGAGGTGATGTATGGTGACTAGAGTGTAGAGCATTTTGCCATCCTTGTATCGACGCTTGGCAGCAATAAGTTGGTGTCAGCCGAATGCTGTCTCCTGGGATGGTCTAGTAAGGTATTATCAGACGCAACCCTCTAGAAAGCGTTGATTGGGCCTACCGCTAGAGCGGTTCCCCGCAAAAGCCACACGGTTGCCGCGCCTAAACCCCTTAGGTGCAACCTGAATTGTGGCAGCTCCTATCCACACTGACCGCGCAGCTAGACCCGTTAGTCTGCCATTCGTCACTCATGAAGCTTGCTCCTCCCCGCACGCCATCCAAAGCGCATGATCTGAACTGACAGCTAACCCCCACACGGCCGCTGCCCCTCCCTCCAGATGCCCGCACGTGTTGGCTGCCAGCAGTAAGTTATTGAGAAGTACCTTGACCTTACCTCAATAGCCTTGAGGTACTGCATATCTATTTGGTCACCTTGATTGGCCTGACGGCGGCCACAATTCTTCGACATGCTCACACGACGGCTATGCTCAAGCTATTCAGCTTCCTCAGTCCTCGTCCGAGCCTTTAGCACGACCGCCGTCCAACAGCGAGCCCCGTCGCTCGCAGACATCACCCCGAATGACTCGCCAAAATTCGATGCTCGGCAGAAAGGATTTCGAGAGGGGCTGAAAGAAGCTCAGAAAGCCAAAGAACAACAAGATAGTCAGTCTGTTGCTGCTTCTAACTCTTCTCCTCCTGGTTCAGGCAGCACTCACACTGCTCAACATCCGAGCAATGCGGGCTCTACCACGCAAGCTGTTACCAATATGGCACCGGGCTCACTCTCAACTCATAATACAGAAGCCGCCCGCGAAGCATCCTCTCAGGAAGAAACAACGAAGCGGAGAGGCGCGCTGTCGTCTCTTATCTACGGCACGCATGAAGGGCAAAAGATGGATCAAGACATCGAAAAGTCTTTCTCGCAAACACTGGCTAGGGGCAAATACGTACACTCGATCGTCTTCCACTCCGTCAAACCAGACAAAGTCGACGAGTATACGGAACTTGTGGGCAGTTGGTACCCGCGCGTGGCCAAGCGAGAAGAGAACCACGTGAATTTAGTAGGGAGCTGGCGGACCGAAGTCGGGGACTGTGATACATTTGGTAGGCACCCGAGTTTTGCGAGCTTACGGTTACTAATCCCTTGGGACAGTGCATATCTGGGAATACCAGCGCTATCAGGGCTATCACGCATCTTTGCACTCCATTGCTTCCCACCCTGAGTTTCCTGACTTCGATAAGAAGCTGAAGAACTTGATCTCCCATAAGCAAACCTCACTGATGCAGGAATTCTCCTTCTGGCCGACGACCCCACCTCGCCAACTGGGCGGCCTGTTCGAGCTTCGATCATACACGCTCCATCCTGGAAATCTACTGGAGTGGGAAACCCATTGGAGGCGCGGCCTAAAGGCAAGGCGGGAGGTCATGGAGGGCGTCGGTGCGTGGTTTGTACAGATCGGTGATCTTAATACTGTACATCACCTTTGGCAGTTTGCAGATCTCGAGGAAAGAAAAGCGAGGAGAGAAATGAGCTGGGGTGTCGAGGGTTGGGGAGATACCGTGCATAAGACAGTGCCGCTGATTCAGACGATGAAGAGCCGGATCTTGATACCGATGCCGTGGAGTCCTGTAGCATGAGGCTTACTCTTTTCAGTCATACGACCTTAAGATCTGGGGGGTTTCGGAGTGGGAGACATTAGGCCTGACTTGTATTCATACTGCCGGGTACGCTGCGTTGCAAGGCGTCCTGAGAATAAGTCAAAATTCTTTGAACACTCATATCGTTGTAGTGAGAAGCACTACTCGGATTAGGCGTAGAGAAGAATAACACGGTGTTATTCCGACCGTTGAATGAAGCTCCATAACTATAAGTTATGAGATATCTACTGAAGCAATTGCTCTAGTGATCTGAAGCGGCCCCTATCCATAATACGCACGTGACATTGTACCCAGGGCTTGCTTACTAAGGCTTGAGCAGCGCGGCAGAGACGCGGCCAAAGCTTGATGAAGCTACAAACCTACAATCTCTACCCTCAAACTCTATTCACTTATCGACTCCTTCCTCCACTGTTCCGAGCAACGTATTCATCCTCCGCTTGCCCTACAACCATCAACATGTCCGACGGGCAACTACTGAAGCCGGAAAAAGATTTTACCAAGGAGGCCGACAAGCAGATACCAGAGGCGCAAGAGCTTGCCAAGGTATGCCATTACACTCAAACCTCATGCAGGTTGCGCACAAGCTGAACAGATACAGAGCAATTTGCAAGCGGCCATAGAAAAGCTTACAGTGCTTGAAAAGCAAACAAGACAAGTATGCCGATTCCACCCAAGCATCAGGTTCCCATCGTTTACAATTCCTTCGCAGGCCTCAGACCTCGCATCAACCTCAAGAATCCTCATCGCTATCGTCACAATATGTAAAGAATCAGGGGATTGGGGCTTGCTCAACGAGCAGGTCCTTCTTCTCTCGAAGAAGCATGGCCAGTTGAAACAGGCTACGACAAAGATGGTGCAGGTTGTGATGGGCTTTATCAATGAGGTGACGAATGCGGAGAAGAAGCTTTCTGTGATTGAGACATTGCGAACGGTGACGGAGGGCAAGGTACTGTGGATGCCGAGCGCCGTTTGGGGCACGAAGCTGATATAGAAGGATAGATTTTCGTGGAGGTTGAGAGAGCGAGAGTCACGCGGATACTGTCAGACATGAAGAAAGAGCAGGGCGACCTCAATGCTGCAGCCGACATCCTGTGCGAGTTGCAGGTTGAAACATTCGGCTCCATGGAGAGGAGAGAGAAGACCGAGTTCATTCTCGAGCAAGTCGGCTTATGCATAGAGAAGGGCGACTGGATACAAGCTGGTATACTCAGTCGGAAAATCAACAGCTCGAAATACTTCGCACGAAAACCTACACAGACCCTGGAACAGAAAGAAAAGGCTCAGAAGGAATTAGAAGAAAAGATCAAGAACCGCAGCGTCGACGACCCGCCAATCGAAAAGGATGATGATGTCACGGATCTTAAGTTACGATTCTACGAACAGCAGATCACCTTGGCGAAACACGACGACAAGTACCTAGAAGTATGCAAGCATTATCGACAGGTTTTGGACACCGAGTCTGTCGAGAATAACCCTGAACAACTACATGCCGTGAGTTTTTGATCTTCTTCCGCTTCTAGACGAGTCTCTTGATTGAACTTAACCAAGGTCCTCCAACGCGTAATCTTCTATATCATCCTTTCGCCCCACGACAACGAGCAATCCGACCTCCTCCACCGCATCAATGCCGATACCCGCAACCCCCTGATCCCTAAAGAAGCTTCCCTCCTCAAACTCTTCACAAGTCCCGAACTCATGCGCTGGCCCCTTGTTTCCGAACAATACGGATCGACGCTCTGTGCTACCGATGTCTTCTCCGCCCAACCATCCCCTGATACAGATCCCAAGGCGCACCAGCGATGGCAGGATCTGAGGAAGCGGGTCATTGAGCATAACGTGCGGGTAGTGGCGAAGTATTATACGCGGATTCAGATGGGACGACTGACTCAGCTTCTCGATCTCGACGAGAACGAGACAGAATCGTACATCAGTCAGCTGGTGACAGCAAAGACGGTGTATGCGAAGATCGACAGACCTGCGAGGGTGGTGTCGTTCGCGAAGACGAGAGATGCAGATGAAGTGCTTAATGAGTGGAGTTCGAGTGTGAAGGGGTTGTTGGGCCTATTGGAGAGGATCGATCATCTGATCACGAAGGAGGAGATGATGGCTAATATCCAACCGAAGGGAGAGACGGGACAGAGGGTTGGAAAAGTGCATTGAGCGCTGGAGTTTGAAAGGGTAACGTGCTGAGCATTTCAGGAGCAGCTACATATTGCTAAAAAAATAGAAATCGATGGCAATGGGCTAGGCGATGTAAGATATCGAATGCATTGAAGCCATGGCGTGCTGCTAGACTCGAAAGACGTGGAATCACTAGTCTCGTATATAACAGGATGCGAAAGTGAAATGATCTGCAGTTCTTTGCCGTTGCCTGTGAATCGTCTCCTTAACCTCTTGAAATCCCCCCAAATTATCACCTATGCAACCCCACCTCCACCTGTACTGATCCAGACTAATCACTCTCTTGCTTCTTGGTCTGCTCGTAGTAATGAAGCTCCTTGTAAAGCTTCTTGAAGTGATTGTAGGTATCGAAGGGCCCCTGTACAGCTTGTACCCTCCAGTCCTTCACCACTCATTGGAACCCCCGACTTCCCCTTGCCCTTGTTAGTGGTTGTCGCCTGCCCAGTAATGGTCTTCTCCTTGGTGGTCTATGCAGCTTCGGTACCGAGCCACACCAAGTCTGCAAAACTGCGCACAGGTTAATCCTCCGAGTCCTCGATGAATGCAAGCCTCGCTGTTGATTGCCTGGCTTTCTCCTTCAAGTAAGCTCAAGCAGATAGCGGCCACCGTAGGACGCTTATGGGGCTCCGGTCTCAAGGCACCTTTTGACCTTGCCATTGAACTCCATCTATCGCCAAGCCAACCGCTTCAACCACGAATACCTCGACCCCCTTGGTCCGCCCAATCTCCTCCTTCCCTTTAAGCCTCGCTAGGCATCAACATCTTCGGCCCACACCCGCCGCCTCCATGGTCTCCCTTCCCTCGAAATCAAAGTCCATCCAGCTCATTGATCTGCCTGGTCGGTCCGAATTATTTCGAAAAGAGAAGTCGATTGGATCAGCGCAGCCAGTGCATTCCATATATGCTATTCCCTCCCGGTTCCTCTGATACGGAAATGTGGACGGCATTTCGCCGACGATTCGCCGCGTACGCTTATGGTTCCAGGGCATTGAAGTAGCGTGGAAGCTATAAGATGTCTGGATCAGTGAACATGTGCTCGGCGGATTGACCTCAACCTCATCCTGTCAGTTCATCTGCCTTCGATATGTCCAACACGACAAGACCCGGAGCGGGGTCCCGACAGAGGGAGATGTAAGTGATTACGATCTCTTCGCCGAGTGCGATATCTTTCACCGCATGTACTGTTACTGCGCCAATGTTTTCGTTCCAGCGATGATGCGCATTTGGTAGGCATGAGTGATTCGGCCGGTGACTTCGATGCTAGGCCTCACTGAGCAGGAGTATCGCCTGCAGATGCTTCCTTGAAGTCTCTTCCGTACAATTATTCGCAATACTTTGTCTCTTATTTCGGATATGTTTGTGGAAAACCGACCAACACGAAACGTATCCGTATTTCCCCTCGTGAGATCGAAGTCGAAATCTTTGGAAGAATGAATCAGTGGCTATTAAAAACCATGAATAGGCGAATATGTAGATGTTGGATGGTTATCTCACCACTGTCTCAATGTTAGCCTTGGCCCCTGAGTTAGGGATCTCGCTGAAGGAGTACCACAGTCCTCAATTTTGGTCTGGAGGTTGACAGTATGTTAGGAAAGATGCCTTGAAACATCTGTCTCAAGCCTGTAGTGAGCCGTGGAAGCCTTGAAGTGGGAAAAGCAAAGATTGCAGGAGTTTCGGATGACTGCTTCAGGACTTTCACTCTGTCCTGACCGTAAGTCTCTTGGTTTCCGGATCATGGTTGTAGCTCCAGGTTTGATCAGATGCTCTATTTCCTACATCAGTATTTCGTCGTCGGACCTCAGCTGCATCCTTCCATGCACCAAGAATGGTCTTGTCTATGGCTAACCTCTCCACCTGGCGCTTCAGGTTTCCCACATTTGCTGTTCTGGTGCTCGGCCAGGCTCGGCGGCGGAGTCATTCTAAAGTCGGTGATCTTTGGGCTGTCTGCAGTTTAAGATACTCCTCTTTTCACTATACCGCAAGAACACCGTTGAGCGTGTCGCCTCTTTCAACGACATTGTCGATGTTCTTCCTGATTTGAGACGGCTGAGGTCTATGTCCTTTTTGTAAGGCTAAAGATGTTCTGACCATTTCGATCAAGACGCCTTTCCGTCAAAGCGTTCTAGTAGGCTGCCAAGAGAGCCACTCCGGCCTTTGATTCTAAAAGCCGCCTTCAGATTTTTCGCCCAAGCTGTTCGCCCTGAATGAGACAGTAGCCCTTTCTGGGCCTGCTACCATGCTTTCGGAGGTTGTAAGCTGGTATATGAAGAGGTGCATCGCGTGGTTTTCAGGACCACACTTGGTATCTTTGTTCATCGTAGACTGCGATAGAACCGTTCAACGCCTTAACGCTGGTCTTCCATTGGGGAATCTGTCCATCGCCAACACGTGGTTCGGTTTTTAGGCATTTAGAGTGCCATCCTCGGAGGTCTCCCAACGATAATGTGTGACCGACGAGGGATACAGTCACCGAAGCAAGTTGGCGGTTTGGTGATGATCTTGAGTCGTCCCAGCAGCCATTGCCAGTGTGCCAGACGCGGTGTGGTCACCCATAGGAGGAAGTGGTGGTGATGATATAATGAGAAATGAGATAGGGCCGTACCCAACCAGAGCTCAAGACTGCCAGCACCGACTGCAATAGCCACGGAAGGAAGAGGATGCTGTGTGAAAGATAAAGAGGAAGATGTTTATATATATAGAGGTATCACAACACACAACACCAGCTCACAGAGTCCCGCGGAGTGCAATGGAAGCGCCAAGGCACGGCGCTCTAGCTGAAAGGGGCGTGCAGGTCAAGAAGCATGACAATTTGATTCCTTTGTCTCTACAAGTGAGTGATCATCTATCTGAAGTCTAAGAATGGCTGAGTATGAAGTCAAGGTCCTTTGGAAGTGAAGATTTCGGCGAAAGAATGGAGCAAGTAGGTGTGGAATCAAATCTGAAATGGCCCCAGGGAGTCAAATTAGAACCCGGAGGAGAGGGTTCCATTGATGTAATCCCTTCTGGTATCATCATAGCTTCCTACGAGTTACCCAGGTCATTGCTGACTGAGGTTGAGCACACTGCTTGATTCATTGAGCACTCTCAAAAGCACGATGTGGAGCGTGGTTGAAAACACCTCGAGTCACTGCTTGACGCATATTTCTGTCATGATGAGCAATTTGACTCGGAGAATTTGGCTTTGAAAGCCTTGGCAGAGATTCTCAATGGATTTTCTTCATTTCGGCTTGCAGAATAGTCGATCAGTTGTATTATTCCCCAAAGTCGTTATAGACTCTCTCGCGGACAACCGTAACAGGATCTGTATCGAGAGGACTCTATCAGCGATTCTGAATCCAACTCCTCAGAATTCGTATTGAAATCGAGAATGACTCTGGAGTTGTGGAATTCCTGATATTGGTTCCACTTGCTTTCTGTAACGTTGCTTTCCGACACGAAACACAAGAAGCAGTATGCTCGATGGACGACACATCAATCAGACAGTCGAAGTGCTCGGTGCAGTTTGGATTGTTCTTCAAACGCCTTGGGTTCTAGTGCTTTCGTCCATGCAGTGACTTGGTGGTGTTAAGTACACGATGAAGGTAGAGAAAGATCTTCAATTGTTACAATATCTACTGATTTATCAAAAATTCATTGCCGCAGCACAGCCCGTCACTGAATGAAACTGTAAATGGCCTAATGAATGAGATATATAGATAAAGAGATACCTTATCTGGAAGGAACCAAATGCACAATGCCGAGTTCAGCTATACGAATTGTCCGTAGAGGGGTTCTCCAATTTACTAGTATAGCTGCCCCAGCGCCTTTCGGACTGCCAATAAGGCTCAATGACCATGCTTTCCCTGTTGGTTCTGCGTTAGGTCAGCTGAATGAGCCTAAGGGAAATCCTCCGCTTGTGGAAAAAGTAACTGAGACATTAGCTTTATCATTTCTTTGCAGGTTTTGGGCGTCGACAGAGTAGGAAGTGAGCGGAAGTCGGTGGTCATTCGCTCATGTCGAGAAGGTGAATACAAAGCCGGAAAAGACGGACTAGGCGGCGGAAATGGCGGAAGGCGTTGCTCGATGAGCATGGAGGAATAGCGTTGCTTGGTTAAGCTGTCGTTCGATGCACTCCAAGCACCACCATGCCTCTACATTCTTGCCTAAGCCTCGCTTTGCGTGAGGCTGCTTGCCAAACATCAACTTGGCCGGGACTGTGTTTTTGAGCACTTGGAGTCGGTAGTCAAGCTTTTGCAGATATTCAAAGCCTATCTGATTTCTGCTGTTAATGGTGCGAAAACTGAGTGGAGGCTGCTAGTTGAGAGAATTCGTAAGCTTGTGTAGATTGCGTAGGACTAGCTTTCGATCATTGTCGAAATGGTGTCGATTAATTCTTCAAACAGAACCTCAATAGATGATCGAGATGTAGCAACGTTCCCGAGACTGGCAATGTTGAAAAACTATTGACTTTGCAAGAAACCAGTTGTTTATCGCACTGGGAAGCATTTTGAATCCTCTTCGAAGATTGATGCAATGCGTAATAACAATGTTTCGATGTTGCTGGGCAACGATGTAGTGAAGATTACTCCAAGGAACGGCAAATTGAGATTCGAAAACTCTCAATTGATCGATCAAGGGCTTAAGTCAATAATCACGGAGTCGCCGAGTATTGTAGAAGAATTTTCTCCAGAGTTCTGCAACACCACCAATTCTCCAATTCGTGAAGTTGTTCAATCTGAGGGACTATTCAACGAATAGCCCTTTTCTGGTGCTCATTGTTTGATGTTTCCAGTCCTCACATTGTTGGTAGAAGACTGACGGCAGGTAAGTCCCCGAAAGGGCACTGAAGAGCCACGAACTAGATCGTTAGATAGATTCAGCGTCTTCGCAGAGGTAAGGACAACGGCAGTATAGATAGGTATAGGCCTGCGCAATACAATAGAGTTTCACGCGAACCATTGATCAGATAATGTGGTCAAAGACCACATTCTGTCTTCGAGTATCACCGTAGTATCCTCAACAAAGATGGGCAACACCAGCGATCGAGTATTTCGGAGGAGATAGCGAGCACGAGAGCAGATTGTTTGACCCTCGGTCCTCACCATAGACATTTCAAGCTCCTACCAACGCTTTGGATTGACCAGGCGAACAGGAGCCGTTTATGAACTCCCGCTATAAGCATCTGAGACGGTACTCATGACAGCGTCATTATCAGAAGGCACTGTGATAAGTAAGTTCGAGCAGTAGGCACCCGAGTGAGTTTACGCACAGCTGGTGGTTGTCGTGTAGTGCAGTGCTTCCTCGAAAAAGCTGGGCAGATCGAAATCCTCGCTGGGATCCATCCGAAGTCAGGCTAGTTCTCCTCTTTAGTTCAGTTGCTACGATCTCAGCAAGATCCAGAATCGAAGTGGTGAAGTAGATCACGTCAACGACCAATGTAGAGATCAGTATAAAGGCTTACAAAACCCTCGTATTGTAGAAATAGAGATTATGGCTGTGAAATGAGAGGTTCACAGTGCATTACCATGCTGATACCCAGAGCTCTTGACCATAAGAAGCCATGAAAATGTGTGAAAAGGCCTTCGAAGGATTTTGACAGCGACATTCTCTTGGCTGACGATTCAGCGACATCAGTAGTGGGATGCAGAAAGTGGAGAAGTTTATGGTAGCTTTAAAGTATACTGGCTTAAGTTCTTCCCCTATACAGAGTGCACACAGATATCAGAGAACCTATAGAAATGGTAGATGACTATCAGATTTGAAGAGCTAGAAGGCCATCATGTACTTGAGAGAGTTCGCTGCCCACCACATTTGTCATCGCGCAGTGGCAAGCTATATTAAGAACGTGTATATAGGAGAAGATGTATATTGGAGATGTCTATAGAAGAGGAGCATCAACTCTTAGTAGCACACGCTACCCTTCTCAAGTGGAGATGACTAGGCTTGATGGTAGTGTGGAGTGGTGGAGAGATGTGTACAGGAGAAGAGAGTACCTAGGATGGAGGGAGGGAAGGGGGGTATAAGTACCTAGATTCGCCGCCAAGGAAAATTCACAGATGAGTCTCTGAAAGCTGGGAAGATCCACGTTCATCAGGAAACAGTTCACTTGGCTTGCAGGTGAGGTTATGGGAATGCAGGCGAGATACATTACATTTGGTGAGATTCCACCTACAAGAAAATCACCACGCTGGGTGTTGACTTCATGAATTCTCGGCCTCCTCGCTTTTTCGCACTATATTTCTATTCCCTAGGCTTTCATCTGCGTCATTCAACGTTCTGGCACTCAACCTCGCAAGCTTTTCCCTCAATTGATTGGCTATGCCTATGAAAGGCACCCTGCAGAGTCAGTGACGCTGCGACGCAATGACGACTGCCCTGGAAACTGAAGCGCCGTGAAGAGAGACGTCGGTTCACCATTTCCGCAAGTCCCTATGGCTAATGTCCAGCGCAAGTCGACGCTCTGGATCTCAGCACGGGATATGCTTGTATTACCGTGTGGAAAGTGTTTTGGTTATTCGAAGTAAGCTGTAGATTTTGAGGAATGGCAAGTGGAGTTTCCTGTTTCTCTCCCTAAACATCCCAGGCACACCCATCGAATTTCTTGGAGTTCCGTCGCTGGGTGCTTGCCACAAGACTTGCATAGATAAAGTACCGGCAGCCCATTGCTCTCCCGTCTTGGAGACTCTTCATTTAGCAACTCCTGTTGGCCATGTACCCTGATCTGAGCGACGGGCTCGGTCTTCTGAGTGTATTCGCCTGAAGATAGTGTCCCAGAGCCACGGGGCCTATTACTTGCCTCAGACTCGACACGTGACGGCGGCGAACGCTTATCCGTTCCAATACCCGCCTTTGATAGGTCTGACACTGACGTAGAAAGATTGCCTGACATTTCGTCCGTCTTCGACACCAGACCTAAACACTTCCAACATAGAGATCCCACGTCATCCACCAGGAAAGTAGCCTGTCTGCCTGCACACTTACATGGCTGATGTTGAGCTGCGACCTCTGTTGGTGTCTCGTGTGGCCGTGACTCTGGAATAGGTACATCAACCACAGAGCCGAGTCGATGTCCACTTTGGGTGCGCTTCTGTGTAGCAGATCCTTTCGCATTACGGTCTTCAGCTGCTGTTTCTGCCTTTGCAACATGACCCAAGCAATTCTGGCAAAGAGTCCCAACATCACTTACCTCCACAGTAGCTGGTTGACCTCGACAGCGGCACGTACGTCGCTCGACTGCCGCTTCCACCGATGTGTGCTGTGGCCGCTCTGGACGTGCCTCATCAATCACGAGTGTTACTCCGCGGTCTTTCCTAACGCGCTCCTGAGCAGCGGGATCTCTGACGGAAGGATAGTCGCCAAGATCTGCTGGCTTAGTTAAGACGCCGCGATCGACTTCGGCCTGCATTGCTGTGTCCCAGCAACGATCACAGAATAGTCCGACATCAGTGTTTAATGTCGCTGGAAGGTTTGAGCAATAATCGCAAACGAGCAACAAGCCGGCTTCGCATTTGCGCACATGTACTGAGGTGGGATCTTTGAGTGTCCTAGATGTATCGGTTTCTGCAGGCTTCGTCGTGTTATGGGACTCAGGAACGGAGACGTTTGCCGTGCTTCTCGACTCACTTACGGGGGAGTCTTTCTTGGTCGTATGTTCTGGCCTGCTCACGGCCGACCATGATTCACTCACAGAAGAGTCACCCTCGACCATTTTCTTTGGCTCGATTACGGAGGATCTCACATCTTTCACGCAGAAGTCTCCTTTGGCAGCATCCATTAGCTTATCCGTGTCGGAGATCTCCTTGGCAGCACTTTGCTGGTTATCGGATTTTGTTTTTTTCAGTTCCGCCGACTTCTTTTTCGAGGCCCTCCTTGGCTCCTTCACGGAGAATTGCTTTGTGGAAGCACTGCGTCGGTCATTTGCGGATAAGTGGTCTTTGCTATCACTCCTGCCGTGGTCTAATGAGGACTCCTCCTTAGCGACATCCAGTCGGTGACTGATGGACGCAAGACCGTTCTGTGCCTGGTCCGCAGTCGCCCTAGATTGAGACGACAGGGCTTTTCGGCGACCTTCTTGCGTGGTCGTCGTCAGAGCTTGAACGTTTGCTTCAGGACCTTGTAAGGTTTGCCTCTGCTCTTCAGAGGCCTGAGGTAGCTTTCCAGATTGATGACGATCATTTGGGTTTGCCCGGATGGGAGGATTCTTGATATTTTCATCCACGTTTAGATCTCGGGTGATACTCGACGATTGGGGGACTTCGAAGTGGACATGTCGGTTGCGTCTCGTGTTTTCTGCCGTAATCTGATCTAGCGGAGAATCTGAGTCCCCGTTGTCGCTCATGGACGCACAATTAGCGACATCAGGAGCAGCATTATCGATGTGGGTTGCAGAGGGAGCGCTCCCCGCGGCTTGATGTGCTGCAGTCCAGCACTCATCGCAAAAGGCCCCTGCTGCTGCTTTGACAACAGCTTGCTGGGAATCGCACAGAATACAAACCGACGCCGATAGAGGTACTTTCGGTGGGACAGGGGGTGGGAGCGTACCTGCACGAGAGCTCCTGTTATTGGTAGTCGTGCCGTCGATGGGCCCAGACTGATACGACTGATTACTCAAGACGTTTGATCCGACTGCTTCGGAGAGTTCTCGTGCTGAACGTTGTTGCAGGGGACTTTGGGTGACGTATTCAGCCACGGGAGATGTAGAAAGACTTCCGGGGACTTGCTCTCCTTTTCCATACGTCCTCGAAACGGGCCTTACGATTCGACGGCCCGTACCTTCGTCATTTGCTGGTACGTCGACTCTTGCGTGCGATGACCTTACAACTCGCTCTTGGGCCCCAGTTCCACCTGGCTTGGGCTTTGAACCAGATCTTTGACCGGCCCTCTTTCGGTAGAAATGGTCATTCTCAATGCCGAAATCTGTGATCTTCGGGAACAGTTTCTCTTTAAGCCCCCCTCCGCGGATGTGAAGCCTTTGCTCCCTCGACAAATAAGGATCCGCAGGATGATAAGAGTTGCTTGCGTCGGTTGCACAGTTAGTATTGACCGGCTCTGGAGAAAAGCATAGCAAGCAGCAACGCAGGGGATAGCGCGGAGATCGAAGATGAGGTAGCAATGGTGGTGTAAGTCACAGCAGTGGGCGTTATATAAAGTGATTGTGTGTATATACGGTTTCTCACGGTGTGAAAGGAGCCTGACACCGGACCCTAATATATTATGTAGGATTGATTGATCGACTAAGCGTCTTGCTTGCTGGGTTTGTATGAGGATTGACTTATTGAACATATCCGTTTGCCTGTTTGCTCCGCCAGAGCCATTGCCAGAGGCTCCTGTAGACTCGGTCATCGAAAGAGAATTGATGGAAACTGTGCTATTGCTGGTAGCTCCTTTGCTGTCTGCTCTGTTGCTGCCAGTGCCAAAGGGTTCTGATGCTCCAGACATTGTAGGTGGTGATAGGAGCAAGGAGATATGAGACAGAGTTGTAGCGTGGACTGCGAAATAACTGAACAAAGTAAGAGAGTAGTGGTAGAACATATTAAATGGTTCGGGACGCGAATATATAGTATACCTCAATCATCCTGTGTTATGCCTCCAACACGAGCCGGAAGGATACAGAAGGCCTCACCGCGTTTGAATTGTTGCTGCTTCTAAACTCTTAACGTAATTGGGTTCTGCAGTGTTCAGCGCTGCAACACGTGCACGCCCGCTCAACAGCCATATCTGCAAAGCATCATCAGGTCACAGCTTTGGGTACTGGGTAGCGATATATCGAACACCGACAGCCTGCCTTATCGGCAGACAAATTCCACCCTGCTATTCCAAGATTGAACCGAGGGCAAGCCTTCTTTGAATGGAAACCTATAGATTGCATGACGAATTATGCACCAATCAAAAGAACAGAAGTGACAACCGTGGGAGCTTTCCCTGTAGTTGAGATTGATCAGTGATTGCTGTTTCAGTCGCTGCTATTGTCTGCAATCGCTACTGCCTGTCTAAACAGGCCCAGCAAAATTTCCTGCTGCCCAAATTCATAATCCCAGGGTTCTGTGTACAACCCCCACAAAGACTTGATCGTAACGATCTCAGACATGGCCTTCATATATCGTTCATCGAGCCGCCTGTTATTTCCTCTCGAAATACTAGTTCTTCGGACAGGACTCGCTGTATGTTTGCTTGCTCTTGTGCTCTAGGAGTAGCCTGAGACTCTTCATTTGCCCGAATAATTCGCGCCGCTCTCTCCCCATTCATGGCCTCTCTCCAACATCTTTGGCAGAAACCGTCAGCATTGCCATGAGTGATCCCAGATATTTGATCACAAAGCACACAAGAAGCCTCGGTCGCATCTAGCTCCGAAGACCCATCGCTTAACCAGTACGGGAGCTCGAAGCTGACACTCCGATTGCGTCTTGTGTTCTTGGTCGTGACCATATCTACTAAAGACTCTGAATCAGAATCATCGTCATTTGGTGCAGTAGTAATGCTTCTTCCCGCTTGGCGTGCAGCCATCCAACACTCAGTGCAGAAAGCACCATTTTCTGCCATGATCATAGATGGGTGAGAGGTGCAGATGACACAGTGTGGAATCGACAATGGCACTTGTTTCGAGCCAGGAGGTTTCGATGCATGTTCATGTGTTGAGTTAATATCCCAATCAGAATGCTCAATAGGTGCAAGATAGTGCAGCTGATCCCCTGTTGCGAGCTCAGGCATGGGCGAGCTTGCATCTTGGTAATCATGGTTGATTGATCCTGCGATGCCCCAGGCGGCTTGCTGCTGTGAGGACATGTAAGCCAGCACTTCAATCGTAGGGCAAGACAATTGCCGTCGGAGAGCCTGCTCTGCTGGCGCTTGCTTTCCCAGCTTTGACAACGTACTTCGATGATTTGCGGCCTCGTGAGCTTCCCTGGCTCCGGAGGCTCCAATAGGCGATGCTATCTCCGCTTGGCCTCGAATTTCAAAAAGCTCTGGCTGAACGGCTGAAGCGCATCGCTGACCAGCCTTCTTCCGATAGAACTGGCCTGGCTCAATACCGGAATTGATGATCCTAGGAAAGAAATGCTTTTGGATACGCTTCTTGAAACTGCTCTTCCGTTTCGAGAGGCTCGTCGCTGTCCGGTCAGAAATGACGTCTAGCTGCGTTCAACTGCTTGATATGATCGGATTCTGTTTCATCGAGCTGGGATGCTGATTGTTCTGGAATGGCAGATGTGGCTCCAGCTAGGTAAAGCCTCGCCAAAGAGTCCAGAGGCGCCTCATCATTGGGAAAAACTTGCTCTCTTCTAGGCCATAGCGTAACAGCCTGCGACAGAGTTCGTTGTAGAGATAGGCTACTCGGTGTTACTTGTTCGAGGTCTGCTGCATGATGGCTCGTTCGCCTGGAATAGCTATAGGTAGTATGACTTAGATCGAAAGAGCGTCTCCTATGAAGAGAGTTGTGTGCATTGCCAGACATGGTACATGGAAGGCTTTGTATGACCCAGCCAAAAGCGACAGGAGCCTCCGGAAGATGAGCAAGCAACGAATTACATGATAAGGAGACACCCTCCCGGGTATAAGAACGACATCAGATATAGAACACAATAACTAGTGTTGCAAGCTGGGGTTTATCTTCAACACCAACATGAGTAGAGGTAGGGATTATTCGTGCTCGGAGCAGTAACCGAGGGAACCATAGGACTGGTAGTCAATTGGCTACTCCACCGACTGCATTGTGGCTGACCATCACACTGTTTGCTCCAATGGAGCATACACCAGGCGTGCAGGTGATTGACTCATCCAGTATGACTATGGCCCGAGCATCTACAGTCGAGGTGCTGCAGCAGGGGAAGACCAGATCCACAGAGTATGAATGCATATACGAAGACAAGAGCGAGGTGCAGAAAGTGTACATTGGGTATAATGCAGGCTATAGTCGGCCCAGCCAGAAAGATGTGACAGCCTTAGAAGGGGGCCACGATGGTGAAAGATACGACAACTCGGGTTGGGTAGATGGATCCCAATTCTAGAATGCTTGCTCAGAAATCGTCTTCGGTCAGCTTCTTACGCTGCTTCAGTTGCCTGCCCTTCTTTGTTCGCTTCTCAAACTTCGCTTTGGGACCAGAAACATGGGTCAGGTCGTCTGTGCTCGAAGGGCTGGCATCCAGCTCGTAGACATTCTTTCCTTTAATCTTCTTATCTTTGGTACCAAGTCGTATATTCCTTGAAATACTGGTTTTGGCTCCCAGTGCCCACAAGTCGCCCCATTGCGACTTCCGAGCATCCCTATACGCCTGCATGCTGAACGATTTAGGCACCGTCCAGCGCTCGATACGGCCAGCGGGAGTACAAAGGTCAAGTATCACGTGCCCTCGACGTTTTATTGGGTGCAGGACGGTTCTTGGCAAGCTCAACGTGTGCGGTGAGGGGCGATTGAGGGCTTTTCCTTTCTCTAACATTTCTGCGTCTGTACTTGATTGCCGATCTTCATACCCAGCGAACGCAGCGTCCCGAGCGCTTGAGCCTTGAACAATACCATGAAGCTCACGCTGGTCTACTCCACGTTGCACAGCAATGTAGCTAAATTTGATATCTTCGTGGTTCCGTTCTTTAGAGCCGAGCAAGGTCTGGAGATATCGTGGGCGAAGAAATCGCTGAGAGAAGTGGCAGAGGTCTTTTCGACCAGTGCTCTTCCCAGGAGTCGTGTACATTGGACACTGCGCGTGGTTCGTGCAGGGCGCAATGATCATGCCCTTTTCCTGCGGCCCGTACTTTGGCTCACCATCTTCCAAAGGCTCAGGATGAGTCAATTCGGTCGAGGAAATGTGACGCTTTAGAAGCATTTCGCGTGCAGCAGCGACAAGCTCGAACCCCCTCGGGACCCCCTTTTCTATAATGACAAGCACACCGCCATTAGGATTCAGCAGCGACCAAAAATTCTGGACCTGATTCTTTCGCATGTAGTCTTCTCGGAGACCCCATAAGGTATGGGGAGCTATGATAACATCGTACTGTTTCCTGGGCTGCGCGGCGTTAGGGGTTCCTAAGGTAGGATGATCTCTAGAGGGATTGTAATCCGGCAAGCGTGGTAAGAATGTAGTATTCTCAAGCAGTTTACTGACCCGGTGGCGCAGCTCATTTGACCCTGTGACTACTGTAGCTTTGCCAAGTGGTGCAGGTTTGTCTGGTGGCACTCCGTCAGAATTAGTTGTTTGCCATTCCGCCCGCAACACTTCTCGCCAGGCCTGTACGCCTGCTCCGGCAGTCCCTGCATCTAGGATACGAGGGCCGCCGTCCTTCTTCATAAGATTTTGCAGCCAATGCGAGCCCAGTCGCTTGCGAACTTCCACGAGAGTATGCATGATAGAAGCGTATGCACCGGGCATGATGGCGCCTAAGTAGACGTTGGCTTCCATGTCTCCCATGTATCTTTGAGATGCTTCTAGCGCAATCGGCGCCTGTTGAAGGTGACGTTCTGCAGTGGAAGGAGTAGCGGTGGAATTCGGGAGCCCGGCTCCCCCAAACGCTTTATAAGCGATCTCCTTCATGTGCTTGTTAGATGCATCACGGAGCAGAGCCATGATAGGCTCAACAACGGTACTCTTAGGTAGCTGTAATGTCGACGGAGATGTGCCTGACCTTGCAGCGGCCGTCATTGGATGTGTTCGTGCAGCGTCTCCACGTACGATATCCCCATCTTCCTCATCGCCTTCTTCGGCTTCTCTGTCTTCGAGTTCCGACTGCTCGTACCTAGCCTCATCCCTATCTTCCTGAGTCTCCTCGCTCGCATATTGTTTCTCGTAGGCTTCCTCCGTAGCATTTGCTTCATTCTGTTCAGTGCTCAGCGCTTGAGCCCGATTGGTAGCTGCAATTTCCTTGAATTGAGCCATGCGAGCTTCGAAGTCGTCGATTCCTGATTCAGGTGAGTTTGCAGAGGCTGATGCTTTCTCCTCGTTTGCTGAACCCTCGTTGCTCAAGACGTCTTGAGGACCTTCATGGTCTTCTATGCCAGGAATAGCCTCCACTAGTCCATCTTTCCCTTTTCTTCCTCCAAGGACAGTATCTTCGTATACGACCTCCTCGAGATTACCCTCTTCATCTTCTCTATACAGGAGATTCTTCTCGGCGTCTGCTTGTTCATCACGAGCAACAAGCTCCTGCAATACTCGCACATCTTCTGGCGGCGTGATCTCTGAAGGCGGACCATAGAGTCTCTCGTAGATCCTATACTCCTCAGACGAGAGGAAATTCAGTGGTAAAGTTTCACCAAAGGTCTGCCTTGCTTGGTGTACTATCGCTTCCATATCGACCGGATCTGTTGAGGGCTCATGAAGGCTGACATCTTCTGCGGGTGCAGCATGCTGTCTTGAGAGTGTGCGGTGGGAGAAGTGCCTGTCTTGCACCGGATGGCCGATTGACCGATTCCACAGCTCGCGTCTCGTCGAAGGAAGCTTTGTCGTTGTGCAGAAGCCATTCTTGAAGATATACAGAAGCTGTGTGGAGCAGGAATCACAAAGTCGTCCAGCTGAGCGGGCTGCCTGCATCTTGCAAGCTTTATCATTTATACCTCCAAGCTGCCTGGAGCTCGGGAGGAATGTCAAAAAGGCCTAGGAGCTTGGCACGCTTGGCCGCAGATTCAGCCCTACGCTAGCGCCGATATACTCGGTCGCCATCATCTCAAAGACTGACAGAAAAATTACCATTTTCCACGATTCTGTCCTCAACCATACCTTGTTCAAATATACTCACAATGGCATCTAAAGCACCCCGGCTACGCTGCCTCTACGCACCTTCTGCTATCTCACGGTCCACGCCCAGCAACCACTCCATCCGCACCCTCGCCACCGCATCCTCCGATCCCGCACCCTCGTCCCGACCCCGCCGCCATCCACAAACCACCTTCTCCGACGCCCTCAACGCCGGACCCTCCCTCTTAGACTTCACCACCACCCCCCAACCTCCCTCCCCCGAGTTCACCCCTCCCTCCTCCCACTTCCTTTCCCCCACCCAAGCAACCTCCACCCGCGAACCCCTCCGCACCGTCCTCACCGGACCCGCAGGCCGCCAACGACAACACACCCGCCTCCCCAGCTGGCTTCAAACCCCCATCCCCTCAAACCCCAACTACAAAAAGATAAAGTCCGACCTCCGCGGCCTAAACCTGCACACCGTTTGCGAAGAGGCGCGATGCCCCAACATCAGCGACTGCTGGGGCGGCGACGACAAGTCTGCCGCCACGGCCACCATCATGCTCATGGGTGACACCTGCACGCGAGGCTGTCGCTTCTGTTCCGTGAAGACGAGCCGCGCCCCCCCGCCGCTGGACCCGCACGAGCCGGAGCACACGGCGGAGGCGCTGTCGCGGTGGGGGCTCGGGTACGTGGTGCTCACGAGTGTGGATCGGGATGATCTGGCGGACGGCGGAGCGGCGCATTTCGCGGAGACGGTGCGGAAGATCAAGCACAAGGCGCCGGGGATGCTGGTGGAGGCGCTGACGGGCGATTATGCGGGCGACGAGGCGATGGTGGCGATGGTGGCAAGGAGCGGGCTGGATGTGTATGCGCATAATGTGGAGACGGTGGAGGCGCTGACGCCGATGGTGAGGGATCGGCGGGCGGGGTTCGGGCAGAGCTTGAGGGTGCTGAGGTGGGCGAAGGAGAGTCGGGAGGGGGTGATTACGAAGACGAGTGTTATGCTGGGGTTGGGGGAGACGGAGGAGCAGTTGTGGGAGACGCTGAGGGGTGAGTCTCTATCTTCCCCCTTGCCATTCTCTTCACGTAACTATCTACTCACATACCGTCCACAGCCCTCCGCGCCGCCGACGTCGACGTCGTGACCTTCGGGCAATACATGCAGCCCACCAAGCGGCACATGAAAGTCCACGAGTACGTAACCCCCGAGGTCTTCGAGCTGTGGCGGCAAAGAGCTCTCGACATGGGGTTCTTGTACTGTGCGAGCGGGCCGCTGGTCAGGAGCTCTTATAAGGCTGGGGAGGCGTTCATTGAGAATGTGATTAAGAAGCGGGCGAGGAAGGATCAGACGGTGATGGCGGAGATGGAACGGGGGATTGGGGCTGGTGGGGAGAGGGTCGGTGTTTGATCGGTGTTGTTAGGGGTAAAGTATGCGATGGGGGCTTGTGGGGAGGGCCAGGGGTGTGTTGATAGATTCAACATACGATCTTACAGTTGCGTTCAATCGATGATTTTATGAAAGTTTGTCATCTTGATTTTAGCAAATCCCAACGTCGATCCGTGAGAACATGTTTCCGTAGAAGATAAAAGGTGGCACCATCGTGACAAAGAAAGTTTTGTACAGTCTCGCATCCAACTAGGAGGTACCTAATTATTACCACCGCACTGAATAGACATGAGCTTATCCATTAAAAACACATCAGCTTCCCTAGAGCGCCCCTCGGTAACGAAGCCTCGTTTCTGCATGACAAAAAAGCCCAAGCGATCGTACACACGAGCTGCGTTTAAAGGAGCTGGAATCTTCCAAACGAGCGGGGTATCTTCTCCTCATCTGTCCCTTCACTCTTCGCCTATTTTCGAGTCTCAAGCATCTCTATACCATTTATTAGACCAAGGACCTAAAACTATTTCAGGTTGCACCTACGGCGAGTATTCCCTCATCTTCCTTTGCCCATCGGTACCGATGAAGCTGCCCCTATCCCTCTGGCTCTTCTGTCTCCGTCCCATGAAACTCTTCCCACCCGTCCGTTTCGTGTACGTGCTGCTCTTCGACCGCGAAGCCGCGCCTCCAACGCAGAACATGACCATGGCGAGGAAGAGACATGCGACTGCGGCCCACATGAAGGCGAAATTGTACCTACCGAGCGATGCCGTCCGGCCGGAGGAGCGGAAGTTGTTGCGACCAATGACGAAAGCTGCGCTGTGGGACGTTAGCAGCCGCACTGTGTGATTCCGGGAGTCGTTGGAGGTGATGCATACGTCATCAGGCAAGCAGCCAAGCTCTGGAAGAAGAGCGCGACGGAGGCGGTGAAGATGGAGAGGAAGGAGCCGATGGTGCTGAACATGGCGATGAGACCGGTGAAGAGCGCGCAGGCGCCGAAGAAGAGGGCGATAAGTTCGAAGGCGAACATGAAGCGCGTGAGATAGTAGAACTTATGGGTCCTATAAGCCTCATCAGCTATGCCTAGCACATGAGATTCGCGCGTTGCGACGGACCCAATAAATTGAGGAGGTACGCCGTTGGAAGTCCCGAAGTTGCGCGGCGGATCGAACGGATAGGCTGGATGCACCCCAGGGCACATATCTAGGCCATCGGTGACACTGCATGCGTTCCAGAAAGTCCATCGTGTGGTCGGGGCTGCGCCTGAGATCTGAGAGGTGTCGGCTTCGAGGAAGTAGAATTTGTTGAGGGGGTTGTGGCTCTGGGATCCGCCGAGGAGGGTGAGGAGCATGAGAAGGAGGGCGCCTAGGATGAGGATGATGGAGCCGAAGCTGAGGATGGGTCCTGTGATTCGTGGTCAACGAATGTTGTGGGAGGGAAGGAGGTGTTCGTACTGGCTATGGCCATGTTGCTGGAGGTTTGTTCGGGGAGAAGCTACCTCTAGCTGTGATGTCAGCTATCTGAGAGAGGAGATCATATTCACTGATGATGCGACTACCTTTAACGAGCGCGACAACTATTAGGTATCGAAAAAAGATGCAAAGGTAAGGTCGGAACGGTAACAACTGCAAGAATATAGAAGTACGATATGTTTGCCTTGGTCGGGACAAGCGCGAGCGCCACCGTCGTCAGAGTGAATGTGACTTACCTCAATATTCAGAATGTGGTTCCCCCCGAGCAACTTTTGAAAATCAGTTTTTTTTGTCGACACCGGATTGCAAATACCACCAATTTCTCAATCACAACGCTATTGTTTTACATAAAATCAATCTCAAACATAAACTCTATATCTGCAATTACTTTTGCAAAGTATTTATCTTTTAAATCAACTTGAAACAAAAGTTATGT
>JAABUQ010001292.1_pt1 | contig 54773 bp, 35 predicted proteins | sample 5560001 | NCBI WGS metagenome assembly JAABUQ01 (sample SAMN10711888, study PRJNA513371) | rock metagenome | isolation source: Antarctica rocks | place: Antarctica: Victoria Land, Finger Mt nord | collected 2015-12-18
TTGTGAACCAGTCGATCACGGGGCGGCCTCCCCTTCAAGACAAACTGTCAACCCGGTCGGACCACTTTCGATCCACTCTGCGACAGAGCCAGCGTTTACTCGAAGTTGGCCAGGGCAACGAAGGACACCACCAAGGGCGAATATTCCCAGAAGAATCACTCCAAGATCAAGCACGCCAGTAAGCTGTTGGAGAAGATTCGCGCCGATCGCGTTGCCGCCCGATGCCCGCGTTTCGCCACCTTCACCAGATGGTTGGGCAAGCAGATCGACGAAGCATGAGCGATTCATGACGATCAAGATCCCCAAGCTCAGCCTCGTCGTCCTGATCGGCCCCAGCGGGTGCGGCAAGAGCACGTTCGCCCGCAGGCACTTCCTGCCCACCGAGGTCCTCTCGTCCGACGCATGCCGGGGGATGGTCGGCGACGACGAGAACGACCAGGCCGTCACCAAGGACGCCTTCGAGGTCCTCCGGTTCGTCGCGGGCAAGCGGCTGGCCCTGGGGCGGCTGACGGTCATCGACGCCACCAACGTCCAGCCCGAGGCCCGCAAGCCGCTCGTGGAGCTGGCCCGGCAGTACCACTGCCTGCCGGTGGCGGTCGTCCTGGACCTGCCCGAGCGGGTCTGCCAGGATCGGAACCGGGACCGCCCCGACCGGGACTTCGGCCCGCACGTCGTCCGCAACCAGTCCTCGCAATTGCGGCGTTCCCTCCGGGGGCTGCGGAAGGAGGGGTTCCGCCACGTCTTCGTCCTGGAGACGCCCGAGGAGGTCGACGCGGCGGCCGTCGAGCGGGTCCCCCTCTGGAACGACCGGACGGCCGAGCATGGCCCGTTCGACATCATCGGCGACGTCCACGGCTGCCGCGACGAACTCGAGGGACTGCTCGGGCGGCTCGGGTACGAGGTCGCGGCGGCCGCAACGGGCGGGCCGTCCCTCAACGGCGGGGCGGCCTACGCCCACCCTCAGGGACGCAGGGCGGTCTTCGTCGGCGACCTCGTGGACCGCGGCCCCCGCATCCTCGACACGGTGCGGCTCGTGGCCGCGATGGTCCATCGCGGGTCGGCCCTCTGCGTCCCCGGCAACCACGACATGAAGCTCCACAAGAAGCTCACGGGCAAGGACGTCCAGGTCACGCACGGGCTGGCAGACACCCTGTCCGAACTCGAAGCCCTGCCCGGCGAGGTGCGTGACACCTTCTGCAAGGAACTCGCCGACTTCCTCGACGGCCTGGTGAGCCACTACGTCCTCGACGGCGGCAATCTCGTGGTCGCCCACGCCGGGATGAAGGCGGAGATGCAGGGACGAGGCTCGGGCAGGGTCCGGGACTTCGCCCTCTACGGCGAGACGACCGGCGAGACCGACGAGTTCGGCCTGCCGGTCCGCCACGACTGGGCGAAGGAGTACCGGGGCCGGGCGATGGTCGTCTACGGCCACACGCCCGTCCCCGAGCCGGAATGGCTGAACCGGACGGTCAACATCGACACCGGCTGCGTCTTCGGAGGCAAGCTCACCGCCCTCCGCTACCCCGAGCGGGAGTTCGTCTCGGTCCCCGCCGCCCGGACCTACTGCGAGCCGGCACGCCCGTTCCTCCCGGCCGAGCAGCAGGCCCCGGCCCTGTCGGCGCAGCAGGTGCACGACCGGGTGCTCGACGCCGAGGACGTGCTGGGCAAGCGGATCGTCCCGACCCGGCTGCGGGGCAACGTCACCATCCGGGAGGAGAACGCCGCCGCGGCCCTGGAGGTGATGAGCCGGTTCGCCGCCGACCCGAGGTGGCTGGTCTACCTGCCGCCCACCATGTCCCCCTGCGAGACCAGCGGGGAGCCGGGGCTGCTGGAGCACCCGGCCGAGGCGTTCGCCTACTATCGGAGCCAGGGTGCCCCGCAGGTCGTCTGCGAGGAGAAGCACATGGGATCGCGGGCGGTCGTGATCGCCTGCCGGGACGAGGCGGCGGCGAGGGAGCGATTCGGCGTGACCGCGGGCGAACTCGGGATCGTCTACACCCGCACCGGCCGTCGGTTCTTCAACGACCCCGACCTGGAGCGTCGGTTCCTCGACCGGGTCCGCGAGGCCCTCTCCGCCGCCGACCTCTGGGCCAGGCTGGAGACCTCGTGGGCGGTCCTCGACTGCGAGTTGATGCCGTGGTCGGCCAAGGCCCAGGAACTCCTGCGGACCCAGTATGCGGCGGTGGGGGCGGCGGGATCGGCCTCGCTGCCCCGGGCGGTGGCCGCCCTGGAGGGGGCCGCGGGGAGGCTGGGCGGTGAGGAGAAGGCGAGGCTGGTCGAGGCCGAGGGCCGATACCGCCGCCGGGAGGGGGAGGTCGCCAGCTTCGTCGCCGCCTACCGGCATTATTGCTGGGCGGTCGAGTCGCTGACCGACCTCAAGCTGGCCCCGTTCCACCTGCTCGCCACCGAGGGGCACGTCCACACGGACCGGGACCACACCTGGCACATGGAGACCCTGGCCGATGTCTGCCGGGCCGACGCCGAACTCCTGCGGGCGACGCCGTACAGGGTCGTGGACGTGACCGACCCGGCGAGCCAGGCGGCGGGCGTCGCCTGGTGGGAAGAGCTGACCGGGCGCGGAGGCGAGGGGATGGTGGTCAAGCCGCTGCCCTTCCTCCACCGGGGCAGCCGGGGTCTCTCCCAGCCGGCGGTGAAGTGCCGGGGGAGGGAATACCTGCGGATCATCTACGGCCCGGAGTACACGGCCGAGGAGAACCTCTCGCGCCTCCGGTCCCGGGGCCTCGGACGGAAGCGGTCGCTGGCGCTCGGCGAGTTCGCCCTGGGGGTCGAGGGCCTGGAGCGGTTCGTGCGGGGAGAGCCGCTGCGGCGGGTCCACGAGTGTGTCTTCGGCGTCCTGGCCCTGGAGAGCGAGCCGGTGGACCCGAGGCTGTGAGACGGCGGGCTCCCCTGAGGCGTGCCTGGGCCGCCGAAAGCGGCCCGCCCCCAGGCCCTCTGTTCAAGGAGGCCGATCCATGGCGACGGAAGACGACTCCCAGGCGTTAACTCGCAAGGCACTTCAGGCGGCCATCCGCCCGCGTCCCCCGGGCCGTCAAGGATCCCGGTTACTTCGTCCGCTTCCAGACCTCCCTGAGCGCCATCCCGTTGGTCATCGTCCCCGAGAGGGTCAGGGTATCCCCATCGACCTGGACCTTGTAAACCTGCCACTTCTTGCCGACCACCTCCTGCAACTCGGGGGTGCCGAACCGGCCGAACTCGACCCGCTCCTTGTACGTGTCCCCCTCCAGCGTGTAGGAGCCGCCGGCGGCGGCCACTGGGGTTTTCGACCCGCGGTCGTAAGTCACCCAGATGAAATGGTCCTGGTTGATGAGCTTGACCTGGTGGAGTTGCGGCTGGTCCGCGAAGGTGTGCTCCCAGGTCCCCTCCAGCTTATTCCTCACCGGCCTGTCTCCGGGTCGGGAGTTGTCCGCCGGGGCTGCCCCGGCGATCAAGAGCGCGGCGCAGGCTGCAAGCGAGGTCCGTCGCATCGTTGGCCCTCCTGAAAGGTTCGTGATGAGCCGCTCAGAGGCACCCATCTGCGGGTTCGGCCGCCTCTTCGATGGGGCTCGGCGCGGGGGTGTCGACCCCGCCAGATCCCGGATGAGGGCCGTCCGGCCCGCCGGATCGCTTCCTCGGGGGACCTTGAGGGCGCATTGGAGTCGAGCCGGCGACGCCGCTCAAGGGAAATCCGGCCCGAGTCATGGCCGGGGACGCGAAAGACCCTCGCCGTGGCTGAACTCGACCCCTCCCTTCCGCCGGATTCAGGCCTCGCGGCGTCGCGGCGCCGAACTCGGGGGTGATCCGGGGTATCCTATCGGAGGGTCGCCGTACCGGAGGAGTCGCCCGTCGTGAGCACGCTGCAACGCCTGACCGACCGGGGAATCCTCAAGCCGCCGAGGTGGCTGCCGGGCAACGTCCAGTACGAGACCATCATGGGCTCGGTCGCCTACGGCGTGTCCTCGGACACCAGCGACGTGGACGTGTACGGCTGGGCGATCCCGATGAAGGAGGACCTTTTCCCCCACCTCCGGGGCGAGGTCGTCGGCTTCGGCACCCAGGCCAGGCGGTTCGAGCAGTACCAGGAGCACCACGTCGAGGACCGGGACGCCCTGGCCGGGCACGGGCGGACCTACGACCTGACCATCTTCGGAATCGTCAAGTTCTTCCGGCTGGCCATGGAAAACAACCCCAACATCGTGGACTCGCTGTTCACGCCCGCGACCTGCGTCCTGCACAGCACCAGGGTCGGCAACCTCGTGAGGGAGAACCGCCGCCTGTTCCTGCACAAGGGAGCCTGGCCGAAGTTCAAGGGGTACGCATACAGCCAGTTGCACAAACTGGCGATCAAGCGGCCGCAGGGCAAGCGGGCCGAACTGGTCGCCGAGCACGGGTTCGACACCAAGTTCGGCTACCACGTCGTCCGGCTCATCGGCGAGGTGGAACAGGTCCTCCTGGAGGGGGACATTGACCTCCAGCGGGACAACGAGCAGTTGAAGGCGATCCGCCGGGGCGAGTGGACCGAGGATCGGCTCCGGCAGTGGTTCGCCGACAAGGAGTCGCACCTGGAGCGGGCCTACGCCGAGAGCACGCTGCGGGCCACGCCCGACGAGGGCCGCATCAAGGCCCTGCTGCTGAACTGCCTGGAGGAGCACTACGGCAGCCTGGAGGGATGCGTCGTGGACCCCGACCGGGCTGTCGCCGCCCTGCGGAACATCCAGGCCGAACTCGACCGGGTGAAGGACTTGCTGTGACGGGGGCCGACGATGGACGCAGAAGACCGACTCCGGGACGAGGTCGCCCGGCACCCCTATCCGCTGGTCTTCGCCACGGTCAGCGGGGCGCACCTCTACGGGTTCCCTTCGCCCGACTCGGACTACGACCTGAGGGGCTGCCACGTCCTGCCGGCGCGTGAGGTCGTCGGCCTCGACGCGGGGCGGGAGACGGTCGAGTCGTCGAAGGACGAGGACGGGCTCGAACTCGACCTGGTCACGCACGACGCCCGGAAGTTCTTCGGCCTGTTGTTGAAGAAGAACGGCTACGTGCTGGAGCAGTTGTACTCGCCTCTGGTCGTCCTGACGACGCCCGAACACGAGGAGTTGAAGGTGATCGCAAAGGGCTGCGTCACCCGGCACCACAGCCACCACTACCTCGGCTTCGCCGAGACCCAGTGGCGGCTCTTCGAGAAGGAGCGGCCGAGGCGGGTCAAGCCCCTCCTCTACGCCTACCGGGTCCTGCTGACAGGCATCCACGTGATGAGGACGGGCGAAGTGGAGGCGAACCTCGTGCAGCTCAACGGGGAGGCCCGGCTCGACCACGTCGATGACCTGATCGCCCGCAAGCTGGCCGGTCCCGAGCAGTCGGCCCTCGACGACGGGGACGTGGCCTTCCACCGCAGCGAGTACGAGCGGCTCCGGGCCGGACTCGAAGCCGCCCATCTGGCGAGCACGCTCCCCGAGGGGCCCTCGGCTCGCCCGGCCCTGAACGACCTCCTGGTGAGGCTGAGGATGCGGACGACCGGCTGAGAGGCGGGCGAGAGGGATCGACGATGGAACTCGTGGGCGACGACGAACCGGAGCGGTCGGCCCTCGTCGCCGACTGCCAGATGAACCGAGAGCGGAGCCTCTCCGGCTCCGACGGCCCTGCCAGGGAACTCGGCCTCGACCCGCTCGACTGCCTGGTGGGTCGCCTCCTTCCCGGCAGGCCCGTTGGCTGGCTGGACCTTCGCTGCGGGTCGGGCAAGGCCTGGATCGAGGGGGCCATCGTCCGCGCCGAGGGCCTGGACGTCGAGGTCGTCGGCGTGGACCTCGTGGGCATGTGCGGCAGCCATGACCCCGCCTCGTCGTGCCCACAACTCGTCGAGGCAACTCCGACGACCCGGCGGCCCGACCGACGATTCGACCGGATCAACTGCGTCCACGCCCGGCACGACGCCGGCGATCGGAAGGGGCGCCGGAGATCGTCTTCCCGCCGGGGGCACCCGTGACCGAAGGGCTCAAGGACTTCATCGCCCGGCACGTCTTCCACCCGCTCGAAGGGATGACCCTCGGCGACTGGTGGTCCTTGCTCCGGCGTCATCGCTTCGCCGTCGACCCGCGGCACTGGCCGCGTGCCATCGTCCAGGTCGCCGTCGGCGCCTCCAACTCGATCAACGCCCGCCTGGAGCGACGGACGTTCGGCCGTCGGATCGACGAGGCCGCGGTCCGGTCCCCGCTCTTCGTCCTCGGGCACTACCGGAGCGGGACCACGCACCTGCACAACCTCCTGGCCCTCGACCCGCAGTTCGCCGCCCCCACCTTCTTCCAGGTCCTCAACCCCCACACCTTCCTGACCACCGAGCGGTGGGCCGCCCCGGTCGCCGACCGCCTCGTCGTCCGGCGGCGCTACCAGGACGAGGTGGCCCTGGGGGCCGGGGTTCCGGGCGAGGACGAGATCGCCCTCGGGACGATGACGGGCCTGTCGCCCTACCTGGCCTGGTACTTCCCCAGGGACGGGGCCGGCTACGGCCGCTACCTGACCTTCCGGGGCGTCCCCGACGAGGAGGTCGCACGCTGGGGGCACGCCCTGACCACGTTCCTGAGGAAGGTGACGCTGAGATCCGGCCGCCCCTTGATCCTCAAGTCGCCGCCCCACACGGCCCGCATCCGGCTCCTCCTGGGGCTCTTCCCCGACGCCCGGTTCCTCCACATCCACCGCGACCCCTACGAGGTCTTCCGCTCCACGAGGCACATGATCCGGTCGGTCCAGCCCGTCTTCCGGCTCCAGGAATGCCCGCCTCCGGACGGCGACGACTCGATCCTGGGCATCTACACCGAGATGCACGACGCCTACTTCGATCAGCGGGGCCTGATCCCCGAGGGACGGCTCTGCGACGTCGGCTACGAGGACCTGGAGCGCGAGCCGATCGGCGTGATCGGCTCGGCCTATGAGTGCCTGGGCCTGGCGGGCTTCGCAGACCTCCGGCCCCGCCTGGAGGCCTATCTCGGCTCGATCGCCGGCTATCGGAAGAATCGCCACGACGAACTCCCCGGGCCGCTCCGGCGTCGCATCGCCCAGGAGTGGGGCAGGAGCTTCGACGCATGGGGCTATGGGCGCTGACGGACCGACATCATGGATTCTGCCCCGAGGACGTCCAGGCCCGCTCCCTGGCCCTGCTCGACGACCGGCCCAGGGCCGGGCGCCGGGGTCAGGATGCCGCCCTGAAGCCGCGGATCGAGGAGGGACAATGGTCGGGGGCGCGACCTGACCCCGGCGGTGATGTCGCTCGCCCACGGTCAAGACACCGGGGCGGGAGGATTCTTGGCCCGATCCCGCCGCCCGAACTCCGGAATCAGGACCTGCACCCCTCGCGATGCCCTCCGATCGATTCCTGTTCGACGGCGGCATCCTGTTTGCTCGCTGAACGCAAATTGTTTCGAGGCAAGCGGAACAGCACGGGACGAGGATCCCATCCGCCTGGACCGGCTCGACGTCGCCTTCCCGCTGGGGGTGTTCACGAGCGTGACCGGCGTCTCGGGCTCGGGGAAGTCGAGCCTGGTCGGCCAGGTCCTGGTGGAGCTGGTCGCGGAGGGCCTGGGCCACGGGCTCACGCCCGACGAGGAGGGGGACGACAGGCTGGAGCGGACCCCCGTGGAGACCCTCGGCGGCCGGATCGCGGCGGGGATGGAAGCGATCGGGCGCCTGGTCCGGGTCGACCAGAAGCCGATCGGGCGCACGCCGCGCTCCAACCTGGCGACGTACACGGGGCTCTTCGATCCCGTCCGCAAGCTCTTCGCGGCCACCAAGGCCGCGAGGGCCCGGCGCTACGACGCCGGGCGGTTCTCGTTCAACGTCGCCGACGGCCGCTGCGAGACGTGCCAGGGCGAAGGTTCCGTGATGGTCGAGCTGCTCTTCTTGCCCAGCGTCTACGCGCCGTGCCCGGCCTGCCACGGGGCCCGTTACGACGCGAAGACCCTCGAGATTCAATACCGCGAGAAGAGCATCGCCGACGTCCTGGCCCTGACGGTCGACGCGGCCCGGGAGTTCTTCGCGGACGAGCCCCCGGTGCTCCGTCCTCTCGACGTCCTGAGCGAGGTCGGCCTGGGCTATCTGCGGCTCGGCCAGCCGGCGACCGAGCTCTTCGGCGGCGAGGCGCAGCGGATCAAGCTCGCGACCGAGCTGCAACGGACCCGGCGCGGCGACACCCTCTACGTCCTCGACGAGCCCACGACCGGGCTCCACCCGGCCGATCGACGGGCTGGTCGGATCGGGCAACACCGTCATCGTCGTGGAGCACGAGATGCGCGTGGTGGCGGCGAGCGACTGGGTCATCGACATCGGCCCCGACGCGGGGGACGAGGGCAGCCGGGTCGTCGCGTCCGGGCCTCCCGACGAGGTGGTCAGGGCGTCCGGCAGCCGCACCGCGCCCTACCTGGCCCGATTCGTCGATCGAGGCCCGGCGAAGGTCCGGTGATCCTCCCTCCGTCCTCTCGTCGACGATCGCGACCGCTCCGGGCTGGCCGAGCCGACCTCGAGGTCGGCTCCAACGCAAGCCGCTGCGGGACGTGCAGGCGGAGGCGAAGGTTGTCCGTCAAGAGACGACCGGGACGCCGCATCGACCGGATCCCATCCTCTGACGCGAGGAGAGTCCACGGGGCGAATCGCCCTCGATCGAGGGTGTCCTGCGTGAGGCGCGAGGGGTCACGGCCTCTCCTTGAGGAGGATCGGTCTCCAATCGAGGGTCTGTAATCCCGGACGCCCTTCGACGATCTCGACGGCTCGATCGATCGGGACGTCGCGGAAGACTTGCTCGGTCCGGCTGGTCGGCCAGGTGATCTTGAGCGTGGCGACGCCGGTCGCGCGGCCCAGGCCGACGGTGGTCGCGAGCGGATTGCCCCCGAAGCTCCCGCCGCTGGTCACGGTCCGGTGGAGGCGCAGGAGGTTGCCTTCGGGCGAGCGGGCCTTCAGGGAGATCCGGGCCCCGATGGCCGAGCGGTTGGTCGTCACGCCCACCAGCCGGACGTTGATCCAATGGTGACCGTGTCCCGGGTTCTGGAACAGGATGTTGCTCGCCCTGTCGCCCGGGGTCGCGCCGCCCGCCTCGAGGAACAGGTCCGCGTCGCCGTCGCGGTCCCAGTCGGCGAAGGCGACCCCGTGCCCCTTCTGGAGGTGGCCGGTGCCCGACGAGCTGGTGATGTCCTCGAACCGCCTCCCCTCGACGTTCTTGAACATCACGTTCGGCACCAGGTACATGTAGGGCGGCCGGCCGGTGCCGAGGTACACGTCGAGGAACCCGTCGTTGTCCAGGTCGCCGAAGTTGGATCCCATCGGGATCAGGACCCGGTCGAGTCCCGCCTCGACGGTCACGTCGCGGAACCCTCCGGGGCCCTCGTTGTGGTACAGGCGGGGGCGATCGCCGGTCGTCGGCTCTCCCAGGTGGCTGCGGACGATCTCCGAGAGGCGGCCCGCGTAGGCGCCGACGAACAGGTCGAGGCGGCCGTCGTTGTCGTAGTCCCAGAACCAGCAGGGGAAGCTGTTCAAGGGCTCGGTGACCCCGAGGTCGGGGGCGACGTCGGTGAACGTGCCGTCGCCGTTGTTGCGGTACAGCCGGTTCGGCTGGCCGAGGTTGGAGACGTACAGGTCGGGGTCGCCGTCGTTGTCGTAATCGCCCCAGTCGGCACCCTTGCCGAACCGGTCGTTGCGGACCCCCGCGACGTCGGAGACGTCGGCAAAGGTGCCGTCGCGATTGTTGCGATACAGGGTGCCCCGGTTCCGGGGATCGGGGCGACGGGGGTCGAACTCGCCGGCGAGGTACAGGTCGAGCCAGCCGTCGTTGTCGAAGTCGCCCCATGCCCCCGACTGGCTCGAGATCGGCGCGGCGACCCGGGCGACGACGGTCACGTCCTGGAACTTCCCCCCGCCGGTGTTCCGCAGCAGGGACGGTCGCCGCGGCTGCTCCCAGCCCCCGCGCAGCAGGAGGACGTCCAGCCGACCGTCGTTGTCGAAGTCGGCCTGCTTGGCGTTCAGCGCCGCGACCTGTCTCGACAGGCCGGCCGAATCGGAGCGGTCCTCGAACGTCCCGTCGCCCTTGTTGACGAACAGCGCGGCCCCGGCCGCCGGGTCGGAGGTCGAGAAGAAGACGTCGATCAGGCCGTCGCCGTCGAAGTCGTCGGCGATGCAGCCGCCCGCCATGTTCGGCCCCCGGGCGTCGAGGCCCACCCGCATCGCGACGTCGGCGAACCGCCCGATGTCGACCTTCGAGCGGAACGGCTCGATCGGGATCAGGTACCGGGGCGGGACCCCCGCCGGGTACTCGCCGAGCGTCATGTAGGCGAGGTTCAGCAGCCAGCGGACGCCGAGGTCCTCGGGCCGCTTGTCGAGGTAGGCGGTGAACCGGAGGGCTGCCGCACGGGACCCCGAGGGCCTCCGATGCACCGCCCCCGGGGCGAGCGGGAAGATGCAGGAGGTCTCGTCGCGGCAATTCACGCAGTTCTCGACCTCCCCACGCCGCAGCTCGGCGATCCCGATGAGGGCCTCGATGTTCGCCCGGACTCCCTCCGAGCTGCCCCGGTCGGACGCCAGGACGGCCTCGTAGCGACGCGCCGCCTCCTCGAACCTCCCCTCGTACATCAGGAGCGAGGCGATGATCAGGTTCAGTCGCGCGCGATGGGACGCCGCGTCGGGCGTGGCGGGCGAGATCCGGTCGAGCGCCGCCTGCATCTGGGCGAGCCCCCGACCCGACCGATTCCCGAGGGCTTCGCGAAGCTCGTCGAGCGAATTCGGGTCGGAGACCGGCGCGGAGAACGCGGCCACGAACGAGAACCCGCTGTCGTCGAACCAGTCGTCGGAGTACAGCGGGGCGGGACGCACCGGGGCCTCGATCCCAACCGAGGGAGGGCGGGTCAGGTCGGGGGACGATGAGCGACCCCCTCCCCAGGCCGGGAGGAGCGACCTGAGCCGCGACCCGTCGGTCAAGAGTTTGGACGGCTCGGGTTCGACCAGCAGGACGAGCGCCGTCACGCTGGCCGCGATGATCCCCAAGGCCGTAGCCGTCGCGCGAAAGGCCCAGCGAAACCGGCGTCTCATCTCGGAGGGCCTCCTTCGGGTGGGGGCTCCGTCGCGGCTCATCGTGACACACCCGTGGATTGCGAGCAACGATCGTCTCGGCCCGAGACCGGAGAGGGCCATCCCCGACGGCGAGCCTGGGCGTGCTCCCAAGAGAGCTGTGACGGGACGATGGAGGCCCCATTGCCGACAAGCAAGGGGGCATGTCTAGGAAATACACCGTCAAGTTAAAAAAGAGTTGCCAGCGGCCCCGGCATGGAGTAATTCTCGGATTGTCCGGCCGTGTTCTCGGCCGGGACGAGCGGGCCTCTCTGCCGGTTTCTACTCCGATAATTCGTTAGGCAGGTGGGCGACAACGGGCTCTCCCGGCCCAGGCCGGGGGATCGTTGCGCGATCCGGTTCGGCGTCAGGCCGGGACCCCTGCGGTCCACCGTCCTGACTACGGATCGTCCCGGCTCGGACACAGATCGGAGACATCCCCGGGGGGTTGAACCATGAAGAACGGAAGCCGACGGTTGGGTTTCACGCTCATCGAGCTGCTGGTGGTGATCGCGATCATCGCCGTCCTGATCGCCCTCCTGCTCCCCGCGGTCCAGTCCGCGCGCGAGGCTGCGAGGCGGATCCAGTGCACGAACAACATGAAGCAGATCGGCCTGGCCCTGCACAACTACCACAGCACCCTGGACTCGTTCCCGTTCGGCGAGATGCCCCCGGGCATCGGGCCCAATGGCCAAAACGGTGCCTGGCAATACTGGGGCGCGGTGGCGCTCATCATGCCTTACATGGAGCAATCGGCGCTGTTCACCTCGTTGAACTTCCAGTACCACGCCCCCTCGGACGGGCCGAACCGGACCACCTATTCCCTCAAGGTCGGGGCCTTCCTCTGCCCGTCGGACGGCTTCCGGTATGTCGACATCTGCAACAATTACAAGGCGAGCACCGGCACCTTCGCCAAGGTCCAGGACCCGACGAAGACCAACTTCGGCAACGGCCAGGGGATCCCGACCGACACCAACGGCATGTTCACGATGGGCAAGGTCTACGGGATCCGCGACTGCACCGACGGCACCTCCAACACGATCTGCTTCGGCGAGCAGCTCGGCGGCGACGGCCAGCGGTTCAAGTCGACCCCGTCGGACGGGGTCGGCGGCGGGATGAGCGGCTGGAACCTGCTGGCGGCCACCGTCACCGGCGATGCTCGGGTCGAGTACGCGATGTACCAGGCGATGGAGCAGAACTGCGACAGGTTCGGCTACAAGAAGACGCCGGTGGACAACGACGCCCAGTACGCGGGCCGGTACCTGACGATCGGCGGGTTCAATTTCTCCCTCTTCAACACCATCCAGCCGCCGAACGGGGCCCACGTCATGGGGTGTCGGGCCGACTGCGGCCCCGGCTGCTGGCCCGAGCAGAACGGCCCGGCGATGGCCACCAGCGCCCATCCCGGCGGCGCCAACTTCCTCATGACCGACGGCAGCGTCCGCTTCCTCAAGAACTCCGTCGGCCAGCAGACCTACTGGGCCATCGGCACCCGCAACGGCGGCGAGGTGATCAGCAGCGACGCGTACTGAGGCCGATGCCCCGACGATTCCCGAGGGCCTGCCCGTCGAGGCCCGGTCAGCGGCCCGGCTCCCCCCTCGGGGGGGCCGGGCCCTGGTCTTCCCGGATCTCGTAGAAGCGGTCGACCTCCAGGCCGGTCCAGGTCCCGACACGTCCCGACGGCCAGCGCACCTCCAGGCGATCGACGCGACGGGCGGTCCCGAGCCCGAAGGCCAGGCGCGGGTCGTTCTGCGACAGGTAGCTCGTCCCGCTGGTGACCCGTCGCACGGCCGTGCGCCCCCCCGCCGTGCAGGAGACCCGGGCGCCCACGGGCATCGGGCCGGAGGCGGTTCCCCGGAGCCGGACGGAGAGCCAGTGGCCGGCCCCCTCGGTGGTGTTGCGGAGCAGGACGGCGGGGGCGTCGCGGTGGACGACGACGAGGTCGATTCGCCCGTCGTTGTCGAGGTCTCCGGCCGCCGCGCCCCGGCCCACGACGGCCCCGCCGAAGTAAGGGGCGACCGTCGCCGGGGCCTCGACGAAGGGTCGACCCGGGCGGCCGAGGAACAGCTGCGGGCGCTGCGCCATCGGGATGCGGAACCAGGGCTGGTCGTCGACATGGCCGTTGGCCACGAACAGGTCGATCGACCCGTCGTTGTCGGCGTCGAGCGTCGCGGTCCCGAAGCCGGTCATGGCCCGGCTCGGGGCGTCGAGCCCCCACGCGGCGGTGGCGTCCGTGAACATGCCCCCGCCCTGGTTGCGGAGGAAGGTATTCGGCTCGTTGTTGAAGTTGGTGTGGAAGAGGTCGAGGCGGCCGTCGCCGTCGAGGTCGTCGGCCACGACGCCCATGCTCGCCGTGGCGCGGCCGGTCCCGTCGAGGGCGACCCCCGAGGTCATCCCGACCTCCTCGAACTTCAGCCCGCCGAGGTTGCGGAACAGGAAGTTCGGGGCGGCATCGTTGGCCACGAACAGGTCGAGCTTGCCGTCGTCGTCGAGGTCGGCGATCGCCAGGCCCAGCCCGTCGCCGCCGGGGACCTCCAGGCCGGCCTCCCGGCTCACGTCGCGGAACGTGCCGTCGCCCTCGTTGCGGAACAGGAGGTCGAACTCGGGCGGGAATTGCCCGGGCGGGCAATGGATCGGCTTGCCGAGCTGGTCGCGGCAGACCGGCGCGCGCGCCGGGTCGGCCCGGACGTAGGTGATCGCCACCAGGTCCAGGTCGCCGTCCCCGTCGAGGTCCGCGAACCCGGCCGCGGTCGTCCAGCGGTCGGACCCGACCCCGGCCCTGGCGGTCGCGTCCTCGAACGTGCCGTCGCCCCGGTTCCGGTACAGGACCGACGACCCGAGGCCGGTGACGAACAGGTCGTCGTGGCCGTCGTTGTCGTAGTCGCCCACGGCGCAGCCCATCCCGTAGCCCCGACCGCCGACCCCGGCCCTGGCGGTCGCGTCCTCGAACGTGCCGTCGCCCCGGTTCCGGTACAGCCGGTTCGGCGCGGGGGGCGAGGTGCGGTCGAACGGCAATCGGCAGCCGTTGATGAAGTAGACGTCGAGCCGGCCGTCGCCGTCGTAATCGAGCAGTCCGACGCCTCCGCCCATCGTGTCGCCGATGAACAGGTCGCCGCTGGCCGCGCTGTCGTACCGGTAGGCGACCCCGGATCGGGCCGCGACGTCCTCGAAGCGGATGCGGCCCGGGGGCCGTCTCGCCGCGACGGGCGCCGCGGCCTCCTCGGCGGTGCCGGCAATCCTGGGCTCGGCCGCCCGCCGCCGCGGGACCAGCGGCTCGGGTCCTGCCAGGTCGGCGCGGTCGGCCGAAAGCCGGGCGACGGCGGCCTGCAGACCTGGCCGCGTCGGGTCGACCGCGCGTGCCTGCTCGTACCAGGCCAAGGCCTCGGCCTTCAGCCCGAGGCGGAGGCAGAGGCCGGCGAGCCGCTCGTACCGCTCGGCGCCGGCGGAGCCGGCGATCAGCCGGTCGAGCTCGGCCTTCAGCTCGGATTCCGAGGCGCGGAGCGAGGCGGCGCGGTCGACATGCTCCCGGGCGGCCTCGGCCTCGCCGCGGCGGAGCAGGGCCTGGCCGAGCCGATAATGGGCATCCCGGTTGAGCTCGTCCGAGGCGACGGCCCGGCGCCAGCACGACAGGGCCGCCTCGCCCTCCCCTCCGGCCTCGGCCGCCAGGCCGCGCAGGAGCCACCACCGCGCCCGGTGGTCGCGCCGCCCCGGCTCGGGGCCGAGCGAGCCGGCCACGGCGCCCGGATCGCCGCGTAGGAGCCGGCACTCGGCCAGGGCGAGCCGGCCGACCGGGTCGTCGTCGAACGCCGAGGCCGACGCCTCCAGATCGGGCAGCGCCTCGTCCACCTCGCCCAGGCGGAGAAGGATGAGGCCCCGCGCGCGACGGAGCCAGGGGTCGGCGGGCGCCCGGGCCAGGTAGCGGTCGAGCTCCGGCCTCAGGTCGCGGGAGTCGGGGGGCACGGCCGTCAGCGAGACGAGGGTGACGAGGTCGCGGGCGTCGTGCGTCCGCGCGTAGAGCTGCCGCAGGACGGCCGACGCCTCCTCGAACCGCTGACCGAGGACCAGCAGGAAGACCAGCCGGCGGCGGGGCCCGGCCCACGCCGGGTCGGCTCGCGCGGCGTCGCGGAAGGCTTGCTCCGCCCCGGCGGCGTCGCCCCGCTTCACCGCGAGCTCGCCCAGGAAGAGCCGGGCGTGGGGCCAGTTCGGGTCGTCGGGAAGGACGGCCCGCAGCGATTCGGTCGCGTCGGCTTCCCGGCCGACGCGCTCCAGCACGCCCCCATGGAGGACGCGGGCTCGTCCATCGCCCGGCGATCTCACCAGCCAGCGAGCGAGCCGGGCCTCGGCGTCGCCCCAACGCTGCTCTCCGACCGCCGCCTCGATCTCCCGCCACCTCGCCTCCGGGCCCGGACTCAACGCCCAGATCGAGACCACGGCGACTACCGTCATCGGCGGGAGCCAAAGCAACAGTCGGCGCCTCGAGGCGACGCCCCTGGACTCGAACACCCGCCCTCCCTCGCGGCACGCGACCTCGCCGCTCCCACCGATCGTCCCCGCAACCCCCCTGCCGCCCGTCCCCGATGATAAGCCGACCCCGCGCGGGTCGTCCAGTCGGCGTCACCCTTCCCGACAACGATCGCCCCGAATCACCTCGCGTGGTGATTGACCCGACGCCTCCGCGTCTGTTACCTGATGGATGGATCTTCCCTCACCCCTTCTGCTCCTCCCAGGAAGGTCAGCAATGCAGAAGCTCTTCCGACCGCGGGCCCTGTCCCTGATCGTCTTGCTCAATGCCTCCCTGCTCGTCGCTTCCGGCTGCGGCGGAGGGGCGGCTCCGGAGCCTCCCGACGCGGCAGCACCGCCCGGTTCGAGCTACGACGCCGAGGTCGCCAAGCAGAAGGCGGACGTCGTCAAGCCCGACTCCACGGCCAAGTCCAAGGCGAAGAAGTGAGTTTCAAGTCCTGGCATCGCCACGACGAGGCGCGACCGTTCACGGCCGTACCGGCTTGAGGCGGTCTCCGTGGGCGCGCCCGGGCCAGCAGCGAAGTGGGGGCTGCCGTCGAGGCACGCGGTCGGAAAACCGAGCCCGTCGCGGCCTCGCCGCCGGCAGGTCGCCACTGACGAGCCGCCGGGATGGCCCCCGCCGCCCGGCCCGGTGGGGGGCTCGCCGTTACGAGTGGTCGGCAAGGCCCGCCTTCACGCAAGGATCGGCCTGACGACCTCGCCATGCACGTCGGTCAGCCGGTAGTCGCGGCCCTGGAAGCGGTAGGTGAGCCGCTCGTGGTCGAAGCCGAGCTGGTGGAGGATCGTGGCCTGGAGGTCGTGGACGTGGACGCCGTCGCGGGCGACGGAGAAGCCCAGCTCGTCGGACTCGCCGTGCATCATCCCGGGCTTGATCCCGCCGCCGGCCAGGAACATCGTGTAGCAGTCGGGGAAGTGGTCGCGGCCGAGGACTCCGCCGGTCGCCGTGCGCCCCTCGCGGAACGGGGTGCGGCCGAATTCGCCGCCGCAGATGATCAGGGTCTCGTCGAGGAGGCCGCGCGCCTTGAGGTCGGCGATCAGCGCGGCGATCGGCCGGTCCATCGTGGCGCATTTCTTGGTCAGGCCGTCGCGGATGTCTTCGTTCGGGCCGGTGCCGTGGAAATCCCAGCCCCAGTCGAAGAGCTGGACGAATCGGACGCCCTGCTCGACCAGCCGGCGGGCGAGCAGGCAGTTGTTGGCGAAACTCGACGCCCCCGGCTTGGCCCCATACGCCTCGATCGTCGCCCTCGACTCGCGGTTGATGTCCATCACCTCGGGGACGGCCGTCTGCATCCGGAAGGCCAGCTCGTACTGCGCGATCCGCGTCGCGGTCTCGGGGTGGCCGAGGTCGCGGGCCTGGATCTCGTTGAGGTCGCGCATCGCGTCCAGGCTCATCCGACGCGTCGCGCGGTCCATGCCGGCGGGGTCCGATGCATAGAGGACGGGATCTCCCTTCGAGCGGCACTGGACGCCCTGATAGACCGACGGCAGGAACCCGCTCCCGTAGGAATTCTGACCGCCGTTGGGCTGGACGCCGCTGGAGATCAGGACGACGAAGCCGGGGAGGTTGGCGTTCTCGGTGCCGAGTCCGTACGTCACCCACGATCCCATCGATGGCCGCCCCGATCGCGCCGATCCGGTGTAGACCAGGAGCTCGGCGGGCGCGTGGTTGAACTGGTCGGTGTGCATCGACCGGATCACGCAGAGCTCGTCGGCGACCGCGTGGAGATGCGGGATCGCGTCGGACATCCAGAGTCCGGATTTCCCGCGCCTCTCGAACTTACGCGGCGTGCCCAGGAGCTTGGGCACGCCCGTGGTGAAGGCGAACCGCTTGCCCTTCAGGAAGGCGTCGGGGCAGTCCTCCCCGGTCCGCTTGACCAGCTCCGGCTTGTAGTCGAAGAGGTCGAGATGGGGCGGCGAGCCGGTCAGGTGGAGGTAGATCACCCGCTTCGCCTTGGGGGCGAAGTGGGGCTTCCTGGGCGCGAGGGGTTCGTCGGCGCGGGGGGTGTCGGCCCGGGTGTCGTCGGCGAGGATCGAGGCGAGCGCGATCGCGCCGAGGCCCGCCTGGCTCTCCTTGAAGAAGTGACGACGGGTGGTGTGGCGGAGTTGTTCGAGGCGGGGATTCATGCGGTCGTCCTCGGGATCGGGCGATCAGCGCTTCATCAGCATTTCGTCGAGGTTGAGCAGGACGTTGCCGACGACCGTCCAGGCCGCCAGGTCGGCGACATCGGCCCCCGCCGGCGCCGGCCCGAGCGGCTCGGTCGCCAGCTTGAGGGCGGCGTCCCGGTCGTTGGCGAACTTGCCGCGGGCCGACTCGTAGAGGCGGACGAGCCGGTCGAGCTCGGCATCGCCCGGGTGTCGTCCCAGGCAGAGCCGGAAGCCGTGGCGCGCCTTCTCCTCGGCATTCGACCCGTGTGCGGCCATCCGACGGGCGAGGGCCTGCGCCGCCTCGACGTAGACCGGGTCGTTCAGGGTGACGAGCGCCTGGAGCGGCGTGTTGGTCCGGGCCCGGCGGAGCGTGCAGACCTCGCGGTTGGGGGCGTCGAAGGTGACCATCGACGGGTAGGGGCTGGATCGCCTCCAGGTCGTGTAGACGCCGCGGCGATACCGGTCCTCGCCGGTGCTGGTCGTCCAGTCGGTGCTGCTGCCGAAGGCCGCGGTCAGGCCGAGCGACGGCTGCGGCGGCTTGACGGGCGGCCCGTACCGCTTCGGGCTCAGCAGCCCCGCGACGGCCAGCGCCTGGTCGCGGATCGTCTCGGCCGGGAGCCGGAACCGGGGGCCGCGGGCCAGGAGCCGGTTGTCCGGGTCGCGACGGTCGAGGTCGGGCGTGACCTTCGACGACTGGCGATAGGCGGCCGACGTGACGAGCAGGCGGAGCAATCCCTTGAGGTCCCAGCCGTCGCGGACCAGCTCGGTCGCGAGCCAATCGAGCAGTTCGGGGTGGGTGGGGAGTTCGCCCTGGGCGCCGAACTCCTCGGGGGTCGACACGACCCCGATGCCGAAGATCTGCTCCCAGTAGCGGTTGGCGAGGACGCGGGCCGTCAGCGGGTTGTCGGCGGAGACGAGCCAGCGGGCGAGCGCCAGGCGGTCCCTGGAGGCGCCATCGGGCAGGGGATGGAACGCAACCGGGACGCCCTCGCTCACCTCGTCGCCGAGGGCCAGGTAATTGCCGCGGAGCTGGATCTGCGTCCTCCGCCGGTCGCCCGACTTCCGCTGGCGGAGGACCGGCACGGTCGTCTCGGGCTTCATCGCGGCGAGCTGCGATCTCAGGCCGGCGAGCCGGGCCCGCATCGCCTTCAGTTCCGGCGCGACGGCGGCCAGGTAATGCCGCTCCAGCTCCTTCTGCTCCGCGACGGTGCGGAACCGGGGCGGGATCCTCAGGGCCGCAAGGACCCCGCCGGGTGTCCGTGCCCGTTCGGCGTCGCGGTCGTCGTCGGTCGTCGCGAGCCGGAACCGGCCGAGGGTGTGCTGCCCGGATCGGTCGAGCTGCTCGATCGTGACGCTCAGGGTCGAGCCCGTCACGATGGGGACGGGCGCCTCGGGGACGAGCGTCAGCGCATGCGCCTGGCCCGTCCGGCCGCCGACGGCCCAGCCGCGATCGGAGGGCTTCTTGTCGTCGAGGACGCTCGCGGCCTCGAAATCGGCCTGGGAGTAGTCGGCGAAGGCGGAGGCGAAGGTGACCGTGCGGGCCTGGCTCGCCGCGAGGTCGACGTTCGGGTTGGGCGCCTCGGCGATCGATTGCGACCAGACGGGCTGGCGTGCCTCATCGAGGAGGACGACCCGGAAGTCGGCCAGGCGCGTATGGAGGCCGTTGTCCGTCCGGTTCCAGATGACGACCCGGTCGACCGGCCCGCTCGCCTTGAGGTCGACCTCCCACCACGGGTCGTCGCCGCGGTCGGTGTGGGTGGTCGACTTCGCCGCGTCGTACCGGCCGTCGGTCTTGCCGTCGAGGGCGAGGGCCGCCGGGCCGTCGAAGGCGGTGCTCACCTGCCTCGCCTCGCCGAGTCGTCCGACGTTCTCGGGCCCGCGGAAGACCTGCACCTCCGCGAGCGAGAGGACCTTCCCCTTGCCCGGCAACTCGACCCGCACGTATCGCCCGCTCGGCCGCGACGCCCCGGGGGCCGCCACCGAGGCCGTGACCCGCGAAACCACGAAGTTGCCGGAGTCGCCACGGCCCGGCCCCTTGCCGGGCAGGGAGTCGTCGGGGAGCGCGTCGAGTCGGAGCGCCGCCAGCCTCGGGCCGGAGAGCGGCAGGGTCACCGTGGTGACCTCGGTCTTGTCCTTGGCCTCGGCCCGGACGGACGAGTCGTCGAGGACCGTCACCCTGGCGCCGCTCCGGGCCGTCGCCGTCGCGGGCTTCGGCGATCTCCAGGCGGATCCGGACGCGAGCGATCCCTCCCAGCGGGCCAGGCCGGCGAGCACCTCCGGGGCGGGCGTCTGGAGCGTTTTCTCCACCGCAGCGATCTCGGACTCCCAGGCGGCCTTCTGCTTCTTCTGGTCGTCGCCGAAGAGGGGCAGCGTCGGCGACTCGTCGGTCCGGTCCGCGTCCTCGGTATTGTTGAAGAACGCGAACAGGCGGAAATAGTCGCGCTGGGGCAGGGGATCGTACTTGTGGTCGTGGCACTGGGCACAGGCCAGGGTCGTGCCCATCCAGACCGACATCGTCGTATTCACGCGGTCGACGACGGCGACGTTGCGGAACTCCTCGTCGCTCGTCCCGCCCTCGTTGTTGGTGAGCGTGTTGCGGTGGAACGCGGTCGCGATCAGCTGGTCATCGGTCGGGTCCGGCAGGAGGTCGCCGGCGATCTGTTCGACGGTGAACCGGTCGAACGGCATGTTGGCCGCGAACGAGCGGATCACGTAGTCCCGATAGGCCCAGGCCGTGCGGGGGGGGTCGTCGGCGTAGCCGGCCGAGTCGGCGTAGCGGGCGAGGTCGAGCCACTGCCGGCCCCAGTGCTCGCCATAGGTGGGGCTCGCGAGGAGGCGGTCGACGAGCCGCTCGTAGGCGTCGGGTGCCTTGTCGTTGGAGAAGGCGTCGACCTCGGCCGGCGACGGCGGGAGGCCGGTCAGGTCGAGGCTCGCGCGGCGGATCAGGGCCGGGCGATCGGCCTCGGGGGACGGGCAGAGCCCTTCGGCCTCCAACCGGGCGAGGATGAAGCGATCGACCGGGTTCCTCGGCCAATCCGCCCGCGAGACGTCCGGCAGGGGCGGACGGGCCGGCTTCGCGTAGGACCAGTGCTTCGCGTAGGGGGCGCCCTGGCGGACCCAAGCGGTCAGGACCTCGACCTCGCGGGGCGAGAGGCGCTTGCCGAATTTGGCCGGGGGCATGGACCGGGTCGGGTCATCGGACGTGATCCGCTCGATCAGCTCGCTCTCGTCGGGCTCGCCCCGGGCGATGGCGGCGTAGCCGCCGAGGTCGACGGTCGCGCCCTCGGGCGTGTCGAGCCGCAAGGGCGCGGCGACCCCTTTGCGGTTCGCGGCATCCGGGCCGTGGCAGAGGAAGCACTTATTCGAGAGGATCGGCCGGACGTCGCGGTTGTAGTCGATCGGCCGCGACGGATTCCCGCCGGCGGAGGCCGGCGCGGCCATCATCAGGAGCACGAGCGCGACGCGGAGGCCGGGCGTGGTATCCATGGATGCGGGCCATCCGGGGAGGGAGGCGGGAGGGTCTGCGCCGGGATCAATCGCGGAAGTTCGGCGGGCGTCCTCCATGCTAATGCGTTTCCTCCGCCGGCACCATGCCCATCTCCCATCCTCTCGCCCTCGCCCTCTCCGGTCCCGGCACCCGCCCCCGCGCCCGCTCCGAGCCCGGCCCCTTCGCCCGGCCCTGCACCCCGGGACGATCGAAGCCGGTATCTCCCGCGTCGGGGAGCATGCCGGCGAGGCGGCCTGTAGCTGACACTGTCCCACCAAGGCGGCAAAATTGGCGACGACTCCTGTCACCCCCTTCCATCGGCCCGGTGGGCGATGATGATGTCGTTCTCCGGGCCGACCCGGCGTGATCCGAGAGAGGCCGGCACGACTTTCCGGCCATGCCTACGGCCACCAGGGCACCGACGCCTGCCGCGTGGACCTGGAGACGAAGGAGATCACGAACGACTCGGACGCCCCCGACCAGTACGACGAGCCGGAGGGCGTCGCGCCCGACGGCCGGTGGACCCTCGTCGAGTGCGACCGGGAGGGGCTGAGCGGCCGGGGCCCGGGGCACGTCGACATCTGGAAGCTGTCGCTCGACGGCAAGAAGACCTGGGAACGCCTGACGTCCTTCAACAAGGTCCCGGGCTACAAGGCGTCCAACCCGGTCGTCAGCGACGACGGCAAGCTCATGGCCTTCCAGATGGCCCGGTCGCGGGACCCGGCGGGGGTCGGCTACGGCATCTTCGTGTACGACTTCGCCCGGGCGGCTCGCCAGCCGTGACCGGGCCCGCGGATTCCCCCCACGGGTGCGGGAGGCGGGCGCACACCAGGACATCGGGGTCGAGGCCGACCGATCGCCCCTGCCTCCGCCGTCGTCGTCCCGGCCTGACCCGGCTCATTCGCCGAGCCAGGCCCGGCGGCGGGCCTTCTGCTCCTCGCCGGCCGCCAGGTCGGGTTGCAGTTTCCACTTCGGGACCGGCTCCCGGCCGAACACCGTGGCGAGGCGGAGCAGCCTCCCGCGGCGGGCGACCAGGACCGTCGCCCGCTCGTCGGGCCGATACTGCTCCATCCGCCTCGGCCACTGGTCGGCGAGCACCCGGTCCTCGCCCACCGCCAGGACCTCGTCCCCGACGTTGAAGCCCGACTCGTAGGCGGGCGTCCCCCGCTTCACGACCGAGACCATCAGGCGCCCCCCGTCCGCCTTCGTCTCGAGGCCCAGCCACGCCTTCGACGGCTTCTTGCCCTCGTCCTCGTCGGCGGCGAACCGCAGGCCGTACCACCGGAGGGCCTCGCCGTAATCGAGCTCCTCCGTCGTCTCCAGCGCGCGGCGGAAGAACCCGGAGAGGTCCGTGCCGGCCACCTCGCTCGCCGCCGACCGGAACTGGGAGGGAGTGTAGCCGCGCTCGCCCGAGTGGCGCCCGTAGGCCAGCCGCATCACGTCGTCGAGGCTCCTGGCACCCCCCGTCGCCCGCCGGACCTCGGCGTCGAGCAGGAACCCGACGACCGCCCCCTTCGTGTAGTAGCTGACGGCGGTGTTGGCCGAGTTCTCGTCCCGCCGATAGTGCTTGATCCAGGCGTCGGCCGAGGCCGACTCCAGCGGCTGGACCGACCGCCCCGGCGTCTCCTGGAGCCGCTCGACGTCCGCCTTGGGCTTGTCCCCCTCGCCGGGGGCCTGGGGGACGTCCCCGGCGAGGTACTCCTCGGCGGTGCAGAGACCGGCCCGGCGGACGAGCAGGTCGCCGTAGTAGCTCGTCAGGCCCTCCGCCACCCAGAGGCTCCTCGTGACCACCTCGGCCTCGTAGTCGAACGGGCCGAGCTCGACGGGCCGGAGCCGCTTGACGTTCCAGGTGTGGAAGAACTCGTGGCTGACGAGCCGGAGCCAGCCGAGGTAATCGGGCCTCCGCCTCGTCGCCCACCGGCTCGCCATCAGGACCGTCGAGTTGCGGTGCTCCAGTCCGCCGCCGGTCTCGGTGAGGAGGTTGAAGAAGATGTATCGGTCGTAGGGGAGCGCCCCCCAGAACGCGCGCTGTGCCCGGACGATGGCCTCGACGTCCCTCGCGGCCCTCGGCCCGTCCCAGACGCCCCCCTCGCCCTCGACGACGAGGTGATGCGGCCTTCCGTCCACCACGAACTCGTAGACGGCCGGGTCCCCGGCGTAGATCGGCGAATCGACGAGGGCATCGTAGTCGGCGGCGACGTACCGATGGGGCGGGCCGCCGGGGGCGGCGGGCAGGCCGCAGAAGCTCCTGGGCCAGCCGGCCGGCAGGGTCAGAGCGACCTCGTGGGGCCGCGGGCCGCCATCGACCGGGGTGAGGAAGGTCGCCGCCCCGTTGATCAGGGCGAAGAACTGGTCGACCCAGTTCGTCTGGACGCCCATCTCCCGGCCGTAGACCCGATAGGCGACAATCACGCGGGCCTCCCCGCCGCTGCCGACCCGCCAGCGGTTCTTCCGCGACTTCGCGACGGGCAGGGCCCGCCCGTCGGGCGTGCGGGCGGCGACGGCCTCGACGTGGCGGGCGTACTCCCGGACGAGGTAGGAGCCGGGGGCCCAGACGGGGAGCATCAGCTCGAAGTCGGGGCCTCCGCCGGTGGGGACGTCGGCCTCGACCTCGACATAGTGCGTCTGGGGCGCGGGGAAGCGGAGCGTGTAGCGGACCGGCTCGGCGGCGAGCGAGGCGGACGTCGAGGCGACGAGGAGGAGGAGGACGGCGAGGAGTCGCAGCGGCATCGGCACCTCGGGGTGTGGTGGCGGGCCGACCCGCCGTCGGGGGTCGTCGGTCGGCCGGAGGCCCCGCCATTGCACCAGATCCACGGCCCGCCGTCACCAGGCCCGGCTTGATCCCGAGATGTGCGATGGGAGGACGCCCGACGTGGCCGCGGCGGTAGGACGAGCCGGCCTTCCCCGGACTCGGGTTGCGGCGGTTGCCGTCCCCCGGGACGTGCGGCCCGAGCGCTCCTTCGGCGTGTCGTCCAGGGCGAAGGTCGACCGCCCGGCCTCGCCGACCCGGCGTCCATTGCGCGGAGGACATCAGTGGCCGTCACGGCTGGTCCTCCCGGCTCGCTGGAGGACCGCCATCGTCCCGGTCGTGCCGGCCCCCGTGTCGGGCCGTGCTCATGAACGCTTTGACTCATCGATGCACCCGGCAACCCCTTGCAACTCGCCGCAGATCCGTCACCCTCGCTGATCCGGGGCCGGCCGACCCGCTGCCGGTCCGGATCTCGGCCCGACCCCCGAGGACCCCATGCGATCCTTGCTCGCCGCCCCGCTCATCGCCTTGGCCGCCGTCCCGGCCGCCGCCGACTTCCCCCGCTTCGAGGCGAAGCAGATCGACGCGAACGTGGGCGAGGTCTGCTATGCCCTGACGATCGCCGACGTCGACGGCGACAGGCGGCCGGACATCGTCGCCGCGACCGAGGACGCCATCCTCTGGTACGCCAACCCGACTTGGAGGCGCGGGACGATCCTGAGGGGGGCGACGAAGCCGGATAACGTCTGCATCCAGGCCCGCGACCTGGATGGCGACGGGCGGGTCGACTTCGCGGTCGGGTCGGGTTGGGGGCCCCTGGGCCTGAGGGGGACCGAGAGCCTGGAGTGGGTGTCCCGGCCGGAGGGCTCGGATCGGTGGCGGGCCGTCACGGTCGCCCGGGTGCCGTCGCTGCACCGCCTCCGGTTCGGCGACGTGCTTGGGTCCGGTCGCCCGCAGGTGATCGTCGCCCCGCTTCAGGGCCGGGAGGTCAAGGAGCCCGACTGGGGTGCGGGGCCGGGCGTCAAGATCGAGGTCCTCCGCGTGCCGGGTCGGCCGGGGACGGACCCCTGGCCCTCGGAGGTCGCCGACGAGGGGCTGCACACGGCGCACGGGCTCGAGGTGGTCGACCTCGACGGCGACGGCCGCGACGAGTTGCTCGTCGCCGCCTGGGAGGGGGTCTTCGTCCTCCGTCGCGAACGGGGCGGACGGTGGTCACGCGAGAAGGTCGGCGAAGGCGATCAGCGCGCAGGCCCCGCCAAGGGGGCGAGCGAGGTCCGGCTCGGCCGGCTTGCCGACGGTCGTCGGTACATCGCCACGATCGAGCCCTGGCATGGCTCCCGGGTCGTGGCGTACACCCCGCCGGGGCCGGGCCGGGGCCCCTGGCAACGGCGGGTCGTCGACGAGGACGTCGCGGGCGGGCACGCCCTCTGGTGCGCCGACCTCGACGGCGACGGATCCGACGAACTTGTAGTCGCCCAGCGCGACCCGAACCACGACCTGTCGCGGCCGCCGGACGGCTCTCGCGTCCTGGTCTACGCCCCGAAGTCGGGCGGCCGGCCGCCGCTCGCGTTCGAGAAGCACGTCCTCGACGACGGGGGAGTCGCCGCCGAGGACCTGGTGGCCGCCGACCTCGACGGCGACGGGCGGATCGACCTCGTCGCCGGAGGGCGGGAGACGCACAACGTGAAGATCTACTGGAACCGCGGCGCCGCCCGCTGACGGGTGCGGACTTTCCCCCGGTCCCTGAAGCGACCCGATCGCATCGAAGAACCGAGACTCAGGGCAACCCCGGTCGGCACCGAGCATCTTCGAGGATTATTTCTCCTCCGGGACGTCGCCGGGATGGAGCTTGGCGTGCTGTTGATAGCTGTCGCCCGGGGAGTCATTCTGCACCAGGGTCGGCTTCTTGCCCGGCTGCGGCGTCTCGCTCGCATCCGGCACGGCCTCCTGGCCGTGGTGCTTCTTCTCCTCCTGGACCTTCTTATCGTGTGCGATGTTCCGGGGATCTGCCATGGCCATTCCTCGTTTCGTCGCGGTTGCTCGACCGGGCCTTGGACTTCGAAGCCCGATCATCGGACGATCCTTGACGATGCATTTATGATGCCCGCCTCGGGATCTCGACTCTCCTCGACCTCATCCCTGCGGTTGGCCGTCAGAGCAGCCAGGCATCAGGTCAGACGCGCCGTTCTTCGCCGTGGGGCTTGGCCCGGTACTCTACCAGTTCGAGCGGCGCCCGATGAAGCCGCGGGGGGGAGCAATCCCCGAGTCCCGGGGACGATGGCCGACCGCTGCCGCCCGGAGATCAGCTTCCACGACCGTGAGCAGGGTCGTCGACTCCGGCCGGCCGCGGGGTCGCCGCGGCTCAGGCCAGGATTGGCTTCAAGACATGCCCCTCGACATCGGTGAGTCGGAAGTCCCGCCCCTGCGAGCGGTAGGTCAGCCGGGTGTGATCGAGCCCGAGGAGGTGGAGGATCGTGGCCTGGACGTCATGGATGTGGGTCCGACCCTCGACCGGGGCGAAGCCGAAGTCGTCGGTCGTCCCGAGCGAGGCCCCGGGACGGACGCCGCCGCCGGCCATCCACATCGTGTAGGCGTCGACGTGGTGGTTCCGGCCGACCTGCTCGCGGACCTCGCCCATCGGGGTCCGGCCGAACTCGCCCCCCCAGACGACCAGGGTCGAGTCGAGCAGCCCGCGCGACTTCAGGTCGCGGATCAGCGCCGCGCAGCCCCGGTCGACCTCGCGGCAGACCTTGTCGAGGTCGCGGCCGAGGTCCTCGCCCGGGCCGCCGTGGTGGTCCCAGTTCGTGTGATAGAGCTGCACGAAGCGGACCCCGCGCTCGACCAGCCGGCGGGCCAGCAGGCAGTTGTTGGCGAACGAGGGCCTGCCCGGCTCGGCCCCGTAGAGGTCGAGGGTCGCGCGCGACTCGCCCGCCAGGTCGATCAGCCGCGGGGCGCCCTCCTGCATCCGGTAGGCCATCTCGTACGAGGCGATCCGGGCCGCGATCTCGGGGTCGCCGGTGACGGCGAGGCGTTCGGTGTTGAGGTCGCGGATCGCGTCCAGGGCCCGGCGCTGGCGGGGCTCGTCGATCCCGGGGGGGCTGGCGAGGTCGAGGATCGGCTCGGCCCCGTTGCGGAGCGGGACCCCCTGGTAGGTGCTGGGGAGGATCCCGTTGCCCCAGTTCACCGACCCGCCGCGCGGCCCGCGCGGGCCGGATTGCAGGACCACGAACCCCGGCAGGTCTTCCGCCTCGCTGCCGATCCCGTAGGTGACCCACGAGCCCATGCTCGGCCGGCCGAACTGCTGCGACCCGGTGTTGGCGAACAGCTTCGCCGGGGCGTGGTTGATCGGCTCGGTCGCCACGGCCCGGAGGAACGTCAGGTCGTCCACCACCCCCGCCGTGTGCGGCAGGCATTCCGAGACCCAGGCCCCGCTCCGGCCGTGCTGGGCGAACTGACGCCTCGTCGCCAGGAGCTTGGGCCGCTCCTTCGAGAACGTGGTCATGAAGGCGAACCGCTTGCCGGCGACGAACGACTCCGGGATCGGCTGGCCGTGATATTCCCGGAGCTTCGGCTTGTGATCGAAGAGTTCGAACTGGCTGGGGCCGCCGGCCATGAACAGGTAGATGATGCCCTTCGCCTTCGCCGGGAAGTGGCCCGGCCTGGCCGCCAGCGGGTTGCCCTCGGCCGGGGCGGGGGCGGCCCGGACCTCACCGCCGAGGGATGCCAGGGCCATCGACCCGAGCCCCAGGCCGCAACGCTCGAAGAAGTGGCGGCGGGTCAGCTCGAGGAGCGGGTCGGAGACGGGCATGGGTCGGGGCTTCCTCGGTCGGGGTGGGGGAACGCCGACGTCCGGCTCATTCGCGGGTGATGAACTCGTCGAGATTCAGGAGGACCCGCGCGACGGTCGTCCAGGCCTCGGGCTCGGGGTCCGACCGGCGGGCGTCGGCCAGCAGCGCGGCAAGTCGGCGCGATTCGCCGAGGCCGGGGCGTCGGGCCACGGCGAGGCGAAATGCAAGCTCCAGGCGACCCGCGTCGTCGCCCGGGCCCTCGCGCAGGACCCGGGCGCCGAGGGCGTTCGCGAACTCGTGATAGGCGAGGTCGTTCAGCAGGGTGAGTGCCTGGAGCGGGGTGTTCGAGCGCATCCTCCGGCTGCAGGCGCGGGTGGCGTCGGGGGCGTCGAAGACGACCAGGGCCGGGTGGGGCGTGGCCCGCCAGAAGTAGGTGTAGAGGCCGCGACGGAACCGGTCGGGTCCCTCGCTGGCCTCCCACTTGCGCCGGATCTGCCCCAGGGCCATCACCCCGTCGGGCTGGGGCGGGAAGACGCTCGGGCCGCCGACGGTCGGCGACAGCAGGCCGCTGGCCGCGAGGGCGGCGTCGCGGATCAGCTCGGCATCCAGCCGGAGCCGCGACTGGCGGGCCAGCCTCCGGTTCTCGGGGTCGACTCGTCCCAGCTCCGGGCGGACGAGCGAGGCCTGGCGGTACGCCGCCGAGGTGACGATGAGCCGGTGCATCGCCTTGACGCCCCAGCCCCCTTCGGCGAACTCGCACGCGAGCCAGTCGAGCAACTCGGGATGCGACGGGGGGGTACCCTGGGTGCCGAAGTCGTTCTCGGTCTCGACCAGGCCCCGCCCGTAATAGGCCTGCCAGATCCGGTTGACGGCGACCCGTGCCGTCAGCGGGTTCCCCGGGTCGGCGATCCACCGGGCCAGGTCCAGCCGGTTGGGCGTGGCCGTGCCCGCCTTGAGCGGCGGCAGTGACTTCGGGACGCCGGGCTCGACGGGGTCGCCCAATCGCGTGAAGTCTCCCCGGATGAACAGCCGGGTCGGGCGGGGCTGGGCACGTTCGCGGAGGACCATCGTCGTGACGGCCTTGGGCGCCTTCCGGCGGATCGCCGCGACGGCCTCGCGGGTCGCCTTCGCCGCCTCGGCCTGGTCCACGAACGCTTCGAAGACGACGCGGCGGCGGGCCTCGTCGCGGGCGTCGAAGGGGACGTCGAAGGCCCCCCGGACCGCCTCGGACTGCCTCTGACGCCCGGTCATGTCGAGGCTCTGCTCCCAGGCCCGTTGCGCCTCCACGAGCCCGGCATCCCGGCGGCGGACCTCGTCGAGCAGGTCCCTCACCTCGGCCTCGGCTCGCGCCTGCCGCTCCAGCTGCTCGGGCGAGGCGAGCGGCAGGTCGGGCTCGTCGGCATTGTTGAAGAAGGCGAAGAGCCGGAAGTACTCGCGCTGCGAGATCGGGTCGTACTTGTGGTCGTGGCACTGGCAGCACCCGACGGTCAGGCCGAGGAACGCGGTCCCGGTGGTGTTGACGCGGTCGATGACCGACTCGATCCGGAACTGCTCCGGGTCGATCCCGCCTTCCTGGTTGATCGGCGTGTTGCGGTGGAATCCGGTGGCCACCTTCTGGTCGAGCGTCGCGCCGGGCAGGAGGTCGCCGGCCAGCTGCTCGACGGCGAAGGTGTCGAAGGGCATGTCGCGGTTCAGGGCGTCGATGACCCAGTCGCGATACTTCCAGATCGAGCGAGGGCCGTCGATGCTGTAGCCGTTGGAGTCGGCATAGCGGGCGAGGTCCAGCCAGGGCCGGGCCCATCGCTCGCCGTGATGCGGGGAGGCCAGCAAGCGGTCGACGACCCGCTCGTAGGCGTCGGCCCGGCCGTCGGCGAGGAAGGCGTCCACCTCGGCGGGCGACGGCGGCAGGCCGATCAGGTCGAGGCCGACGCGGCGGATCAGCGTGACCCGATCGGCCTCCGGCGATGGGGTCAACCCGTCGCGCTCGAGCGGGGCGAGGACGAATCGGTCGATCGGGTTGCGGACCCACCCGGCATCCCGGACCTCGGGCGGGTCCGGACGCCGGGGGGGCACGAAGGCCCAGTGCGTCGCGGGGACGGAGGGGACTTCGCCGGCAGGTGCCGAGGCGCCGGCATCGATCCAGCCGCGGAGGGCTTCGACCTGATCCGGGGGGAGCGGGGGCCGCTTCAGCGGCATCCGCTCGCCGTCCCCCTCGCCGACGACGGCCAGGTAGAGCGGGCTCTCGTCGGCCTTGCCGGGGACGACCGCCGGGCCACCCTTCCCGCCCCGGATCGCCCCGGCGGCGGTGTCGAGCCGGAGGCCCGACTTCGGCCGTTCCGCCCCGTGGCACGACACGCAGTGCCTCGCCAGGATCGGCTTGACGTCGCGCGCGTAGTCGACCGGCTCCCCGGCCCGCGACCGACCGGCGATCGAGGCGAGGACGAGCAGGCAGACGGTGGTGACTCTCGTTGGCATTCCCATGTCGTCCGCAGACGTGCGAGGGCCCCCGCCGGCCCCGGCTCTCGACTGACCGCATCTTCCGTCGGCGGGACTCGTTCCACCGTACCCGATCGCCGGGCACCGGACCAGTCACCCTCTCGGCTCCGCGACTCGCCGACTGGCCCGGCCTAGAGGTGATCCCTGGCAAAGGCCAGGCAGCGCTCGATGTTCCTGTCCTCGGCCCGGAGTCGCTCATCGGTCCCCAGCCGGGCGACCCGGGGCAAGGGCTGCGCGGGCGGGCGCGACCGGACGGACGAGAGGGCCCGGGCCAGGTCGCGCCCGGGGAGGTCGGGGAAGGTCACCCAGTAGCGGTCGCCCAGGCAGGGGACGTCGAGCGGGTCCCTGGTGATCATCTCCAGGTTGAGCGGGATTGTCGGGTGGGCCGCCCGGAGGGTCCGGACGACCCGGGGCAGGTCGAGCACGCCGGCGCCGAGGGGGACCTCGGCGATCCGGAACCCGCGCTCGTACTCCTCGACGCCCATGTCCTTGAAGTGGGTCGTGATCGCCCAGGGGGCGAGCGCCTCGACGACCTCCATCGGGTCTTCCAGCAAGGCCATGCTGTTGCCCGTGTCGACGCACGCCCCGACGTGGTCGTTGCTGAGCTTCTTGAGCACGGCGACCAGCTCCCCGGCCCGCCAATCCTTGTGGTTCTCGACCGCAAGCCGGACCCCGTGACGGACGACGATCGGCGCGGCCAGGGAGAGCGAGGCGGCCGAGCGGTCGGCGAACTGGCGGAAGGCGGCGAGCGAGTCGAACGTCTCGTACCGCCGTCCCGAGAGCATGGCGGTCCGGACGACCACCGCGCCGGCACGCCTGGCCGTGCGGATCTCGGCCTCGAACCGCGCGAGGTCGCGCTCGTCGCGCGGGGGCGAGACGATCCCCTCCAGGCTCATCGAGGCGGCCTCGGCGCGGGCCCGGAGGCTGTCGGCGTAGGCGGCGTCCCTGGCCCCGATGCCGACCTGGACCCCCCGGGCTCCGAGCGTCCGGGCATGGTCGAGGAACCGGATCGGGTCGCCGAATCGCTCCTCCGGGCGTCGATCCCGATCCCCGGCGGATCGGACGGGGAACGAGTGGATGACGAGGCCGAGCGAGCCCGGAGCCCGCTCCAGCGGCCGGACGGCCCCGGGGGCCGCGACGGCCGCCAGGCCGGCGGCCAGCACGTCTCGCCTCGTCGCTGCCATCGTCTATCCTTTCAACAAGGCGGCTCGCTCGGCGTCCCACGGGGCTCGATAGGGCCGCTCCAGCATGGCCTCGGCCTCGGGGTCGCCCTCGATCGCCTCGCGATCCGCGTCCCATCGCAGCTTGCGGCCGAGCCGGAGCGAGAGGTTCGCCAGGTGACACGCGGTGGCGACCCGGTGGCCGCCCTCCAGGTCCGAGATCGGGTCGCGGCGCGACCGGACGGCGTCGAGGAAGCCGCGGGCATGGCGGCGGAACTGGTCATATTCGTCGCCCGACTGGTCCACGATCGCCTCGGTCCGGTTCCGGGACGAGCCGCGGTCGCCGGTCCCGTCCGGGCCGCCGATCGGGTGGGAGCCTCCGAACCGTCGGACGGCCGCCTCGGATGAGACCTCGGGGTCGGGCGTGACGGCAAATCCCTTCCGCGAGATCATCAGGCTCCCCCGCGTCCCGCAGAATTCCAGCCCGTTCGGAGGGGCCGAGCCCCGGCTCGCCTCGCGGCAAGACCACGACGCGGTCCAGCCGTCGTATTCGAAGAGGGCATCCTGCGTGTCGGGAGTCTCGCCGTTGTCCCGGAGGGCGTATCGGCCTCCCGAGCTGGCGACGGCCCTCGGGGCCGAGGCGCCCAGGAACCAGTGGACGATGTCGAGCGAGTGCTGCCCGAGGTTCGTCATCTGCCCGCCCGAGTAATCCCAGTGCCATCGGAAGTGGTAGAGGGCCCGGTTGGGGTTGTACGGCCGCCTCGGCGCCGGGCCGAGCCAGAGGTCGTGGTCGAACCCCGGCGGCGGATCGGCGTCCGGGGGCGAGCCGAACCCGGGCATGATGTTCCGGTACGACCACATCCGGACCGAGACGACCTGGCCGATGTGTCCGCCCCGGATCAGCTCGCGGGCCCGCTGATAGTGCGGGCCGGAGCGCTGCTGCGTCCCCACCTGGACGACGCGGCGGTGCCGGCGGGCCACGTCGACCATCCACCGGCCCTCGCGGACGAACAGGCTCAGCGGCTTCTCGACGTACACATCCTTGCCGGCGGCGCAGGCCATCATCGTCATCGGCGCGTGCCAGTGGTCGGGCGTCGAGACGACCACGGCGTCGACCTCGCGGTCGTCGAGCAGGCGGCGGAAATCGCCCTGCGCCCGGGGCGACCCGCCCATCGTCGCCGAGGCCTCGTCGAGCCGCCCCTTGTGGACCTCGGCCACGGCGACGAGGTCGACGTCGGGCATCGCCTTGAAGTCGAGGACGTGCCGCTTGCCGATCAGGCCGAAGCCGATGAATCCCAGCCCGATCCGATCGTTGGCGCCGAGGACCCTGCGATAGCTCGCGGCCGACAGCGCCAGCGCGGTCCCGCCCGCGAGGAGCGTCCGTCGGCTCGTCCCGGGACGGTCGCGGTCTTGATCAAGCATCGGGTCGTGCCCTCCCGCATTCCCCTGCATCGCGAACGGGACCTCGCAGGACCTCAACCTACTCCGAGGGTCGTGGGTCCGCAATCGGATCGATTTCCGTCCCTATAAAGGTCGGCCGGCTCCCGGACGCTCGCGCGGCCCTGCTCCTGGAGGGGCGGGTCGGATCAGGCGGCGGAGAGGGCTGCCTGGGGGGTGTTCGGGGGTTATAGTGGCGGATGCCTCCCACCGCCACCGCCACCGGATTCCGATTGGGGTCGACCTCCATGCCGACGAATTACGTCCTGACCCTGACCGGCCCCGACCGGATCGGGATCGTCGAGGAAGTGACCGGGCTGCTGCTCGCGCGGGGCGGCAACGTCGAGGCCAGCCGGATGGCCCGCCTCGGCGGCGAGTTCGCCGTCCTGATGCTGGTCTCCATGCCGGCGGGGCAGCCCTCCGACCCGGACGAGAGGCTGGGGGCCCTGACGGCCCGGGGCTACAAGGTCACGACGGCGCCGGCGCGGGTCCGCGCCGAGTCCCGCCCCGGCTGGCTCCCCCGCCAGATCGAGGTCCGGGGGGCCGACCACGAGGGGATCATCCACGAGGTCGCCCGCTACCTCTCGGGGCGGGGCATCAGCATCGAGTCGGTGGACTCGGAGTGCGCCCCGGCGCCGACCAGCGGCGTCCCCCTGTTCGCCATGACGGCCCGCGTCGTCGTGCCTCCGGGTCCCTCCGCGGCGGGCTGGGAGGCCGGGCTCGAAGAGATCGGCGGTCGCCTGAACCTGGACATCACGGTGTCCGCCTCGCCGGATCGGTAGCCGATCGTCGATGGATCGCCGTGGGGACGCACCGATCTCCCGGCCTTCGAAGGGACACGTCGCTCGTCGTGCCCCGGCCGAGGAACCTACTGACCGTGCCGGGCGGGTCGCACACGCGTAGCCCCGCCCGTGCCGCGGCGGACCCGGAGAGGATGATCCCCCATGAATCACCGACCCTTCGGCAAGACCGGGCATCACGCCTCGGAGATCGGCCTCGGCTGCTGGCAGCTCGGCGGCACCGACTGGGGGCAGCTCGACGACCGGGTCGCGCTGGACGTTCTGTCCGCCGCCGTGGACGCCGGGGTGAACTTCCTGGACACGGCCGACGTCTACGGCGGCGGCCGCAGCGAGGAGCTCGTCGGCCGCTTCCTGAAGACTCGCCCCGAGCGGGTCTACGTCGCGACCAAGCTCGGGCGGGCCGGCGGGATCTTCCCCGACGGCTACTCCGACTCCTCCTTGCGGGCAGCGACGCAGGCTTCGCTCCGTCGGCTCGGCGTCGATGCCCTCGACCTGACGCAGCTGCACTGCGTCCCGGCCGAGGTGCTCCGCCGGGGCGAGGTCTTCGAATCCCTCCGCACGCTCAAGCGTGAGGGCCTGATCCGCGACTTCGGCGCCAGCGTCGAGTCGATGGAGGAGGCGGCCCTCTGCCTGGGCCAGGAGGGGCTCGCCTCGCTCCAGGTGATCTTCAACCTCTTCCGCCAGAAGCCGATCGAGGCCCTGTTCCCCGCGGCGAAGGCCGCGGCCGTGGCGATCATCGTGCGGCTGCCGCTGGCGAGCGGGGTCCTCGGCGGCAAGATCACCCGGCAGACCCAATTCCCCGAGGACGACCACAGGAATTACAACCGAGACGGGCAGGCGTTCAACGTCGGCGAGACCTTCGCCGGCCTCCCCTTCGAGGACGCGGTGGACCTGGCCGAGGCGCTGAAGCCGTTTGTCCCCGCCGGGATGACGATGGCCCGGATGACCCAGCGCTGGGTGCTCGACCACGAGGCCGTGTCGGTCGTCATCACGGGGGCCAGCCGGCCCGACCAGGCGGCGGACAACGCCTCGGTGTCCGGCCTGCCGCCCCTGGGACGGGACCTGCACGACGCGCTGGCCGCGTTCTACCGGACGGAGGTCGAGCATCGGATTCGCGGCCCCTATTGAGCCGATCCCAATCGGAAGTCGCGGAGTTATCTCGCGAGTCGTATCAACCCTTGGGGTTCCGTTGCGTCGGCCGGGACTTGCCCCGGCCCCGGCATTCGGGGAATCTGGACGGTCGTTGCCCGTCACCGGGGATTGGGCTCGCGACCCCTGGGAGATGGGAGACGGTGATGCCGGTGCGACACACGCAAGGCCCCCGTCGGGCCGGACTCTGCTTCGCCGCGGCCCTCGCGGGGGTCGTCCTGGCGGCCTCGGGGTCCTTCGCAGCCGAGGGCCAGGGGCCGCTCAGCCCGGCCGAATCGCTGGCGCGGTTCCGGGTCGCCGACGGCCTGCGGATCGACCTGACCCTGGCCGAGCCCGACATCGCCCAGCCGGTCTCGTTCAGCTTCGACGAGCGCGGGCGGATCTGGGTGGTCGAGTATCGCCAGTACCCCGACCCGGCCGGGCTCGTCGAGCTGAGCCGCGACAAGTTCTGGCGCGCCGTGTACGACAAGGTCCCCGCCGCGCCTCCCCATCACGTCCGGGGCAAGGACCGGATCACCGTCCACGAGGACACCGACGGCGACGGGACGTACGACGCCCACAAGACGTTCGTCGACGGCCTGAACATCGCCTCCGCATGCGTCCGGGGGCGCGGCGGGGTCTGGGTCCTCAACCCGCCCTACTTGCTCTTCTATCCCGACCGCGACGATGACGACGTGCCCGACGGCGACCCCGAGGTCCGCCTGAGCGGCTTCGGCCTGGAGGACACGCATTCGGTCGTCAACAGCCTGCGATGGGGGCCCGACGGCTGGCTCTACGCCGCGCAGGGCAGCACCGTGGGCGGCGACGTGGTCCGGCCCGGCCTGGACCGGACGCCGGTGCACACGATGGGCCAGCTCGTCTGGCGGTACCACCCCGAGTCGCGCCGGTACGAGGTGTTCGCCGAGGGCGGCGGCAACGCCTTCGGCGTCGAGGTCGACGACAAGGGGCGCATCTTCTCCGGGCATAACGGCGGCGACACCCGGGGTTTCCACTACGTCCAGGGGGGCTATTACCTCAAAGGCTTCCAGAAGCACGGGCCCCTCTCGAACCCGTACGCCTTCGGCTACCTGCCCGCGATGCGGCACCCCCGCGCCGAGCGGTTCACCCACACGTTCGTCGTCGACGACGGCCGGTCGCTCCCGCCGCCCTTCCGGGGCAGGCTCTTCGGCGTGGAGCCGCTCCAGGGGCGCGTGGTCATGGCCGAGATCGCCCGCGACGGCTCGACGTTCCGCACCCGCGACCTGGGATTCCCCGTCACGACCGCCGACCGCTGGTTCCGCCCGGTCGACATCAAGGCCGGTCCCGACGGGGCGCTCTACCTGGCCGACTTCTACGAAGGCCAGATCGCCCACCTCCGCCACCACGAGGGCAAGGTCGACCCGAGCAACGGTCGGATCTACCGGGTCGGGCCGGTCGCCGCGCGGCCGGCCGCCGCGCCCGACCTCCGCAAGAAATCGTCCGACGAGCTGGTCACGCTCCTGGGCGCGGGGAACCGCTGGGCCCGCCAGTCGGCGCTGCGACTGCTCGGCGATCGCAAGGACGCCTCCGTCGTCCCCCGCCTGCGCGAGCTGATCCAGGGGGCCGACGGCCAGAAGGCGATCGAAGCCCTCTGGGCCCTGAACCTCTGCGGCGGGCTGGACGAACCGACTTCTCTCGCCGCGCTCGACGGGCTCGATCCGCACGTCCGATCGTGGGCCGTCCGCCTGCTCGCGGATCGAGGCGAGGTCTCGGGGCAGGTCGCCGCGAGGCTCGCGCGGCTGGCGCGGGACGAGCCCGACGTCGAGGTCCGCAGCCAGCTCGCCTGCTCCGCCCGCAGGCTCCCGGCCGGTCAGGGATTGCCGATCGTCGCCCGGCTGCTCGCGCGGGCCGAGGACGCCGACGACCCCCACGTCCCGCTCCTGCTCTGGTGGGCGATCGAGGCCCGCTGCGGCCCCGACCGCGACGCGGTGCTCGCCCTGTTCCGCGGCCCCGACCTCTGGACCTTGCCGATGGTCGAGCGGCACGTCGTGTCGCGCCTGATGCAGCGGTTCGCCGCGTCGGGGAGCCGCGACGACCTCCGGGCATGCGCCCGGCTGCTGGCGATGGCGCCGGGCCGGCCCCAGGCCGACCGCCTGGTGCAGGGCTTCGAGCTGGCGACGAAGGGCCGGTCGCTGGCGAACCTCCCCGACGACCTGGCCGCCGCGCTCGCCGGGTCGGGAGGCGGATCGCTCCTGCTCGACCTCCGCCGAGGCCGCGAGGGGGCCGTCCCCGAGGCGCTCAGGGTCGTGGCCGACTCCGCCGCCGACCGCCGCCGCCGGCTCGCCCTCGTCGAGGTCCTCGGCGAGGTCAAGCCGCCCGGTTGCGTCCCCATGCTGCTGGCCGTCGTCGCCCAGTCGCGCGACAACGAGCTGCGCGTGGCCGGGTTGAACGCCCTGCTGGCCTACGACGACCCGGCCATCGCGGCCGCGGTGATCGCCGGCTACCGCTGCATGCCCGACGACGTCCGCGACGCGGCCCAGACGCTCCTGGCCGGCCGGGAGCCCTGGGCCCGGGCGATGGTCGAGGCCGTCGACCGCGGCGCGATCGACCCCGCGACGGTCTCGGCCGAGGCCGTGCGGACCATGACCGTGCACCGAGACTCCCGCATCGCCGCCCTCGTCGCCAGGCACTGGGGGCCCGTCGAGGGCGCATCGACCGCCGACCTCCGCCGCGAGGTCGAGCGGCTCGCCGTCGTCGCGCAGTCCGGCACCGGGGACCGATCCAGGGGAAAGGCGATCTTCAACACCGCATGTTCCCGATGCCATGCCCTCTTCGGTCAGGGGGGGAAGATCGGGCCCGACCTGACGAGCTACCAGCGCCAGGATGTCCCCAACCTCCTGCGGAACGTGATCGACCCGAGCGCCGAGGTCCGCGAGGGCTACGAGACGGTGCAGGTCTCCACCCACGACGGCCGCGTCGTCGCCGGGTTCCTCGTCGAGAAAGACCCGAACGTCCTGGTCCTCCGGGTCGCCGACGGCCGCGACCTCGTCGTCCGTCGCGACGAGGTCGACGAGATGCGCGGGGTCCGCCGCTCGCTCATGCCCGAAGGCCTGCTCAAGACCCTGGACGACCAGCAGGTGCGCGACCTCCTGGCGTACCTTCGCAGCTCGCAGCCCCTGAACGAGTGAAGGGCAGGGGACCGGCCGGAACACCGGCGCGCGAGTGGCCGAGATGCGTTTCCCTTGGCCGTGGATCGGCCGGCGTCCCCTCCGCACGGAGCAACCGAACGACCCCGAACTTTACTGAGCAAGCGGGGCAGGGAGACACCGCCCGTCTTCGCCTCGCGATCGAGACGAGAAAGGGGCCTGTGATGCGGTGGACGTGGCTCGTGTTCGCCCTCCTGCCGGTCGCCCCCTCGCGGGCCGACGAGCCCCCGACGGAAAGGCCGGTCGACCCGATGACCCTGCCGGGCACGCGCCCGCTCGTGCCGGAGGGGGACATCGCGTCTCGGATGGTCGAGGGCATCGATCGGTTCCTCCTGCGCAAGACCGAGGGATCGGTCGGCACGAGGGCCCTGCACTGGAACCGGGACGTGTCGACGGCCGAGCGATATGCGGCCTCGATCGCGCCGAACCGCGGGCGACTGGCCCACATCCTCGGGGTGCGCGACGACCGGATCCCCTTCGACGCGCCGGATCTGGTCGGCACGACCGCCCGGCCTTCGCTGGTCGGGCGCGGCGCGGGGTACGAGGTCCACGCGGTCCGCTGGCCGGCCTTCGGGACCGTCCACGGCGAGGGGCTGCTCCTGACCCCGACGCGGGCCGGGCGCGTGGCCGACGTGGTCGCCATCCCCGACGCCGACGTGACGCCCGAGGGGCTCGCCGGGCTGGCCGAGGGGGTGCCGCCGGCGTCGCAGTTCGCCCGGAGGTTGGCCGAGAGCGGCTGCCGGGTCGTCGTGCCGGTCCTGATCGACCGCCGCGTCGAGCCGAGGGGCGGACGAGCCAGGCTGAGCTCGCGCGAGTATCTGTACCGGTCGGCCTTCGAGATGGGCCGCCATCCGGTCGGCTACGAGGTGCAGAAGGTCCTGGCCGCCGTCGACTGGTTCGCGAAGGAGGCGGGGGGCGACCCGCGGGTCGGCGTGATCGGCTGGGGCGAGGGGGGATTGATCGCCCTCGCCGCCGGCGCGATCGACCCGCGGATCGACGCCGTGGGAGTCAGCGGCTACTTCGCCGACCGCCGCGGGCTCTGGCGCGAGCCGATCGATCGGAACGTGTTCGGCCTGCTGGAGGAGTTCGGCGACGCCGAGCTGGCGGCGATGGTCGCGCCCCGGCCCCTGGTCATCGAGGCGTCGAGGGGCCCGGAAGTCATCGTGCCGCCGGGCACCGGTGGCGGGCCGGGCCGGCTGGTCACGCCGAAGCTCGGGGAAGTCCGCGACGAGGCCCGCCGCGCCCGCGCGCTCGTCGAGGGCCTGGTGCCCGTCCCGAGGGTCGATCTTGTGGCGAGCGGCGAAGGCGACGGCCCCTACGGCACCGACGAGGCCCTGGCGGCGCTCCTCGATGCCCTCGCCCCCGGGGCGAAGCTCTCCCCGCCCGGACAGCCGCCGCGGGACGCCCGCGCCGGGTTCGACCCGCGCGACCGGCAGCGGCGGCAGGTGGCCGAGATCGACGGCCACAACCAGCACCTCCTGGCCGGGGGCGCGGACATGCGGCGGAAGTTCATGGCGAAGCTCGACACGACCTCGGCCGGGGCGTACGCGGCGAGCGTCGCCTGGTACCGCGACTACTTCCGCGACGAGGTCATCGGCCACTTCGCCGACGCGATGCTCCCCCCCGACGTCCGATCCCGGAGGATCTACGACGAGCCCTCGTACGACGGCTACGAGGTCGTCATGGACGTCTTCCCCGACGTGATCGCCGCCGGCATCCTGATCGTCCCCAAAGGTCTGAATCCGGGGGAGAGGCGCCCGGTGGTCGTCTGCCAACACGGGTTGGAAGGACGCCCGCGCGACGTGGCCGACCCGAAGGTCGACAACCCGGCCTACCACAAGTTCGCCATCGCACTGGCCGAGCGGGGCTTCGTCACGTTCTCACCCCAGAACCCCTACCTGTTCCGCGACCGTTTCCGGACCCTCCAGCGCAAGGCCAACCCCCTCAAGAAGACGCTCTTCTCGGTGATCGTCCCCCAGCACCGCCAGATCACCGACTGGCTGAAGACGCTCCCGTTCGTCGACCCCGGGCGCATCGCCTTCTACGGGCTCAGCTACGGGGGCAAGTCGGCCATGCGGATCCCGCCGCTCGTGGAGGGTTACGCCCTGTCGATCTGCTCGGCCGACTTCAACGACTGGGTCTGGAAGAACGCGTCCACGCGGAGCCCGTATAGCTACGTCTGGACCGACGAGTACGAGATCTTCGAGTTCGACCTGGGGAACACGTTCAACTATGCGGAGATGGCCGCCCTGATCGCCCCCAGGCCGTTCATGGTGGAGCGCGGCCACTTCGACGGGGTCGCGCCCGATGAGGCGGTCGCCCACGAGTTCGCCAAGGTCCGGTTCCTCTACGAGGCCCGGCTCGGCCTCCGGGACCGCTGCGTCCTCGAATGGTTCGTCGGCCCCCACACCATCCACGGCGTCGGCACGTTCGACTTCCTGCACGAACACCTGCGCTGGCCGAAGCGGTGAGGGCTCGCCTTGAATACGAATGAACCGCAGATGACGCAGATTTGCACAGATAATTATTAATAACATAAATCTGTCTAAATCTGCGTCATCTGCGGTTCATCCTCTCCTGCCTCAATCGCTCCAGGTCCGCCGGAGGGCCTCGGGGAGGACCCGGCCGCACGACCAGTAGGCGTGGAAGCCGCGGTCCTGGAGGAAGGTGACGTCGTAGCCTTTCTCCTTGAGGGCGGCGTGCATCGCCTGGTTGGCCTGCCACCAGTCGCCGTGCTCGTTGATCAGGTCGTTCGTGCCGTCGTGGAGGAAGACCTTGATCGGCTTCTTGGCGGCGTTGCGGACGAGGCCGGGGTAGGCGTCGCCGCCGCGGATGTCCGTGAAGCTGCCGATCTGCGAGCAGACCCGGCCGAAGAGGTCGGGGCGCCGCCAGGCGACGGTGAAGGCACAGATCCCGCCGGACGAGGCGCCTCCGATGGCCCGGCCCGCCGGGTCGGCCCTCAATCGGTAGTCGCGGGCGACCCGGGGCAAGACCTCCGTCTCGAGGAAGGTGGCGTAGGCGTCGCCCAGGGTGTCGTATTCGACGCTCCGGTTCGACTTGCCGTCGTCGTTCGTCCCGGGGTTGAGCAGGACGAGGACGGTGACGGGCATCTGCCGGGCGGCGATGAGGTTGTCGGCGACGGTGCCGACGTGCTCCTTGAGGTAGGCGTCGCCGTCCTGGAAGACCATGACCGCGGCGGGCGGCCCGGCGGGGTCGTAGGCGGCGGGGACGTAGATCCAGCCGGTCCGGTCGTTCTTGAAGACCTCGCTGCGGAAGGTCAGGGGCACGGCCTTGCCGTACGTCGCGCCGGGCTTCTCCCGCGACTCGGGGGGATAGGACCAGTCGGGCATCGAGACGACCCCGCCGCCGACGGCCTTGCCGTCGACCTCGTAGCCGAAGGCGAATCGGGTGTCGGTCGGGATCCGCTCGACCCGGGCCCAGAGGCCGGTCTCGCCGATCGGGAGCAGGTCGAGGCCCCGGCCGTGGTTGATCATCCTCGTGACGCGGACGGACTTCGCCCCGGGCGCGTCGAGGACGAAGGCGACGGCGTCGTGGTCGACGAGCGGGGCGTGGGTGCCGAGCTTCAGGTCGGGGGACTTCGGGAACGACGCGCGGAGCCGGTCCGCCAGGGCCCGGGCGTCGGCCCCGCGCGGGGGGACCTGGGTCGCCTCGAGAAGCGCCCCGGCGGAGATCGGTTCGGCGGCGGCCATGGTCGCGACGATCGCGAGGATGCTGGAGAGGATCATCCGTGTTTATCCGAGTTGGGGATGTTCTTGATGCCAGGCGGTGGCCGCCTGGAACGCCGCGCCGAGGGCGAGCACCGTGCTCTCGGCGTAGGCCCGGCCGTCGATCTGGAGCGAGGTGGGGATGCCCTCCTTGTCGAGCCCCATCGGCAGCGTCACCGCGGGGGTCCCGCAGACGTTGCCCTCGAGCAGGAGCGACTTCGCCCCGAACGGCTTGCCCAGCCCCCCCGCGATCTTGCCGGCCGTCCCGGCGCGGCCGGCGGTGAGGACGGCGTCGAACGGGGCGAGCCAGGCGTCGTAGTCCTTGCAGATCCGGGCGCGGAGCCGCTGGGCGCGGAGGTACTCGGTGGCGAGGATCGTCTGCGCGGCGAAACCGCCGATCTTGTCCTCGGGGGCGGTCAGGCCGAAGACGTCGCCGGAGTCGACCATCTCCTCGAACGCGGAGGCCATCTCGGCCCCGAGGATCGTGGTGGCGACCGGGCCGGTCGACCAGCTCGGGATCTCGACCTCCTCGATCGAGGCGAACCCCTTGAACGTCTCGATGGCCCGCCCGAATTGCTCCCGGACCTCGGGCTGGGCGTCCTTGACGCCGTCCTTGAAGACGGCGAGCCGGAACTTGCCGCCGGGAGACTCGGCCGACGGCCAGCGGAAGGGCCGGTCGGAGGCGGACGGGTCGTCGGGGTCGGGGCCGGCGATCGCGCCGAGGATCGTCCCGCAGTCGAACGCGGTCCGGGCCATCGGCCCGACCTTGTCGAGCGTCCAGGACAGCGCCATGGCCCCGGCGCGGGAGACCCGGCCGTAGGTCGGGCGGAGGCCGGTGATCCCGCACGAGCTGCTCGGCGAGTTGATGCTGCCGATCGTCTCCGAGCCGATCGCGAACGGGACGAGGCCCGCCGCGACGGCCGACCCCGAGCCCGACGAGCTGCCGCCGCTCCACCGCTCGGGGTCCCACGGGTTCAGGCCCGGCCCGGTCAGGCTGGCGTTCGCCTGGCGGTAGCCCATCCCGCCGGCGATCTCGACCATGCTCAACTTGGCCGCGAGCACCGCGCCGGCGTCGCGGAGCTTGCGGATCACGGTGGCGTCGGCGTCGATGATCCGCGACCGGTACGGGGCGGCGCCCCAGGACGTCGGGATGCCCTTGGTGGCGAGCAGGTCCTTCGCCCCGTACGGGATCCCGTGGAGCGGCCCCCGGTCGCGGCCCGCCTTCAGCTCGGCATCGGCCCTGGCGGCCTGCTCCAGCCCGAGGTCGCGGGTGAGGGTCACCAGGCAGTTGTACTTCGGCCCGCTCTTCTCGAGCCGGTCGAGGAAGAACTTCGTCAGCTCGACGCTCGAGAACTCCCCGAGGCGCAGCTTCGCGCCGAGGACGGGCAGGGGGGCGAAGGCGAGTCCGGCGTCGGTCATCGGTCGGTCGGCTCCGGCGAGGGTTGGGGCGGCCCGGCGATCGGGGGGCGGGCGGGCCGGGGAGTGGTCGGGAGATCGGGGCCGGCGGGCTTCATTCCTCGGCCCACTGGACGTCCCCCGGGTCGTTGATCAGGCAGGCGAGCAGGACGTATCCCCCCTGGAGCGAGAGCAGCCAGCGGGCCTCCGAGGCCCGTCGGCCGTAGGCGAGGATCACGCGGTCCCGCGCGTGTTCGAGGAACAGAGCCGGGTCGGCGGGAGGGATGTAGCGGCCGTCGCGGACGTGGAGCCTCGTCGCGAGGTCGATCAGCTCGAGCCGGCAGGTCGAACGCCTCGGGTCGGGCGCGATCGTCCGGCCGTGCACGGTGTCGGTCGGGAGGTGGAACACGAGCAGCTTCGCCTCACCGGCGTGGAAGAGCTGGAACCGCAGCTCCTTGCTCTCGAACGTATAGCTGATGAGCTGGGAGCCGCCGCTGCGGGCGATGAGGTCATCGAATGGGATCGACATGGGCCTCGGACTCGTCGGCCCCGCCTAGCTGAGCGGGGCGCGGTAGGGATGGAAGACGGGGAACGGCCCGTCGCCGTTGCCCAGGGGGAGCTTGCGGAGGGCCTCGCCGCGGCGGATGACCGCCTCGACCTGGCCGCGGATCGTCGCGCGGGCCTTCTCGTCGAGCTGCGCGTGCTTGCCGAACCGGGCCAGGACGATCGCCATCCGGGCGTCGACCTCGTCGGGCGGCCTGGGCGGCTCGGCCTTCGGCTTGTCCTTGTCCTTGTCCTTGTCGTCGGCCCGCTTCGGCTCGTCGGCGATCGCGGCGGGGGCGGCGATGGCGCCGAGGGCGAGGGCGCGGACGAAGTCGCGGCGGTGGCTCGGGTCGGTCGGGGTCATCGTCGCGGGGCTCCGGCGAGAAAAGGTCGATCGGTCCGTCAGTCCGCGGGGGACGCCGGGGCGGGCCCCCGCCTGGTGAAGAAGAGGTACGCGGGCAGGCCGAGGAGGATGATCCCCAGGCCCGCGAGCGAGTCCCCGGTCGACTCCTTGAGCATGCTGGCCATCAGGATCAACGACGCGAGGATGTACAGCGCCGGGGTCACCGGGTAGCCCCAGGTCCGGTACGGGCGCGGCAGGTCGGGCCTCGTCCGGCGGAGGACGAAGACGCCGGCGATCGCCGCGGTGTAGAAGATCGTCCCGCCGAAGATCACGTAGGTGTAGAGGACGTCGTAGAGCGGCTTGGCGTGGAGCCGGGCCCAGGCCGAGCGGACGAGCGGGGGGAGCCCGGTGGCGGGCGGCTCGACCAGGATGAACGCCGTGCCGACGACCGTCAGCGCGATGGCCCAGAGGGTCTGCACGACGATCGCGTTGGCCGGCGTCCGGAACCGCGGGTGCAGGGCGCTAAGCGAGGCGGGGAAGAGGCCGTCGCGGGCCATCGCGAAATACGCCCGGGGGCCGGAGAGGGCCTGGCCGTTCAGCGCGATGTAGATCGAGGTCATGACGATCAGCGCGATCGCGGTCGACCCCCGCGTCCCCCAGATCCGGTGGCAGAACTCGTCGGCCACCTGGCGGGTCCCCGGCGAGCCCGAGGCGCGGATCACGTCGTCGATCGGCAGGACCAGGTGGTAGACCAGCGTCATCCCCAGGTAGATCGCGATCAGGATCCCCATCCCCCGGAACAGGGCCAGCGGGATGTTCCGCCCGGGGTCCTCGAAGTCCTCGGCGAGCGCCCCGACGTTGGTCCAGCCGTCGTACGACCAGAGGGCGCCGATCAGGGCGACCAGGAACCCGTCGAGCAGCCCCGGCGTGCCGGGCCGCGGCCAGGCCGGGGCGAGCCGGGCGGGGTCGACCTCGCCCAGGACGAACGGCAGGACGATCATCGCCGCCAGGGCCGCGACCTTGATCGCGGTCCCGACGACCTGGACGCCGCCGCCGACCCGCGTCCCCACCACGTTGATCGCCGCGACGGTGATCATCGCCGCGACCGCCACCGACGTCCCCCAGACCTCGGGCCTCATCCCCGCGGGCGCCGGGACGAGCTGGGTGAAGTAGAGCGCGAAGCCGACGGCCAGGGTGGCCACCGACCCCGAGCGGATCACCAGGAACTCGGACCAGCCGAACAGGAACGCCGGCAGCCGGCCGTACGCCTCGCGGAGGTAGACGTACGGGCCCCCCGCCTGCGGGAGCATCGCCCCCAGCTCGGCGAGCGTGAGGGCTCCGGCCAGGCTGAACAGGCCGCCGACGACCCAGACCAGGGCGATCCCGCCGACGTACGGCACGTTCGCGGCGATCCGCGACGGGGTGATGAAGATCCCCGAGCCGATGACCGACCCGACGATGCACGAGAGCGCGGCGAGCGGGCCCAGGACCCTCGGCAAGACCTGGCGGGCCTCGGTCGCGTCGGCTGGGGGCATCGGGTCGGGCCTTCCTGGTGAGGGGACCGCGGGTGGGTCCGGGGGCCGCGTCGGGTTCGATCCCGTCCGGTTCAGCGGGACGGCCCGGCCGGAGGGGCGCCGGGGCGGGCCCCTCCGGCGTCGGCCGCCTTGGGGGTATTGGGCGCGGGGGCCGGCTCGGCCAGCCGGGCGACGGTCGCCAGCGCGGCGGACGCCGCGTCGAGCCGGGCCACCAGGGCCGCCGACTGGGCCTCGATCATCGCGGCGTCGCCGTCGATCACCCCCTGGCGGACCCCCGGCAGCGGCCAGCTCGAGTACCCGGTGGTCAGCCCCGGCGCGTAGATCGCGTGCCGGAAGAAGCGGCGGCCGGGGAGCCCCTCGGGCAGGAGGAACGAGCGCTCGACCCGCATGATCGCATCATTCACCTGCGCCAGCCGCTCGGGCGGGATGCCGTCGCGGCCGGCGAGGTCGGCCGTCGCCCGGTCGGCGGCCGCGGCCCTGGCCTGGAAGCCCTTGACGGCCTCGATCAGCCGGGGCAGGCCCTCGAAGCCCGAGCCGCCGGGCTTCGCCCCGCCCGGGTCGGCGGCGCGGGCCTTGCGGGCGAGCATCCGCCGGAGGTCGTCGACGTGGTCGCGGATCGCCTCGCCGTAGGGGACGAACCGGAACGGGACGACCTCCGCGCCGGCCGCCCGCATCGCGACGAGCGTGTACAGCCGCGCCGCGGTCGCGTGGGTGATGAACTCGGGGTCGCCGAACTTCTCCATCCAGAAGAAGTCGTCGTAGATCGAGTGGTAGACCCCGTACCGGCCGCCGAACCCGGCGTCGATCGCGGGGACGCCGAGGTTGTCGAGGAAGGCGGTGTAGTCGGAGCCCGAGCCCATCGGGTTGAGCTGCGGCGCGAACGGCCGGGGGCCGGCGGCGACGTGGCCGGCCGAGGCCGGCGCGTCGGACCAGGGGCGGTCGTCCAGCTCGAGCGGCCCGGCGTTGGCCCAGGCGGCCCGCTGGCGGGCGGCCCAGACGTCGCGGAGCGGCCGGCCCGACCGGACGTCGTTCACCCCGCCCGCCGCCTCCAGCAGGAAGTCGCGGAGCGAGGGGACCCCGTCCAGGTCGAGGTCCGGGCCCGAGACGGCCGAGTCGACGTTCAGGAGCAGGACCGCCTTCTTGTCGATCTCGGCGGCGTGCTCGTCGGCCCACTCGGTCGAGCCGACCAGGCCGTACTCCTCGCCGTCCCAGCTCGCATAGACGAGGGTCCGCCTCGGCTTCCAGCCCGCCTTGGTCGCCTCTCCGAGCGCCCGGCATGCCTCCAGGGTGGCGGCGGTCCCGCTGCTCGGGTCGACCGCGCCGTAGACCCACGCGTCGCGGTGGTTGCCGATCATCACCCAGCGGTCGGGCTCGACGGACCCCTTGATCTTGGCGATCACGTTCCAGATCGTCCGGACCTTGTAGTCCATCGTGACCGAGAAGTGGACCTCGGTCGGCCCCGGCCCGACGTGGTAGGCCAGGGGGAGCCCCCCCTGCCAGCCGCCCGGGGCGTTCGGCCCCCCGAGCGCCGCGAGGATCGGCCGGGCGGCGTCGTAGCCGATCGGCAGGCTCGGGATCGTGGCGAAGTAGTCCTCGCGGACGAGACCGCTGGCCTTCTCCCACTCGGCGACCCGGTTGACCGTCCCCTGCTCCCCCTTGTCGTTGACGACCCGGGCGTTGGTGCTGAGGGTGAAGCCGTCGAGCTCGTCGAACGGCAGCCGCTTCGCCCCCTTGACGGAGGGGAAGCCCGGGGTCGAGGGGTCGCCGGGGCCGAGCGAGAGGAACTGGACGCTCCCGCGCTGGACGGCGGAGCCGGGGCGGAACGGGCCGTTCGGATAGACGTCGCCGCGGCCGTAGCCGTCGTCGGCCGGGTCGGAGTAGATCAGGATGCCGCGGGCCCCGCGCTTCTGGGCGTTGCGGACCTTCAGGCCGCGGAAGACCTCGCCGTAGCGGACCAGGACGATCTTGCCGCGGACGTCGACCCCCAGGCCATCGAGCGCGGCGAAGTCCTCGGGCCGGCCGTAGTTGGCGTAGACGACCTGCGCGGCGACGTCGCCCGAGACGCCGTAGCCGTGGAAGGCGGGGAAGGCGTCGGGGCTGGCCGAGTCCTTGTCGGCGTGATGCGGGTCCTCGGTCACCTTGAGCGCCTGGGGGCCCGGCCGGACGATCTCCAGCTTCACCGAGCCGGCGACGGGGTAGTTGAGCAGGACCTCGTACTCGGCCAGCGCGGCGTCCCAGCCCCAGGCCGCGAGCTTGTCGCGGACGTCGACGGCGGTCTTGTAGTCGGCGGGGGTGCCGGCGACGTGCGGCTCCTCAGTCAGGCCGCGGAGCCAGGCGCGGGCCTTCTCGGGCGTCGGCACGGCCAGGGCCCTCGCCTCGGCCTTCGCCTGGGCCGCGCGCGACCCCGGCGCGAACCCGATCGGCGGGGCGGGGGGTGGCGCGGCCGGCTCCTGCGCGAGGGCGGTGCCGCGGGAGGTTAGGGGGATTGCCACGGGGGGGGCGACGGCGAGGGTCGCGGCGATGAGCCCGGCGACGCCAAGGGTCGGGGATCGTCGCATGAAAAACCGTCTCCCGTGCAGATCGGTGCTTGACAGGGGCGGAGGCCGCGGGCCAAACTCGGGCCGGCGGTCGTCGCAAGCAGGCCGGGTCGGTCCAGGATACGCCCGGGCCGGGCACTTATCCAGACCCCAGCCGCGGCCCGTCACGTCGCCGTCCCTCACGCAAACCACTCCGACTCGTCACGATGGCCACGCGGCCCGGCGCCGACGCGCGCCGAGGGGGGATCTCATGGGCCTGTCTTTCACCGTCGGCGGGACGAGGGGAACCTTCGACGACCGGCTGGCCACCGAGGTCGCCGGGGTCCTGGACAACGCGTTCGGCGCCGAGGGGGACTGGGAGGGGATGCCCCCGCGCGACTTCGGCCGCCTGATCGACTCGGGCTGGGCCGACCTCCAGGCCCTCGCCGCGGCGGAGCTGGGCCCCGAGGCGATCCCCAACCTGCTGGCGATGGGCGAGGACGGCCGCGGGGTCTACCTGCCGACGCACCTCAACGCCGTCAGCCTGCCGCTCTCGGCCGGGACGCTCCGCTGCGCCAGCCTCCCCGGCCTCCGCCGCGAGCTGGCCGACCTGGCCGAGCGGTGGGACCTCGGGACCGATGACGGCTCGCTGATCGACCTGATGCGGGCCTTCGACGACCCCGACGACGGCCCGGTGGCCGACGCCCCCGAGGTCCTCACCTTCGCCCGCCTGGCCCTGGCGGCCAACGAGGCCGTCCGCCGCGACTGCCCGCTCTGGCTGGTCGGGTGAACGTCGCACCGGGCCGGTCGGCGGGCGACTCCGCCCGACCCGATGCGGCCCGATCCACGACCTCAAACCCGGCGGTACCCCCGGGTCGCCGGGCTCCCCTCGGCCGCCCCGGACTTGTCGACCCCCGGGGGAGCCTGCCCGGTGTCGGGATGACCGAGATGTGCTATCGCGACGCCCTATTCGCCACAATGTCGACCAATTTACGCTCGATATCGTCGAGGTGAACGGCCGCGCGGACGTTCAAGTTGTGCGGGGCGTACGCACGGCCATCCGGCTTGGTGATGACGTCAGGTGATCGACCCCGCCGACCGGAACCCCGTCGACGTCGATCGTGTTCCCGATGTTCAGCATCGGAGAGCCGATGCCGGCGAGATCGACGGTGGCGATCGGTGCGATGATGTCGCGCCCGGCCCCGTCCCGGATGGTCGAGTCGCCCGCGATGTGGTACCCCTGGTCGTCACCGACGTGATCGAGGTTCGCCCGGGAGATGGAGTCCACCCCGTTCGGCTCGTCGGCGATGTCGACGCCGTGGTCGAGATCGGCGGCGGCGTCCGCGAGGGTTATCCGGCTGACCGAAGCGAGGCCAGGACCGATCGGTCCCCTCCGCGGCCCCCCCCCGTTCACGATTCCGACGTGTGCTTCGGCGGGGACGTCCGAGAGGAATGTGCCGCCGAAGCTGCCGAGGAGGTGGTCGCCCCTGGGACCGCGCACGAGCCACTGCGCCGTCGAGGGCCGGAAGACGGCGAGCTCGACGAGGCCCACCCCGTCGTAGTCGCCCTCCACCGGGATGTCCCCCATCCCGCCGAAGGCCGAGGCGTTGATGCCATTGGGCGAGCGCACGAGCCACTGCGACGTCGAGGGGCGGTAGACGGCGAGCTCGGTATGCCCCACCCCGTCGTAGTCGCCCGGAGCCGGGAGATCGGTAGACGCCGTGCCGGTGACGACCCCGATCAGGTGGTCGCCCCTGGGACCGCGGACGAGCCACTGTCCCGTCGAGGGCCGGAAGACGGCGAGCTCGACGAGGCCCACCCCGTCGTAGTCGCCCGGCACCGGGATATCCCCCGGCCCGCCGAAGGTCCCGAGGACGCGGTCCCCCGCGGGCGAGCGCACGAGCCACTGCGACGTCGAGGGGCGATAGACGGCGAGCTCGGCGTGGCCGACCCCGTCGTAGTCGGCAGGGACCGGGACATCCTCGGCTCCGCCGAAGCTGCCGAGGAGGTGGTCGCCCCTGGGTCCGCGCACGAGCCACTGCGATGTCGCGGGGCGGTAGACGGCGAGCTGGTCATGGCCGACGCCGTCGAAATCGCCGTGCAGCGAGCTCAGCAAGGCCCGGCCTTCGAGCACCTCCGGCGCCGGCCGGGTCGCGAGGCCGAGGCGACGGCGACCGGCGGGGAGGCAGGCTCGCGGGGCCGGGGTCGGCCGCCCGTCGGGGATCGGAAATCGGGGGGAACGCATGCGGTACCCCTTCTCATCTCGAGAGGTGCAGGTGGGCATCGGCCGAGGCGTCGGGCACGTCCGTCGGGACCGATCCGTGCCGCATTAGAGCCGGGCGAAAACGAACATACCAGGAAATTCCGCTCGAATCACCCGCCGAGCGGCCCGGCGGGAGATCATCGATCCCGGTCCGTCTTCCGGACGACGTCGGGATCCGTGGTCGATCCACGGTCGGCCCCGTCGGATCCGGCTCGGCCGGCTCGGGCCCGGAGGCGGCGTGCCCGGCCGGCCGGGCTCGGTCCCGACCTGCCGAGCGGGCTGTCGGGTCGTCGATCCCGAGCTTCGTCCTAAGAAACCCCGACCCGGCCCGTCTTCTCTGGTTGGATGGGACACGATTCCCCGCGAGCGACCCGATGGGCAAGCCCGACTCCCCCGACGGCGCCTGGATCCGGGCGGCCGTCGAACGATTCGAACGGCCGCTCGGCCTGTACGCGGCGCGGCTCCTGGGCGACCCCGACGCGGGCCGCGACGTGGTCCAGGAGACGTTCCTGCGGCTCTGCGCGCAGGACCGGGACGCCGTCGAGCCCCGGCTCGCCGAGTGGCTGTTCACCGTCTGCCGGAACCGGGCGCTCGACGTCCTGAGGAAGGAGAGCCGGATGACCCAGCTGAGCGAAGACCAGGTCCAGGTCCGGACCGCCCCCGGGCCGGGGCCGGCCGAACTTGCCGAGGGGCGGGAATCCGCCGCGGTGGCCCTGCGGCTGCTCGACGCGCTGCCGCCCAACCAGCGCGACGTGATCCGCCTGAAGTTCCAGAACGGGTTCTCCTACCAGGAGATCAGCCGGATCAGCGGGCACAGCGTCTCGAACGTCGGCTACCTGATCCACGTCGGCCTGAAGACGCTCCGCGCCCAGCTCGTCGAGCCGAGCCCGGTCCGGGCCGAAGCCTGAGACGACCACTACGCCCCCAATCGAGGAGGCTCCTGATATGAAGATCGACCCCGACGACCCCCGCCTGACCGCCTTCGCCCTCGGCGAGATCGACGGCCCCGACCGCGCGGCCGTCGAGGCGATCCTCCGCGACGACCCCGAGGGCCGCTCCTTCGTCCTCGGCATCGAGGCGACCGCGCGACTGCTCACCGACGAGCTCCGCCGCGAGGCGTCCGGATCCCCCGGCCTCGACCCCGGCCGCCTGGTCGCCATCGAGGACCGGATCGCCGCCCCCGCCGAGATCGTCGCGGGGCCGATCGTCGCGGGGCCGATCGCGCGACGGCCGTGGCTGATCCCGCTCGCCGCGGCGGCCGGGATCGTCGGCGTCGGGTCGGCCCTGGCGCTCTGGAACTCGGCCCTGACGCCCTCCCGGCCGGCCCGCGAGCCGATGCAGCTCGCCCAGGTCGAGGCCTCGGCCTACCGGAAGCTGGCCCCGAAGGCCCGGGATGCGGAGGCGATCTCCGCCGACGACTTCGGCGACGGCGCCGAGGCCAAGGCCGCCGAGGAGACGTCGGCCCGCGTCGATCTCGCCGAAGCCGTCGGGGTCGATCGGCTGGCGCAGGAATCCGGCCGATCCCCCGCCCCGGCTCCCCGCCCGGCCGCCCCGATGGCGGGCCCCGCTCCCGCGGAGGAGCCTGCTGTGCGGTCGTCGACCTACGCCGGCCAGGCCCCGACGCCTCTCGCCCCTTCCCCCTCGCGGGGAGACTCGCCGCTCGACCTCGACCGGAATACGGCAATCAACCGGTCGTCGGGGCTTGCGCGTCATAGTTCTCAGGGCGAGGCCACGCCCTTTAAGGCCGATAAGGAGTTTGCCGCCAAGCTCATAACCCCGCCCGCCGACGCCCCCGCCCCGGGGCGCGGCGTGACCGAAGGCCGGCCGATGGCGCGGGCGATGGGCGACGGTTCCGCGCCCGCCGGCGCCGGCGGCCTGGGGGGCGGCTCGGTCATGATGGGGGGCCGCTCGGGCGGCATGGGGGGCGGCATGGGGGGCGGCATGGGCGGCATGGGGGGCGGCCGCGGTGCGGTCGCGGCCGCGCCCGCCCGGTCGGAGGTCGTCCGAAGCCGCAGCGCCTCGCCCGACCCGTCGTCCCCGGGGGGGGAGAAGCCGGGCGCGGGTTACGGCTTGCCGGCCGGCCTGGCCGGGGCCGCTCCCGAGTTGCCCCCCCTTTCTTCGGGGGGCGCGACGGTCGGCGACGGGCTGGCGATGGGCGTCAAGGTCCCCGATCCGTCGGCCAAGCCGGGTCAGTCCTTCGCCCGCTCGAAGGATGCCGCCGAGCCCGCCGCCCAGGCCCCCATGGGAGCACTCGGGCTGATGGCCCGGCCCTCGAACGGGCAGGGGCCGGGGTCTGCCGCCCCCGCGGGCAAGCCGTTCACGCAAACCTCCGCGCCCCAGGCGGGGGTCTCCGACCTGTTCGCGCTCAGCCACGGGAGTTACCTCCCCCGGCAGGCCGCGGTCACGCCGGCCCCCGAGGCCCAGGTCGACGCGAAGCTCTCCCAGAAGGTCAAGTTCGGCGAGCCCGACGCCGGGAAGGTCGCCAAGCTCGACCGCCAGGTCGCCGACGCCGCCCCGTCCCCGCTCGCGACGACCAACGAGTACCGGAACTCGGTCGCCTACCCGCCGCAGGCTCCCGCCGCCCCGGCACCCGATGCCTCGAACAATGCGGTCGCCGACCCGCAGCAGGCTCCCGCCCTGGCCCCGGTCCCTCCCGCGGCGGGGCAAAACCAGGCGGCCAACAACTTCGCCTACGTGCCGCAGGCCCCGGCCCTCGTCGCCCAGGAGCCGGGCCAGGCCGAGGCCAAGGTCGCCCCCGCTCCAACGCCGATCCCGATCGCCCTCAACGACGCGGACAAGGGCCGGTTCGAGGCCGCTCGGGTCGAGCTGGCCCGCAGGGAGGCCGAGGTCCAGGACCTGGCCCGGCGGGCCGAGGGGCTCCGCCGCCTGGTCGAGGTCGGCGAGGCCCGGGCCGGCCGCGAGGCGTACGCCCGGTTCTATGACCACCCGTTCGCCAGCGTCTTCCCCGGCAACGAGCTGTCCACCTTCTCGGTCGACGTCGACACCGCCGCCTACGCCAACGTCCGCCGGTTCCTCGCCCAGGGGACGCTCCCCCCGGTCGACGCGGTCCGGATCGAGGAGCTGGTCAACTCCTTCACCTATGACGACCCCGCCCCGAAGGGCGACGAGCCGTTCTCGGTCAACTGCGAGGTCGCCTCCTGCCCGTGGGACGCCGGCCACCGCCTGGCCCGCGTCGGCCTGAAGGGGAGGACCGTCGACGCCGACCGCCGGCCGGCGTCGAACCTGGTCTTCCTGATCGACGTCTCGGGCTCGATGTCCGACCTGAACAAGCTGCCGCTCCTGAAGGCCGGGATGAAGCTGCTGGTCGCTGGCCTGACCGAGAACGACCGCGTGGCGATCGTCACCTACTCCAACGAGGTCAAGACCCCGCTGCCGTCCACTCCCTGCCACAAGAAGGGCGAGATCCTCGCCGTCCTCGACTCGCTCCAGGCCGGGGGCGGGACGAACGGCGGGGCCGGCATCCAGGCCGCGTACGCCGTGGCCGAGGCCCACTTCATCAAGGGGGGGACCAACCGCGTGATCCTCGCCACCGACGGCGACTTCAACGTCGGCCTCTCCAAGGACGAGCTCCTGGCCACGAGCGAGCAGAGGGCCAAGACGGGGATCTCGCTGAGCGTCCTCGGCTTCGGCGAGGGCAACCTCCAGGAGGCGTTCATGGAGCAGATCGCCGACAAGGGCGACGGCAACTACTCGTATATCGACACGATCGACGAGGCCCGCAAGGTCCTCGTCCGCCAGATGAGCGGGACCCTGGTGACGATCGCCAAGGACGTGAAGATCCAGGTCGAGTTCAACCCGGCCCGGGTCTCATCCTACCGGCTGATCGGCTACGAGAACCGGGTCATGCCCGCGGTCGACTTCCGCGACGACCGGAAAGACGCCGGCGAGATCGGCGCGGGGCACTCGGTCACGGCCCTGTACGAGGTCGTCCCCGCCGCGCCGGCGCCTGCGGTCGTCGTCGACCGGCCGCTGAAGTATCGCGCGGCCGTCGCCGTGTCCGACAAGGCCAAGGCCGACGTCGAGGGCCAGGCGGGGCTCGCCCGGGAGTCGTTCACCGTCTACCTCCGGTATAAGAAGCCCGAGGGGGGGCCGTCGGCCGAGATCAGCCGGGGGGTGACGGACGACGGCCGCGACTTCGGCCGGGCGACGGCCGACCTGCGGTTCTCGGCGGCCGTCGCCGGCTTCGGCATGCTGCTCCGCGAGTCGCCGTACAAGGGCTCGCTGACCTTCGCGGCCGTCCAGGAGATCGCCGCCGCCGCCCTCGGAGACGACCGGACGGGGGACCGCAAGGACTTCCTCGGCCTGGTCAAGCAGGCGGAGGCGATCGGCCCGGCCCTGCCCGCGGCCGCCCGCTGATCCGCCGGGCGCACGTGGACAGATTCCCCCCGCGGCGGGGCCGGTCCGGACCGGCCCCGCCGGTCCTCGTTGCGGGATGTTCGACAGGGCGGAGGGCTCGCCCC
>JAABUQ010001294.1_pt1 | contig 54751 bp, 56 predicted proteins | sample 5560001 | NCBI WGS metagenome assembly JAABUQ01 (sample SAMN10711888, study PRJNA513371) | rock metagenome | isolation source: Antarctica rocks | place: Antarctica: Victoria Land, Finger Mt nord | collected 2015-12-18
CACCCCCCCTACTACCATCCCCCACATCCCCCCCACCTCCCTCACCCTCCCCACACCACCACTAGCAGGCATCATCGCCGCCGCCGTCGCACTCCCCTGCACACTCCCAGCGCACCCCACCCCGCTGCATTTAGTGGATGACGACGCGGGGCTCGTGGTGCTCGTGGTGCCGGCGCCTGAGCTTGAGGCTGTGGTGGTGCTGTTGCCGCTGGTAGGGAAAGGCGGTGCGACTGCTGCTGCTACGTTGGCATGTGCTGCTACGCTGCCTGGTGGAGCCACTGCTGCTGCGTTCGCGGATGCAGGCAGGGTGGTGCCATTCTGTGCCGGCGCTTGAACTTGTTCTGGGGAGGCTGTGGAGGCTGGTTCTGGCGCTGGCCATACGGCGGTGGCGTTCTCGGGCGCGGATAAGGGTGCGGATAGGGGTGCTGCGATGGGGGTGGAGGGGAGAAGAGCGGTGGAGGTAGAATGAGCGGCTGGTGCGGGCGCGAGAGTTGCAGGGGCTTGGAGCTGGCCGTCGGAGATTTCGGAGACGAGGTTTGGAGGGGAGGGGGGGAAGGAGGATTGTGCGAGAGTGGGGGTGGAGAGGGTGAGAGTGAGGGTTAGGAGGAGGAGGGTGAGAAGGGGGTGAGGGTGAGGTTGAGGGTGAGGCATTGTTTGTGGTGGTGTGGTGGTGGGTATGGGTCGATGTGAAGAGTGGAGGAGGGAGAGGGGAGAGGGAGGAGAAGTGAAAGTAGAAAGGAGGATGCATTTCTGTTATTAAGTGGAGCTGCAAGGGGCGCTGGTAGATGCTGAGGAATGTAACACAAAACAATTAAATCCACGTGGAAAAGTTCAGACCAGTAAGAAGGAATTTGTTAATTAGATAGATAAAGCAGGAAAAACTTCAGCTGGGCTGGCGAGCTCGACTTCCATCGAGCATCTCGATCTTGTAGCAAAATCTTGGAGCGGCGGCCGGATAAAATTCCCAGTGGCGATTTCAGGTATAGCGGATCGTATCCTACAAATATCTCTTACATTCTCTTCAAGACATCGGCTTCCGCGCCCACCCACTCAAACACCTCCACCCCGCCCCAGTGCTCTTCCCCTCCTCAAGCACACTCGCCACCCCCTCCAACAGGTTCTCCTTGCCCATCTCCATCTGCACCTTCAACATCCACTGCTCCCACGCCCAGCTCCCCACCAAACCACTCATAGAGGCCGCATCCCCCGTGCTCCCCACAGGCCCCTGCACCGCCTCCATCCCCTTCCCATCATGCGTCGAAACATCCGGCGGCGGCGTCTCCGGCGGCACATACGCGTCCCTCTGCGGTGCTCCCATGGGCAGGAACGTCCACGCGCGCTTGATGTCGTCGAAGCCTGCTCTGCGCACACGGCCCAGCCAGGATTTGGTTGGTGAAGGGTCGTAGCCGCGCGTCTTGATGTTGAAGCCGAACTCGACGGAGGCGGCGGTGCCGAGGGGGCCGGCGTTGACGATTTCGGAGTCGAGGAGAAAGAACTCGATATACCCGCAGGGTTTGAGGCAGCGGAGGCATTCGCGCAGGCAGAGATCGTACTCGTCTTCGGCGGCGGTTTTGAGGTGGGTGAAGAGGGAACGGGCGGAAATGACGGTGAAGTAGTTGTCTGGGTAGGGGAGCTGCCAGAGGTTGGAAACAGGTGTGCGGCGGACGTTGGAGGGGCCACGGATGGGTGGGCTCGGTGCTTGAGTCTCGGTTGTGGCGGTGTACACTTTGACGTTGGTGTACTCCTGAGAGCAATGCCATGCCCAGTCACAGTTGGGCTGACCTCCGATATCGAGCACACGGACGTAGTCGTTCGGTGCAAGGTCATCCCTCATGTGGAACGCTGCACATTTCAATGCTTTGGCAGCCGGACTATGGAGGAGGCTGCCGCCGTTCAGGAACTTTTGAGCTTCGATCACCCACGTGGCCGCGGTGACCTGCTCAAGCGCTTGACGCTCCCTCTCGACCTGTGCGAAGACTTTCTGCTCTGTTGTCTGTTCGCCGGCTTCTTCATCCTTGCCTGGGAACATTGAGACGGGTCTAAGAGGAGTAGGACGATCCGCTTCCATGATATGGTGATTGCCTTGAAGCTGCTCAATATGCGCCTCGGGCATGGCAATACGCGCTGCCTGGAGCGAGTCTGATCTAGTACGTCTGTGTGTAAAAGCGTCTCCCTCAGAAGAATCCCTCACGATATGCTGGAAAGCGTGATAGAAGATCGAGTCCGACTTAACCTTGGCAGTCGTTGGCGATTGACCTTCGCTTCCGATGAATCGAACGGCTTTCCTTAAAGGTGAACCCATCGTGTCCATCCGACCATGCATGCTGGGCCTTCTGACAGGCGAACCTCCTACTTCATTCACAGGATTCGTCTCTCTCAGCGCAGACATGTACGAGGTCTGAGCTGCAAGCCATAGGCTCGTACGGTCGAGAGTGTTGTTTGCCACTACCTTGATGGTCTTTTCGTAATCCTCATCGTAATTTTCGGTCTCATCCGCGGCCTCCACCAAGGGGCTACTTTCGGGCTCGCATGCAAAATGCGCAGTACTCGCAGACTTCAATGGCGGTTGTCGAGCAGTAGGTGGCCCTTCGGTATCGGCATCGTCGAATTCGACAATTCGCTCAACGGTGTGGCACGGATCACTGTTCCAAGGGCAATTGTAGAAGTTCTCCGCAGTAGTAGACGAAGGAGGTATGACATCGCGGTCTGTACCCAAGGACCAGGTATGCCTCGCATTGTTTCCTAGAGAGGAAAAAAACCCACCGGGCGATGGTATGCTCAAATCGGACAAGCTATACTCGGAACTGTGCGACACTGGCGTGAAATCGACACTGTTTGGCCGAGGTGGTCGGACGGCGACCTCCTGCATTTCACCGACTGGCTGCTCATCTTGAATGTCTGGCTTCTCGGGGATCTCGAGGGAAAGGTGCTGCAAGGTGGCCATTGCTTGGGGAGGCAGTTGCACGCCGGAGTCTGAGCAGCCACTATCAGATCCTAGAACAGGACTATCCGGTGCCGGCATGTCCTCGCCAAACCCAAAATCTCTGATGATTGTACCATCGTCAAAGTTCTCTTCTGTATACCATCGAGCTGCTTCATCTTCACCAACATCGAGACCTGGTGTCGTAGGTTCGTCCAATTCGAAGACAGTAGCCGTACTGTGAACCTGATTTCGCTTGCCCGCATTACCCCACATATCCTTGCCATGCGGATGGACCTGCATATCAGGAGTGGTGGGTGCTGTAGAACAAGCCTGAGGTTCTGACGAAGAGCTCTCATCGAGTGAGGGCAGGTAGCTCGGAGCTGGCTTATCGCGAGGTAGTAAGGAGAGAACGGCGGGTGAGATGGGGATCTTTGGCGGAAGTGGCGGAGAGCCGCCCTGGAGCTTCTGGATTGTTGGCCAAAAGCCGGGAGACGGTATGATCAAGGACGGAACCTTTTTCGGGTCTGTTCGCGAGTCTGTGGAGCTACTCGGGGATACCGATCGAGCGATCCCGACTTGTGGGAACATCGACGCTCTGATGTCTTGACCAAGATCCGAATCATCGTCAGAGATATCATAAAGGTCGTCGTAGTCTTGCGACCGCCGATGCATCCTGTAGTAGGAGGAATTTGAGGATGTCAACGATGGTACCGGTGATGTTGATTCGATTGATCGCGTTGACCCAGACGTTCTTGTCCTTCCACGGACCTCGAGCTCTCCGCGTTGTGGGCCAAACTCGGCAGCTTCATCCTCGCTATATTCGTCTTCTATTATAGTATTAAGTACGTGTTTCCGGACCTGCCGTGGTGGTGGCTCATATGTAGTAGCGGGTAAAATGTAAGCATCCATACTGGAAATCGGGTTATGCTTTTCTGCTTATTGACAAAGGAGGGAATGAATGGTAATAGGACCTAAACAAGGTAATGCCCGATCAACGGACTGGTAAGAATAGGTGCGTGCTCGATCAACGACCACCACGTGAAAAGGCAACAAGGCAAAGATGCGGGACGAAAGTAGGCAATTAAATCTATACGTAGAAACAAGGCAACACAAGAAGATGCGATCAGCTCAGGTACAAAGTGGCCCCCGCGTTGACCATATATTGCCCGCTTGAAGAGGAGCAGCTAAGCTTTCCCGCCATACTCGGCAGTTGCAAGCCATATGCTGGCAAAGTGCTAAGAAAAGGCAGCATGCAGGAACTAAGCAATTAAAGGCGTTCAGCGAACAGAGGTAGACGCAAAGAATGATGAGCCTAAAGAACCGAGGCCAATAGGAGCATCTCCTGTGAAGAGAAAGAGGTGGGTAGAGAACCCAATTGACTGGATCCACGTCCAGACGTTGAACGAGAGCGTCCCCCTTCATTGCGTTGATTGGATGCTTGTGCATGACCGTTACGCGCCCGCATCCTGGTTTAATTCTATCTTCGGCGCGTGGGTTATCTTGGGCATTGTTAATCAAATGTGGTAGTCGAAGCATGAATTCCGAAGCTATAGATGGAAACCCATCCGTTTGCAACGAGGGTACCCCAGAGTGCGTGCCTCGAAGCACTGGAATCTGCTTGAACATGAGGAGGAAAGGCCATCGAGAAGAGGTCTTGGCGGATACTCCACGCTAGCTCTTCTTGAGGGGAGACTTCGGCAGTACGATGCCAAGACTTTCTCGGACGCACGTGACCATCGTGGGATTTCTCTCCAGATAGCTTCCGTAATACCAGCTTATCAATGCTATTGAAGCCAATTGTGATGATCCGACGACGGAACCGATATCTCTTTACAAACACTTGACCATTCGCCAGCAATGCCTCCGCAAGCCATCATCGCTCCCTCCATCCTCTCCGCCGACTTCGCATCCCTAGGCGCCGCCTGCACCGACACAATTAGCCATGGCGCCGACTGGTACCGCTCTCCTCTCTTTCCAGCCAAGGCGCTCCAAACCAATCCTTAGCAACATATTGGACCGCTATCCCTTTTTCATTTCCCCGTTCAATGCCTCCAGCCGCCGAGAAACCCATTCCACCTAGCAGCGCTGTAATAATGCCCATGCTAACCGCAAACCCAGGCTCCACATCGACATCATGGACGGGCATTTCGTCCCCAACATCACCTTCGGCGCGCCCGTCGTCTCGAAAATCCGTCCCCACGTCTCCCGCCCCAAGGCCGCTCACGGGAAAGGGACCTTCGACTGCCACATGATGATCGCCGAGGTGTTAGCCCCTCCACCCAGCTCCACCTCCCCTTCATCCTTTTCATTCATCCCCTGTCCTGCATTTCATGCTGACCATCCTTGCCACGGTGTAGCCCAAGCGCTGGGTCCAAACCTTCAAAGACGCCGGCTGCGACCTCTACACCTTCCACCACGAAGCCGCCCTCTCCTCCACCGCAGCCGAGACCCCAGCCGGTGCGTCCGAGCTAACGACAAGTCCGCGGGAGATGGTGTCATATATCCACTCCGTGGGCATGCTAGCCGGCGTAGCCATCAAGCCCGAAACGAGCGTCGACGTTCTCTACCCACTCCTCGACAGCTCCAACGAGCACGAAATCCCTGACGTACGTCTCCCCCCCCTCCCCTTCTCCCTCTCCTCATTCCTTCCCCCTCTCCCCCCTCCCCATCCCCAACCCCACCCCCCAACAAACCCTCCTGATCCCCCGCACAGATGATCCTAATAATGACCGTCCACCCCGGCTTCGGCGGGCAGACCTTCATGCCCTCTTCCCTCCCCAAGGTCGCGATCCTAAGAAAGAAATATCCGGAGCTGAATATCGAAGTCGATGGCGGGCTGAGCGAGAAGACGGTGGATCAGGCGGCGGCGGCGGGGGCGAATGTCATTGTGGCGGGGTCGGCGGTGTTTGGGGCGGAGGATCCGGGGGAGGTGATTAGGGTGTTGAGGGGGAGTGTGGAAAGGGGGGGAAGGGGTAGTAAAGTGTGATGGGAGATATCAGAAGCGCTTGTGTGTTGGTGTCTAAGGGGAACGATATGATGAGATGACGATGGACGGATCGACCAATGACAATTCGCTGAAGAGGCAAGCCGTCAAAACGCATCATATGCCCTGCGGCGACAGTCATGGAGCCATCTTTATGAGAAACGATTCATAAATATGGACACGGCCCCCTCACCAAGGCCTCTATGCTTGCCGGAAGATGGAACAACACAATTGCTATGTATAATTTGACGTTGGTGACAGCCTTATATACGAAAAAGAATCTCAGTCCACCAACCTCGACGACGCGCTTAATTCACCATGGATCAAGTACGCTGCCTCCTCCACCCAGCCCTCTGCACTTCCTCGTGGCAACCGTCCCATTAAGTAAGTGCCATCTACGCGCTCAATCCACCATAGACCACCCACCCTCTCATCTCCACCAGCCCTCTGCACTCCCTCCTTCCTCTGCACCCACGCCTCCCCTCCCGAAACCACCCCATCAACTCCCCGCCCCCTCCCCCCTCCTCCTAACCCCAACCCTACACCCCACCGGCTTCCTCAAAAACCCCTCCCTCGTAACCAACTCCCCCTCCCTCAGCTCAAACGCATACCGCCTGAACACCGTCGCCACAATCAGCGCCAACTCCATCTCCGCCACATTCCGCCCCACACAGCTCCTCGGCCCATAGCCAAACGGTATAAAGCTCGCCTTCTGCCTTTCTGTCAAGCTATCGGCGTCCCATCGTTCCGGACGGAAGGAGTCGGCGTCGGGGCCCCAGATGGTGGTGGAGTGGTGGATTGTGTAGGCGGGGACGGAGAGGACGGTGCCAGGTGGGAAGGAGTGGTTGCAGAGGGTGATGCCGGGGCCGGGGGGAACGACGCGGGGTAGGCCGAGGGAGGAGGTGGAGTGGATGCGGAGGGTTTCGTTGATGGTGTTGTGGAGGCTGGTGGGATGGTCAGTAGGACGAAATATGGGGGGGGGGACGCGAAAGGACGTACTAGGGTAGGTCTTTCACGGCTTCGAAGTCCGGGACGTCGATTCCATCTGGGATTGCTTCATCGAGTTCCTTTTGTAGCTTGTCGACGACCCCAGGGGTTTTCAAAACCCAGAATAGCAGCGCGCAGCTCGTGTTGCTCGTGGTGTCGCTTCCCGCGATCAATTGCGTTAGCGCCTCCGCCGTCAACTCCTCCCTCCCGAGCTTCTCTCCGTTTTCATCCTTGCCCTCCATTAACCTTGCCAGTAAATCCACGCGATCGCTCTCTTTTCCACTTTCCAAGCGCTCATTGACTCTCGCTACAGCAATGCCTGCAAGATCTTCCACAGCCTGCAGGCCATCGCGGAAGAAGCGGTCAGGGAGATATTTGGCGTATGGTTTTAGCGCAGGGTAGCAGCCCAGCGTGGCAGAGACCTCGCCGCGACGGTTGAGGACTTGGATGGCCGGGGCGTACGTTAGGGGGCTGGAAGGGGTCTTTCTGACTTCTGCAATGTCTTTGCCCTGGGGGAGCATGCCGAAGGGTTTGCCGAATGCCTGTGACCTCCGTCAACACGTTCATGCTTCTGTTTTGGCCTTTGATGTCTCCATGTGTCTTTACTACATTATCTCCTGTTGCTTCTTCTCCCGCCCCTAGGAAATAAGAGCTGTGAGACTGACCAGGTCGCCAATGATATCGAAAGCCAGGTAATTGAACCAATGCAGCGAGTCAATCTCTGCGTATCGTTGTCCATTCTCCACAGTGGTGGCAGAGATACAGTCCCATTGCTTGATCAGCTCTCGTAGGTTGTAGGTCATATATTGCTCGAACTGCGAGATCGACTTGGTGCTGAAGGTATGGGAGACGGTCTTTCGCTTGCGTGTATGTTCGGCACGGTCACGAGTATTGAAGAGACCGCGGTGGATGGAAACGAAGGCGTCGTAGTATTCACTGTTTCATCCCGGCAGTAAGCGGATATCAAGGTGCTGATTTTGAAAAGATTTGTCATTCATCGTACCTTTTCAGCCAGCCTCCCCCATGGGAGTAAATGACTGTTATAGCCTCATTGTCCGCAATCGAGACGTGGTTGGGCTGTATGCGAACAAGCTTGCCGTACTTCTTGTGGGCAGCGTCTACGGCTGCGAAGCGTCGCCCACGCCTGCATTGGTAGAGTAGCCAAAGATTGGAGAAGGCGGCAGGGAGCGGGCCGGGAATGTCACGAATAGCATGAGAGCGAAGGTAGGGTAAGAGATAGAAGATGAACGGTAGGAAAAGGAGACTGTAGGGTGTCAACAGGAAGGAGAGAAACATTGTTGACGCATCAAGTTGAGTAGTAGGGGATGAAGATCAAAGGTAGCAACGACGAAGTAGACAAGGACTGAACCCTCTATGTTCGGGACAAGAGGACCAGCTCACATTATTACATCGTAGAACAAGGACGGGTAGCTGCGGCCAGCGCAGCTTGCTATGAAAGCACACTGGAGTACTCTGTTGATCGTGTCGGTACGAAGTGATCGCTCGATGTTCAAGTGGGGTAGGACTGGGCAAATGGAGAAAATCGCCCGATCGAGCTCTCCGCCAATCAGTGCGATGCTCTCTCCCTCAGTCACGTGATGTCCCTCGGCTGCCCCCACATTGCCGCTTCTGAATTTGAACACCATGGCATCTGTAAAATCCTTTACTGATAGCGTGTAGACCCCGAACGATGTGACGAGCCTTCCATGGTCCGTACTATTCATCTTCGAAGTGATACCGGATTCTTCACGCAGCTTCAGCTGGGCAACGGAGCGATGGGAAACGGCGAAACCACGTGTCGCACTTGTGGGACCTCCTTCGCTGATCGTTAGCGACTATTAACAAAGACTGTTGAAACCCTGAGGGAAACTACACTTACAGCTTCTCATCTCTGACTACACGACTGCAGATAATCTCGAGTCGTTGGACTCTACTGGTACTTTCGCGGGCTCCACCATATTTCCCGTGTTTGAAGGGCACGCATCTTACCTCCAGGAATTCTCAATGTGGTACGTTTTGACGGAGCTAGTTCACGAGCTCCATTGCGAAAACATTGTTCAATCGGAATCCACTAGCTGAGCTACTGAGCTCTTGATTGTTGCTCAATGGGAATTCTAGGACCGGCTTACTTTCAATCTTCCGAAACTACTCTGTTTTCATCAGAACTCCGACCGAAGGAACCTCCATCTTGATGCCGCGAGCGGTCAATACAGCGGCTGCCACTCAGTGATCTATGGTTCAGACCTGGTTGACAGCTACATGAACGCTGGTACACTTGCCTAGTCACGAAGTGCGCGGTTTTGCCGGCCTACGGTAGGAGATCGAGCTCGCAGAGCAATCTACAAGGGAGATCTATCTTTTCGATCTCTAGTAGAGAAATAATGATGCTCAAATCTCGATAAGGAAGTATCTGAGTGGGGTTTCTATGTTGATTCTGTCGTACAACCTTATCCAGTCCGGTTTCCTCTTCATGACTTCGTAGAAATCAGCCCAAACAGGCAGCGATCTACGTTCCAGGCCCATGGTTTATGTTGTATAAAACAGTATCGTATCTTCAAGTGGGAGGGAACTGTCTCCTCCTCGAGTATACTGGGACGCCGCTCCAGCGGCCATCTCCTTGGCCTCTGCTTTCTCCGTCCTAATTTTCGCTTCGGTCTTCTGCTCGAGCTTTCCCTCGTTCCTTTTTACTGTGGCTATCATCGACGCGTACGTCATCTCGGTCTAGGAGGTCGCACGCGTGGTCTCGATTCTCACCTACATGTTGATAAGCGTAGCGGCTTCATTCTGGAGCCAGAAGTTGAAAGGAGGCGGGTGTTCCTGGGTCTTTAGCATTTCGAATATGGGTGCCGTGTCCCAACCCAAAGCAGGGAAAGGCACTCGAGTTCGACAGGAATTGAAGAAAACCCTATCAGGAGAGAATTATAGATAAGTAAAGCACTGGGGAAAAGCCTCGGAATTAAAAACGTCGCAGACGATTCGAGATCGTTGGTCTTCGGCCGACGCAATCGCCGTCGAAAAGTAGAGAAGAACGCATTGATCGTCTCATTGCAGGGCAGTACCAGGCCCCCATGCTTTTACCACACCGTGCTAACTTGCCTGGCGCTATGGCGCTAGGAAGAAGGGATTGACGTACGAGAGCCCCAGCTGTGGAAAACAGAAGCCAAAATCTTGGTGATTGTCATGTGTCGCCTTGCTCTAAGGCAGTCCACCAATAAGCTCGGAAAAGGGTGGTCCGGTCACGCCCCGGCCAAAGCACATGCTAGAAAAGGGTAGTCAGTCGGCAGTTTTCCGCGCATATAATTACCCATTCGAATTCCAGAATTTAGATCGACGTCTTCGTCTACGTTCTTAGCGATTCGCGACGACATCTCGTTGAAGGTTAGATAGAACTGGCTTGAAATTTGGTCGAGAAGCTGTACAACGAGCATTTTGAGCTGATCGACGATAACAAGAACACTTTCTTTGGCGCTCTCGGTGACTTGACTTTGGAGGCTTGGGAGGCTCAAGTGAATAATGATCATCTTGGTTTTTGGGACACCGGCTCTGCGTCGGATTTCATCGAATTGCTGTGGAATAAGGGACGGAACGAAGATCTGGGAATTTTCCAGATGCCTACTGCTCCAGATTCCCACGGCCATGCTAGTCTCGCATTGACGGACAATAACGATCTCGATGGGAGTCTTGGAACCAAATCTTGACGTTATAGAGAAACAGGCTTGACGTCCTCGCATGACGACAGACAACGATCTATATTGGGAGTATCCGAATGATTTTCCTGCGATCATAGGAAACAGGCAGCGAGATGCATCGTGTACGAGACCCTTTGCAAAAGTCTCCGCCCACCCAGAAAATCGAGCGATAAAATTGCGCTCTTTCCCACCACACTTTTGATCAACAAAATCAACACATAAAGGCCTCAAAATCTCACTGATTACACATAAGATATCAAAGTCCTTGTTCTCCAAGTTTTAGCGGATTTGGAGAACATTGCATAGCTATAAAAGCGTTGCTGCGCACGAGTAAGGGTTTTGATGTTCTCGCTTATTTTTGGCAGGTGGGCGAAGATTTTTGCAAAGGGCCTCGTACATACAGCTTTGGCCGAAATCATTTGTGAACCAGGGACAAAACATGTAAACCCATGGGCTCCGCCCTATCTTGCTTGAACTCCATCTCCATAATCCGCAGCAGTAGCAGTCTCGCACAAAACGCAATAAGATTAAAGCTAAGTAGTCGCTGCTTTTCATACATAAATGTCTGTATCCCGATTCTCACTATCGAGCGTGTCGGAAACATCATTTTCTTTCCCAAATCTCGGTCAAGAACCCGCCACTAGAGTCTGCCTGCAATCAAGCACAAAGCTATCACTTTGCACAATAAAACGACCAACCCACTGATTCACCAATGTTCTTATCAATAACTCTATTTCACAAACTTCTGCAAACCTGAGAGACATGGTGAAGTCCATGCAGTACTCACCCAAACCCCCCTTTCCCATCAACTACAGTCCCATCCCCAACACTCTCAAACACATAACAACCTTCCCACCTCCCCATCATAACCCTCCATCTCCTACTCGCTCCAACCCATACCACTCCCCACCCCCATTCCCCACCCACCTCTCCAGTATTTCCCCCCATACCTACCAATATATCCCAGCCCTCCCTTCGCTCCCAAGATCTAAGCAGCCTCCCCCCCCCCCCCCACCAACTTTTCTCGAATGTGCATGGCTCTTCTCGATTGCCGCGCCCAAGAACAGCGGGGTGTCTCTTACAGCCCGACACGCTTGAACTGTTCGCAGTGTTTCGCAAATAGCCCGTGGGAATGTTACCACAGAGCGGATGGTCTTGTCGGTATTGGGGGTGGCTGCTAGTAGTGCTATTTGTTCATTCAACTCTTTGTAGATAAGTGAGAAATGGGGAGGGGAGACTCGTTCCTGTGTATGCCAACTGGCTGTGTAATGGAAGGGTCCTGGGTGGTGGGGGGTGGGGCACCAACCGGTGAGCCGACTCTCTATGGATATTGGTTTTCGTGTGCGAGTCTTTGGTGTGGATACTGGAGATGAGGTTTTGGCTTGGATTGGTCTGCTTTTGAGGGATGTGTCTGATAAGCAAGCCTTTGAGTTGTTTGGTTTCTCAAGATAGGTCTGGTTTGTGGTTTTATATACAAGTCTTTATGCGTATTATGATTTCTATTGATTTATGTTCTTTGTGGGGTTGCTTGGTTGCTAAGCTGTGTGGCTGGATTGTGGAGTTATATACAAGTCGTTGAGCGTATCACGTTTCCCATCGATTTTGATCCATCCCCGAGTCGCCGGATTTTGCAACCCACATGTCCGATTTCTTAGTTTATATACAGATATATATGCGTATCAAATTTCCTATCGCGTTGATCTTTGTTCATAACACCTTTCCGATTGCGCTGGTATCCTTTCATAACATCTTTCCCTTCGAGCTGGTCTCTGTTCGTAAAATCATTTTCTCCCAAAATTTCGTACCAGTCGAGGTCCTCCAATTCTGCATGCCATCAAGATCCAGTTCGCCAGCCTTCGGGGTATTATCCGCCTGCAGAAATCTAATTCGAGTAATGCCCAAACGGCCAACCCTGACCCGCCAACGCCAAAGATTGCCAAAAGCAAATTGTTCCCAGTGTCGTTTCATCTATGTCTAAACTGTATCAGCTGTAAGTTGTGGATTGGGATGTTGTCATAGCATACCAGTCAATTTCGTGGTTGTTCTAAGTAGGGGCCGTTACCCCATGAACAGTGTAAGGCGAAGAAAAGTCCCATTAGTCTGATGGAAGAAGCATTGGTTGGTGGATAGTCAAATGGAAGGAAAGACTCTCAAGGCTCGCGCTCGTCGTCCGTGATCTCGTCGTGATCGTCGTCGAACCAGTCGTTGACGCCTCCGAGAAGCATCTTCCATACATTGCCGTCAGCCGAAGTGGTATCGATGATATCTCTGGAATCCAGTAAATTAAGTCAGCATACAATTATGTTGAGGGAAGATTACCGGATCAGTGAGTTGGACGATGGGAAGAGTATACAAGCGGAAACAGGGCCGAACGTACAACTCAAGTCCAAGCCCGGAATCCAGCTTTTGGAGGCGCCGTTTACCCTCCGCATTATTCCCAAAACGAATGAATTGAATACCAATATGCTTGTTCGGCAGCCTGTGCTCCTGTAATAAGGAGACAAGTCTCTTAATCTCCGTGACCAAGGTACATCCAGGCTGCCAGACCCCGTCGGTCAGAACGTAGAGGCTGAGTCGGCGAGGGCCTTTAGTGGGCGTGGAATCAAAATGCAGAAGCTTGCTTAGGATGTTCCGTTTCCCAAATCGAGCTTGGTACTGTTCAACGATCGACGCGAATCGCTCTCTCATATCCGGAAAGCCATGTGCTGGGCGTTCATCGAGATAGCGTAGCATCTGCTCGTTATCCTTTGGTTTGTGTTTCCCGGACTCTGTAGAGAAGAACAGATCCAAACCGTCGGGATCATAAGGCTGGGTCATATATGAGAGAAGTTCAAGAACCCTCCTCACTTGATCCCGATGTTGTCCCATACTTTCGGCATTGTCGATAAGAAACGCCTGCGACTGTCAGCTCTTTCCGGGACGGAGTGGTTTGGAAGCTGGGAGGGGGGCCGATAGAGCGACATACGTGATCTCGCTTTCTTAATACGGCATCCAACGTCTGGAAGAGATCTTGGTCAGGGTACCGAACGTTCCGCCCGTGTTCTCTAGCCCTTTTAATCGTTAGACCCTCGTTGACCGACATCTGAGGATGAGGCCGATCGTTCCGCGCCGGCCTGTAGTGGAAAGAAGACACTACATCGCGATTAGATGTCGCGGGTAGCGGATGCGAAGAAGCCACTCTGCTCTCCACGAATGGGTCCGAGTCCCTAAAATCTGGTAGATGGAAGTTGCCTTCAGTAGTCGAAGGTCTGGGCGCTGGTCCTCCAGCAGAAGCAGCCGAGTGCCTATTCTGTGGAGACCGCAGAGGAAAATAAGAAGCTTGATTGTTGTCATAATCATCTGCGATAATGCCTAGAGAATTCTGCTGACTCCACATTTCAGCTTGGGCCGTATTCGCAGATGATCGCGTGTATTGTTGTCGCTGCAAACTTGGGGAGACTGGCTGCGACGAGACACGCTCCGGTCGACGGTGTGTGAATTCTGGCTGTTGATCTCGAGCTTGAGACCGCTCTGTTAAGATTGTGCGATTGCGGTTCCCGTTACGACCGATAGATTTGCGTACAGGCTCCTTGGCAGTGCCATTTTGCACCCATCCACTGTGGATAGCTCGCTCTTGTAAACCATTAGACCACATTCGGTGCCCCGACGTCTGTCCTCGATCGCAATTCACCGCTTCGACCTCAAAGGTCCCTGTCGACGATGTGCTTGCTGACCTGGGAGGAAAATTAGGAGGCAGTCGCTTCTTCGCCTTAAGGACCCCGTCCGAAACAGCGTGGTATCGTCCGCGGTCCAACTTCTTCTCGGCCTCTCTAAGGATTCTGCTGGATTGGTAAGAGAGATGACGGGCTGTCGCGCGCGACTGATGGTCTACTACAATCGAGCTGTGAACCAGCCCCTGAACAATCATAGGCGTGACATAATCGAATCGACGACTGTTTTGCATCAGCTCGTCGTGTAATTGGTTGACTGTGTCCAGCACTTCTCCATTGCAGTGAAAGCGATCTTCATTTTTTGTGAATGTCTTGCCAACTTCTTCCAGCCGACGCCGCCTGTACTCCCGCAGTTTCTTCCGGCCTTCTGTGACCCAAGTGATAACTTCACTAAGGATGCAGCCCATTGACCAAATATCAGCGCTCTGTGGCACTTGAAGATGCGATTTCTGAGATTGCTCCGAGTCTGAGCTACGATGTGTCTCCGGTGCACCTGGGATAGGTCAGCGGCGTTCGTCTTGCAGCAGAGGGCGGCTAGCTCACCATAGGCATTGCTTCCATACTTGTCCTCATCACTGGCATCGCCCAAAGACGACGAGTGCCGTCTGAAATGAGACAGGCCTAAATCGGCGACCTTGAAATCACACTCATATGAAGAATCCGCATTTCTACTGACAACTAAAATGTTATCGGGGCTGATGTCATGATGCCAGCTACGAATATACGTGAGCATCTGCCAATTAAAGATCTGCAGGATTTTTGTACCCAAGTAATGAATCTAGTTCGTCCGGGTTCGGACTGGGTCCTCTGGTACCATGGATATGACTTAATCCATGAAAGATAGGAAGGAAGTTTTTCCAGAAAGTCATTATTTCACCGATGTCTGTTGGCTCATCCGTACTCTTCATATATTGATCGAGTGTCCCCCGATCCGCATACTCTAGGATGAGATTGTAGGTCCCATCTTTCACAAAACTGCCGTAGTATTCAATGATATTGCCAGGAGGCATATGACCGTATCTCAATTTGATGAAAGCGCTGCGTTCGGTTTCGAAATATTTCCCAGCTTCTGATGTTCGATAAGTTTTCAGTACAAAAGTGTTAGGGTTCACACGTGATGCCGACTAGTAAATCGATTAGCATTGCAACCAGAACGTTGGCCAGGGGGTCAAGATACCGCGTTGGTTGACTGGCTAGGCCTTAGACTATTGTAGTCTTCCTCGACCACGATCTTGTACAAATTGGCGCTACCACCTTCTCCAATTTTCTCCTTGTGGACAATAGGGAGGATGTAATCGCTTTCGAGACGATAGCTCATGTTGTATTCGAGCTTGACGGGGCAGAATTGCCATTGTTCTTTGCAAAAGGCCTTGTATAGATCGCGCCGCGTCGACTTCGGAAAGTCCTTTGATTCGATAGCGAACGGGAGCAGGTGATCTCGCAAGCTGAGGTGCTCCACGAAGTGGGAGATCATGCGACCAAAGCCAGCGGAAAGGAGGATTGCGAACGGTCGCAGATAATTTTTCATCACCCCTTCTGCGTCCGGCGCCGGCATCTCAGTATCCCTGAACAATTCGTCGAGCAGGGCCTCGATCCTCTCTCTTGTCAACTTCTTGATCAGAGCGACCTGCGATATGTATTGGGTGCCGATTGTGTTGGTCGGTCCACCACAGCCTTTCTTGTGAATGTCGGAATTACATTTCCAATGTAAGAAGTCCTGAATCGCAGCATAGTTCTCAGGCTGCAACTCAGCCATCAGTGGAGATGCTACCGCCATTGGCGAGTAGTGGGAAGGGCGAGGATCATGTCGAGGCAATGGTTGAGCGGCGTGAAGTGGATGCGCAGGATTGGTGTTGTCTTTGCCTATCAGCGGGGCAGCGAATGCATTGAGTCGTTGCGCAGGGTCTGGGGTTCAACCAGGCTTGAAGTGCTGGTAAGAAGGACGGTTGTTGCCAGCCGGGTGGGTGATAGATGATGCCAATTGCTGACTAACGGACCACTTAGGCTCCAGAAGAGCCTAGACTCGGTCGCAGAGCCGCACCGGCTTGACAATGCTGCGGCGCCGGCAGCCCACAAGGCATTTTTCCCACTCCGGAGCCATGGGCCATAGGCCGGGCCCGCTGACGGCTTCGCCTTGGTAAGGTACTCTAGAGTAGCGCCCAGCGAGCTAAGGAACGGGCTTTCGTAGTTCTTTGTAGCGTAAGAGTATTTCACACAGCAGGCAGTGTCGGCCCCATGGAAGACCTGGACAATTTGACGGGGTCTGCACAACGGCTTTCTATCAGAAACCACTGCCACTTTGTGTGACATAGCCCTCCAAACGACCCCGCCATCTGCCAGCGCGCGCTGCAGCACACACCAATCAAAGATCAAATGCCACCCCGCCCAAGGAGTGCAGCAATCACCTCAGTTGTCCTGCTTCCTCACTTCAAAGCCACGTCGACCTGACTCGAGGACCAGAAGCTATCTAGCCCCGAACACCTTCACGTTGTGCCAAGCCATCAGCTTGTGACAGAGGAACAAGCCTGCGCCACGATCCAAGTCTCCAGCCATGCCCGCGCCCAGTCCCGACCCGGAGACCGTTCAGTGGGTGTACGACAGCATTCCTTACTACCGGCTCAACCCTAGGATCATTACGGAGTTCTTACAGAGCAAGTGGGGCGATTACGACGAGTTCTTTGTGGAGGCAAGCAGCCTGCGCCCGACGAGTGTCAGCTCCGAAGAGCCCCGGCTGATAGATGCCAGATGAAAGAGCAGAAATATCGATTCTGGGTTCCCCGGAAACTGAGAGAGGTACCTTACTTCGCCTCCAACCCTCGAGACAGAGAGCCTCGCCGTACTGATTCGCTTTATAGAGCGAGCGGGAAGATCTGTTGGCGAAACGCCTACCAGCGTCTTAGCATAGCACATCCATCGTGTTTACTGCAAGGTGGGGGAATGTAAGACTCCTTGGCGTCAAGTTATCGCAGTCGCGGGGCAAATGCTGCGGCTGAGGTGCATCATCACCATTGTTATATGGTATTATTATTGGTATATTTGGTGTTTTGGAAATAGATATATAGTCATCGCTTCATCCTCCTCGTCGATCGCTGTAAGCGCATTCTCCGGAATGGACCAATTGATAGCAGTTTGCAACAATGGAGTACAGTTTCCCCTCAACCTATCGCCGACGGATCATCCCGAATACGTGCTGCTTTTATTCTTGCAACAGCTCAATCTCAATCAACATCGCCTGTTCTCGAGCGAAGAGAAATCAGAACTGAATTTCCTGGACCTCGACCATGATGGTGAAAGTCAGTTAGCTATCATCCCTTCAATTAGCCCACGCTGACGTCGGTGATCTCGCTAGCTTTCTGGAAGATCAGGATCAATAGCTTGGTGAAGCTAAGAGCTCATCTCGGCCTCGAGCCTCGTCGAGACAAAGTTGACCCGAAATGCCGCTTTTTGTAATCCACCCTCACGCCACCATAGTAGCTTCGGACACGCTTATTGACGATCCCAGATTCATACACGCACCCCATTCTCGAGCGAGACTGAACACCACCCGCGAGATGCTCACACAGTCCTTGACTTATCTCCAAGTGATTCCAGAATTTCTGAATCTTTTGTTCCCACTCGGAGAACGGGAACTTGCACAAGACTTCTATTCAGATGGATTTTATCAGCACACAAATCTTCCCAGTGCTACCCCTAGCCTACAGTTGCCAGAGCGGGCTTGGTCAGGCCGTGACTTCAAGATCTGTTACAGTCTCAAATCAGTCGAGCCGTCGGAGTCGCAGACTGGCTGGCCCTGGTCAATCCGTCACTGCGCTGTACACCATACCTTTGATGTTTCCAACGTAAGATCGACCTGGTTGATTGTAAAAGGGAACCAGTTGATCGAGAAGCGCATTGCTTCAGCGACAAGCGGTCGAGGCCCTCCCGAATTTTCTTCATATGGGACAATCGACAGAGCGCTGGCTGCAGCTTTCGCCACACATCTAATAGTGACTGACTGGTCTGCGGAGAACTGGCGGTGGTACATCAATTTCTTAGAAGAGAAATTTGGAGAATTGACTCAAGGAGCAATTTCGATTGACGCAGACGTGCCAACACATCCTGTAGCGATGGAAGACCAGTTTGCATCAGTGCCGCGAACAAACACCCAGACCACTATTCAGAGTCCCATAGCCCGAGTACTGTCACCGAAGCTATTTCGTGCTTCAACGCAGAAGACTGATATCTCACTTGCCCTAACAGAATTGCGAGATTCGCCACCACAGCGAATCCATGTCAACGCAAGATCAGGCAAAAAGCAGCCTCTGCCACCGGGGAAATCTATAGTCGCAACGCAACCATCGAACAAGCCAGCCTTTCAGTACGATACTTATGGCCAGAGGCAATTCAAGTTCCGGCATTTGCAAGATGTTCAGGATCTCGAAGAAAGTGCTAATGAGACAATCTTGGTTCTGCGACTGAATCTCAACATCTACAAACAAATCTCTGCATTCTACCGGTCACTCTTCCAACACGGGGAGCTTCCCAGAGACACTATCGAGCAGAAATGCAAGGGCGATCTGCTTCGATTCGAGCGAAGGATACAGGGCATTGAGAGTCAGACAGACGCTCAGATCATCAGGGTGGAAGCTTTGCTGCGGCTCATGGCTGACCGGAAGACACTGGTAAGGTCACTTATCTGGCTCCCTTAGGCCGCTAGCTCTCTTTTTCATACGAGGATGGGAAGCTGATGTAATTAGCTCTACGGCTTGCTTGACTTCCAGAATACCAAGTCGAACAGGCTCCTTGCGTCGCAATCCCAGAAGTCGACCAAGAAGATGGAAATCATGACCAACGACATGAGCGAGATTGCTCGCAAGACCAAAACCGAGACTGTTTCCATGAAAATAATTACATTGGTGACCTTGTTCTTCCTCCCAGGGACATTCATCGCTGTAAGTTGCTCATCCCTCTACTTCTCGGTAAGTCGAATTACCACTCTCGGTGTCGTTGCACAACTCTTCGTTCGCTCTCCTATTTCCAACAATGATGGCTGACTGGCGCTTAATTCATTCAATACAGACTCTTATGAGCACAGATATAGTCCACTGGGATAATGGTCAAAAAAACTTTCAAGCTGGCGCCCTGCACGTGTACCTCGCTGTCTGCGTGCCCTTCATGGCCGTCACGTTCGTGGTCTGGGCGGTCCTCCAATGGCGCGAAAGGCGCAAAGAACGTCTGCAACACGAGCGAGCCAGAGAGAGCTTAGCCTAGACGTGACAGATCAAAGACCGCCAACTCCGATCCATGATAGGGCCCCTTTCATTCCAGGACACAAGCCATGTGAGGGAGAGCTTTGCTGACAATTATTAGTCTTTCGAGAAATATATGGAACGGATACCGTCCGACAACATCTTATGACAGACCTTCCAACCGTTTTTCTTGAACAGATTTTCTTCTCACTTTAGGTCAATCAAGCTATCCTCGCCTGGCAGGCGGGATCCTGTCTTTTTCACTTGGAATCTCGCGCATTTTTATACTTGATCAAGATTATGTAATCTGGCCTACTGTATTTGGCTATCGGGATGATAATGCTTCAATCTAGCCTCCGGTATTTGGAGATCGTGGAAATTATGTTCATTGTACGAGACAAAGTTTGCTTGTTTATGCTCGGAGTGTTCTGTCTACGCCTATGCTTTCGGGTTGTCAAGCTAAATCTATATATGAAGCCGTCATCGCATCGTGAATACACGCATCAAGAGGGTTAACACTACTACTACGAAGCAAGCGAAGTCTCGCTCCTCTGCCCACCTGGGGTTGCATGAAGTGAATGGGTGTCCCAAAGAGTGTGATGCAACGAGGAAACAATGTGGAATAGTGGCCTGCGTACTGAACAACATAGAGGCTAAAGAGAAAACCCCTTTGCCTCTTTCGCCCCCTGCATCATCCCACCAGTCAGGCAGGTCTCTCCAAATCAGCCTATTAGCAGCATCGTATCGTAAGCCACAAGACAGCAAGCGAAATGAATGTTATGCTAGCTTCGAATCTACGATCGTGAAAGACAAGTGCATTGCTAAACGCAGCCTTCCGCGAATGGAGTACTACTGCTGATATAGAAGATACAGAGACCCCTTAAACATGTCGGTACAGTAGCCGTACAAGTGCTCTGCAACGTACGAAGATCAGGAAGTCCACTATTCAGATAATGCACTTTCCTCGAGCCCTTGTACCACTATCTGTTAGCTCTATATAGCCTCCAATTCCTGACACTCCAAACGATCCTACACCTCGTCTTCAGCCCAAACACCGCAACCGATACACCCCAATGATATTTTCTCGCCGCCCACGCCTTCCCCTCGTAAGCACTAACAATAACTTATGGAGAATTTCTAGCACCCCAATGCATAGCACCTACAATGCATAACCGAAGAAAACATATAACAAAAGACTCTTCGTAGCATTCTTTCAACTATTTCCGGCCAGTAAGTCGTAGTCTCCATCAATAATCAGCTTTCTCCATTGGAACCAGATGAACGAGGTGACCTTCGATCACGGTGCGCGAGCGCGGAAGAACATGCACTGTCCGCGTACATTCCCCCTATAGACAGCGTCTCACAGCCTCGCCATCACCGGGAGAAGTCCCTGACACATACACGACGCCCCCGGCCGCAGATTCGCCATACCCCCACCGCAAGCTCTCATTCCTCTGATTGTAGCTCTCGCTGGGAGCTATGCGGACAGACAATCTACGTGCGCTTTGGATACTCTCTCTGGCCGGCTAGCGGGAGCGGGTCGTAAATCCGTACGCAGGGCCACAAGTGAAGTAGGTGTTTTGGGAACGGCGGCGTATAGTCTCTCTTCAATTGACTCTTGCCCACAACACTTAGATATGCACGAACAACCTTTCTCTTAGAAATGTAAGCTCCCAAATCTCTCAAGCTCAAGTCCTCAAGTCAGGCATGATGTGAACGCTGCATAATTCGCTGCCCCTGAGATGACCACGTATCTTCCCCCCTCCATCATACCTCTCCTAAGCACGCAGCCCCATTTTCCTTCCAGATCGAACATCACTACTGTTTTTTCACCTTCTCACAAGCTCAAGTCTCCAATTCAACCACAAAACAAGCGCTGCATAGTTTCCCCTCACTCCTTATGCTACGCATCTCCCCCGCTCTCCACTTTTGGAAGAACAGAAATGCTAGTTCCAACATCCCCCCACCATACCCTCTCATCGTACGAACCCCTCTCCCTTCAAAGATTCCAAGCATCAATATAACCCCCCTCTTGTTCTGACACGCAGCTTCACCAGCGCTGCTAACATCTCCCAACCGCCAACAAATCCGTGCTTACTCAACAACATCGCACATCTCCAATCCGTCTACCAATATACGCTGCTCCAGACATATACTGCATAATCCTACAATTATAGAACAAACCTACAGATCACCCCTGTCGCCGTACTTACGCTATGCGATAACTAACAGAACCCCAGACTATCTCTCTCATTAGGCAAATCTCATAGGCGCAACGCAACTAACGAACAAGCCAAAACTCAATACGGCCCAAAGCAATGCTCGTTCTAGTACTTACTAAGATATCTCGAACTCGATATACTAGGGCGATCTGACTTCGGTGCGAGCTAAAGGCATAAAATCCCTAGGATACTCATCACAAGGGCCTCCCACCCCACCTCTAGCTCTAATCAATAGACAGGTTGCGCAGCTCTATTCAATACGATTATTCAATTGAACATTGCCCGATTTAGTTAGCGTAATCCGAAAAGAGCAAGCAAATCTAACGACTTAACAGTCCCAATTAAATTAGTATTCAATTATTGAATATCTATTTAATTGACTTATTATCTTATTTAATTGCTTCAATTACTTGTCTAGACGTAACTTGTAAAGATTATAATTATCTTCTCTATTGTTGTCGTTGTTGTTGTTGTCGTCGTTATATCTAGAGATATACTTAAAAGTTATTTTTATATTTTTGATTTAAGTACTTTTTTGTAACAATTGCTATCTTTATAGATCTTGTAGTTTTTAAAAAATACACAACAATTGTTTTGTAAGCAAAAGAAAACAATATAATTTAAATTAAAGTTGTTTTAACAATTGTTAAAGAAAAGAAGAAAACAAATTAATAAAAAATATTAAAGAACAATTATACAAAAATTGAAGAAAAAAAATATTAAGTTAGATACAAATAATAATATTAATTTCGACTTTTATATTTAAAATACTATTAGTCAATACTATACTTTTAATATTTCTAATACTTCTTTATTGTCGAAAATCTCTATTTTTTCTACTCTTTATAAACAAAAGAAAGATCGACAACTAAATTAAAAACTTAATTACAATTAACAACTTATAGAGAAGAACAATATTAATTCTTGTCAATATATATATAACTAGATTTGCGAATACAATATTAAAACTATATAGTATTTCTAAAATAAGATTAGAAAGAAATTCGAGACAACAATAGATTGTAAATATATTAATATTAATAGACAAATAAAATATTCAATAAGTAAAAGAAAAACAAATATTAAAGTTTTATACAAATCTAATTATATAATATAAAACAACAATTAAACTTAAGTTATTAATAGATAAATATCTATATTTGTAATATATTAGAAGACAAAGAATTAGAAAAGCTTTTTGCGAAAAAAAAGATAAAAAAGAATATAAAATATAAAAGGAGAAGAAACAAATTTAGTTAACAACTAAAAAATAAATCGAACTATAAAGTTTTTTTCTTCTTCTTCTTTATTGTTTTTGTTAATAATAAAAAGAGCTTTAAGAATTAAAACTATTTCGAAAATAATAACTCTAATATAATTTCTAATGCAAAGAAAAATGCAAAGAAATCGAAACTTATAATAGAAATAAACTTTTTATTTAATAATAATATAATAATAATAGAAGATTTAGATTACAAAAAAGATATAAATAATAATTAGTATACAAAGATATAAGTTTTATTTAAAGATAACAACAATTATTTATTTATATTTTCTAAATCTTTATTAAATAAATCTATATTGTTAAAGTTTATAATATATTAAAAAAGCAAAACTACAAAATAGTCTCGAAATAACAAAAAGATTTCGAAGAGATTTAAATAAACGTATATTAATATAATAGATAATAAAAACTTAGATATTTTGCAAAATATATTAATGAATTACTTCAAAAATCGAATATTATTAACAAAAAAATTATTAAGACAAATTTTTTTGCTAAAGAAGATACAAAGTACACTTAAAAGATATCTAATAAAATATATTACAAAAGTCTTGAAACTTAGATATTATTTTAAGAAATTGTTATATAAATATTATAAAAAATATATTTATTTTAAATAAAATAATTTGTTTAAAGATTTAACTAAACTTAGCAAAAATATAAAACAACTAAAACAATTATATAGAAGTAGTAAAAAGAAATTTGTAACAAATAATATAAAAAAAAAATTCAATAAATAATACAAGCAATAAGAAGAAAAAGACAAATAATATAAGAAATAAAAAGATTGTAACAAGCAATAAAAGAGACAAAAAGAAAAGAATAACAAATAATTTAAATTTAAGAAAGTAAACTATAATATTAGATGCGAAAAAAAGATATTTCTACGAAAATATCTATAATTTGAGACAAGTAGATTAACTATTAATTCGATTCTTAATTTTAACTTCTAGAATTAATTTAAATCGATAGTTTAACTTTAGAAATTAAATCGAAAATTAATTTAATTTTAACTATTTTAAAATCGAATTAAATTAAATTAAGTTAATTTTCGATTTTAAAAGTTGAAATCGAATTAAATTGTCAAGAATATCAAGAATACTAAAAATAATATAAATTAATTTTAGATTTTAGATTTTTTATTAATTACTAAATAATGCTTAGTAGTAATATATTTATAAAAAGAAATTTCTAATATATTTATTAATTAATTTAAATAGATTAACTATTTCTATTAACTTATTAATTAATTGTTACTAAAAATAATTAAATTATTACTAAAAATAATAAAATTTACTAAAAATAATAATATTAACAATTCGATATAATTTTTCGATTCAATTTTCGATTTTAAGTTTAAAATTAAACTAAATTGTCGATTTTAACTTTAGAAATCAAATCATTAAAGCTTTTGATTTAATTTGAATCAAATTGTTAAGATTCGATTTAATTTCTTAAATTGAACTCGATTTCCCAAATTAACACAATTAGTCTAAAGATAAGAAATACTATTATTGTATTTTTTTCTTCAAAGTTTTGCAAACTTTATTCGAAAAGAAAAGAGATAACAAGGTATTTAATTATTAGATTTTTGTATACAATATTATTTCTTTCGAGAATATTAGATATATATTTAAAAAATATAAATAATTTGTATAGAAAACAACAAAAAACAAGTTCGAAAAATAATTTAATACAATTGTTTTACTCGATAATATCGATAGCAAAGTAATTAACAAGCAATCGAATTTAGATCTTTTATACTTTACTAATTTAATATATAAGTGTTAAGAATTGTTAACAAAATATTAACTTAAAATAACAATAGCAAGAACAAAAGCAATAACTATATATATACTCTAATTGTTGTCGATTAATTAAGCCAATTAAGTTAATTAAGATATGCTAGATAGAATAAAAGAAATTAAAAATGCACATTATTAATAGACAAGAACAAAAATAAATTAAAGACAAAAATTATTAGATTGCAATTTATATTATTTAATCTAACATAACGCGAACGAGCTAGCAATTCTAGACTTTACTAGCTTTCGCAAATTAATTAAATGATTGTATTAAATAAAGCTATACAATCTGTCTAATATATTCTCTCTCTTATTCTAATACGCAACTTTATTAGCGTTGCTAATATCTTTTAATTGTTAATAAATTCGTGTTTACTTAACAACATTGCACATCTTTAATTCGTCTATCAATATACGTTGCTTTAGACATATATTGCATAATTCTACAATTATGGAACAAATCTATAGATTATTTTTATTGTTGTACTTACGATATACAATAATTAATAGAATATTAAACTATTTTTTAATTAGGCAAATTCTATAGACGCAACGCAACTAATAAATAAGTTAAAACTTAATACAATTTAAAGCAATACTTGTTTCAATACTTACTAAGATATCTCGAACTCGATATTATAGAACAATCTAACTTTGATGCAAGCTAAAGACATAAAATTTCTAGAATACTTATTACAAGAATCTTCTATCTTATCTCTAGCTCTAATTAATAGTTAGAAATTATTATCTTAAGTTCCAAGTTATATAAGACACAAATCTTTCGTCTATACTCTTTATATATAAAAGCATAAAAATAAACAAATATTCGAGAATATCTTAATTAAAAAAGATAGTTAGTTCTTGCATACTTTATTTCGATAAATATTATACTTATTTTCGATAAATATATACTTAGCTCTAGAGTTAATTCTTCGAATTAATTAAACAAAAGTTAATTAAATTTAAATTGCGCAAAACCTTCGAAATATTGTCTTAATTATTTTATATTTTTATCTTATTGTTATTAATATAATAATGCAACTATTATTTGCAACAAATTATTCTTTACTTAATACTTTTGTTAAAGCTATATAAATATATATAATAGTAAAAAAAAAATTATTATTAAGTTGCAATCGAAAGCAAGATACAAATTTAATATAATAATAAAAGTTAATATAAATTGCGAACGCAACAACAAAATACAACATAAGCTTAAAATTAAATAAAAGAAAATTGCTAATATTAAATATAATTATTTGTTCAAGATAAATATCTTATACAAATAGAATCTAAAGATATAAATAATAGATATATAAAATACAAAATATAATTATAAAAAGAACAAAATGCTAGATATCTTTGCGACAACTCGAAAATAAATAAATAACAATATTACTAGAGTATATTTATATTATAACTAAATAAAATAAAAAAATTACTATTTATTTAGTTGTTTTGCTAATTATTCTTTAATAGATACAATTTCTCGCGAAATTCTTAGCAAATAATATCTACAACATTTTAAGTATCTTTTTATAAATTAAAATATTTACAATTACAAGAAAAAACTTTGTCGCAATTGTCTAGATATATATATTTCTACTTAGATTTTTCTTCGAACTTTATATTGCGATTGTTAATTTGTAAAGATTAATTAAAAAATCTAGAAATACTTATTATAAATTATGTATAAAACAAACAAATACAAAATATTACTATTTATTATTTGCAAGACTATTTTCTTATAGATTAATTGTTTATTCGATTTTCGATTTCAACTTCTAGAATTGATTTAAATCGACAATTTAACTTTAGAAATCGAACTAAAAATTAATTCGATTTCAACTATTTTGAAATCAACTCAAATCGAATTAAGTTAATTTTCGATTTTAAAAATTAAAATCGAATTGAGTTGTCAAGAATGTTAAGAATACTAAAAATAGTATAAATTTAGTTTAAATTTAGATTTTTTTAATTGTTTTCTAGATAATGCACAATAGTAATTTATAATATAAAAACAATTTAATATATTTATTAATTGATTTGAATAAATTAATTATTTCTATTAAATTATCAATTAATTGTTACTAAAAATAATAATATTTACCAAAAATAATAGTCTTGATAATTTGATTCAATTTTTCGATTCGATTTTCGATTTAACTTTTAAAATTAAATTAAATTGTCGATTTTAATTTTCGAAATCGAATTGTCAAGACTTTCGATTCGATTTAAATTGAATTGTTAAGATTCGATTTAAACTAATTGCATTAATTCGAGAAATCAAGTTTAATTCGAGAAATCGAATCAAATCTTAACAATTCGATTCGAATTGAATCGAAAGTCTTGACAATTTAATTTCTAAAGTTGAAATTGACAATTCGATTTAATTTCAAACTTTAGATCAAAAATCGAATCGAAAAATCGAATCAAATTGTCAAGATTATTATTTTTAGTAGATTTTATTATTTTTAGTAATAATTTAATTATTTTTAGTAACAATTAATTAATAAGTTAATAGAAATAGTTAATCTATTTAAATTAATTAATAAATATATTAGAAATTTCTTTTTATAAATGCATTACTACTAAGCATTATCTAGTAATTAATAAAAAATCTAAATTTAAACTTAATTTATACTATTTTTAGTATTTTTAGTATTCTTAACAATTCGATTCGATTTCTAATATTGAAATCGAAAATCGACTTGATTTGATTTGATTCGATATTAAAATAGTTAAAGCTAAATTGATTTTCGATTCGATTTCTAAAGTTAAATTGTTGATTCAAGTCGATTCTAGAAGTTGAAATCGAAAATCGAATCGACAATTAATCTAATTCGATTCAATTTCTTAAATTAAACTCGATTTCTCGAATTAACGCAATTAGTCTATTTTCTTAGATATAACTTTTATTGTCGATTTTGTCTTTTTAGATAAAGAGATTGAAAGTTATTACAATTAAATACTATATTACTTAATACAATTATACAATAATCTAGAATTGTTTCTTTCTTGTATTATTGTTATTAATTAAGATTTAATTTTAATAAAAGCTATTAATAGTTGTTCTTCTAAACAATTAAAATTTTATGATCAAGAAACAAGTTATATATTATATCTTTAATGTTTATATTGCAATATAGCAAAAAATTGCGCTCTTCTTTGCAATCGATAAGAAATAAAAGATCTTCTTAATTGTCTAATACGCAATTATTTATACTAATACTTATATATTATTTAAGATAGTTTAAATCTAATTTGTAATTGACTATTGCAAAAGGAATTGCAATAATATTAATTATTTTATTAATACTTAATTAAAGTCTTAAAGAAATTAATTTTACAAATAGCAAACTAACAAGTTTAGATACTACAATATTATTACTATCTTTTGTGTAAAAGATATATATCAAGTCTTAAAAAGCATTCTAAAGTTTTCTATTAATAATCTATTGACAATAGTAAATAATATAGCAATTATACTAATAAATTAATTAAAAATCTATTGTACTAATCTTGCAAAAACAAAGAGAAGTATCTTATATATCTTTTTATACACTATATTTCGAAATCTAATTAATCGAGTTACTTTATATACTTTTAAATAATATTTAATTAATACAAGCAATCAAACAAGACAATAACAAAGAATTCTTTTTCTTTATGCACAAAGATATTTACTAAAATAATAGAATTATCTTATAGTTATACAATCAAAATTAAAATAAAAAGAACAAATAACAATCTAGAATATAAACTAATAAGCGATATAAGTTTGCATTAAAATTTTACAAAGTCTTTTAATCTATTAATAATAAACTTTATATGAAATTTGCTTGCAATCGATAAAGCAATTGCAAAGTTATTAGAGTTAATAAAAAATCTTAATGTTAACTTAGATTTAAATTAATCTCTTTTTAATATTAATAATATTATATACAATTTGCAAATTAACAATTTAATTTAATAATTTAGTTTTAAAGCTTCTAATTTAATTGCAAAGCTTATTAATAATAATATTAATCTATTAGATATTAATTAATCTTGCATTGCTAAAACTAATAAATATTTTGTTGAAAAAAGAAACAAAAAAGATACTATAATTAAAACAAAAAAAGCAAAGATAAAATCTACTAAAAAAAATCTTTTTAATCTTAAATATATTAACGCAACTATTAAAGTCTTGCGCAATAATAAATATACAATCGAAAAAGATAATAATTGCGACAAAACTAAACAAACAAAGTAGAAAAAATCTAAAATTAATATTCTTGCTATAATAGATATAAATATATAGATTTTTAATAAAAATATAGAGAAAATTTACAAAATTATAAAAGATATAATTACTAGATAAATAACAAAAAAAGCAAGAAAGAAAATAATAACAATCTCTATAGTCTTTGCAATTTCTACAATTATTAAGACAATTATTAAGAAAATTATATAAATTGATAACAATAACAAATTTGATATAGACAACAATAATAATACTAATTCTAATAATAATTAAATATATAATCAAGATTAAGAGAAATAAAAGAAAATTACTTGTTTATTATCTAAAACAGATGTAATCTCGAGAGTAAATATATACTTTAAGAGATCGATTTAATCTCTTAACAAGATATTTAGATAAACTTTATTTGAAACTTCGATAAAGATATAATTAGAGATCGAATAAAGATTGAGAAATATAAAGAATTTGCATATATTTAAGTTAAAAACTAGTGCTTTCTTAAACAACATTTTAGATTAATAGACAATATAAATAATGCGCGAAGAGATACGCAAACAATAATTTAATCAAATATTTAATAAATCTATAACATCGATAAGAAGACTCAAGAAACTTGGTGGTATTACACCAAAAAGATTGGTCTATCCCATTGGGTGTGCATTTACCGAAAATGGGTGTGATATTTACCGAAACAGGGTGTGCGAGGACTGGCTACCATAAAAAATTTATCACACTACCAACCCCTACGCTCAGCAGTTAGCATCCAATCTCCAGCCAATAAACCAGTAGCCACTAACCCATCGCTGCCCCGCAACAGCCCCACAGTCTCATCCATCTCAAGCATTCTCTGTGCACAGTCCATCGACCCCGCCGCCTGTATCCAGATCCATCACCCAACCCCTCCTCCCTCACTCCCTCACCCATCTCCCCACCCAAACCTCGAAAACACACCTCAAAGCTCAAAACACCTGAAAGCGAGAGCAGAGAATAGTACACGGATTGGTGGAGTTGACATTTTGAGAAGAAGAGCTAGTCTAATTTGCTAAGTTGTTACAACGGAAGATTGTTAACAGAGTAGAGACAGCTATTTATTTATATAGCAGAGTGATGCCATGTCTCAGGAGGGGCAGAGGATAGATGGTAGAATATTTATATTTCGACTATCTAGCGTTGTAAAAAAAAAGAGATTGTAGATTATAGAGCTTGTGTGAGTTGCTAGGTTGCTGCAAGAGAAGTTGTCAAACAAATACAAAAATAACCAAGATGTTTTCACCTTATTTGATATTTTAATCTCAGAGAGCGGAGAGCAGAATCTAAATGTGAGAGTCGAGCACTGTAAGTGGAAGACGTCGTTGATTGTAGAGCTTGTTTGAGTCGCTAGATGTTTGCAGTTGAAGTTGGTTGATAGGAAAAAGATACCCATCTGTTTTCAATTCTTCAGAGATGCTCCAATCCTAAAGAGAAGAAAGTAGTGTCAGGACAAGCGAGTGTGGGACTGCGAGCAGGAGAAACGATTGCTCGTTTTACTTGTCTGAATTGCTGAGTGGTTGCACAACAAGCGAGTGCTGGATCTGAGCTCCTAGTGCGAATCGTGAACAGGCCACTTCAGTGTCCATGCCATACCCCTCGCAACCGCTTATTTTGTTCCAGTGTCCTCCCGCATTCTTCCGAATCTGGCTGAACGACACCCGGATTGTCCATCGCCCCTCTCGTATTGGTGTCAAAACCCTGTTCCTCCTCCTACTCCCCCGCATCCCGATACCGGGCAATGATTTTCTCCGCTGCAGTCTCCCCTATCAGGTACGCCACGGCTTGTAAATGCGCACTAAAAAGTGTCCCAACATCAGCACTGCGCCCAGCTCAACACAATCTACGTGAACGAAATTCGGAATAGCTGAGAAGGTGATAAGACTCACCTTGGCAAGAAAGGCGCAACGCTCATATCCACCACTCTTAGATTTTGCACGCCGAGCACTTTGAAGTCTTTGTCCACGCACGTCCCCGGCTCATCGATCTTGCCCATCTTCACGGTGCCGCAGGTGTGCCACATGCTTATTGCGGTTTTGCGGACGTAGGCCTAGAGGCGATAATTATCAGCCCCAGACTTCTATCACCCTTTGACTTTGCGACTCTCGATTGATATCTACATAAGCATTGCACGCACCAGAATATCCTCATCCCCACCACCCTCGGGTCCAGCCGCATAGCGTATCGAGTCTTTCGACATCAGAGGCTGATTCAGAAACTCCAGAGTCTCGCGAACGGACTCGATGGCTAGGCGCTTGTCGAAGGGGTGGGTGAGGAAATTAGGGTTGATGAGTAGAGGATCGGCTGGGTTAGAGGATGAGAGTTTGACTTTGCCTGTGCTGTGGGTTGCGGGGAAGGCTACTGCGGTGGCGAGATATTTCTCGGGGGCTTTGACGCTGGGGCTGGGGTTTTGCTTGCAGAAGAGGGTTAGCTCGCGGTTCTAGATGGGAAACGTGGACGATGTTGGGAGACGAGTGGGTCTCCTCTTTGTTGCTTAAGGAAGGCGGAGATTTGTAGGAAAGAGAGATATATCGAGAGATACAGACGTTCTGGGTACGATCCACGGACAGAAGAAAGCGATGACAAAATCTGGAAGCAGAAATTGACTTACGGAGATCATCTCGTAGAAAGGTTTCGTCTCCGCCTGCCAGAGCTGCTGGGTTTCTTTATCCAAAGTCATGAACTCTTGCGACGCAAGAACAGTGTCACTCTTGAGATATGCTATCATCTGCGGTAGATAAAAGCCAGACAGTGGACCGGTCTGACTATGCATCCATTCTTCGCGGGCTTGCTCCAATGTAACAGGCGAGTCAATATACGAAGTTCGATGGTGACTCTTGGGATCCTGAACAGTCACCAGCTCGAGGAACAGTCGATCCTGGAGGTTCTTGCCAACACCAGGGAGATCTTTTGTGACTGGGATATTAAGTGGTTCAAGGTCTCTGGCCGGGCCAATACCAGATAGGAGCAACAGTTTCGGCGAGTCAATTGCCCCTGCTGCAAGTATAACCTCTTGTTTCGCATACACTGTACTCGTATTAGCTAATTCTGTGCGCCATCCCATGAGTGGGAAGAGTGAGCTACTTTTCTTGCCATCTGCTTGTACGCCGACGGCCTTCTTGTCCTGGAACAAAACCTTGGTGATGCTAGCCTCAGTCATGACGGTCAGATTCGGCGGGCTGGACGCAAGATAAGCCCCTGAGGCTGTTACTCGTTTGCCATCATGAATACCCTGCTGGCAGACGCTGACACCAATTGGATTGCCAGAGTTGTGATCTAGGTTCTTGGGGTGGTAATGGTATGCGCTTCTCATGAATTCCCCGAAGCCAGGGTCCCACGCGTTTGTTACTCCCACGCTCACTGGTCTGGAGGTGCGTGAGTGATGCAAGTTGCTAGAAAACGCAGCTATTCATACCCATGAGATCCATGCGCCGTAGGTAAACCCTCGACGAAATCCTTGAAGTGTTTTCCAGGTTGACCAAAGGTCTCAATCTAGACGTCTTCAGCATCAAATGAGGACACCTTGATGTATAAATCCATACATTCTTGAATCTTGTCTGGGAATGCTCCCAAGCGTAGCTGGCATCTCCAACGAGCTCCGCCCAATGATCATAGTCGGCGCTAGGTCCTCGAGTGTAGACACAGAAATTGATGGCAGTGCTTCCTCCTAGGCCTTTACCCCTGCTATAGTCAATTTCCCTGCCGTCAAGCCCTTGCTGTGGAACGGTCTTGTAGCCCCAGTTGTAGCCCGGTACGATGAGAGTCCAATGTCGCTCCCCGAAGCTCTGTTGTGTCTGGTCTTTGTTCTCTCCACCAGCATCGAGAAGTAGCACAGTCTGGCGCGGTAGCCCTTGGGCAAGACGCGCTGCTAGTGCGCAACCGGCTGCTCCAGCTGTAGGATTGGGTCAGTGTTATTGTCTCGATTGAGCCTGGATCATCTACCTCCAACAACAATGTGATCGAACTCTGCCATGACTTCGCAACGAGCAGCAACGGTGCCCAGCAATGGTTCAGGAGGTTTGCCTCAGGGCATGATAGGTGCTCCTCAGGATCAACGACTAAGACATCGAGCTTGCAGTATGAACACGAGCGCTGTGAACGCCCGGTCCGATGAGCCGCATTGTGGACTTAGTGTGCGTAGCACTAGATTAAGAAGCCTCATCCGCATGTCTAAGGTTACGAGGACGGTGAATGGCTCGGTATCAGGATGAGGCGAGCCAAGCGAGCCTGCATACTCCTGACGTCAACTTGCTTCCACTCAAACGGCATTGTCTGTTTCACAAGGTGGGCCAAGCAGGCAGCGCACATGGATATCGACTGGTCACCCACCATCAGCCTTACACTCTGTACGGCCCGAAGCCGCAGCCTATTTCAAGAGCCCATGCGACCCAATCATAGCTCGACGATACGTTAGAGCAGCGTGAGTCGATTTGCACTATCCGTAGTGGCCTGCTCTCCGAGGCGGCTGCAAGTGAAAGTCCCAGCAGCCTTGGCAGCAGGTGTTCTGATCGACGGTTACGGAAGTCAGTCCCTGCACAGGCATCTGAAGTGCCCACGCTAGTGTGATATGACATGCAGGAAGCTGAAAACATCCGGGCCAATGAATCAAGCTACGCGACAGAGCTGCAGCTGGGGGCTATGGGGGCGGAGCAGAAACAGCTGCGGAGGATTGTACCGCACTGCATGACGACCAGTGAGAAGGTGGTGGTCGCCTCTGCCGCTCCTATTCCGAATCTCGACGTCCCTCCCGTATCGAGGAAGCCCTGAAGTGGGAGCTGAAGGATGGGAGATACATAAGTGCCAAAGCGCGGCCGATAATATGCCATCCGTCCAATCGCTCATTGATCGTCGAGGATTGTCGCCTTCTTCTCGATAACAAGGCAAAATGGATGTCTTCTACCAGAGTCGCACGTCGGAGGTCTATGGTGGGACGCTTTCCCTGATACTGCTGGCAACAATTCTTGTCGTCGCCCGTCTCGTCGCCCGGAAGACGTCGGCAGCGAACATTTGGTGGGATGATTTTGTAAGTAATTCTCTGAGCAATTTTCACCCTTGGTTGGGATTCTTGGAGAATTTGTCTTAGCAGCAATCCCTTCAAGACATCCGTCGTGATACCATACCATAAGTTCAGGACGTGAAGCTGACTTCGAGGTTTATACAGACAATTGTCGTCGCATTGGTAAGTAGACGAAACAAGGAGCGGAGGCAGATCTCGATTCGATGCTAAGCTGACTCCAGTCATGTGACCCAGGTCTTGGACTGGGGACTGAGCTCATGTTATTGGATGGAGATCCGCTGGGCAGGCCTTGGTCGCCATACGCTCAAAGCTGGTGGGCCAGCCGGACCAGATGAGATATACAAGTTCTTCAAGGTGAAGATACTCAGAGCTTTGCTATTCGCGCTGGCTCCTAACCCCAGTGTTAGTTGTTTCTCGCCATCCAAGTCATGTACTTTGCTTCAGCCGTGGCCATCAAGACATCCCTGATCCTTCTGTACTACCGCATTTTTGGAGTTATACGATGGTTCCGATGGCTTCTGGCAGCCATGTGGTCCATCGTCGTGCTCTACTTTGTCGTTTGTGTTCTTGTCGCCGTCTTCGAATGCAGCCCCGTCCAATTCTACTGGAACAAGTCCGTCCGAACGGGCCGCTGTATCGACCAGAACCAATTCTATCGCTGGAACGGGGTTGCCAATCTACTCATCGATTTCGCCATCTGGACTCTTCCCATGCCTGTGATCTGGACCCTGAACCTGAACAGGCGTCAAAAATGGTCCTTGAGCGCGGTCTTCTTGCTCGGGCTATTGTAAGCATTCTTGCAAGGACTCTCAATGCATAGCAAGGATTTAGCTTACACTCTCGGCAGCGCATGCGTCGCCTCCATCGTCCGGGTGGTTGGCTTCAATTGGATTGACTTCAACGACATCACATACACCATTGTTAGCGCCTCCATATGGACGACAATCGAGCAATCGCTCGGCATCATCTGCGCGTGTCTTCCAACAACGCGCCCGCTGTTCGGTCGATTGCTGCACAATATCAAACACAGTACTGGTCACAGCAGTGATCCCACACCTCAAGAAGCAGCGCCGAGAAGTGCCATCCCACGGCCACACTACGCATCGCGAACCGCGGTCGGTGGCGCAGCCGAGAGATCTTGGCTTGGGTTCTCGCGCTTGAGTGAGGAGAATACAGGAGAGGTGAGCTTGGTCACAGCTCACGCATCTACGGCGAGCGACGACCTACCGATCATGCTGAACGGAATTATTAAGCAGCAACGAGTAGAACAGCGAGTGGAGAACAGTGTATGATTGGGTTTTCCTTTGAAAAGAGTGCAGCATTTGCAACTCGCGTTGCCTGCTGCATAATCCGGAGGAGTTCGATGCGTCAATCGTAGAGTGTGAATAATATCTTCATTCCTTGACGGCCAAGCCACGCCTTGAGTGACTGAAGTCATGGTAGATGTATATTTGGAGATGAACGACGTACCTACACTGGGAATGGCTTCCAACCTTCCTAAGTCTTCGACGTGGCCACCGAACCGCGGGATCTCTGTAGAATGTCGTCTGCAATCTTCTCGGCTAAGGCATAGATCTACGCGTTCTCTGAATCAGCACTGGGTCTGTTATCTTGATGCGGATGCTGTTAAGACATGTGGTCAGAAGAACTTTGAACCTCGACTCACCGTTGCCTGAGGGTGTCCTGGAGGAAGGAAGGGGAAGCTACTGGCATCCACAACCCGCAATCCACGAACCCCATAGACTCTGGCCTGCCCATCTATTACGGCCATCTCATCGGACATGGACCCCATCTTGCAAGTGGCTGCTGCATGCCACACGGGAGCTAGGTACTTGCGAATGAAGTCCAGGATCTCCGCATCACTCTGGACGGCGGGACCAGGGAAATACTCTTGTCCAATGGTCAAGGTCTGCATACTGGCCCAGACTTGGCGTTGACGTTTGAAACCGGCAATGGCCAATTCGATGTCTGCAGCATTGGTGAGCCAATTTGGGTTGATGAGCGGTGGATCAGACATGCTGGTGCTGTTTATCGAAATACTGCCGCGACTCAAAGGTGCCACCAGCGCTGTTGCTACAGTTGCATAGTTGTATCCATCTTCTGGATCCTGAACCGCATAATTCGATTGATTGCCAAGAATGCCGCTGGCATGGAGGAATTCAAGATCGGGCCAATCTGGCGGGAAAGACTCGTCCAGCGCCTCTCGCGTCGAGGCCGATAATCCGTTTCTCAGGTTCGGAGGTAGCTTCTCGAAACCGAGAACACCTGTCCCAGAAACGGACAGAGGGCCTGTTGCGTTGTCCAAGTATGCTTGCACTGCAGCAGCGGCAATATCGGGGTTGTTCAGTCCAGCAGAATTGGTCAAGACATTCACCCGGAATGACGTACCATAGAATATCTGATCCCACATATTCTGTCCAACCCCGGGGAGGTCTCTGACCAGTGGGATATTGAGGCTCTTTAGTACATTACGAGGGCCAATACCAGATACCATCAGCAGCTGCGGAGACTGGAATGTACCAGCCGAGACTATGACCTCTTTCCGAGCCTTCAAAACATAGTCATTGGTACTTTGGCTTGAGGATCCTTCGGAGCTGACCGAGACCCCCCTAACTCTGTGACCCTCAAACAGCAGTTTCTGGGCAAGAGTATTATTGTAGACTGCCAAGGTTGTATGACCAAGTGCAGAATGGAGAAAGCTTGATTCCGAGGAAGACCTTGTCGATTTGGCAGGATCGATCGTTGCGGGCACGTACGCAGAGCCGAGAAGGACCCCGCTCTGGAACCCATCGATAGCTGCTTGTCCAACAGACTGAATTGTTGGAAGTACCCATGTTCCGAATGGATCGTTATAAGCTCCGTGCGAAACATGAAGCGGACCTCCGTTGGCACTGAAGGCTGATGCGTCCTGCTGATTTGTACTATTTGGATAAGGTACGGTAGGAGGAGTGTATTTGACACTTTTCTCGTAGTATGGTAAGAGATTGGGGAAAGTATAGGTCTGATCCCGGGTGTCTGATGCCCATTTCTGTGCAGAGCCTGCCGTTTGCCTGTGATAGTACAAGAAGTTCCTCGCCGAAGAGCCTCCTAAAGTCTTGCCGCGAGCATAATGTAACCGCCGATTATTGGCTCCCTGCAGAACCACTGATAAGCTGATTAACTTCCAAGTGCGAGGCCGGCGAAAAAACCAACTGGTTGTGGCAGCGTCACGAACCCCCAGTCCACGTTCAAGTCTGTGTCAGCCGGATCTGTGCCTGCGTGAACAGTACAGTAACCGGGGACGACGCTAAGGTTGCCGTCAGCCTCGTAAAATCCGCCAGCTTCAATGACAGCGACGCTGATTGAGGGCTCTGCTGCGAGCCTAGAAGCAATCGTTAGGCCTGCCGTTCCACCTCCGACCACAACATAGTCGAAAGTGGTATTGATGCCAGGAACACCATCTGATTGGGCGAAGTTCAACGTCGTCCGAGGCTGTGCAGCTGGGTAAGCAACAGCCTGCAAGGCTAGAGCAAGGTTCAGAGGGCAAATGGGTCGCAGCACATGCATGATGGTGTTCTCTTGGTTTCTCGGACTGAACTTGGATATTGAGCCATTATAACCCATGCCATCGGAAGCGCACTTGCGAAAGAAGAAAGCAACAATGACATTGCGATGTCCCAGCACCTTGCTGGAACGGGTGGGACTTAGCGAGAAGATCTACGCCATCCATTCGGGTTGCCTAAAGCAGGCACCTAGAGTGGAGGATTTGGCGGTTCGAGCAATGGGCGGGCATCCTGACTTTCACAGGCCCCAGACAGGCCTCTGATGCCGATGGGAAGAAGAGGTTCACGCCAGCCGTTGCGGGCTCGTCGCTGTCGCTCGAAATTTGCGATGGTAGAGCCGCCACTCGCAGATGAGGAACGTGGCGAGTCAGTCGTCTGGCTCAAGAGCCAGATAAGTGACCGTGCCATTGTTGACTGCATACCGTTGTTGTGCCCGGACGAATCGGTGGTGCGCTCGTACTTCGGAGCCGTCGAAGATGACTGCATTGTGGCGCGTCAATGGTGTGGAGGCCATGGGTTGCGCGACTGAGTGTGCAATGAAAGGCGTATGACGTCATCCATGCTCGAAACGGCAAGCTTCCCCTCGGTCCGATGTCGTACCTTGCTTAGGGCGGCACCAGGCGGCGCAAACATTACGGGCACCCTCATCTCCGGCCCGTACCTTCCGCCATCACTCGGGCGTTCAGTAACGAAGGATGCTCTTCAGCATAAGAATGGCAATCTGACTCTGGACAGCTTGCATTAGTCTATCTAATCCGGTACCCCGCTTCCTGAGACTGCATCTGCGCACGCGGCCCCCAAATTCTCCTCCCAGGCCTGAAATCCCATGTGCTGGGCACCGATGGCTTCTATACACTCCTGTCATTGTCTTTAACATTTGTATTTAGGGGTCTCCGATGAAACACGTACTCCTTGGCGGTCTGCCTCTCTAGCAGTGTGAATATGAAGCCGAGGAATCGCAAGCCTTCGAAAAGCACCCGGCCAGCGAGTGGGATGAAAGTTTCACCCAGAGGACTCAAGTTCTCTCAGCATGGGCTTGGGATTGCGCCTGCTATTGATGTGTATACGCTTTTCCGGACGCTGAACGGCCCCTGACACGTACACGCGATAAGCTTTCTTCACTGCGGGCTGACGCAGGCCATGTCAATAATGTGAAGGTGCCAAGTACTACACTGCATAAAGAGCTGCTTACTGTTCTTGGGAATATCTCCGGTATGCGCGATGCCAAAGTCGTTCCGAGTCCGACACAGGTGGGCTGGCTGTAGCCTGTCATACTTATTGGCTATCGGAGACCCAATCCCACGCCAGTCGTGGGCATTGGGCATCAGGCGTCAGGAAATGTAGGGACTCTCGATGAATCCGTCTCGTTGCGAGTTTGATCTCGCATATGCATGACATCAGTGGTGTTCTACATGGCGCGTCCGCTAAAGCTTCTAGAATGTCGAGGTCGTCGAAGCCTGGAGAAGGCTATATTAGAAAATAACAAGACGAATGTATCTCTCCCTAATAGTTTCAGATCGTATGTCCATCTTGAATTCATCGTGCTTTTATATGAGAGTTCTCCTCTCGCTATCTTTCTCTTTTGTGGTTGAGTAGGTCTGTCATTGCGATTAAACCATCTAGGCGTACGATACTGCGAACACGACCATGCATCCTCAATCAGTACGAGACTACGCGAATGATACCCCCAACTATGGACAGAGGCTCCTGCCTACACTCATCGATGAGATAGCTCACTCCGACCCAGACAGAATATTCGCCGCCATACCGAAAACAGCGAAGCCTGAGGATGGCTTCGACGACATGACGTTTTATCGATTTGCCAAAGCTATCGACAGGTGCGCCTGGTGGCTTGAGAACAAATTGGGGAAAGGGAAAACCCATGAGACGATTGCTTACATCGGATCCTTGGACTTGATGTACCATATCGTGACACTGGCTGCAGCGAAGACTGGACGTACTGTATGATCGATACTACCCAATACCTTCATCTCTCACAGCTCGCAGGTATTCCTTCCATCGCATCGTAACAGTCTTGCAGCCCACGCACACCTCCTCGATGAGATCAACTGCAGAATCTCCCTCGTTCAAGCATCCATTCCTCCAGGCCTCAGTCACTTTCTTGACGCAAAATCGATGCGAACTATCAGCATACCCAATCTAGACTTCTTTCTCCAGTCGAATGAATTCCCCAATTATCTGTACCGCAAAACCTTCGATGAAGCAAGACATTTACCGTTCGTTATTTTGCACACGTCAGGGTCGACCGGTCTACCCCAGCTGGTTAAGGTCAGCCATGGCACGGTCGCTAGCATGGATGCCAATCAACTGATCCCTTTACTGAGCGGGACGCCGGTCCTTGGCAGCTCATTCAAAGGGTCTAGGATGTTGATGACATTTCCTTTGTTCCACATGGCAAGTTTTACTCTGTTGCTTGGGCTCGCAGTCTACTATGGCGTGATCCCAGTTCTCCCCCCAGCGAATGAGCCTTTGACTGCGCACTTGATAGATTCCATGCATACTCATGCTTGCGTCGATGGAAGTGCCCTTCCACCCTCCATCGTTGTCGATCTCTATCACGAGAAAAAATTCCTCTCTAGGCTTGGACGTCTGAAGTACTTGCTGTTTGCTGGTGGATCTCTCCCTCAGGAAGTGGGGGATGCAGTTTGCAGGGTCACACACCTAGCAACGGTTATTGGCTCCACAGAGACCGCATTCCCTCCCCATGAAGTATGTGACTCTGAAGATTGGGGATATGTTCGCTACAGCCCCTTTCATGGGAGTGTCTTTCGTCCACTGAATGAAGATGGCCTCTCCGAACAGATAATTGTGCGAAGGCTAGAACTGGATCTCTTTCAGAGTGTATTTTCAACTTACCCAGATATTGATGAATTCCGAACCAAAGATTTGTACCGAGAACACCCGACCAAGCCAGGTCTTTGGAAATTCTGTGGGCGGACAGACGATGTCATTGTCTTTTCTAATGCCGAGAAGTTTAATCCTGTTGACTTTGAGGGCGCGGTATCATCTCATCCAGCCATCAGGACAGCCCTTGTCGGCGGACATGGAAAGTTCCAGACATGCCTTCTGATCGAGCCAACAGCGATCCATGAAACCGAAGCTGAAAAAGCAACCTTGCTGAACGAGATCTGGCCCACCATTGAAGGTGCGAATCGAGTCTGTCCATCGCATGCAAGGGTAATGAAGGATTTGGTCGTCTTTACAGACAAGACCAGGGGTGTCGAACGTGCCGGCAAAGGCACTGTCCAACGAATGATGACGCTAGGCTTGTACCGAGAAGAGATTGAGACCCTTTATCAAGCGCCTGCGTTGCCCAATACTGCTCCAGACATGCTTATCGGCAACGCTACACAAGAGGCAGACACCCTACGCAGTGCGCTCTTCCGGATAGTCTCGGCCTGTACATGGCTTAACGGCGAATTGACAGCTACTGCAGATCTTTTCGAATTAGGACTTGACTCTTTGCAGACTATCTCATTGTCGAAACAGATCAATGCTTATCTCCTCCAAACCATGCTAAACATGAAGCTGGTCATCCCCCAAATAATTTACGCACATCCCAATATCGAGATGCTTGAGTCTACGCTTCAAGACGCAGCTGACTCCGCCATCAATAGCACAGCCTCCCCACGAATGCAGGCCATCTTCGACAAGTGGTCATTGAACCTCCCTAAAGCAAAACAACCCCATTCTCTAGAGGCCAGAAAACCCTCAGTCGTCCTTCTCACAGGATCTACCGGCTCGCTAGGATCTTACATTCTCGACTTGTTGATAAGGATGCCGAACGTTCAGAAGATATATTGTCTAAACCGTAAACACGACGGGGAGATACAGCAGACGAAATCGTCGAAGTCGAAAGGCCTCCAGACACGATTCCAGAAAGTGACTTTCTTGCAATGTGATCTATCGCAAACGTCGCTTGGGCTTCAGGAAGACACCTACAACGGCTTGCTTCAAGAAGTCACCCATGTAATCCATAACGCCTGGGACGTCAACTTCAATCGCCCACTCGAAGCGTTCATCAATCCGCACATCTCCGGTATCCGTCACCTCATCGATTTCTGCAACCAATCAACAACCAACACTCGACTCCTATTCGTCTCAACCCAAAGCACAGCCCTCGGGCAGCATTCAAGGCAGGCTCAACCCATCCCCGAGGCTGTCCTGTATGACTGGGAAAGCTCTCTACCCATGGGCTACGCGCAGTCCAAGCTCATCGCCGAACAACTCATCGACGCAGCGGCGCGAGTCTCCGGTCTGCAGTCGACCATCTGCCGGGTGGGCCAGATTGCGGGCCCGACGACCGAGCAGGGATGCTGGAGCTTGAAAGAGTGGTTTCCGAGCCTGGTGGCTAGTTCTGTGACTTTGGGGATGCTGCCGGAAGGGCTTGGGGAGATGGACATGGTGGATTGGATCCCTGTGGATCTGGTCGCGAAGATTGTTTTGGAGTTGTTGTTCGTGGACAGCGAGGACATGTCACTGGGGCTGAACGGCCACCAACCAGCGAATCCAGGCGACTCGCCCTCGGAGCTTCAGTACAATGCCGTTGACGGGCCGCCAGATGGGAAACAGCGTCCGGTCTTGCACTATACCCGAGAGTCGCTTTCCACTAATTATTCCAATCCAGAGGTCCCCAATGGCGACACCACGACCAACTGCTCCGCGCACCGAACAGCTACCTTTACACCCCCGAGCAATCCCCAGACCTCCACCGAAGCCCCACACACCAACCCGCTCCCCACCCACCCTTCGACCAACCCCCCAATCGAAGTCTACAACATCCTCAACCCCCACCCAACAACCTACCCCGCCCTCCTCCCCACCATCCGATCCTCCCTCCCCCACGCCCTCCCTCTCGTCCCCTTCGCCACATGGCTCGATACCCTCCGTATACGCGCCGAAGACGAATCGCAAGTTGCGAATCTGCCGGCGATCCGGCTTTTGAGCTTCTTTGAAGGGGTCGTACAGGGGGAAGGTGGGGCAGCTGTTAGCGAGGGGTGGGGGAACGCACTGAGTACGGAGGAAGCGGTGAGGTATAGTAAGACGATGAGGGGGCTAGAGGCTGTGGGAAAGGAGTGGATTTGGAGGTGGGTCCGGCAGTGGGGTTTTGGGGGGAAGGGGTAGGGGGTAGGATGAGCCGCATATTGAGGGTGTATCATGGCAGCTTCATCCGCATGTGTGTGCAAAAACTACCGGAATCGAGGATGGCCCGGGTCTCTGATGAGGCAACCACAGCGAGCCTGCACGCTCTCGACGTCTGCTTGCTATCACCCGTTTCCGGCCACCAAACCTGGGGGTGAACATCACCGCGAATGGGAGTGCCCAGAATGATTTTCTATTTAGTATGGCAGTTACCTAGTTTCTCATCCTTATTCTTTTGCGTCTCTTTGACCCACCGAGCCACTCCTTTTACTTCTTTTGTCCCATTCACGTACCTAGTGGGTAAGTTCACGGCATGATTGCAGTCTTAAAGTTTTCGTGTGGCTAGATCTTACAGCGAACTGTCGCTATGCCTCCTAGAGCCCAAGCACACATGTTGTTTGCAAGTCTGTGGCTGTGTATGGCCAGATAGAATTGATGCGACCCATCTGTCACTGCGAGAAATTGCATTCGATTTACGGTAAGACTAGCGAGGAATGCGAAGAGGCTGGAGAGGAATCTTCGAGGATGAGACGCGTACTGGTAGTGACGACTACCTACAGGCAATGACTCCAAGTACATAACGCAGACAGTTGTCATTATTGAGGCTGTAGAGGCTACTCTTCGACTACCTTCGTTACCCTGGGCGCTCACGGTCCTACGATAGATTGATACGGTCTCAGTGGATAGGAAACGAGTTTCATGACAATAAAAGATCTGGCAATAGCAGAAAACTTGCCATAAGTCCCGTTTCATTCGGATTATCTGCCCCTTATTCGCTGGCTCTATAATCTAGGCAGCGCCTCGACTATCAGAAGGCATCGACGAAAAACCCAGGGAACGGCTATGCCGATTCTAGTCATCCAGAGCTTGCCCTTCGCCGTACTTCCAGAACCCACGTTTCTCGCCATTTCTAGTGCTACTTCTGGCGTCAACTTTTTCCATCTTCTCATTTCTGTCCTTGCAGCTCACGCAGTCGCACTCCTCAACTTCGTAAATGCCCAATGCTTAACTACTCAGCTCTTGCCATGTCACCGACCTTAACCGCGGACGTATCTACCGCGATTGCACTCCTCGAAGTTCCTGCGAAGACCCTAGTCCTTGAGTTTAGCATCGTCGGACAAGTCGAGTACAGGTTAATTCTATCGCGTTGCGCTAGTCTCCTAGAACAATTCAGCGAGGAGCAGGCGCTTTGTTGACAAACTCACAGCTCGTAGAATGACCGCTGTAACCCGGGCACGCCGTCTTCCATTGACCACACCACAGCGAGCATCGTTGAGGACATTCTCTTTGTGCTTGGTGGCCGATGTGCGTGTGTCTTCGTCTTGCTTTCTCGTAGCACGGGTTCTTGTAATGTTGCCGTCCACGTAATGATGCCATCCACGTCACGAAACTCGATAACAGGGACTCGTCACTCGAGGAAGATGACACAGAGCTCCAATCATCCTGGAGGCAATCATCGGCGTCGCCGTCACTATGGAGGAATTCGTCAAAATTAACGTCGAGGATCGGTGAGGATCCGCTCGGGCGCAAATCTGGAACCAAGGGTGGCTGGAAAGGTGATGAATGAGAGGAGTTTATCCTTTCATCCTCTGTAGTCACCGCTGGTGTAAGATCACCGGCGGAAAATTCAATCCCACTGTCGTCACCTAGGTTGCCTTGTACCCTCCTGACTCTGACGGCACCATGGTCTGCTCCGAATTTCACCCGGGGATTGACGCTGGCTCGTGGCTCTGGCTGACGAGCCTCGGCGAGGTCATACTCCTCTCAGGAATTCTTTGATCTCTGCAAGTAATCTGCCTCAACCTCGACATCCGAGAAGTCCAGGCAGTTTTTATGGCAGTCGTCAGGCTCAGACTCGCCTTGATCGGACTCCCCCAACTTGTATTCACCTTCCCCACCAGCCAGGTCCTCGAGCGTTGCCTGATCATTGAGTAGAATTTGGACAAGTCGATGATCCATTCGTTTGACGCTATCAGTGGCTAGGTTCTGGATCTTTTGTTGCGAATTCAACCATTGTACGTCTTCCCCATTGAGACTGTCCACGAAGTCTGCATGCTTCATACCAAAGAGCAGGGAGGCCAGAGTCTGGCTAAGCTTGTCCGATTGAACATGGGGAGTGTCTGCAAGGTTTATATAGTAATTTTGCGTGAATTCCTCAGATATATATTTGACAGGCCAATCTTCGAGCACACCCGTTTTCGGGCAGGCTCCAGGAACCTATCCAGTATTGGAACGGAATAGGCTGATACGAGCCCAGTCCTGCTCTGGTGAATTTTGCTGAACAACATCTGCTTCGTCGACCTTGATCAATATCAGATTTGACTACCCCTTCTTAGCTTTCTCATCAGAGGCGTAGTCAGCGATGACTCGACAAAGAAGTCGAGAGACCATTGACCCAGCTATAGTAGATGAAGGACTAAAGACGAACCACGAAGTGTAGATTGCTGTATCGACTGAGGTAAGATGAGGGTATGCTAGCTGATATAGATATAAGAGAGGGAGTAATCACTTCTTTTAACATATACTATACAGATAGTAGGTGGCAGAGGGTAGTTCAAGAATGACGGAGGGAAGAGGGGGAAGAAGTCCTTAAGTACCAGATTTCGCCGCCAAGCTTTGGTGAACAAGGTGAGAAAGGGTGAACAAGATAAGGAAGGCTATACGAGGTGAGGAAGGGTGAGTGGATGGGAAGGTAGATCCGGCAGTGGGGACTGGCGGGAAGGGGGTAGGATTTAGTGTGCCAAGGGACTTGAGGTCCTCAAAGGGTACTAATCGATATAACGCGTGGAATCTCTAGCTTTGTAGAGATCTGTAGCGCTGATTGTAGCTGCATGCTTCTTGGACTGAAAGTATACCCTGATGCAGAGAGATATTGAACGCGTTTCAATTGGTGAGATCAGCGCTACGAAAGACCGAGTTGCAAGTGGAATGAATCGTGATAAACTGAGGTTTCTGAGCATCGAACCGAATAACAGTGATATACCCACAGCTGTCACGCATGGGGCGTCCATATGAAAACATATGTGAGCAGGGATTAGCAGGGAAGACATTGATCACGAGAGCAGCAAGTGGGTTTCGTTTCATAGTTCTGTTTACGATGCCTTCAAAGTAAAATTTGTCTCTCATTTTCAATGGACGCAGCTTCAGTAGGAGAATGGCCTGTTGCATCGACACTGGTAATGATGAATACCGTCGCACCGCACTCTCTCCCTCCTGTCTCCACTTAGCTCACACTTCCACTTTTCCTGAAATCATCCTTGCAGTTTCATTGCGCCAAAGTCACGTGGAACCAGAGTCAACTTTGTTTTCGTCAATCAACTGTGATATGTCGAGGAAGATGTGAACTGCACTTAGTGTTGAGGTGGCATCAACACAAAAGCAAGGTGGATTCTTTGGAATTGAACACCGTGCACTTGTAAGAATATACTTACCTAGATACAGTAATTAAGAATTAACTTGATATATCCGCGATGGGAATCAGTACGAGTTCGCTGCAAATCATATCTTATCTACAGCCTCGAACACACTGAGGCCAGAAATTAGGAAGCGAGAAAAGCGGTGAGTCCATCACATGAGAAATTCCGTGAGGCATGCACACTTCTGAGTGACTGTATCTTGGCAGGGTCAAAGGTCTTGCAAAACCTGATTTTGGAAGCAGTGACGATAATATTCCTTACTTCGCACTTTCCTAGAGCAAGAACTCCCTATCAACTGTCACTAATGGATAGTAGAAACTGGCACTGAGGAGCGACGTAGTGCCAATGCACCTCGTGTGAATTGCGTTTCACCACAGGTTAACACAAATCATCTCTTCTCACTGTTTCAACATGCCCTCGACAACACTAAGCATCGAGGGTATATCTTCCCCGGTCACTACCGCCATCAACCTCTCCACATATACATCGTCCAAACAACAAATCAATCATCCCTGAAGCGATCGTGAGTATCGTTCCGAGTTACGTTCTGATCGGCAGCTTACAATTACCAGCAAGCATTGCAGCAGATATGGCGACCAGAATAACGGCAAACGCGTCCAAGGCCGACCTGCACATCACCAAGCTACCGATGGAGATACTATCTCAACTACCCCACATGCTCGATAGCATCGATGATCTTTACTCGCTTCTGAGCACCTCCCGCATCTTCTATCAGGCTTGCGCCGGCACTTCAGCCAAGCTATCACCGAGCCGCAGAATGGAGAAACGTCTCACTTTGGCAGGCACGGCTCGTCAGGTTGCCGACTGGGCAGTGAAAAGCACATCCAAAAAACTGGAATTCGAATATGCCCTGGAAAAAGGGAGCCCTGGCCTGCTGCAGCTAGCATTCGAGGTAGCTCGCTTCAATCTAGACGAGATTCGTGCACTGCACGAGGCCAAGCAGGATATTATCACCCCTCTAGCCGAGAAACTACTTCGAGATTGCACGATGTGCGAGAAAGGCAAGTTTTACAAAGTAAGGTTCTCCTTCCCGAGCTTCCTGATCCCTTGTCGAGCACTTGAAGAGCCCTGAGACATGTTCAGCGAACGTTTGCTCGAAAGACATGCATTCCTTCTCGAACCCCGAAATTTTGAGAAGGAAATAATGACTCCGTAATTATATAGATGCACTGCCTCAACGTCAGAACAGTATTGTACGACTTTATAACCTACTGCGAGCTCTTCCATGCCGACATCCGCAGCAAGATCGACAAAGACGCTGCGTCCAGCGCCATGGGCCTTGTGACACGAAACCTGTGGATCGAAGCCTACTTGCGCGATGTGGACTACAGAGGCTATAACCGCGACGTGCTCCGGAACCGACGACTGCGAGATCTTCAAAACCTCGGGAGATGCCATACCATCCCCGAGAATGCCGTTCAGATTATGCTCCGAGAAATACAACACATGCCATGGAATCATTCCAAGGCCTGGCTCTTTGGCAATCACATACAGCATCAAGGGGTGGCTACTTTGAGGATCATAATTGATGATGGTTTTAGCAGCTTGGAGGAACGAGACAGAGCCATAGAAGAGTTCGAGGGGTTGACGACTGGGACAGAGATTGGTGAGCAGGGAGGAAACGACTTGGAACCTCACCCTAGAGTTCGGTGGACTTCACTAAAAGAGGACTTGAGACCTATCGCTGGGTGGTATTTACGCTAGGTATCTGAATTATACCTACCTCTCCTCCCAAGAGCTGCTGGGTTCGAGAATGACGGAAATTCCTCTTGGAGTCACGGGAGTCCAGCTTAGCATACAGAGTGGGCCTTTCGGTAGCTGGGGGGAGTAAGAGCTTGTCGTGAGTATGACCCTGGGAAGAACGGCATATCTCTAGGCCACTGCTTCTCAGCTACCATGGGAAATGTTGCGACTGATCGCCGGGTCTTGCATTGATCCTCATCCGGTCTAGAAGGAATAACAATGAAAACGATAGTTAAGAAGACTTCTCGTATTCATGTTCGAGTGCTCACCAAGGCGACTCTCTCTACGCGCGTGCTGAAGTCGGGAACTCCAGGTCCGAGATTTGCTCACATAGGGAATCGCCACTGCCCACTTCATTCGTCACTGCATCCTGGAGAAAACGTTATTTGATTGCCCGGAAAGCCGTAAATTGAGCGATTGAAGCCCTAACACCCTCCCAAAATCGTCTTTAAGTGCAGATTAACTGCGCAAGTGCACAAATCTCCTGGATTGATGTATGCTGACTATACCAATGGGGAATGCATGTCTCTAGTTGTTGAACTAACGAAGTGATGGCCACAATGCATGTAGAGCGTATAATATGTAGATTGAGGGAGAAGGTGACCAAGGAAATCTCTCAGATGTCTCCTCAGTATTACGACATACGCTAGGCTATATTGATGTGGGTGGTCGGAGCGGAGGGAACCCTGTCGCTCTTGACTTCTTGCACCTACCCGTAAGCCATGACCAAAATCCCATCTCAATTCCCCTTCATGTCAATTAACTGTCAGTTCATGAAATGCCAGCGCACCTGTTTGTACCACTATCAGGGACATGGGCAAAGGCTCTCAGCTACCCATTTGGTCTCAACATCCGTTTCAACTGCAAGTTTGAGCAGATGCCCAACCTGTAAGCTTGCGCAGAGTCGTGAATGTCAATCCACTCTAGTGCCGAGATCGTCCAGAAGCAATATGTTGCGCCACCCTTGCTACTTACTTGCAGTGAATCTTCTGGCGCTTTGACAAGCAGCTACGGTTCCGCGGCAGTGCTCTTCGAAACGCTGACAGCAAGCGAACTAGTCAAAACCATCAATTAATACTACACGTAGCACGAAGACTCGTGTTTTTGTCAAGGTCTGAATTGCATTCTGATTGTTCTTGCATCGTAAGTCTCATATTAGCATTTCAATGCTCTCTTTATGGCCATTTCTGTTTGTGGTGCTCGGTATATTGGATCCAGTTATAGATGCAGGACCGGCTCGGAACACCTTCACTGAAGAGCGTCTTGGACAACGGACGTCATGGGATCTGGAACATAACAAAGCTGTTTCGACTATCCCACGAGATCACTATGTAAGGCGGTTTGGCAACAGTCCGATTGAATCTAGGACCACTCTCTCCCGGCGCGAATCCATGCTCGAGACTTCAGCTCCCGACTGGCGTATCATCATAAACCATTGGATGGCCTTCGATCCATCATCAAACAGTATATCAAATCTATCCAGCATGTACGCCGGCATCAGATCCAGAGTAAACCAAAAATTTGGCCTTTCAGCACCTCGAAGAAGCGTATTCTTTTCTTATGGATCCCTCAGTCTGACTTTTCAATCTCTGGACGAGGTCGTACCCTGGGAGTCCATAGAAACATTCAGCAAGACCATGGAGACCAGTCTTAAACGTTCCGGGCTCGTAGCTTTGTATTTCGTCACACTTCATCTCGCGAGGGGCTCCATCATCACCGTAATACTCGGCGTTGGCTGGCACGGGATCAGAGCGCAGTTGTATCCTGAGGATTATGATGGCGTCAGAACAGACTGGGTCAGGACCAATCTCATCGGATAGCATCATCGAGAGAGTCAGAGTATGGTTAGATAATGGGGTTCACCCAAAATGGCTAGAACCTGGTCTTCGCTTGCTTTCCTCTACCTAGCAGAACAATCGCTGCCCAGTGGTAAGGGCCCGAGACGGAATACTGGTGGATAAGAGTTGGTAGAGAAGAGAGGGACGTGAAGGGTTTAGGGAAGCTTTTGAGGTCCATGTAACGCCTTGGATTCTAGACTTCTATTTCAACGTATCCACATCAGATCACTAGCACGCAGTGTCCAACTCCGCGAATTGATGCAGCTGACAATGTATCGACATTCGAGATTCAACTATCAACCCGTTTGGGTCATGTCGCGACAAGGAGCTTTTTCTTACTGTTAGTTTTGAAATTGATCGGGCCTGATCAAAGAGCAACATGCCGAGTCATATGGAAGAACAACAATCACGCTGACGCTCTATAGGAAAGTATTTTCGTTGATCCTCTTGAAGCCGCAGCTTGATTAAAACGTCCGGAAACTTTTATATGCTAGCAAGTTTCGAGGCTGACGGTACTCTACAATTCGATCACGAACGATCCGTGGGTTATTCGCTTCTCTGGCGTCACCACCCAATGGATTCTGACACAAGATCTCATGGCTACTGATGAGTACTAGTTTAGACGTATGATGCCGATTCTTGAAATTTGTTTCCGAATGTCGATTCTGCTAACTAAAATCTAGATCTTTCATTCACGGGGATGATCTTGTCCGCGATTGTTCCGGAGCTTCGTCTGGAAATACGGATTGTACAGTCACTTCGCTTTCGTTCCAGTCTCCCTTTATTCAACCAGGAGGAAGTCATTCTGACAATACGAGATCTCAATTGAGGGTGGTATTAGAATTCTGCTACAGAGTGCCGGGGGATATCCTCAGCCTACGAAGGAACAATAATACCGGGGCTTCGACACAGCACTGTTGTATGTCTTTGAGGCTGACTTCGTGGAGTCTCGATGGGCGAGACCTCTATTGTCGAACAGGTCGACAGTCCGAGATCGTTGCCGCAGACCAGACCACAGGATTTCCTGTCCTTGCGGCCAATCAACGGCTATCCAAAACTCCGGCGCTGATGGCCCATGTCACGTGGGGGCATGTTCTCGGACGAGTGCAACCAATTGGCAGCGCGGTAAGGATTCTGAAGGTTCCACTCCGTCATGCAGCTCATACTCCTTGGAAACTAGAGGGTCCAATGACCCACACAAGTCCCGCGCCCACGCGACACTAAACATAAGCTTTGCATGAGGCGTCTTTCGGCGGTGGCACTAAGAGATAGCGCTAATCTCTTGGCTGGGCCCGTTTTCTTAAGTGTAGCCAACTCCCTTGCTTTTGCTTCGTCTTACTCGGCAGACCGCAGCATTCTCTCAGTTCTTTTTCAATAAACTCGTTTGATTTCACGGAATTTTCAATGGCCGAGCGAGCCATGTCCGAGAATTATGCGCCCATGGCGGGGGACGTGGATGTGGAAGCCAGGGGAGGGCCCCGACGGAAGTCGGCCGCGATAGGGCAACATCGCAAGTCCACGGTCGTGGTCGAAAACCCCGAATTGGTGGAAGGGGACGCACTCAACGCTGCTGATCGAGCACTGGCGGAGATGGGCTATGTGCAAGTTAGCGTTCCTCATCAATACGACTCTCGCCTGCTGACTGCGCTACGAGCCTTAGGTGTACAAGCGAGAGTTCTCATGGCTATCGTGTTTTTCCTTCGCTTTGTCCGTGTCCGGTCTGTTTGCCAGTGTCTCCACGACGTACGTCTTCCCTCTTGAGGCTGGAGGCGCGTCTTCGGCGGTGTGGTCCTGGCTGATCTCCGGCTTTGGGTGCTATTGCATTGCGCTCTCTGTTGCCGAACTTGTGTCCGCCTATCCAACCTGTGGCGGGTTATATTTTACCTGCAAATACCTCGCGCCGGAGGGTTGGGTCCCTGAGATCAGCTGGCTCTGTGGATGGCTGAATTTGATTGGGCAAATCGCGGGAGCTGCCTCGACCGAGTATGGGTGCGCGCAATTGCTCCTAGCCGCTGTATCAATGGGATCAGACTTTACATACCTTCCGACGGACCGCCAGACTGTGGGCGTGATGGCCGCGATCACTGCCGTGCACACCGTACTCAACAGCTTGAAGACAAGCGCACTGGAGAAGATCACCAAGACGTACGTCATGTGGCATCTAGCAGTTCTTCTCAGCTGCTGCATCACCTTGTTGGTCATGCAAAAGAACAAAAACAGCACCACCTACGTCTGGACGACCGTAGTCCCTGCCGCCGGCTGGAGTCCCACAGGATGGTCTTTCCTCTTCGGCTTCCTGTCCGCCTCCTGGACAATGACCGACTACGACGCGACCGCGCACATCGCAGAGGAGATCCAAGACCCCGCAGTCAAAGCCCCCTGGTCCATCGCCACAGCGCTCGGCTTCACCTGGATCGGCGGCTGGCTCTTCACCATCGTCCTCGCCTACACCATGGGCGACCCCGCCACCATCCTTGCCTCCCCCATCGTCCAGCCCGTCGCCCAGATCTTCTACAACGTTATCGGCAAAGGCGGCGGCATCTTCTTCACCGTCGCCGCCTTCCTCGTCCTCAACTTCACGGCCATGACGGCCATCCAAGCCGGCTCCCGCACCATCTGGGCTTTCGCCCGTGACGAGATGCTGCCGGGCTCGCGCATCTGGTATAAAGTCAGCCCGCTGACGGATACCCCGCTGTACTCCGTCTGGCTGTTCTGCCTCTGCTGCGTGCTCATCAATCTCATTGGTCTGGGCTCCTATACGGCTATTTCGGCTATTTTTAATCTTACGGCTATTGCGCTGGATTGGTCGTATTGTATCCCCATCTTCTGTAAGCTGTTCGGTCATCGCTTCGAGCGCGGGCCGTTCCATTTGGGGAAGGCGAGCCCGTTCATCAATGTCTGGGCGTGCATCTGGACGGCGTTCGTGACGATCATCTATGTGATGCCGACTATCCGACCTGTGACCATAAAAAATGTTAGTCCGGCCCAATTGCATCACGTGACTTGTTCCGTGTGCTAACGTATACCTAGATGAACTACGTGACTGTGCTCATGGCCGCGACGATGCTGTTCGCGGTTATTTACTGGTATGCATCCGGCAAATACTACTATACAGGCCCTAGAGTCAAGGCCCAGCTCATCATCGGAACGGAACGTGGTGGTGATTCGTCCTCGAATGATGAGAAGAAAATCATTGTGGATGAGCCACCAATTTCAAGTAAGGAATAAGTAAATAGGACGGCCGTCCTTATCCAAGCCCTGGGGCGGGAATTTTATATGTATATATACCCTCGCGTAGCACTACGCAACTTGGGAGGCTGCGTTTGCCTTTTACTGTGTCTTACTGGGGTGCTTCCTCGACGCCAGGGGAGATGAAAATATACATGCCCCTGCAGAACACTGCATATTGCATGTTGGGAGGCTGCCTTTCCCCACATCCCAAATCACTTTTCATGCTTTCTCCCCTTCCTCCTCGTTCGCTCTGCAGCTATCGGCTCTTATAAAATCTCCAACAAAAATATGTCCACCACAATTCAACGTCACAATGGGGCAGGGGGGCGAAGCAGAGGCCTCGAGCCCTAGTGCTTCGATACCCACAGCCACTACTCTATCTGCCGTCTATGTACAAGAACTTCTGAAGGGCCACTCATGTCAGTGCACGAACTGCAACTCGAACATATGAAGCAACACCTCCAAACGGTCGTTAATCAAGTCATGGATATCTACGAAGCAATTCTCGAGAAAATCACGAAGCCAAATATGATCCACAATTACGAATCAAAATTTGATTAAATCGCGATTCACGAGACTCGTGAGTGAGTCTTTGCTGCGATTATTACTACTATTGGGATTGAAGATAAGAAGAAACAAGTCGCTAAGACGAGACAGGAACTTCGAGAGAGTGTTATCGCCAAAGTAATCGAAGCAAGACGGTTGAAAGAATGGAAAGTTGCCTGGACACCTCACTCCACCATCTATTCTGTGACCACCCGTCTCTCTTTGCTCGCTCTTTCGAACAACCTACAAACATTGGCGATGATGTCTTCAGCTTCCAGCGCTACACCACAAATATCGAAGACGTGTGATTTCCATGAAGCGAAGCACTCTAGTTCTCTTTATCTTTCTAGCAGTGCAGCAAGCATCTCTCTCACTATTCTCGTTGCTTCAATTTCTAGCTCTTTTACATCCCTCAAGATATCTAAAGTATCTTCTCTTTTACGATAGTCAAAAAGGCTTACTCTTTTCAAGTCGACGACCCTCTAATACGAAGCAACCTATTTCTTTGATTGTTTGGGAACAAAAGCTCCAAGAACCTAGCTTAAAGAAAATAGACAGAAAGGGTTGTTAGAAGAACCAAAACATCTTCGGAAGTGCTCTCAGTGCTTTTGCTCAGTAAGCCGGAGAGATCAAGGTCTGCTTCCTGCTTAGCTAGGCGTCATCAGATACATGACCACAAAAGTGCGTTATTTGTGCTCATGTGGTTGTAGTTTGTTCAATGCGGGTCTTGGCGTACTCGACCTCCTTGAGCCTCATCTCTGTAGATTATTCCCCCCCCCCCTTCCCCCAAGACCTTGCACTTCCCTCTTTCCCCCACCCTCGCAAGCCTCACACCAAGCCCCCATTCCATTCCCGAACGCCCTAACCCCGCTCCTTCCCCCCCAAGCCCTCGCGGCAGCAAGATGCGAATTTGGGCACAGCGCGCAGTTGGGACCAGGAAGGGGGAGTTGAGTAGTGGGAGTGGACTTGCTTTCGAAAATCTAAGTTACAAGGAGACTATGTGCGGGGATATGAAGGGGTAGATGGCTACGGGGCGTTGTAGAGGGGGTGTGGAGGTTTCTATGTATCGTGGTGGAAACGCTTTGCGTGGGGTCGGTAGATGGGGGGGTTTTGGGAAGGCTCTTGGGGA
>JAABUQ010001296.1_pt1 | contig 54723 bp, 48 predicted proteins | sample 5560001 | NCBI WGS metagenome assembly JAABUQ01 (sample SAMN10711888, study PRJNA513371) | rock metagenome | isolation source: Antarctica rocks | place: Antarctica: Victoria Land, Finger Mt nord | collected 2015-12-18
GCCCTGCGCTCAATTTCACGCTATACTTACTCATTGAAGTCTCCTTGTTTTGAGGTTTTTCTGATTTCATACAAGGATACTTCATTTTCTTCTCAGACGCAATGAAGATTGACAGAGCAGTACACCTCGCTTGCCTCCCCTGCTCGCCCCGAAATCCACCCATCTTCCCACGCTGTTTTGCAGAGGATACTACTAATGCCTGGCGGAACAATATACTCCGCCCGCCTCTCATGCTCTGGGGCGAGTTGGTAGGTGGAACTCCCCATGAATGGGCTTGCGCACGATGATATCGATGCCTCTGCTTCGCCGAGAGCCGCAGCACACTATGCGTAGGGATCTATCGGCAGCCAGACTTGCATCGCCCCCGCCTCACGATTTGCCCAGGCATAGTAAGGAATAGCCGTCAGAGACGTAGACGTATACGTGGGTTTGGTCGGCGTATAAGGTCGATACAGGGATGTTTCTGCCTCGTCGGATTTGCCAGTATTAGTGAGCAGGGCATGGGTCTGGATAGTGCGCACACCGCCGAGTAGATCTGGTCGATCAACCGTCTCCCACACCGGCTTAGCAGGCAGAATCACGTTCGCCAGATCAATGCCGGGATTATCGACCTGTTCCGCGCAGTAGACGAGGGGGCCGCGCATCATAGCAACGCGGTTGTAGTCGGTTGCCACATGAGCATTGCTGACGAGCATGCGTATCTCCATAGGGAGCGAGAGGTGAACGACATCGCCGGATTGCCACTGACGGCGGATCTCTACATAGCTCCCCGGCTCAACTGGCGACGTGAACTCCTCATCGTTAATGGTCACTTGTGCGCCCGCTGCCCAGGCTGGTACGCGCAAGAAGAGGCTGAAGAGCGAGGGCGAGCCGAGTTGAACAGACAACTCTATCTCGCCATCCCAGGGATAGTTTGTTTTTTGCTCTAGCGTGACTGATTGACCATCCGGTAGCGTTGTTGTGGCGGTGCTGGCGATGTAGAGGTGTGTCCAGAGGCCCGCTTCGGATGTTGAGTAGAGGTAGCCGGAGAGGGATGCGAAGAGGCGGGCGATATTGGGGGGGCAGCAGGCGGTTGTGAACCAGGGCTGGCGGCGATGCTGTCCGTTGTCCGCTAACGGATTCTGGTAAAAGAAGACCTCGCCGTCGAGAGAGACTCCTGAGAGTACGCTATTGTAAAGCGTGGTCTCGATCATATCGGCGAAACGTGCCTCGCCCTTCAGCAACAGCAGCCGCCAGTTCCACATTACAGAGGCGATGGCCGCACACGTCTCAGCATAGGCGCGATCGTTGGGCAGCTCGTAGTCAGCACCGAACGCCTCACCTTCGTAGCGAGCACCTGCCCCGCCCGTAATATACACCTTGCGCGACGTGAAGTTATCCCACAACGTCTCAAGCGTCTGCTCCAGCGCCTTCTCACCCTTCTCCGCAGAGACATCCGTCACGCCTGAATAGAGATAGAGCGCGCGCACCGCGTGGCCTACTACCTCGTGTTGCTCCCGAATCGGTGCGTGATCCTGGTCGTATGCTCTCCCATCCATCGAGGGCAGAGAGTGGCCACGCTGCTCAATAAAGAACTGCGCCTCCTGTAAATAACGCTCGTCACCCGTATCGCGTGCTAACTCGACCAGCGCCATCTCTATCTCAGGATGTCCACAGGCACCCGAATGCGCAGTAGGACCAAAGGTAGCAACGATATGATCAGCCAGTTTTGTAGCGACATTGAGCAAAGCGTCCGAGCCCGTCGCACGATGATGCGCCACCGCCGCCTGAATGAGATGGCCGGCGCAATAGAGCTCGTGCAGCACTGGCAGGTTTGTCCAGCGTTCGGTAACGCGCTCGAATGTAAAATAGGTATCCAGATAGCCGTCCTTGTCCTGGGCCGCTGCGATCAACTCGATAGTCTGATTGACCTGAGCTTCCAGAACCGGATCAGGGTGGGTCGCCAGGGACCAGGAGGTGGCCTCCAGCCATTTATAGACATCGGAATCGTTAAAATATCTGCCCTGGAATGGACCGTCGTAAAGGCCAATGATGCGCCGGAAATTATCCAGGCGGCCGGTGGACTCGCACTGCTCATACTCGAACGGAATAGTTGCCGTACGGTTGATCTCAAGGCGTGGCGTCCAGAATGTGTCATGAATGCGCACGTCGGTGAGACCGAGAGGGCGCAGGCGAGCGAAGGGGCTGCGCGAGGTATCAACGACAACAGTCTGATGAGGCTTTGCGGTCTGAGATTGACTGAGTGATGACATGGTATTCCTTCCCAACTAGATAGAGTTCAAAAACGAATCGGGTCGATAAATTGTTAATGTAAATTTTTGTATTCTCCTCGTTCATTCGCCGCTTTGTGTCCCTCCCCCGCTGAAGCAATTCTATTGCTGGTTGGCCCCGGTAGGGGCCGGATCTCAATCACGCCCGGAAGGCCAGCCCATCACCTATCTTCCCAGGCAAACGCTTCTCTCCGCCTATTCCCTTTCCTTCTTACTGGAAATGCAGACGGAGGACGACAACCGCAAGGGATTGTCGCGACGCGGGCCTTTGAGGCAAGTGGAGGACGACAACCGCAAGGGATTGTCGCTACGCGAGGTGAATAACCTCATGCCTTCACCGCGCCAGCGATCAGGCCGTTAATGTAGTAGCGCTGTAGTACCAGGAAAATGATAACACAGGGCAGGATTGTAATCACAAGGCCCGCGTCGATCGCGCCGAAGTCCACTGTTCCGTACTGACCCGTCTGCACATTGAGCAGATAGACTGGCAGCGTATACTTGTCGTTGTCGTTTAAGAAGATCAGAGCGGCCAGGAACTCGTTCCAGGTCATAAAGAAGGCGAAGAGGGCTACTGTGATCACGCCTGGAAAGACAACCGGCAGCATCACACGCGTCAGCAGGGTAAAGGACGAGCAGCCATCGATTAGCCCCGCCTCCTCCAGCTCGCGCGGTACACTATCAAACGAATTGCGCATCATGAAGATCGAGAAGGGCAACTGGAACGTGATATAGACCAGTGCCAGACCCAGCAGCGAATTGTTCAGGCCAATGAAATGCAGCAGCAGAAACAACGGCGTCAAAATGGACTGAAACGGAATCATAAGCGTCGTCAAGATCAGCACGAAAACGATATTTTTGCCGGGAAAGCTGAAGCGCGAGAAGCCGTAGCCCGCCATCATGCTCAGCACCACTGCTACTGCTACTGTCACCGTCACTACCAGGGCGCTGTTGCCGAGATAGCCCAGGATACCCTGATTGAAGACGTGGATATAACTCTCCAGAGAGAACTGCGTTGGAAAGAAGGTCGGTGGCGACGCAGCCGCCTCCTGCGATGTCTTGAAGGTCATTAAGGCAGTCCAGACGAGCGGAAAGAGAAAAAGGATGGCGAGAGCGATACAGACCACGTAGTAGCTGAGACGCGGCAACGTATTTCTGCTCCGCCGGGCACTCCGGGCATGGCCTCTAGAGAGCGCGGCATTCTTCACAACCGAGACATTCATAATCGAACCCTTTCAAGTTTCCTATCGGCGACGAACTATTTTAATATTTCGTGTCATCCCTCAACAAGTAGAGCTGCAAGATGCTCAGAAGAACCAGGATGACCAGGAGCACGATAGAAAGTGAAGCGCCATAGCCCAGCTTAAAGTAGGTGAACGACGTACTATAAATCCAATAGACGGTCGTAATGGTCTGGTTCTGTGGGCCGCCCTGGGTCATGATAAAGAACTGATCAAAGGCCAGGTAGGAGCCGATCACCGACAACACCAGCGCCAGAGCAAACGTCCGGCGTAACAGTGGGAACGTGATGTAGAATAAACGCGCCCACCAGCCTGCACCATCGGTCCGCGCCGCCGCATAAAAATCGTCGGGGATAGCATTCATTCCGATCAGGAAGAAGAGCATCGTCGCTCCCACCGTCTTCCACACCACCATCACCCCCACCGAAAGAATTGCACTCGTCGGATTTCCCAGCCAGATAATAGGCTGGCGAATGATATGCAGATCCTGTAAAATAGCGTCGAAGACTCCCACCTGATCATTGAACATCTGCAACCACAGAATACTCGACGTACTCAAGCCCACCACGACAGGAAGAAAGTAGGCCGTGCGAAAGAAGCCCACGCCTGGAACCCGCTGCTTCACTAGCAGAGCCAGACCAAAGGCCACCAGCATAATCACAGGAGTAACCGCAAGCGTATATTTTGTGGTAAAGAGCAAGCTTTGCCAGAACTGAGCATCAGTCGCCATCTGTAGATAGTTCTGTAGCCCGATGAAGCGGGGACTACCGAGCAGAGGCCAGTTCGTCAAGGACATCACCGCCATCATAACCAGGGGTACAAGAAAGAAAAGCGTCACAAACGCCATACTGGGAAGCACAAATAATACACCAGCTCGACGGCGGCGGCGATCGAGCACGCTGAGGGCAGGGGCCGCTCCAGGTCGCGCGGCTACGTGAGAAACTGCTCTTTCTTTCACGTATGCCATGATATTCTCGCTTTCTAGTTTCTTAGATCTTATCCGGAAACCAACGCCGCTTGTTCGCGGCTAGTGCTCCGCACTCAGGTTTCCGAAAAGAAGTTAATAGGACAACGAAAGAGATCAAGTGAGCTTTCAAGGATCTCTTCAAATCCTTGAAAGCCCTGATATTCGCTTTTCTACGACTAGCTCGAACTATTGAGAATCTGCGTGTATTGTTGTTGCGCCGTAGAGACCGCCTGGTCTATCTGTCCATCGAAGACAGCCTTTTGAAGCGCTCCGATCCAGGGACCATTTTGATCGTTAAACAACTGGTTGTAGCGCACGCTGTAGGGCGTGCGGCCCTGAGCCATAGCATTGGAAGCTGTCTGGTAACGCGTATCCTTCTGACTATACTGATTACTGGAAAGGTCGGTGCGCACGGGAAGCTGGCTATTCTTCGCGAACTGATTCAACTGCGTGTCGTTTGAAAGTAGCCACGACATGAAGTCTTGAGCCTCCGTGGGATGCTTTGAGCCTTTAGGAATACCGATGCTATCTCCACCGGCGAAGGACGATGTTCCACCATTCTGACCCGGTAGAGGAGCAATGCCAAAGTCGATCTTGGGAAACTTACTCTTCAGCGTCGAGATCGAGAATGCTCCGCTGCCCACCATGCCGACCTTGTTGGTTGTAAAGGCATTCAAGAAATTTGTTCCGTCATCGACCCTCGCTCCCTCCGGTACCTGATTCTCACTCCAGAGTCGACGATAGAATGATAGGGCATTCTTCACAGCGGGCGCATTCCAGGTAGCCGTCTTGCCATCATTGCTCAATACATCGCCTCCGCTGGCCCAGATCAATGGCAGGAACGTAAAGGCATTACAGCCAGCGCAACGGCCCGCAAAGTAGAATCCCTTGTTACCATTGCCAAGATTTGTAATCTTCTTCGAATCATTCTCAATGTCAGCCCAATTCTTTGGCGGCTGATTCGGATCGAGTCCCGCCTGGCGGAACAGATTTTTGTTGTAGAGCAGGACCGAGCCTTCCGCGCTAAAAGGCAGGCCATAGACCTTGTTCTGGTAGGTAGCCAGGCGGATGTGCGATGGACTCAGCTTATCGAAATACGGCAGCTTGTGCGCGAAATCCGTAATATCGGTCATTTGATCGGCGGCAGCAAATGCAGGCATATAGATGAGATCGATAGCGATAACATCGGGAGATGTGCCCGCCGCGATAGCCGTACCGAACTTCGTCACAAAGCTCGCCGCAGGAATAATCGTCAACTTCACCTGATTTTTATGGCTCGAATTGTAGGCTTGAACGACCGGCGTAACCAGATCGGAATCGCTATTACGAATCCAGAAAGTAATCGTCGTTGGACCGTTTGTTGTACTGCCTGAACTGGAGCCACCGCATGCGATAAGATTCGCAGCCGCCAGCATCCCTAGCAGTAAGAGCAGCATCGCTCGTAAAGGAAAACGCACCTTCATAAGACCAGCAGTCCTTTCCTAAATACACAAAAGAGAAGCACAACATGACAATATGTTGACATACACACCGTTTAAGCTAACACCATTTCGTTAGTCTCGCGTAGCGACAATCCCTTGCGGTTGTCGTGGCGGAGGTCAGCACAGTGGGCACTTGATGGATGGCTACCCACGACAACCGCAAGGGATTGTCGCTACGCGAGATCCGCCTTGATCCCTCCTTTCTAATCCTCACTGGTTAAAGGAGCATGCGTTCCACAGGAATCGCGGAGCACCAAGCTACATGGAAGCCTGACCATCCCCGCCTCTTTCTCACCATCGATCATAGCGAGGAGCCGGGAGCCAGCGAAGCGACCCATTTCGTGAAGATTCATATCGACGGTCGTCAATGCGGGCCGCGTAGCCTCCGCCATCACATCCCAATTATCAAAGCCGATCACCGCAATATCGTCTGGCACCCGCGCGCCACGCTCACGCAGACCATCCACAACGCCACGAGCTATCTGATCACTTCCACAAAAGACGGCATCTACTTCAGAAGAATTCTTCAGTAAAGAGCCTGCCGCCTCGTAGCCCCATGACTCCCGCCAGGGTCCGGAGAGAATGCACTCATCGGGCAGAGCCAGCCCATGCTCCTGCAAAACCTCACGCATGCCCTCTATACGTAGCCGCACAGACTCAAAATAACCGGGACCGCTCACCTGAGCAAAATGACGGCGTCCATGACTCAATAAATGTTCTGTTGCCATGCGTGCACCTTGCGCATCATCAGGAAGAATGCAGAGAGCCGTCGGGTCCGGCACCTGTGTAAAGGCATAGACGACCGGAATATCAGTATTGCCAATATTGATAGCAGGACGTTGATCAGTGCGCCTCGCCGTTACAATAATGCCATCGACATGCTTTGTCAGCAACGAATCGATATAGCTCCGTTCGCGCAGCATATCCTCGCGTGTATCGCAAAGGAAAACCGAGATCTGAGCATCGCCGAGCACATTTTCCACACCAGACATAAGTGGAAGGCTAAAGCGACCATAACTATCAGTCGTGAGCAGTCCAACAGTATACGTACGTCCGCGTAGAAGGCCCTGCGCAAGAATATTCGGGCGAAATCCCAGTTCCTCAGCCGCAGCGCGAATGCGATCGCGCGTCTCCTGCCGCAACTTTCCCTGCCCGTTGAGCGCCTTAGAGACTGTCCCTATCGTCACACCCGCCTCCTCGGCAACATCCCGAATCGTCACAGGCTGTGAACGCTTAAGTGCTGGCGTAGAATCCTCAGACTGACTACTCATCAAACTTGTTGTACAACCTTACTTCCCAATAAAAGATGACCTTCTCAACCGAGAGACATCCATACAGTCAATTCTGCATTAAGGAAAAGCTTTTCCTTGATCTCTCAATTCGATAGTACACTTTTTATTTTGCTGTGTCAAGGATTTCGATGCTCCATTTTATCTCTACTTGCTTCTAAACAAAAAGAGTGTTTAGCGGTTGAGAAAGCTGTAGGGGATGATTATCTGTGATACTATAATGATCAGAAATCTTGTTTTTGATCGAGCAATAAAGGCTTCTGAGCATTGATGGAGTCTTGCATTGTTGCATGTCCGAATAATCCAGAAGAATGGTGAGGGAAATTTTATCATGGCAGATTTGAGTAATCCAAAGGTGCAGAAAATCCTGCAATCGAAGGGCTTTGCGCATCTTGCAACCATTGGACTTGCTGGAGACCCAGAGTCTTCGCCCATGTGGTTTCTGTGGGACGGAGAGTATATCAAATTCACCCATACCACCGAGCGCAAGAAATACCAGAATATTAAGCAAGACCCACGCGTCGCCGTATCGATCATCGACGTGGACGACCCCTATATTTACGCTGAGTTTCGTGGCCGCGTCGAGCGCATTGAAGAGGACCCGACGGGAGCCTTTTATGATACATTAGCGAAACACTATGGCGTCCCCTGGGGTTATCGCGGCGACCCTCGCGTCATCCTCTACGTAAAGGTCGAACACGTCGTCGGCCAGAACCTTTAGGAATACTTTGGAAGCAACAGGAGAGGGATTACAAATTTTTTGTTTGTAATCCCTCTCCTGTTGCATTATTACGGCTGAGCTACTGTAGCGGAAGCAGTGCTACCGACATATATAATATTTGTCGTAACAGTGATTAGCTCATTTGGGGCATAGATCCTTCGTATGATCTTCCGCAGCCTCTCCTGAAGTCTTTGGATCAAGATTTTCCCAAAGAAATCCCTCCATTACGTCTGAACGGTTTTTAAAACTAATTGCGCTGGGCGCTTTGTAATGGCTAAAAACCGTGTCCACGTAGCAGCCATAACAATTCGTCAAATTGACTACCTGCCCCCAATTTGTACCGCAGGTTGGCGAATACTACAGATTCAAGGTTGCTATAATCTTAGTAGGAGTATGTCCTACCCCAACGCTAGCCTTAACGGGCCCACTCTTAATAATGCGCCCATCTATAGTTGCACATCCAATAGCACCAGGGCCTGCCGTTTGTGGATCTAACCCTTCACATCCCTCTCTTTGACAATTGGTCAAAAGACAGTCTGGGCATCTCAATTATATACAGGCGACCTTAAACGAAGAAGACACAGTAGAGAACCTCAATGATTTCTGGGAAAAGTGGCAGGGCGACAACAGGGTGACTGGGGGTGAGCTAGAACAATTGCAGAACGGGACCTGGCAGGTCAACGTCATAGCCAATGATGTGTATGCGTCCAATAGCAAAATTCCCTATGCCCAGACGAAGCCCGACTATGATAATATTGTCCAGGCGTTAGAGAACATAGACGAAGCTCCACAATAGCTGTTCCTCTGTAACACTCCTATGCTGGAAATGCCCTGATCGAAAGTTGTGTATGTACATCAATCTTGCGATCAGGCGATGGCTAATCTTCTTGTCTGGCTCAAACACCAACGAATGCTAGATGTTAGCAAGCGTGCTCTTCTGCTATAGTCTATACATAAAGTCAAAAGCAAGCAGGCTCAACGAGAGATAGATGTTATACGAGGCTCTTGTTGTCCTGCTTGCCCTACAGTTTAGGAGAAGAACATGAGTGAAGACAGAGGCACACCAGAGGACGTAACAAGTGCACTACGCCATCTTTTAGATGAAAATGCAATTCTGGACCTGATGGCGCGCTTTGACGATGCCATTATCCGTAAAGATACTGAGACTTTTCGCACGCTCTGGGTGGAGGACGGTATATGGGAGATTGGTCAGTTCAATCCAACGCATGCCAAAGATGTGAACCCTCTACATGCTCAAGGCACGGCCCAACTTATAGCTGCATTGGAGCAGTTCAACAAGATGAACGAGTTCTTTTTTCGTACCACCCTCCGAGGCGTTATCACGCTTGATGGTGATCATGCGACTGTGCGCACACCAAGCACTGAGTATGCGCGCCGACATGATGGGCACGGCTACAACAATGTCGCTATGTATCAGGATGAGCTTGTACGCCAGAACGGGTCGTGGCTGTTCGTTTCACGGCGCTATTACTATGTTTGGGTCGATAGCTTCTCACCGATTCCTGGCAGTGCAATTGGCCTCCCAGCTATGCAGAGCTTTCAGTATCCTCAAACCGGATCGTAGTATCTTTCAGCTTACATGATAAGACCTAAAAAGTAAAGGGATTTTGTAATAGGAAAGAAGAGAGAGGGAACAAGGGCATGCCCAGTGATACGTCTGATGGCACAACTATCATTTCCCGCGCGGCAACAGTTGATGGGCTTCATTTATCGTATCTGCAAGCAGGTGCTGGGGAACCGCTTGTGCTCTTGCATGGCTTTCCGCAACACTCGTACATGTGGCGGCGTCTCATTCCGATGTTAGCACAGCATTTCACCGTGATTGCACCAGACCAGCGCGGTGCAGGCGGCTCATCCAGGCCGGACACAGGGTATGACAAGCGGACGATGGCGAACGATATCTATAAACTTGTCCATGATGTGCTGGGATTTGACCGGGTCAATCTGCTAGGATATGACCAGGGGGCGGGCACCGCCTACGCGTACGCCGCTGCACATCCTGAGCAGGTACGCCGCCTGGCATTTGCCGAGTTCGTCTTTCCCGGCTTTGGATATGAAGAGTACATCGCCCCCAAGCGCGGCTGGGATTCGGGCTGGCAGCTCGTCGCCTTTACCGTGCCCGATATCTGTGAGCGTTTTATCTCTGGACGTGAGCGCGAACTGCTTTCCTGGTATTTCCAGTTGAATAGTGCCAATCCAGAGGCGGTAAGCCTGGAAGATTTCGAGGTATACGTACGCGCACTTCAGCGTCCGGGGGCGCTACTAGCCGGCTTCAAATACTTTGCGGCAGTCTGGGATGATTCTGAACACAATCGGGAGAGTGCGGCGAAGGGCAAGCTGCAGATGCCAGTGCTCCAGATAGGCGGCGAGCGGGCGGTAGGTGCCTACGGTCTTCCATCAGCACAGGCGCTGGCCCAAAACGTGCGTGGCGAGGTGATCAAAGATGCCGGTCACTGGCTCGTTGAAGAGCAGCCTGACGCCTTTGGTGATGCACTGCTCGGCTTTTTCAGAGACTCCATCTAAGACCAGGTTCAACAAAGAGAACGCTGTACTTGAACTTGATACATAGGAGAAAGATATTTCATGACTCAGCCTGTGTTTCTAATTACTGGCGCTTCAACAGGTATTGGAGCTGCTACTGCCCATCATGCAGTTCAGAACGGCTATCGTGTGGTGCTTGCGGCCCGCTCAGCCGAGAAGCTAGAATCCCTTGTCAATGAACTGGGTGGATCTGAGCATGCGCTCGCCGTGCCGTGCGATGTTGCGGAGTGGACCGATCAAGAAGCGCTTGTCAAAAAGACGCTTGAGACCTTCGGCCAACTGGACGTTGTCTATGCCAACGCCGGCTTCACCGATGCAACCGATACCTCACACCGGCCCAGCTTTCTCGATGACAAACAAGACGTCTGGCGCAGCATGATCCTGACCAATGTGTATGGAACGGCCCTGACTCTGCGCGCTACCCTGTCGGCCCTTAAAGCCTCACGCGGTCATCTCTTACTTACAGGATCAGTTGTCGGCTGCCGCGTCGTTCCTGGATCGCTCTACTCATGTACCAAGTGGGCGGTGAGTGCGATGGGCGAGGCCGTTCGCCAGGAGCTAGTCGGGAGCGGCGTGCGAGTAACTCTTATCGAACCTGGCGTCGTTGACACTCCGTTTTATGAGACAGAGCACAAGGGCGCTCTTACCGCCGAGGACATCGCCCAGGCCGTGTTGTTCGCGGTGAATCAACCGCAGCAGGTTGCCGTGAATGAAATACTCGTGCGCGCTACCGACGAAGCGTTTTAATGAAAACACTACATGAGCAAGTCCTGAATTTGGAGCGAGCCAATGCCTCGCTCCAAAGCGAGCTTCTTCAATGTAAGCAAAGAGAAGAGGCATCGCGAATTTCAGCCACGCGCTCTCAGACCGTGACCGAACGGCTGGCACGTGGGCAGACGGAGGCGCTGATACAGACGCTGAATGTTCTGACGATGGAACCGGACCTGGACAAGTTTCTCGGACAGGTGCTCACGGCGATTGTCGAACAATTGCATGTCCCCATGTGCACTGTCTACTTTCACGATCCCGTCCAGGACACGCTGTCGCTCCACATGACCTACCATCATGGAGAAATTCTGACCGGATCGTCCCAGCTCGGCTATTCTGGCGCGTACAAACCTTTTTCTGCCCACCTGAATCGATTCTGGCAGGTGCTACTGGAAACTCGACAGCCACTGAGCATGCCAGATATCGAGAGCGATTTGTTACTCAAACATCACGATGGACTATCTCGGCAACATGTCAAGGCGCTCTTACTTATACCTCTCCTGCTCAACACAACGATTATTGGATTTCTAGGAATTCGCAGCATTGAAGCGCGCCACTATCAGCCGGAAGAGGTGGAACTGGCCCAGGCACTCGCACATCAGGCCACGTTAGCCGTGCAACTCACCCATCTGGCCGAGCAGAGCCGCCAGGCAGCGATTCTGGAAGAGCGCAATCGTCTTGCACGCGATATTCACGACACGCTAGCTCAGACCTTTACCGGAATCGTCGTACAGCTAGGAGCCGCCGCCCGCATCGCCCAGGCGGAACGCGAAGGCGCGGAAAACTATATTGAACGCGCACAACAGCTCGCCCGCGAAGGTCTGACCGAGACACGCCGCTCCGTATGGGCACTGCGCTCAGATACCGTCCAGGACCACGACCTCCAGAGTATCCTCAAACAGCTTGCTCAACAAATCGCTGCCGATACATCCCTGGAAGTGCACGTCTCTATTCAAGGCATCCCTCATATACTCTCGACCGAAGTAAAGCAGAATCTGCTGCGTATCAGCCAGGAAGCTATCACTAATGTGGTCAAGCATGCTCAGGCGAGTAGCGTACAGATCGTTGTTAGCTTTGACGGTGCGAGCGTAAAACTAAGCATACGGGATAATGGGCGAGGCTTTGATTTCGCACAGCCCGCCACCGGTTTTGGTCTGACTGGCATGCGTGAGCGAGCTAAGTGCATGAACGGTGCCCTGACTATCAATAGTAGTATAGAGCAAGGAACGGAAATTATCGTCCATGTACCAGGAACCGTAACATAGAGGGAGGGAGGATAAAATGACTGAGGAAAAAGTTATCCATATTCTGATCGCAGATGACCATCCGGTTGTCCGTCAAGGGCTCATTGGAATGATCGAATGTGAACCCGATATGCGCGTGATAGCCGAGGCAAGCAACGGGCTAGAGGCGATATCCCTGTTTCGCCAGCATCAACCAGATATTACCCTGATAGACCTGCGCATGCCAGAGATAGATGGAGCGGAGGCGATAGCAATCATCCGCAAAGAATTTCCTCAAGCGCGCATTCTCGTCCTCACAACATATGACACCGATGAAGACATCTATCGCGGCCTGCGGGCGGGTGCGCAGGGCTATCTGCTCAAAGATGTTCCCTGCGACGAACTCCTGGAAGCCATCCGGGCGATAGACGCCGGGCAAAAACGCATTCCACCCGGCATCACAGCAAAGCTCGTAGAGCGCCTGAATGCCCCTGAGCTCACCGAACGTGAACAAGAAGTCCTGCGCCTGATAGCAACCGGAAAAAGCAACCAGGAGATCGGCGCATTCCTCTCCATCTCAGAGGCCACCGTCAAATACCACGTCAATCATATTCTCAACAAATTGAACGTAAATGACCGAACCCAGGCCGTGACGTATGCTCTCAAACGCGGCCTGGTGCACCTCGAATAAACATCGATTAAGCATTCTAAAAGCTTTCTGGTAAATAGGGTGAAAGATGCAACTTCGGGGTTGCATATTATGATGTTTTCTGGTACACTCTCCATAGGCAACTCTCAGGTTGCCTATGGAGAAAAACACACGCGCATCTTGCTTCATATGAGAGGAGACCCGATGACTCTTCCTGATCGTATCGAACGAACCCTGGTCTTGCCCGTTCCGCGCCAACGCGTCTGGGATGCCATCACGAAACCAGAACATCTTGCACACTGGTTGGGGATGGTAAGTGACATGGATTTTCGCGTGGGCGGCGCAATCCATTTTACCTGGGAAAATAAACGTTCCCCCTATCCTGGCATCATCGAAGTGATTGAGCCAGAGCATCGTTTTGCCTTTCGCTGGTCTTCCTATACCATTGGGAACCCCAAACTCAGGTTTGCCACAGCACCCACTACGCTGGTGGAGTTTACCCTGGAAGAGCTTGCTGATGGGACCCAATTGACGTTGGTCGAGTCTGGTTTTGCTTCCTTGCCACAGACCATTCCGGCTGAGGAAGTCTACCAGGATAACCAGCATGGCTGGCAATCGCTTCTGTCTGAGTTGCGTACCTACTTGCAACGCTAGATGGAAGCATGGTAGCGCTTTGCGGGCCTGGTCCGTTTGTGTTGCCTGCTGTAGGTGATGCTCAGGGTATCGCCCATAGGAGAGGAGAAGCATGTGATGACTGATTCGCACACGCAGCGAGTTTTTGTGGCATTGGCAGATCCCACGCGTCGTCTGTTGCTTCAACAATTATGTGAAGAAGGCTCGGGAACCGCCGCAAGCTTCGCTGCACGGTTGCCAATTACGCGTCAAGCGATCACCAAGCATCTGGTGATGTTAGAGCAGGCAGGTCTTGTGACGGTCCACGAGACGGGTCGGGAGCGGCGGTATGTGCCGCAACCAGAGTCATTGCAGACCGTCACAACCTGGATTGAGGCCATTGAAGCACAGTGGGACCACCGTCTCACTGCCCTGCGGAGCTATCTGCTTGAGAAACCGAATGCACCTTCCGTGCAGGAGAAAGAAAGAAATGAACCTGATGCATCACATCAGGAAAGGATTCAAGAATATGACCAAAACTATTGAAAAACAGCGCGTTATCTATGTCACACCGGAACAAACCTTCCAGGCTCTGACTGAGGAAGAAGAGCTGGAACGCTGGTTTGTGCAGAAAGCCGAGGGCGATGTACGCCCTGGAGGGTGGATGAGGTTCGAGTGGGCACCGGACATGGTCGAAAAGGGCCAGATCCTTGAGATCGAACCATTCCATCGCTTTAGCTACACGTGGGAAGCTTTTTCACCAAGTCCCGTCACCATCACTTTTGAATTGGGCGCGGAAAATGGTGGCACACGTCTTCATTTCATCCAAACTGGCATCGGCGAAGGAGAGAACTGGGGGAACTACCCCTATTTATAAGCTGTTGAGCATAGATACTCTATCCTTTCAACGCCCCCGCCGTCAGGCCAGAGACGATGCGGCGTTCAAGCAAGACGATCAAGATAACCAGCGGCACCACCGACAGAATCGTCGCCGCCGAGAGCACTCCGAAGTTGGTTGTAAACTCCGTCTGGCTGATGTTTACGATACCAACAGGGAGTGTGTACGTATTCGAACTGGTATAGTTCAGGGCGAAGAGATACTCGTTCCAGTCGCCGACGAAGACGATGATTGCGGTCGCAAGCAGGCCGGGGATGGTGAGGGGCAGCACGATCTGCAAGAACGTTTGAAAGCGTGATAGGCCATCCACAATTCCTGCCTCCTCCAGCTCGGCGGGCACGTCCTGGAAGAAGGCGATCAAGACGAGGACGGCGATGGGCAGGCCGAAGATAGAGTAGGGCAGAATCAAGCCACCCCAGGTGTTGAGCAGATGCAGGGCTAACAAGACCTGGTAGATGGGGATGACTTGCACCAGGGGTGGAAAGAGCGAGAAAAATAACACAAAGAGGAGAAGCGGGCCTTTGAAGCGGAAATGTAAACGGGCAAAGGCATACGCGGCAAGTGTAGCCAGGATCATTGTGATAATCGTTGAGATGATGGAAACAACGGTACTATTTATGTAGTAGTGGCCGATATCGCCCTGGAGGGCCTGTGCGTAGCTGGTAAAGGTTGGATGCGTGGGCAGTAGAGTGGCGGGGACAGAGGTTGTCTCCTGTGGCGTCATGAGCGAGGTGAGAAGGGCCCATATGAGGGGGAAGAATTGTAGGATCAGCACGATCACAGCTATGGCGTAGATGATTGTTCGCGTGGTGATATGTCTAAGAGCATTGCGCCTCTTCCGCGTGGCGACGGCTTCTGTATGGGACGCGACGAGCGAATCTTCGCGTACAAGCTGGGCCATGATATGTTTCTCCTTGTCGATTGCTCAATTCGTTCGACTGTTTTATCCAGAGGCTTGTTCTCTCTTCTCGACAGAAAGCGTCGTTCCTCTGGAAGCAGAGGCGCCAATTCATTGCGCGCAGACCGGCTTGAGCCGGAGGGTGGTGACCATCAAGCTCTATAACGAAAATGGTCGCTTGCCCTTTCCAAGCCGTTTCTATGATAATCTTTCTTTAAAAGCACATACTCTGCCGTAGAGAGCAAGGATCATCGCTAAGCGGGGCGATACAGAGTTCTCAGATAGATATAGATGAACGCGAACGAGATGAGCATCAGGACGACGGCGATATTCGAGCCATAGGGGAAATCGCCGTATTGCTGAATTTGAGTATAGATGTACAGGCCGAGATTCTGTGTCGCGGTGCCGGGAGCTCCGTTGGTAAAGGCGCTGATCAGATCAAATGCCTGGAGGGATTCGATGGTGCGCAAGACCAGCGTCACCACCAGAGTGGCGCGAATCAGAGGCAGCGTCACCGTCCACATCGCCTGCCAGTTGGTCGCGCCATCCACCCTCGCCGCCTCCAAAACCTCGCCGGGGATAGCTTGTAGCCCGGCCAGCACTAGCAGCGCCACCAGAGAATTCGCCTTCCAGATAGCCAGGATATAAATAAGATTGGTAGCGAGCTGTGCAGATCCTAACCACACCGTCGGATGAGCCGGATTCATCCAACCCAGATGGATCAGAAGGCTATTGATCAGGCCATACTGATCGTGGAAGATGTAGGCCCACACAACCGAATTCGTCGCCGTAGGAATGGCCCAGGGAAAGATGACCGCCGCCCGAATGAGCCAGCGACCAGGAAAATTGATGTTTGCAAACAGTGCCAGGGCCGTCCCGAAGATCATCTGGCCCGCCACCGTAATCACTGTAAAGAGCAGAGAGAAGCGCAGAGCACTCCAGAACTGAGCATCGCCCAGGAGCTTAGCATAGCCAACCAGCCCGGCAAATGTCGTCCCCTTCCCAAACGAGCCTCCCTGCTGAAACGAAAGCCAGAGCGTGCTTAGCGTCGGATACACGCACAAAGCAATCAACGCCAGCAGCACAGGAGTCAGCATCGTCCAGGCCAAGCGTTCCTCTCTCCGTGCTAGAGAGGAACGCCTCGTCTGTGTACGAATTACAGCCATCGTATGTCTCCATTCATACTATGCATGGGCCTCTTCACAAGTGGTCGTTATACGATAGATGCAAGCTGAGATTGAAGACCATTCAGAGCATTCGCCGCCGAACCCTGGTTGCTCAGTACATTATTGATCGCGGCCTGCAAGGGAGTGGTGAACTGATTGTAGGACTTAAGCTGTGGACGATTCAAGCCTGAATTGAGGATTGTCGCCAACTGTTTAAACTGAGGACTTTTGGCTTGCAGGGCCGAATCATTCACCACATCAGGTCGGCTCGAAACCAGACCGGCCTTGGTCGCCAGCGATGTCTGCGTCTCCTTGCTCAGCATATAATCGATAAACTTCCACGCCTCATCCTTGTGCTGTGAATTCGCGTTGATGCCCAGCACCCAGCCGCCGGTGCAGCCGTGACCCGTATTCCCACTCGTCGCCAGCGTCGGCGCAATGCCAACCTTGCCCGCTACTTTCGACTTCGCCGCATTATTCGCGAGTGCGTATGCATAGGTCCAGTTGCGCATAAAAGGAGCCTGACCACTATTGAAGAGCGCCAGGATATCATTGGGCGCATACGTATTTGTCCCCTCAGGCGAGAGCTTCGATTTATAGATCAGATCTTGTAAGTACTGCAAGGCATCGATACCCGCCGGACTATTCACCGCCAGCTTGCCGGGCGTACCGATATTTGAACCAGCTCCCCACAGCATCTCAAGCCACTGATCCACAATTGCCTCGATCTTCTTACCCGGAATCAAATAGCCGAACTTCACTCCGCTAGCAGACTTATCGGCCAGAATCTTTGTCGCCAGCGCATTCAGATCGTCGCGCGTCTGAGGAACCTTGCCTCCGCCGTATTTGTCTACCAGGTCGGTGCGATAGTAGAGCAGGCCGATATCCATATAGCGCTGAATACCGTAGAGCTTCCCTTGATACTTCCCCACGCTGCCCGCGCTCGGCCAGAACTGCTTCAGATAGCTCTCCGACGCGTACTGATCAAGAGGAGCCAGCCAGCTAGCCGCTCCGAACTGAGCAGGCCACGTCACATCGATATGCACAACATCCGGCGTCGCCGACTGAGCCTTAAAGGCCGTAATAAACTTACTGTACTGATCCGTCGCCACCGGAGGAAGTTCCAAGTACTCAACCTTAATCTTGCCCGAATTCATCTGATTGAACTTATTAATCTCCGCCACCTGCTCACCCGTCTGATCCGTCAGCGCCGCATACTGGATCGTCACCGGACCACTCGAAGAGCTCGATGTGCTGGAGCCGCCACAGCTTGCCAGCAGAGGACCTAACGCAGTTGCGCCTAGCCCAGCTTTAACGCCATAGCCAAGAAATGAGCGACGTGAGACAGGGGTGATGGGCGTCGGTGTTGCTGATAGAGTTGATGAGGGAAGCTGAATATCTTTCTGATTATCCATGAATGCCGACCTTTCTGATGAAATAAAGAAGAAATAATCTTCGTGCGTGCAAAGAGAGACGCAATCAACAAAAAGAGAAAGACGAGTGATGGTCTCTAGATTATATCATCTCAGCCGTAAATTTACAGGCCCAAAAAAACACCGCTATGAACGTATGGATAGCGGTGTTGCATGTGACCTCTTAATGTTGACTAATTTGATTTACTAAGTATTATAATTACTATAATAAAGAGAAAGGCGCACATTGTCAACATCTCTATCTCCCATTCTCCCATTTAGAGCCCGCCGCTTCAGCGAGCGAACCCGCGCTTCAGCACGCCGTGTCCCCCGACAGAGAGCCTGCCCTACCGTGCTGAAGCGCGGGTTCGCTCGCTGAAGCGGCGGGCTCTAGGAATCTTTTGTGATATGATTCAAAAAAAGGTAGTTGATTTGTTACATAGATGTAGCGCGGTGAACAGGTGTCTTGATCAGGAAAGGAAAGCAGGATGACGATTACAGCGACGGCAGAAAGTACAAAGGGATCGAAGTACACGGGTCCGATTATTGATACGGATATTCATGAGACGTTTACATCATTGCAAGATCTGGTACCGTATTTGAAGGAGCCGTGGCGTGGACTTATTGTGCGCAAGGCGTGGACGGGAATCGTTTCACCATTAGCGTACTGGGCCAGTCATGGTGTGATGAGAGGGGATGCGCTGCCGGAATCGGGTACGGGAGCGGGCTCCGATTATCAACTATTGAAGGAGCAGGTGTTCGATCTGTATCCGATTAAATATGGTATTTTGACGGGTCAGTTTGTGCCGGGTGTGATGCCGGGGCAATTTGAGTTCGCCACCGCCCTGGCCGCAGCCTACAACGACTATGTGCAGGAGCACTGGCTGCCGCAGGACAAGCGGCTGCTCACCAGCTTGCATGTCGCGCCGCAAGATCCGCAGGCGGCGGCGTGCGAGATCGACCGACTCGGCGACCATCCCCAGGTCGTACAGGTCATGCTCCCAATCGGAAAGTGGTCCTATGGAGATCCCTTCTATCATCCCATCTTCGCGGCGGCCGAGCGACACAATCTCGTCATCGCCATGCATCATCACGGCGAAGTGCAAAGCGCGCTAGGATCGGGACGCTACTACTTCGAGTGGCATGTAAACGTTCCGCAAGGCGCGATGGCCATGCTCACCAGCCTGATCAGCAATGGCGTCTTTGACAAATATCCCAGCCTCAAGTTCGTTATCATCGAGAGCGGCTATAGCTGGCTGCCGCACCTTCTGTGGAGGCTGGACCAGAACTACCGCTCGCTGCACCAGGAGATTCCCTGGGTCAAGAGCCTGCCATCCAAGCATATCCGCGAGCGCGTCAAGTTCTCCACCCAGCCCACCGAGGATATCAGCGCCGCCAACTGGATGCGACTCATAGACATGCTGGAGAGCGATCGCATGTTCGTCTTCGCCACCGACTATCCACACTGGGACTTCGACTCGCCCGAAGCCGCCATCCCAGGTGACCTACCAGCGGAGATACGGCAGAAGATCTTCTACGATAACGCTCGCGAACTCTACAATTTCGCTGAATAGATAGGAGAGGAGGAAGGAACGCGTGAAGTATCATGTGTGCCGCGAGGAAGACGTACCTGCGGGCCAGATGCGAACCTATACAGTCAAGAATTTTCCGGTCGTGGTGGTGCACAGCAAGAAGGGCGAGTTCTACGCCATCTATGGAATCTGCCCGCACCAACGCAGCCTGCTCGGTCAGGGCGTATTGGGAGGACTGACCGAGGCGGGCGCGCCAGGAGAAGAGTTTCGCTATACACGCGAGGGCGAAATTATCCGCTGCGCCTGGCACAGCTTCGACTACGATGTCATCACCGGAACGTGCCTCACTGCCCCCGAAAAACTCCGTGTCAGAACCTATCCAGTCACAATCGACGAGCGGGAGGTTTATGTAGAGATGTAGTGCTCTGACATACCTCGTCTTCCAGGTCCCGCGTAGCGACAATCCCTTGCGGTTGTCGTCTTCCATCCGCCTCTCAAGACGATCCAAGACGACAACCGCAAGGATTGTCGCTACGCGGTTGGGGCCAGATGAAGTGGGTCGGAGCAGTAGTGCTTTGATGCAATCTATATGACGGTGTCCCGCATAGTGACAATAAAGAGAATGTACATTTAGTGTTTTTTAATGTACATTCTCTTTTCGCGTCTAGTGTATATACATTCTAACACCTACCAGTTTTTTACCCGAAAAGTTCATTATCGTCATCATGAACTTACCGGTAGAACTAGTAGAATTGTTGATGTTACTGTACGGTGTAAACGGATATGAAGCATAGTGTATAATAGTAATTGTGGATGCTTGCTTTCTTGCTCCATTTGTCCAGCGTCTAGTGTCTTTATAATAGAATGGTGCGTCTATACGCTCATGAGGTTATAGAAACAGGGGCGGATAGAGTGAAGGAGGGGGTAGGGCGGAGTAAAGAACGTCGCTACACCCCGAATTTATGCGGACAAGCGGATGTAGAGCAGCCACCCGGACACCACAGAATCTTCAGTTTAGAGAAGAGAAATCGGTGGAACAGTTCAAACTACGCCCTGACAGGTCATGTTTGTCCAGATTGTATTAAAGGTCGAGACAACAGGGCGACGAAGGTATAGGCGGGTAGCTTCAAGAGACCGGGGGGATAAGTAGTTCATGAAGAGAGCATTTGAAGTAGAGAGTAGCTACGAGCTACTCATGGAGAATTGGAAGGAGAAATGGTATGGCTAGAAACAAACAAGTTGAGAGGGACGAGGAGCAGAGGACCGACAACATCGCGATGGGTGGGGACCTGCTCACCGTGCGAGAAGTAGCGCGCCACCTGCGCGTTGATGACACGACCGTACGCCGTTGGATTAAATCTGGAGCGTTGGAAGCCGTGGCCCTGCCCCACAGCGGCAAACGCTGTGGCTACCGTGTCCGCAAAGACACGCTAGACACGCTTTTCAACAGTAGCACCGCAACTTCGCTCGCCTAACTCAGTTTAGGGAAACAAGAGAGGGCGGCACGCAATATGCCACCCTCTTTTTTGCGCGCTGCGACTTCGCTGCTTCGCTGCTCTTTATAAGTGTTTATTAATTTTTTGCACTGTCTACATTTTTGCACTTTTCATACAGAGCATGAAAAGTGCAAAAATGTAGACAGTGCAAAAAATTAATAAAGGTGAAAGATATGATCTCAGAATACAGATGTTTTTAGTGCTACTTGCTTTTTCTACATAATTTGGGTTCTGCCAAATTATGTAGAAAAAGCAAGTAGCACTAAAAACATCTTTTCGAGCAGCGAAGCTGTGTAGAAGGCGATGAGGATAAAATATTGGCTCGCTCTTTGCAAGAGAAGGAAAAGGTGAGAGAATATAGCGAGAAGGATGTAATGAAGAGTAATCAGTAGAAAACTGCTGAAAATAAAAATGGAGGAAACTATGAAGTTGCTTGTCACTGGAGGAGCCGGTTACATTGGAAGTGTAGTCGCCGCACAGCTTATTGAAGCTGGACATGAAGTCACTGTGCTTGACAATCTACGGAAAGGGCACCGGGCGGCAGTGTCGAAGCAAGCACAATTTATAGAGGCCGATCTGCTCAACCAGGAGCGGCTCACACAAATACTGAGTGTGGGCTTCGATGGAGTCCTTCACTTTGCCGCGCTCTCCCTCGTAGGCGAATCCGTCCAGCAGCCGGAGCGCTATTACCGTAATAATGTAGTCGGTACCCTGAACCTGTTAGATGCCATGCGCGCAGGTAGCGTAAAAAGACTCGTCTTCTCCTCCACTGCCGCAACCTACGGCGAACCTACAGAAATTCCCATCTTAGAAACCTCCCCCACAAAGCCCACCAATCCCTACGGAGGCTCAAAGGTCGCCGTCGACCAGATGATCGGCTTTGAGGCTGCCGCCCACGGTCTGGCCGCTGTCAGCCTCCGCTATTTCAACGTCGCCGGGGCTAGCGGGCAGTTCGGCGAGATGCATAATCCTGAGACACATCTTATTCCTATAGTCTTGCAAGCAGCAGCCGGCCAACGCGAATCCGTACAGATCTACGGCACAGATTATAAAACATCAGACGGAACGGCCGTCCGCGACTATATCCACGTCGAAGATCTGGCGCGGGCTCACCTGCTGGCCTTGACAGGCGCGAAGGCCAGCAAACACCAGATCTATAATCTTGGAAATGGACTCGGATTCTCCGTCCGCGAAGTCATCGAAGTCGCGCGCAAAGTGACCGGCATCGATATCAAAGCCATCGAAGTCGAGCGCCGCGCCGGTGATCCGCCAGTCCTCGTAGCATCCAGCGCGAAAATACAAAGCGAGCTCGGCTGGCGACCAGAAAAGGCTGCTTTGGAGACCATGATAGGAGACGCATGGGCCTGGCTCCAGGCACATCCAAAGGGCTATCTGGAGTAGGGGTGGCGAGATGGAATGTAGAATAGGCTGTGGAGCATGCTGTATCGCCCCATCAATCTCATCGCCCATCCCCGGCATGCCAGAGGGGAAGCCCGCAGGCGTACGCTGTGTGCAACTGACAGAAGACAACAAGTGCAAGCTTTTCGGGAAGCCGGAGCGGCCAGCCGTCTGTGGCAATCTACAGCCTTCTCAAGAAATGTGTGGGATTTCGCAGGGAGAGGCAATGATCTATCTTACAACTCTTGAGCGAGCAACGGCTCCATAGTGCCTTGTTGGCGTTCGGATATGCCGGATAAGCGTGTTGACTTCCAATCTCGGCCCTTCTAATCTTACTCTATATATCAATGTCAGGTTTTGAAATGGTAAAGAAAGAGGAGCGTAAGTATGGAACATAATCGCAAAATTGCCGTCGTCACTGGAGGGGCCAGTGGCTTGGGCCAGGCGTATGCACGACGGCTTGCGCAAGACGGTGCTGATATTGTCATCGCCGACATAACCGCAGCTCAGGAGACCGAACAACTTGTGAAAGCGGCCGGCACACAGGCGGCCAGCTACATCTGCGATGTCTCATCAGAAGAGAGTGTAAACCAGTTTGTACAGGCTGTGCAGGAACGCTTTGGACGCTGCGACATCCTCGTCAATAATGCCGGCATCTATCCAAACGTGCCCTTCGATGATATGGACTTCAAGCAATGGCGCAGAGTGCTATCGATCAACCTGGATGGCCCATTCCTCATGTGTAAAGCCTTTGTACCGGGCATGAAGCAACGACGCTATGGGCGGATCGTGAACGTCGCCTCCAATACATTTGGATTGGTCATCGAAGGATTCGCTCACTATATCGCTAGTAAGGGAGGAGTGATCGGCCTCACGCGCGCCCTGGCAACCGAGCTCGGCGAATTCGGCATCATTGTCAATGCCATTGCCCCCGGCCTCACACCCACCGCCGCAACCGAGAAGCTGTGGGAGGGATCGTCATTATTCGAGGACATGGCGAAGCGGCAAGCGATTAAGCGGGTCGAAACGCCCGAAGACCTGGCCAATGCAGTATCTTTTCTAGCATCCGACAATGCCGCCTTTATCACAGGGCAAACGTTGGTTGTGGATGGCGGCCTGATCCGCTTGTAACAACCTGGATGGCTGTTTGCGCCGAAGACCAATGATTGCCAATTGCTCTCATTAGCGGCGTCGAGTCAGAAACTGCATATTTCTACAGGTATTTCCTACCGAGACGAACATTGTTGTTGACCTGCCCTTCGTGTATACTGAGACACTGTACAGATACATATGGAGGACAGAGAAGATGGACGAAAAAGACACCAATCGGCTCGAAGCGTTCAGCGACGGCGTATTCGCCGTCGCGATCACATTGCTCGTCTTGAACATCAAAATTCCTGGGCTGGACACGCCTGACAAACTGTTAGAAGATGGTAAATTGTGGCCTGAATTGGCAAAACAGTGGCCGATGCTAGTTGCTTATGTAACAAGCTTTGCTACTGTAGGTATAATGTGGCTCAATCATCATAGAGTGTTCTCGCATATTAAACATACTAGCACTCTTTTGCTGCTCTTCAATTTGTTGTTGCTCCTGATCATTGTTTTTATACCGGTACCCACAGCCCTACTAGCTGAGCAGCTTCCTTATCCTGGTCAGAGTGCGGCTGCCGTTATTTATAGCGGCACCAACATTCTCATGGCAATCGCCTTCAACCTGATCTGGAACCATGCCTCGCGAGGCGGCCGACTTCTAGACAAAAACGTAGACATGCGCTCCGTAGAGGCCATCAGCAGACAATACATGTACGGTCCATTGCTCTACGTAGTCGCGTTTGGGCTCGCGTGGATCAGTGCGCCAGTCTGTATTGCCTTTAATTTCCTGCTCGCCTTATTCTTCGCCGTGCCGGGGCGCCCTCTGCGGACTATGCCAGAAAAGATGAGGGAGAGAGTCGAGGAGAAGGCAGTGGAGGGGTAGTGCTCTAGCAGATGTTATTTGGTGAGCAGGTTACCGCAATCAAACAGTGCCGCGTAGTGACAATCCCTTGTGCTTGTCGTCCGTCCACCCGCTTGCAGTGTGCTCCCATCGCGTCTCACTACCACGACAATCGCAAGAGACATTGACTTCAACAAAATCGTTAGAGGTCGTGAAAAAAGTGAACAGTGTGGATTTCAAGGCGGGCTCAACAGCAAGCGAGAGGCACTGCTTTGTCAATCTTGATGATGTCCCGAAAGCGCGGGACGTTGGGTGGATTTCGGGGCGAACCTGGGAGGCGAGCGAGGTTGGACGGACGCGATAGAGCAAGGAGAGAGCGTGTCAGCGAGGGCTCTCCAATCTGGTCCGTACAGACTCTTGCGCTAAAGGGCAAGATACAAAAGGAAGATGCTATGACGTTTGACAGAGCAGTACCTCTCGCTTGCTGTTGAGCCCGCCTTGAAATCCACACTGTTCGCCTTTCAGGAAGGGAGTGGGAATGGGTTGTAGTCGATGCCGTAAGGGATTGTCGCTACAGGTTCCCGTCCAATGACATGCACCAGACCAATAGCGAGAATCAAATTTCCTATAGCCATTTCGAATGACCGACCAGTATTTTTATGAATCTGGCTAGTTGCGATTAGCGATATTTAGAGAACTGCTAGGATTCCTAGCGGCCTCTAAGATTCTCGATCGCAATCTTTTTATTATTTTGAGCTATAGAGTTATTAGGATCGAGGCGGAGAGCAGTGTTATAAGCAGCGAACCCTTCTTTGTAGCGTCCAAGCTCATTGAGTGCCCATCCTTTGTTGTTGTAAGCGTATGAGTTGTTAGGGTCGAGACGGAGAACACGATCACATACTTCTATTGCTTCAGCATATTGCTTGTTATCTCGCAAGGCGTTGCTTCGTTCCAGCAGGTCTTCTACTGTATTTATTTTGCTTACTGATGAGGAGTTGACTGCTTCATCTTGTATCGTTTTTACCAGGTTTAATTCCTGGATCATCAAGCGGATGTTGCTTGCCACGTCCCAGAAGGCTTCGTCGCGGTCAGGCCAGCGGGTGATGGGTTTGGCGTCGGTGGGGAGCATTTGGAGGGTGCTGAAGGGGGCACCGTGCCAGTCGACGGGGCGCATGACGATGGGGATGACGCGGGCGGTGCCTGCTAGATGTCTTTGCAGGGCGCGCTCCATTTCGATGCCGTAGCAGTAATCGGAGGCCATGAAGTGAGGGCTGACGAGGAGCAAGATGATGTCGGCGGTATTAAGATGAGTGTCGATCTTTTGCTCCCACTCTATGCCCGGCGCAATCTCACGGTCAGACCAGCTCGTAATGTAGCGCTGGCGCTTCAGGCCGCTCAGATGCAGATCCAGTTCGTCGCGTAGCGCCCGGTCTTCGCGGGCATAGCAATAGAATAGCTTGAGCGATGATGTTGAATTTTCTGCCATACGATTTGTTCTCGCACATGTCAATGTATAAATGGTTGACGCGCTTATTGTAGCATAAAATGAAGGTAGCGTCATTGTGAAATGAGGGTAATGCAGGAATCTTTGAGCACAAAGAAGTAGCATCTTGCCCTCTACTGATATGTTTATCACCAAAATTGTGTACTCTCTATGAGGTGGCTTCAGGAAAGGCTTTTTTTAGGGCTGTAACCAGGGCTGTAGACAAATCCTCTAGAGCACTGAGATTACTTTCATCCAATTCACTCAAACCTCTCTTCGAAAAAGCCTTTTTTGAAAAAAACTCTTCTGCGGAAGCCGAAGACGTGCCAACTTCATCCAGATTTTTTATATCGACCCCTCTGGAAGACAGGTCCTCTAATTCGCTTTCATCCAATAAAAAAAAGGCTTCCGAAAAGTCTTCGACACTGATAGTGACAACATTCCCTTTGAGGAACTGAAAACTCCATAAATCTGAGGTATATCCATCGAAAGAAGGTGCTATAAAGTTCAGAAAAAGGTCTTGCGCTGCTTTGGTGAGCTCCCCTGCGACGATGAAGCTGCCTTTCATTCCCCCATAGGGGGAGATTGTTACCAATGGCAAATCCAAAAACTCCTTTTTCCCGATATTTAATCCCACTGCCCTCGTATCATTTCTATCACCCTGAAAGATAATCGAAAAGGTATCAGACCTTTCCATGAAATAACGAAAGCAGCTTTCCCAGCCTTTGAAGCTTGAAATGCTATAGATTGCACACTCTTTTTTCATCGATCTTCCTCTCAAATTGTATACTCGTTTCTTCTCTGTCACGAGCATACAAGACGAGCTGAAATGGATCAAGTCGGCCAGACCCGCTTCTAGAGCCATGCTTTCAGATGACGGATCACTGCTGCTCATGATTCAGATCAAATTTCTATCCTTCAGTGCAAAATCGGTCCACCCTTCAGTTAATTTACTAGTGGGTTCGGCTGCTGGAAGCAGCGGGCTCTCAGAGAGACGGTCTCTGGAAGTCAAATCATCATCGGACTGAAGCGATCTTTCAGCGACTCTCGTGTGTATTCACTTGTATCTGGCTGTCATCGGTGGGGACAAAGCTGATGCTGACCCTTGTACGGTCGCCCCTGTGAAATGTGCTGGAGTACTCAAGGGGTTTGCCGTTGGGGAGGTAGACGACGCTTTCGAGTAGGAGGAGGGGGCTGTAGAGGGCGATATCGAGCAGCTTCGCCTCTTTTTGCTGGGCGGCGACGGCTTCCAGGTTGCGCTCGGCGCGGGCGACGGTGAGGCCGTATTGCGTCTGTAGCCAGCGATAGAGCGAGACGTTGGTCAGGTCGTCATGCACCAGGCTGGCACAGAGGGCTTCGGGGATGTAGGTGGTAGAGACCAGCACTTTCTCATTCTGTACGGAGCGCAAACGAACTAGTTCGTGAACAAGGGTGCCCGGCGAGATCTCTAGATGTGTGGCGGCAATTTCGGGGGCGGGAATAACTTGCTGTTGCAATATTTCGGTTGTTAATGGATGTCCCTGATGTTCCATGTCTTCGTAGAAACCAAAGGCGCGCTGCACAAAGCGTTCATCCAGCTTGGGACGCGCAATAAACGTGCCTTTCCCCTGAATAGTATAGAGCTTGCCTTCGTGAACCAGGTCACCGACCGCCCGCCGAACCGTAATGCGGCTCACCCCAAATTCGCGGCACAACTCGGGCTCCGGAGGTATTGCCTCTCCCGCCGTCCACGTCCCATTTGCGATTCTCTCAAGGATTGTCTCTTTAAGCGAATAATACTTTGGAACTGGAACGCCATTTGAACTATTCATATGCGTGCTCGAAACCTGGTTGAGTGCCATACATTTGATCCTTTAAGCGAACTTTGGATTGTGATGCGCTATGCTTATTGCCCTGCTCCTCTTCTACATAACGTTATAATGATATTCTAGATGAGATAGATTCCTCCGTCAAGGACTTGACTTTCAGCCAGGTAATAATTTATTATGTCATTATAACGACATAGTGAATTTGGAGAAATGCCTATTTTCATCTTGTCATACGTTCGTCCGTTTGTCCAGTACTCATATGAAGGAGAACTGTTGTGCAAAGACGCCTATTTCCTCAAATCGTCCTCACTGGTTTATTAGCATGTATGTTTATTCTCTCCGCCTGTGGAGGAAGTACCACCTCTACTGCTAGTACGACGACAGCGCCTGTGAAGCTTTCCCTCGCCAACGACAAGGCGGGCTGGGCTCCCTGGTTTAATTCCGTGGGTCAATATATGACCGGCAAATATCAGATAGGTTTTCAATCTCAGCCTTACTCTGATACTAACGTGTATCAAGGCGTAATTCGTTCTGCCGCCATGACATCGAAGGCACCACCTCTCTTTACCTGGTGGTCAGGATCTCAGATTCAAGATTTGGCGAAGACTGGAGCAATCGCTGATCTTACGCCCCAGATGCAGGGGTGGATCAAGAATCAGGGTGTAAATCCCGCTCTTGCCAAGTCCTTTGAGTACAATGGCCATTACTATGGCGCTCCAAGCTACCTCGCCTACTGGGTTGTCTTCTACAACAAGCACGTTTTCAGCCAATACAACTTGCAGCCGCCGACTACCTGGCAGCAGTTTATGCAGCTCAATGACACTCTAAAAAGTCATGGTGTAGCTCCGATCGCGCAATACTCGCAGGATGCATGGACCGGCTTCATCTGGTTTGAGAATCTGCTCATCAACAGCGACCCGCAACTCTACGAAAATCTGATGCTGGGCAAGGCTTCATACAAGGACCCAGGTGTGGTCAAAGTGATGCAGTTGTGGAAATCTATGGAGGATAAGGGCTATTTTAGTACACCGCTAAACGCAGCGAATCCGCCGAAAGAGTTTGCGCAGGGAAAGGTTGCGATGGATCTCATGGGCCAATGGTTTGAGCCTGGCTTGATTCAGGCCGGTATGAAGCCAGGGACTGACTTTGGAGCCTTTATTATGCCCACGATTACTCCTGGCCTCAGTCCACAGATCGTCTTTGAGTCCAGCCCCATCGTCGTTGCGGCTCACAGTCCCAGTAAAGATCAAGCAGTCAAGGCCGTTGACACCTTTATGCGCCCCGACGTCCAGCAGAAGTGGGTTGAAGCGACGAACTTTGTCAGCGCCGATGCCTCAGTGCCCGCGAACAACGATATCAATGTGCAGGTCAACAAAGAAGTAACCTCTAATAACATTACCCTGCACAACCGATATTGGGAGGCCACTCCTCCACAGATCGCGGTCCCGGCAGCATCAGCGTTCATCCAGTTTGTGCTCCATCCGGACACCTACATGCAAGTCTTACAAAATTGCGATTCGCTTGCGCAACAGTATTGGTCCACACATAAGTAGAAGTTTGGTCCTGAACTTTTAGATCAATCTCTCTGCTTCGCGGACCCCGCGAAGCAGAAGTGCTGATTTAGTGCACAATATACATCAACCTGAAGAAGTATCTTTTCGAATAATTTTATTCTTTCTTACCTTGATGTGTGTTAGTGCCGATTTATTTGCACGTTTGAATATCTGGATAAAGAGAGGAATATGGCGCAAGTAACAAAAATACGAACAACAACTTATGCGCGGCGTTCTCGTGACACACAGGTACAGATACGTCAGCGGAGATTGCTCAGGCGACTCTTCTCTTTTGTCTTTATTCTGCCTGCCGTCGTCCTGGTCGTAGGAATGTTCTGGTACTCAGTGCTATTTACGCTTGCCATCAGCTTTACTGACTCGGAAGGGCTTGTCACTCCGAACTTCATTGGCTTTGCAAACTACGCCAATATGGTCCACGATCCTGCTTTTGCAACAAGCATCGTCAATACCTGCATCTGGGTCGTCGGCCTGGTGATCCTACCCGTAGGAATTGGTTTGGCAGCCGCTATCATGCTGCAAAACTTGCGTGGGCAAACGGTCTTCAAAAACGTGTTTTATCTGCCCTATGCGATCGGCCTGACCTCAACCGGTGTGATATGGACTTTTCTCTTGTCAAATGATGGCTTGCCCACTCTGCTCGCGGCCATCGGTCTCAGGCAGTTTGCGCACTACAACTTTCTTACCTCGGTTCCCGTGAACACCTTCGCTATGATTGTCGTGGCAACCTGGCAGGGGATGGGCACAAACATGTTGCTCTTTCTCGTTGGCCTCAATGGATTGGATAGAAGTGCGCTAGAGGCGGCACAATTGGACGGAGCTGGCAGCTTCACCCTGTTCCGCCACGTCACCTTTCCATTACTACAGCCTGTGACAAGCATCATCGTCTCCATCACCTTAGTCAATAGCCTGCAAACGTTTAGTCTGATCTGGGTCATGACGCAGGGAGGGCCCTATAACTCATCATCGACGCTCGCCGTCTGGATGTATACGCAGGCGTTCGCCCTCTTCCGCGTAGGATATGGCTCGGCTATAGCTATTGTGCTTATGGTTATTGTGCTGCTGGCTTCGATAATCTATTTACGGAGAAGTGTGTAAGGAAGGGAAATTATGGCTGCTATTGTAAATAAGTCTCGTCCTATTGAAAATAGGTCTCGCCCTCAGCCTCGGTCGTCGGTCAGAGTCAGTACACTCATCCTCTACATCGTGGCAGTGATCTTCGCCCTTCTCTGGCTGTTCCCGCTCTGGATAACGATCACTACCGCGATGAAGTCCACGCCGGACTTCATCGCTAATGCCTTCTGGCTCTTTCCACGTGAATTCAATCTGGTTCAAAATATGGCGCAGGCCTGGAATAGTGGAGGGTTGGGGCAGGGATTTGTGAATAGCCTGATCTACGGCGTCCTGGGTGGAGCGCTCGCGGTTCTCATTGCTGGATTGGCCAGCTATGGACTGGTCGTCTTGAAAGTTCCTGGTGCATTCACCTGGTTTCTCGTTATTTATAGTGGAACGCTCTTTCCGCTACAAATTTATATCGTGCCTCTATATCAGGCATATACTGCACTTGGTCTTTATGATACACAGGTCGGCATGGTCATCTTTTATACCGCCCTCGCCGTGCCCTTCGCCACATTGGTCATGCGTGGGTTTTTCAGTACCATTCCAGAGGAGATTGCTGCGGCGGCACGGGTGGATGGCGGGAGCGAGTTTGCAATTTTCTGGCGTATCTACCTGCCTCTATCCTTCTCTGCACTCCTCGTTGTTTTTCTTTTGCAGTTTACCGCGATCTGGAATGACCTGCTCTTTGGTCTGGTTCTGAGCAACTCAAACGAAGTTCGGCCTATAATGCCCAGCCTAACGAGCTTGAGTGGTATCTATAACGGTGCGAGTTTCACCGTTGTCTTAGCGGGCGCTCTGCTTGCTTCCGCACCCACCCTCGTTCTCTTCCTGGGACTACAAAAATACTTTCTCCAGGGCTTGACATTAACAGTGAAGAAGTAGTGCTCTGACATAGGGATTGTCGCTACGCGGTCCCTATGTCAGACTAGAGCTGGCAATGCTAGAAAGGCGAAAGATGGCGAAACCATTTACAATCTATGTTATACAGTCCGCTCACACTGATATTGGCTATACACATCCACAAGAGCAATTGGAAGATATGTACCTGGAGGACTACGATCGCGTCTTAGATCTCTGCCGCGAGACAGTGGATACTCCGGAGGAACATCGCTTTAAGTGGACGTGTGAGACCTTCTGGCAGGTGCGCCATTATCTCTCGCACCGTCCAGAACGCGAGGCTGAATTCTTGCAATATGTACGTAACGGTCAGATCGAGATCACCGCGCTCTATGTGCACTTCACCGACATGATCGACGCCGACGCCTACCGCCAGAGCGTTTTGCTTGCAATCGAATATTGTAAGCAGCACAATCTGCCTCTGCGAACCGCTATGCACAGCGATGTCAACGGCTGGCCCTGGGCTGTAGCTGATATCCTGGCCGACTATCACATTCCATACTTCATCAGTCAGCTCAACCTCGATATGGGAACCGATCCGCTCGGCCGTCGTGGTAGCCTCCATTATGAAATGCGCCACAACTTTTCAAAGCTTTTGCAGCCAGATACGCCATTTCGCGTTCCACAGGCACTTTGGTGGAAGGGGCCACAGGGAGGAAGCGTCCTGCACTGGCTGGGCGACCACTATTTACTCGGCAATATGTTTGGTCTATCGGGTTCCAGGGGCTTTGACGCTGATAAGACTAGATACTTCACAGAGACAGACCGTGATGGCGTCGATGATCTCTATGCCCTTGCCCAGAAGCTGGTGCCGCTTTATATAGAGCGCCTGCGCACTCAGGGCTATCCACTCGACGCGCTTTTAATCAGCACCGGTGGCTTCTATGTTGATAACTCTCCCCCAGACACTCGCTGGTACCAGATTATCGAGCGCTGGAACCGCGAACATGATAGTATTCGTCTGCGTACGGCCACTGTGAGTGAATGGTTTGAGGACCTGCCAGAGTACAGTACTGAACCTCATCCTACATATCAGGTAGCCTGGCCAGACTCCTGGGCTCACGGTCTGGGCTCCTCCACGGCTCGTGTAGCCCAGGCGCGGCGTTCACAGCGCCGTAGAGCCGATATCAACGCGCTGGTGGCACAAAAACATTCGCCACGTGCGGCCGCGTATCTTGCGAAGGCGGCCGAGCAGGAGCGCATGGCCTTAGAGCATACATTCGGTGCATGGTCAACCACGCAGCGTCCAACCTCATGGCTCAACAACTTTGAGCAGAACGTCAAAGAACTCTTCTTCCATCGTGCCGAACTGTACTTAACTGAGGCGGCGGGTGCGGCTTTAAGAGCAGGTCCAAAACCGGTGCTGACGAATCCAACCCTCTACGCTGGCTCTGCTGCACGGCCAGAGAGTACATATTTTGTGCATTTCACATCAGAAGAACTTCATCCTGATCCGGCCCGGCAAGCGTTGCAGGCGAACGACGGACAACTGTACGCCTTCCAGCGTGAAAACGATGAGCTCGCACAATTCGTCTCGATCGTCCCACTCAAGTCAGAGACCCTCTCGTCGTTTGAACTGGTCACCGCCCCCTCTGTTCCGACTCAGCGACAGCAGGGTTTGCAGACAACGCAGAACGCAGGTTTCATTGAGGTGGAGACGACAGCATGGCGTCTGCGCATCAATACCGAGAATGGTAGCTTACGAAGCTTGCATGAGATTGCGGCTGATCGAGAATGGGTCAATGGTCAGCACGAATACGGCTTTGGGCAACTCGTGCATGAGCGGATCGTGCACCCGTGGGGATGGAAGGCTGTGGGCAATGAGCAACGCTTTCTAGCGCTTGATATCGCGAGCGACGAACTCAGGCTCAGCTATCCTGACGTGCCGGTGTTTGAATGCGCGTCACTTGCGATTAAAGATGAGCCGGTAATGACCAGTGGTCCTATCTTTGATGAGATCAAGTTCTCCAACTCTCCTACAGAGTTCGGGCCTGTGCATCTCTCCTGGCGCTTTTATCGTGCTCTCCCACTCGTTGAGCTGGTCATCGATTGGGACAAGCCGTGGAGCGATCTGCCGGAGGCCGCGTATGTCACCTTTCCTTTCGCCAACGATCAGCCAACACTCGACCTGGAAACCGGAGGAGGCTTCTTCCGGCCGGGTAGTCACGAGACAGGAGGTCAGTTGCCGGGGACATGCTCAAGCTACTACACGATGCAACGAGCTGCACGCGTAACGAGAAGGGATGGCGCAAAGGGTCTCTGGCTCCCATTGGATGCACCCTTAGTCATGACCAATGAGTTAAACTTTAATCGCTGGGAGACCGAACCCTGGACGTGGAACGGCTTCCTTGCCTCGATGCCGGTCAATCACTACTGGCATACCAACTTCCCGACCAGCCAGCGCGGTCCTTTCCGCCTGCGCTACCGCTTCGTAAGCCAGCAAGCATTTGCCAATGAGGCGCAAGCCATTGAAGCTGTTCTGCCGGTAGAGGCGCTGGGATGGCACTAGAAGGCGTTGGAAATATGCTACGAGATAGGAACGAAATCCTGCCTGCCGCAATCCTGGCTTTCGATGTGGGTGGAACTCGCATCAAAGCAGGAATTGTACAAGGTGCTGAAGTATCAGGGCTGCGTGTAGAACTCCTTCCCGTCCAGAAAGACGCTGCCAGTGTGATTGATGCTCTTGTGAGCCTGGGAAGACAGGTCCTGATGGAGCATAGCGTGCAGGCGATAGGTGTCAGCATGAAAGGCATCATTGATCCTGTCAAAGGCATCATTCTGGATGTAAACGAGTCGCTATCCGATCTCATTGGCCTGCCCTTCGCTCAAGATCTGGCACGAGCATTTCAACTACCAGTCTTCGTCGAGAACGACGCCCGCATGTATACAGCCGGAGAACTGCTTTGTGGGGCGGGCCGGCAGGTAGAAAACCTGCTCTGCCTCACGCTGGGAACGGGGATTGGCTGTGGTGTTGCGCTACAACGTCGTGTGCTGCGAGGAGGGCGTGGACTCTTCGGCATCATAGGCGGCCACATCACTGTTCAGATCGATGGCCCGCGCTGCACCTGCGGAAATATCGGTTGCCTGGAAGCCTTCATTGGTACCGCGCCATTGCTAAAGAAGGCAACGGAACTGTACACGGCGGTCAATAAGTCTCTACCGGAAAAAGAGGGCTGGACGTCGCAGTACATCTTCGCGTCTGCTGAGAATGGTGACCAGGTAGCCTGTGAGGTAGTCGCCTACTTTGCTCGCTATTTGAGCGCTGGTATTGTTTCACTCATTCACGCGTATGACCCCGACATCGTTGTGCTCGGCGGAGGAATCGCCGGCTCGTTCCAACAATTCTTGCCCGCCGTGCAAAAGTACGTCGATGAGCACGCCTGGACATATCCTCGCGCTGGTGTCCGTGTGAAAACGGCGGAACTGGGGGATACGGCCGCATTAGTTGGTGTCGCTGCGCTCGCTCGCGGCATGAATATTTTGCTATGAAAAGAGAACGCACGTCAATGGAATCATCTGCTTCATCCGTATATCGGACGCATCCGGTTCAGCTTTTTCCCTGGCTCACCATCGAAACAAGCTATAGTATCCTCGCACAAACGCTTTTCCAGGCTGCCAATCGCCTGATAGGTCCAAAGATCATCGTGCTAGATGGCTTTGTGGGAGTGCGCTGGCAGAAACTTATTGGCTGTCTGCGCGATGCATTTGCAAGTTGCGAGCAAGAGCTGCGCTGGCTCTCAACTGAATCATGCTTTCGGCCGGCCAGAGAGATAGAGCAGCTTCTGGCAACCTCGCTCACTCAGGACCCCGTCTTCGGACGCCTATTTCATGGGAACTTGCAAGATCTCTGGTTGCCTGAACAACAGGCGCGCCTACAAACGGCAGTGGAAGAGGGAGACGACAACTGTATCACATTCATCTATGGCTTCGGAGCCTCGCTTATCAGCGCAAAGGGCATCCACGTCTATATCGACGTGCCCAAAGATCTCAGCCAGCAACTGGCGGGGCAGAAAGAGATTTGCAACGTCGGAGCTTCAGAGCCAGAAGCCTTTAATCTGATGTACAAGCGCTTCTACTTTGTAGACTGGCCCATGCTGAACCGCATCAAACGAGCAGAATTGGCGCGTATGGATTTTTTTGTGGATGGAAGCGAGCTGGATGCGCCGCGGCTTGTGCGGGGCGATGACTTCCGCCGCGCCTTGCATGAACTGGCTCAGAGACCATTTCGCGTCAAGCCCTGGTTCGCCCCCGGCCCCTGGGGAGGGCAGTGGATGAAAGAGCAGTTTGGACTGCCGGCTGAAGCTCCAAACTATGCCTGGTCGTTTGAACTTATCGCACCGGAGAATGGCATCCTGCTAGGAAACACAGAGCAATATTTCGAATGTGCCTTCGATTATCTCCTGTGGGCCGAGACCGACGCCGTCCTCGGTGTTCCGGTAGCCAGTCGGTACGGCAGCTATTTTCCGATTCGTTTTGACTACCTGGACACTATGGGTGGCACCAACCTCTCCTGCCAGGTGCATCCGCGCGTAGACTATATTCGCACCGAGTTTGGCGAGCCGCTTACGCAAGACGAAACCTATTATATCGTCACCTGCGATCCCGCCGCCCGTGTCTTTCTGGGCCTGCGTGAAGATACTAGCGTACAAGCACTCAAGACCGACGCGCTTATGGCCCGTGATCAGCGTGTTCCCTTCGAGATCACCGATCACGTAAACGCCTTTCCCAGCAAGCCACATGACCTCTTCCTCATTCCCAGCGGAACCGTCCATTGCAGCGGCGCAAATAACCTCGTACTAGAGATCAGCGCCACCCCCTATATCTTCACCTTCAAAATTTACGACTATCTGCGCAACGACCTCTCCGGCAACCTGCGTCACGTCCACCTCGATCACGCCTTTGCCAACGTCGATCCCACCCGCACAACCGACTGGGTACAGCAGAACCTCATTCCACAGCCAGAATTACTGAGAGAGGGCGTGGGCTGGGCCGAGTACAGCATCGGAGACATCGAACAGCTCTTTTTCGCCATTCACCGCCTGGAATTCACCGACGCCATCGAAGACCAGACCGACGGCAAATTCGTCGCCCTCAACCTCGTCGAAGGCGACCACTGTGAAATTCTCACGCCAACCGGCGAGCCAGTCGAGCTAAGATTTGCCGAAAGCATCATTATCCCCGCCAGCGTCAATAGCTACGTATTGCGCAACAGAAGTAATAGCGCCTGCAAAGTCGTCAAAGCGTTTGTGAAGTAGGGCGAAGATATGGAGCCACAAGTTCGCGTTCGCTAGCCAGTCCAGCCCACTCATCGGGATTGGGACCATCGTAGATCAGCGTGTATGGGCCGGTGAAGTGGGCATCGCGGGTAATATCAAGGCAGCGCACATAGTCGTCGGTGTCCAGAGTGTTGGGCGCGGTGAAGTGTGCTTTGGCATGGCAGGACTCGGCATAGGACACAATGGAGCGCAGCTTAGCATACTTGTCCGGCCCGCCCCAGTTGCCGAAGTCAAAGCACAACCCAACCCGCCCATCCAGGCGTTCGAGCAGAGTATGAACGGAAGCTGGCTCAGAGAGCAGAGTGTGCCAGTTCTCGGTCATCAGACGAATGCCGGCGGCCTGCGCCATCTCTGCAAGCTGTGCAAGGGCCTGCGCGCTCGTCTGAAGTGTAGCCGGAGTTGCCGTAGATTTTCCAGCACTAACGCGAGCGTGGCTGGCACCAAGATCGCCAGCAATTGGTAGCCAGGAAGCGATCCACGTCATATCGCGGGCGGCATTCGTCGGATGAGTAACATCACCATCATCGATGAGCAGCGAGAAAAGCTCTACATGTGCAGCCTGTAAAGAGGCCCGCAGCTCGCTCAAATAGCCAGGATCAATGGAGGGGAGGTGGAAGTGACAGATTTCGAGGGTTGAGATGCCGAATTTGGCGAGCTGAGCGGGCAGTTCTAGTAGAGGGAGCCCTTCAGCAGGGAAGGAGGGCGATGTTGTGCTGTCGGGACCATAGGGTGCCGGCTGGCCGAGTAGACGCTTCAAGCTCCAAGTGGAGACGGAGAGACGGGGTGTGGTTGTAGTGGATGTAGACATTGGGGTTAGTGCTCCTTACATAGCTGTTTGCCTGTGCATTCTTTACAGAAAAAATGTTTATACCAGATATTATATTTATCTTTCACATCTGGCATTCTTTCTTATACAGTATAACATCTGTAGAAATAAATCATGAACAAATCGGCATAAAAGGGAACAAGCTTTTGCAAAGTTCAGCCCCTCTTAACCGAATCCAAGTTCAGGTTGCTCTGCTATTTTCTTCTGTACTCTTGGTGCCTGTTTAAATGTTCCAAACTGTGGCGGCATCTTCAATTGAGATCGCCCATGAAGTAGATCGTCTGTGGTAAGTATTTGAATACGTGGATAATCTTGTCCCCAACCAGTCGAATGATAAAAACCGGCACTCAGACTTTCAGCTATCATCTCACGAGAAGGATCCTCTAATGTTACGAATACACCGATAGCGGCCTGTTCCCTTTGCATGGTTCCTCGCAAATCACGAATATCGCCTGATTTAACGTGGCCCGACTTAACTTGCACAATGACACGTTTAGCCCTACCTGTAGTGTCGTCAATGAAGGCAATTACACCATCAACGCCTCTGTCGCTACCCTTTTTGCCCTCTCTGCTGTCTTCTTGACTGCCAAAGGGCTTAGCTCGGATGAGGGAAAGTGCCCACCACTGAAATTGATAACGATCATCTTGGGCAAGTTGCCGAGCGGCTCCAAGATCAATAGGCTCACCTATGACCTTAAATTTGATACCTGCGAACATCGCTTCAAGTCGATATTTTTGAAGAGCTATACTTAGATGTGTAATATCGATACCTATCCATTTACGATCGAGTTTCTGAGCAGCAGCAACAGCAGTGCCACATCCGCAAAAGGGATCAAGTACTACGTCACTAGGATTACTACTAGCTTTGATGATACGCTCTAATAGTGTCAAAGGTTTTTGTGTAGGATACCCAAGTATTTCCCTTGATTGCGCTTGTACCGGAGGTATATCTGTCCAAACATCCCCAACAGGCACACCTTCTTGCTCATCAAGATAACGCTTAAGCCTCGGTACCGTATCAGGCACACTTTGAACGATAAGTCCTTTTTCATAAGCTTCTTGCATACGTTCTCTTGTCCACCTCCACACACGAGTAACGCCAAGAAATTCGTAGGTTAAATTGGGGCGATCCTTGTTAGGGTTTGCAAGATTATCAAGCGCATATCTACGCCCAGTATTAGGGTCCACATATCGGTAGAACTTTTCTACGTACTCTGGATCATAGGCTATATATTGAGGATTCCAAATACTTTTGTCACTCTTAGTATAGCGCAAAATAACATCGTGGTTTGTTGGAAATCTAGTAAATGCGAGACCTTTAGAATTTGTTCGCTGCCATATAATTTCATTGCGGAAATTTTTGGCATCGAAGATTGTATCTAAAATTATTTTGAGATAATGACTTGCAGTAGGATCACAATGAAGATAGAGACTCCCTGTAGTTTTAAGAACTCGATGCAGTTCCACAAGTCTGGCTGCCATCATAACAAGATATGCCATCATTTGATTTGTGCCAATAGAGTCTCTGAGAGCTCCTATCAATCTGCTTATATGCGGAGCTGCGCTAGTGATTAGATCATTGTAGGTTCCTTCTGCTGTTTCATTCCAATGCCATGTATCTTCAAAGGCAGTTATTTGAGACTCACTATCCTTGCCGTTCTCATCTTTAAACAGCACATTGTAACTGCGGCTTGAGTTAAAAGGTGGATCAAGGTAAATCAAATCAACACTTCTATCTGCAATATATTGGCGCAAAATATCTAAGTTGTTTCCATAAAATAGTGTATTCTCAGTGATGGGCTGAGGTGCCATATTTCGCTCCTTCTATATAGTTATAGAAATCATATAATTACTCACTTGTAATGTCAATAAAAACCGATACAGTAATTATATTCCTCTTTAGATGCTAACGAACTATTAGCTTTACCTTTTGCTAAAATAGCAAAATAGGTTTTCTTGAGAGAAATCAACAAGAAGTCACTAGGGCATCTGCTGCTAGAAGTGACCGGACCTTAATGCTGTGAAAAAGGCTTATGTTGTTGACGCATCCCATGCTTATGTGCTACAAAGTGAATGATATTCATTTGGTTGCGAGGGTGAACATGGTTTCTATAAAAGCATCGGACGAGGCAGGGACGAAGCGCGAGGCTATTCTGTGGGCGGCGCGTCTACTATTTGCGAAGCAGAGTTATGAAGAGACGACGATTGCAGATATTGCGCGCGAGGCGGGGATTGCAGTAGGGACGGTCTATCTCTACTTTCACAATAAGCGCGAGATTTATACAGCGGTGGCGTTGGATATGGAGTCGCTGATTGCGGACGCCTTCCGCAATCCTGAACTGCTCAAACTTCCTCTTGAACAGGTGCTTAAGGTGCTGGTTGATGAGATTTTTCGCATCAGCAGGGAGCACAAAAGCCTGATGGCGCTGTTACAGATCGATATGCAGTCTTCGGAAGAGGTGAAGCAGCATGTGCACTCGGACCGGGAGGTCGGTGCTGCGCTGGAGGCAATCTTCTGCTATGCGATTGAAAAGGGTGAGCTGGCACCTTTCAATACCGAGTTCTATGCACAAATGATCCTTCAAATGGGTCAGGGCATTCTGCATCAGTGCTTCGGAGTAGAGAAGGGTGAGCACGAGGAGATGTATCGTACCTATCTGCTGGAGTTTATGGAACGGCTGTGCTTTGGTCCTTCATTGCGCGAGGGATATAAAGATCAGCATAGTGAGCGAGATAAAAAATAGATCCTGGATGCTGTAACTTTTCTTTGATGAGAACGTAAATTTTTTCGTGGTGATAAAATGAATGAACCTCATTCATTTTCTAAGAAAGAAAAAGGTAAAGGTAATACATGATCGAGTTGGCCTGAGAGGTGGGTGGACAACGACAACCGCAAGGGATTGTCGCTACGCGATCATGTTGACACCTTTATTAAACAGTTAAGGGAGAGGATAGAAATGAGCAATCCTACATCGGTGAATCAGGTTCGTCCCTTTGAGGACATTCCGCAGGTCACGTTGCCAGATGATTATCAGACTCATCTGGGACCATTGTTGGCCGAGGCATATCAGCAGCATGGACCGATTTTTCGTTCCACATATTTCGGAAAAGATATTGTGTATATGGTGGGACCAGAGGCTAATCGCTTCGTGCTCGTGAGCAACCGGCAAAAGTTCTCGAACTATATCGGCTGGGGCACCCTCTTCACCGTCGTCGATATGTTTGGGCGTGGCCTGCTCAGCATGGACGGAGCCGAGCACGATCAGCAGCGTAAGGTGATGAATCCAGCATTTGCCGTCAGCTATATGGATCGTTACCTGCCGCTCATGAATCGTATCATACGTGAACAGGTCGCCACCTGGGCGGAGCGCGGCCAGGTCGATATCTACGACGAGGCGCGCAAACTTACCTTTAACGTGGCCGCCGAGGCTCTCACTAGCCTGAGCACCAGTGCCGAGATCGATCGCTTCCGCGAGCTCTACTTCGGTTCCTGATGACGCCGGAGACCATAACAACGCCAGAGCAATATACTGCCCGTCTCAACATGCTTCAGGGCGAGATCGCCAAACTGTTGGGACCCAAGATTGAGGAGCGGCGCAAGCATCCAACTGACGATGTCTTCAGCCTGCTCGTCAATGCTCGCAACGCCCAGGGAGAGGCTATGAGCGACGAGCAGATCATCGCCCACGTCAATATTCTCCTGGTGGCTGGACACGAGACCTCCACCAGCCTGAGTGCCTGGCTGCTCTACCTGCTCAATCAGCATCCTGACTATACTCAGCGCATTCTCGCCGAGCAAGAGACCATCCTGGGCACGAAGGCCGATCCAGGGCTGGAAGACATCAAGCGCATGAAGGTACTGGAGAACGCGTTAAGCGAGGCCGAGCGTATGTATGCACCGGTGGCGAACGGGCCGCGCGGCGTGGTTGAAGGCTTCGAGTTCAATGGCTATTCTGTTCCGTCCGGCGTCTTCTTATTCTACTCCATCATCGGCTCACATATGCTGCCCAACATTTTCCACAATCCCACGCAGTTTGATCCAGACCGCTTTGCCGCGCCGCGCGAGGAGCAGAAAAAGAATCCCTATGCCCTCGTCGGGTTTGGTGGCGGCCCACGCATCTGCATCGGCATCAACTTTGCCCAGGTCGAGATCAAAGCCATGATCTCGCACATCCTCCGCAATTACAAATTCGAGCTCGTCCCCCGGCAGGACATCTTTCAAGTTTACGGTGTCACAGGCGGGCCCGCGTACGGAATCGAAATGAACTTCAAGTCTTTGTCTCGGCCCTAAACTTTCTTTTTAAAGAGGCGATAAGAGGAGAGAGTATATATTGCTCTCTTCTCTGCGTCAATAGAAAGAAGAAATGTTCTCCCTCACTTTCATTTTTGATCTTAAAGACGCTTTACAAGCTCCTTAGGTAGTTACGATTGCTCATATGAAGCGTCTATTTATATGGATGTGCTACGCGTAGCCATATCTACTATTAGGGTGATAAAAGAGAAGGAGAATATAAAGATTATGGCATCCCTTTATCAATTGCGCAACGATGGAAGCATTTGGGAGTACACAGGAACGCCGATGACCGGCTGGCAGCAGTTGGACAACAACGCAGCCGCCACTGCGCTTGCCGCAGGTCCCAACACTCTCTATCAACTGCACAACGATGGAAGCATCTGGCAGTACACGGGAACGCCGATGACCGGCTGGCAAGAACTAGATAACAATCCAGCCGCTAAGGCAATTGTTGCGGGTCCCGACGCCCTCTATCAACTGCACAACGATGGAAGCATCTGGCAGTACACGGGAACGCCGATGACCGGCTGGCAGCAGTTGGACGACAATTCCTACACCACATCAATTGTTACGAATCCAGACGGAAGGCTGTATCAACTACGCAGCAACGGTCGTATCTGGCAGTATATGGGAACGCCGATGACTGGCTGGCAAGAAGTGGACAACAATCCGTCCACCACGGCGATTGCTGGCGGCTCTACTACGGTGTATCAACTGCACAACGATGGAAGCGTCTGGGAGTACACGGGAACAGACTGGCAACAGATAGACAGCAACGCAAACACGAAGTTCATTGTTGGTGGTGCCAATACGATATATCAACTACATAACAACGGTCACATCTGGGAGTATACGGGAACACCGATGACTGGGTGGAGAGAGCTAGACAATAATTCAGCCGCTACAGCTATCGTAAGCAACTCTGATGCTCTCTATCAACTACATAATAACGGCAGCATCTGGCAGTACACGGGAACGCCGATAACTGGTTGGCAGGAACTGGACAACAATGCAACCACCACAGCCCTTGCATCCGCTCGCTAAGTTGCTCACAGTCGATTAATCAATGTTGCGCGATTGAGTCAGCAAATGCCTCAATCGCTTGCATGAAGGAAAGGGGTGCAAAGAGGATTTATCCTCAATCAAATTATATCTCTTTGTCATAAATCGCGCTTACTAAAGTAGAGGACAGCGAGAGCAGGTAGAGCTATGATGTAGAGGATGCCCCAGATGAGCATGGCGGGGGCGAGGGGTTGTGGTGACATGAAGGGGATGAGGTTGCTGGTGTTGCGGCCAGAGAGGCCCTGGACGATGAGGAAGGTTGCGCTGGGCGTGAGGTAGAAGGCGGTGGTGTGCCAGAAGGCATTGATGGGTAGGATGAGATCGATGCTGGTGGCGATATTCTGGAGGGCGCGGCTGGGCGTGTCGATCTGGACGGCCTCGACGATGCTCATGATGGGGGCGGCCAGGAAGAGGACGAGGGCGATAGCTCCGTTGACGGCGGTGGGGAAAAGGGCGCTGCCGAGAGTTGTGAGGCCGAGCAGAGTGAGCATACCCAATAAGAGAATGCCCAACGCGGGCCAGAGCTGGTCGGGCAGGTAGCCGGTCTGCCAGTCGATGACGCCGGCGAAGGCGAGGAAGAGGGTGGTGGTGTAGAGGCAGACGATGAGCGCGTGGCCGAGCCACTTCCCTATCACGATCTCGCTGCGCCGTAGGGGCTTAGGCACGATCAAGACGAGGGTGCCGGCATCGACCTCGTTGGAAATCATGCCAATGGTGAAGAGGATGGTAAGGATGCTGCTCAGCATAAAGACGATCCACATGGCGGGCAGCGTGAGAGCGACGCTGAGCAGGAGGATGCTACTAGAACTCGTCGCTGGATGAGCGATATCTAGCCCTTCAATGCTCTTTTGCAGCGCGAAGGCAAAGAGTCCGAGCAGCAGCAGACCGAGAATGAGCATGGCCAGAAGAAGCTTGCGACGCAGAGCCTCTTGTATTGTAAAGCGAGTGATGAGCAGTAGTCCCATGCAAACCTCACAAAGTTTCTGATGAGTGGGTTGAAGCGTCGGAAGAGCGAGAAGCGTCGATGGCGTGAAAGAAGATCTGCTCAAGCGATTCGCGGCGTGGTATCAAGGCATAGAGGCGAGCACCACTGGCCTGGACGATGGCCGCGATGTCTGCCACCTGCTCCTCATCCTCGATCTGGAGCAGAAGGGTACGCGGATCATCTGCATCGTGCTGTAGAATCAGGGCGTGGTCGGAGATGCTGAGCAACATCTGCTCAGTCACCGAATCCACGCGTACTTCCAGCGTCGTCGGAGTATTCAGCAGTTCTTGTGGCGTACCCGTCTTTAGAATACGGCCCTGATTGATAATCGCCACCCGGTCGCAGAGCATCTCAACCTCGGCGAGCTGATGTGAATTCAGAAAAATGCTCACTCCATTCGACTTCAACTGCAAAAGGATCTCACGCATGTCGCGCTGCCCCATCGGATCAAGACCCGTGACCAGCTCATCTAGAATCAACAGATCAGGCTGGTTTATTAACGCCTGCGCCAGACCAATACGCTGCAACATCCCCTTCGAGAACGTGCCCAGCTTCTGCTGCTCGCGTCCGGCCAGCCCGACCAGGGCCAGCACCTCCTGACAACGCTTTTTGAGGAGGAGTCCAGATAAGCCATACAGTCGGCCATGAAATTCCAGAAACTCGCGCGCTTTGAGCCAGCGATGGAATGTTGGCAATTCAGGGAGATAGCCAACGCGGCGGCGGGTGGCCACATCATGCACAGGAGATCCCAGCACACGAATAGTCCCCGCCGTCGGAGCAATCAGCCCTGTCAAAGCCTTCACCGTCGTACTCTTCCCCGCACCATTCGGTCCCAAGAAGCCGAACGCCTCGCCACGATACATTCCAAAGCTCACATTCTCCACAGCAACCAGGCTACCATAGACCTTGCGGAAGTTGACAACCTCAATGGCGAGCCCTGACTGTACGTCCTTCGTGTAACTCATCGGTCGCCTATCTTCCTAGAGCATGCTGATTAGATCAGCCAAATCCACGCTTTAGCACTGCATGCTCGTTTCTGCGCTCAATTTCACTATAAGCATCTCTCTTTTATTACCAGGTTGAAAGATCAAGGAGCATTATTTCTCTTGACTTAAACCTCAACTCTAGCATATCCTCGAATGATTATGAACGAAAGATAGCTGCTAGTCAAGGAGGGATAGCGGAACACAGCAGACAGACCAGAGGCATGCAGTGCTAAAGCGTGGATTTGGCTGATCCAATCAGCATGCTCTAGGAGTGGCCGAATGGAGAGGCAAAGAGCATTATTGCGTCCGTTGTTCCCTTGCCTCTTCTGATTTTGTAGCTATGTAAGCGAGTTGACGGCATCGAGCAGTCGAGTTCTATCGCCGGTATCGAGGGCCAGGGTGTAGACGATGCCCTGCGTCTCCCAGATGGCTGCACTCATGTTATTCGATTTTAGCAGCAGACCGGATGTGCCACGAAGAGTTACTTGCTCGGCACTGGCCTGGGGTGGAATGGGGACGGGGATCGTTCCCGTCTTCTCGTCGAGGTTCTTTAAAAGGTCACGAGCCGATGGAGAGAGGCCAGGGAGGGAGAGCAGGAAGTCCCGCAATTGAGTGATTGATGCATTTCCGTTGCTCTGAACCGAAGGGTCGGCGACCTCGCGGATGGAAAACGGCTGCTTACAGCCCTCTTTATTCTGAGGGCAGGAAGAGTAGCTTACATTCACGCTCGGCGCGATTGTAATCGTGTAGCTCGCGCCATCCAGATTGGCAGGAATCGACACGGAACTCTGGCCGTTCTTTGCGAGATATGCCTTTGCCTTCGCTGCATTAAAGGTATAGGTCACCTGATCACCGCCGACCACCGTAATATTTTGTGTATTGCTTACACCGGCGGGCAAGTGGCTCGGCAGCAGGACGTGATAGCCAAGAACTTTCTCCGCCTGTGCCTGCGTCAGATTCTGACGATTACTGTTAGAGCTGTGCTGCTGAGCCTGTAAGTCGCCAATATTCTGTAGTGTAGTAAATAATGTCTCGGCGGATTGTTGCGAATCGATGCTCACGGGCTGGAATTGTTGGATGCGGAAGAGGGCCAGGAATTGATCGGCCAGCACGTTTGTCGCTGGGAAGCTAATGAAGATAACCAGGAAGACCGCCGCAACCGCAAGCCAGCTATAGCGAGATCGTAGCCATGTTTTGATGAACAATCTGCTTGGCGTCTGTACTCCGCTTGCCTTCTGAGGGGCCTTTATAGGTGAAGGCGTTTTGGGGGACGAAGTCGGATTGGCGGGTTGATTTTGCTGGAGAACGGCTGGCGTCGGAAGGAGCACTGGCATCATCTCGCGCAGCATATGCTGAACGGTTTCTACATCGTCGGGATGAGCAACGGTGCGGTCCTCGATCTGGTAGCCCTCGTTGACCTCTAGAAGCATCCGTTCGAGGACAGGGTCGCGCCTGGCTTCGCAGAGAACCTTGCTTATCGTCTCGGCGTCCATGCAGTCCATCGCGCGCGTATAGCGGTAAAGAGCCTTCATACGCTGCTGCAGACATGAAGTCCATTGTTCACTCATTACTCGATCCTCCTCGCTCAATCCTCCTCACGACTTCAGAGGGCGACTGCTTCAATTGTTGTGCGCGCCACGCGATGCGTAGACGCGTCAGGGCGCGGTGTAGGCGGACACGGGCCGCGCCGGGCGTAATGCCAAGCTGCTGGGCCAAAGACTCGCGCTCAAACTCATAAACGTAAGCCAGGCGTAAAATTTGGCGATCTTCTGCTGAGACCAGGGCCAGAATGTTGTCGGCCTGCTCATCAGCCTCCACATCCTGCTCTGGCCCTGAAAACGCGAATGGTGCCACCATCTCAAAATACTCATCCTCGCTCAGCGACTCTCCGTGGACCTGTGTAAACTGACCAATGGAGAGCTCATGCTTATAATACTTTGCCCGCTCGACCCTCTTGCGCCTGATCACGTTCATCGCGATACCAAGCAGCCAGGCCATCGGTTGGCGCGAAGGATCGAAGCGCCCACTATGGTCGAGCGCCTCAATAACCGTCTCCTGCAAAACTTCCAGCGCGGTAGGCGCAACGCCCTCACCCTGCGCCAGCCCCATACGCTGCACATACGAGCGCAACGTCCCCAAAAGGGGACCAGTGTTCTCTGCAAGAAAGTCCAGCAGCACATGCTTCGTCTGGGCGACGGGAGTAGAGGGTGGAGCGGCCGTATCGAGTAAATGATCTGTTTTGTGAGACAAGTTTTCTACTCCAATCAGCGCTACAATAACACTCATAGTCTATATTCAATCGTAACAGAGAAATTGTTACACGATTAGAATGGGGGCTATTGTAGCGTGACGGAGGAAAAGTTAAATCATAGGAGAAAAGAAGTGTTATACGGTCTCTACACGATCTATCTTTCCCTGTCCTTTTTGTTGCTCGATCCACCGTATTTGCGGATCTGGTATCGCATTGCCCTCCACCTCCAACGTCACCACGCCATTTTTCTCATCCGCATCCACAAGCCTATCTGTGTCCCGCTTAGGAAAAGTGTTGGCGATATCTGCGGCTGAAGTCGAGGGTGTCAGAAATATTTCAACTTTCATAGTACATCTCCCTTACTGTTTAAACTCATACTTGTACATAATACGAAACCATCAAACTCGAAAGTTTCAAACGCTCTTGACGACGAGTTTCTTTTCCTCTCTGAAAGGTTGACGAAAGACGATAGAACAAAGTACTCTTAACGTAGTTGATTATCAAAGGAGGGACAAGACTATGAAGCAACAAAAGGCGGGTTTGCCAAACACCTATGTGGTGCAAGACCTGAGCGATGGCAAAGAGGTCCAGCGCCTCGCTGTTCAGGACTTTATGCTTACGCATGCAATGGGAGGAGTGTTGCCCGAACAGGAAAATCCCAGCACATTTAGCCGCGTTCTGGATATCGCGTGTGGGCCAGGTGGCTGGTTGTTAGAGTTAGCAACCGAATATCAGCTTGTGCAAGCGGAGGGAATAGATGTAAACGCGAAAAATATAGAGTATGCGAATGCTCACGCTGAGCAACGCGGCCTTGCAAATCGTGTGAAATATCAAGTAATGGACGCCACCTTAATGCTTCGTTTCCCCCCTGCAACCTTTGATCTGGTCAATCTTCGCCTGGGCCAGAGCTTTTTGCGTACCTGGGATTGGCCGAAAATGATAAGTGAAATGCTTCGCGTAGCACGGCCAGGTGGAATGATACGCGTGGTGGAAGGTTCTGTTGTCCCTACGAGCAGTAGCGCTGCCTTAACCGAGGTTTTTATGACCATCGTGCGGGCGTTTCGCGCGTCCGGTCGTTTGCATGAAGAAACACCAACAGGAATGGCTCTTCAGATAGCACCTCTGCTTCACCAGCATGGAGTGAAAGAAGTACAGTCAAAAGTGTTTGATGTTGTCTTTCGGCAAGGGACGGAAGTGGGTGAAGCACACTATCAAGATATAGCGCACTTGATAGAAACAATTCGTCCATTCTTACAGAAATTCGCCAATGGTGCTAAAGACTTTGATGCAGTTGGTCAGCAGGCACTTCTTGATATACAGCAGCCGGGCTTTGAATCAACAGGCATTATGGTTGTCGCCTGGGGCAAGAAAGCGTCTGAGACAACGAGCACGCGCTTTAGAGACGGAGAGTAATCAATAAGAACTGAAGGGGAATTGATGCAGCAGGATGATGCAGCGAAGAAATTCAGTTGGCGCGAAGTGCTTACAGTGTTTACTGATTTGCCGCGTGTACTGCGGCTAGTGTGGAATGCCAGCCCTCCGCTTATAGCGGGTATGGTAGTTATTATGCTACTGCAAGGTGCTCTCCCGCTGGCAACTGTAATTATCGCACGCCTCTTGATTGACGGCGCACTACAGGGTATCGCACAGAGCAGTATAGAGCCTGTAGTGCTGCCAGTGATTCTACAATTAGGAGTAGGCTTGATTGGTCGCTTCTGCGCACAGGTAAACTCGGCACTGGTGATCTTGCTTAATCACCGCCTGGCCAACCATATCACGCTGTTGATCCTGCGCAAGACGGGAACGTTGGACCTTAGCTTCTTTGAGAATGCAGAATTCTATGATCGCCTCAACCAGGTACGTCAGGATATCACGGACAAGCCATTGATGATGGTTATACGTCTTTCCTCTCTTGGTAGCAGTCTGATAACCGTACTTTCATTGATTGGTCTACTCTTCCAATTAAACTGGTGGCTAGCCCTGATCGCCTTAATTGTACCTGTGCCCCTCTTTCTGGTGGATCGCCGCTATGGTGAGAACAACTATTGGATGTCGTTCTGGCAATCGCCTGGAAAGCGTCAGCTGTGGTATCTCACAGAACTCCTGACAACCGACACCTATAATAAAGAAATCAAACTTTTTAATCTGGCTAGCTTCTTTACTAAGCGTTACCGCGATCTCAGCGAAAAAATGTATCAAGAGGACAAGCAGTTGCGGATCAAGTATACGCGCATTGCCCTGCTCTGTTCTCTACTGCCGCTACTGGCCGAAGCTGGCATCTACCTTTATGTCGCCTTACAGGCAGTCCAGAGACGCATCACATTAGGCGCTCTGACACAGTATGCCCTGGCAATCACTCAGGTCGGCCAGAGTTTGCAGCTTGCGCTTAGCGATCTCTCGGAGCTCTATCAATATCATCTGTTCATCAAAATGCTCTTTGACTTTCTTGCCTATAAGCCACAAATTGTTGCGCCCGCACAGCCCGTACAACTGAAGGCAGAGAATGACGCGCATGGGCTAAGCATTGAGTTTCGTAATGTGAGCTACACCTATCAGGGCAAGAGCGAAGCGGCGTTGAAAAATATCAGCTTCACTCTGCGCGCTGGTGAGAGCATCGCTCTGGTGGGACAAAACGGTGCGGGCAAAACAACGCTCGTCAAGCTGCTCACACGATTGTACGATCCAGGCGAAGGCGAGATCCTGATTGAGGGGCGTAACATCAAAGAGTACGATCCAGATGAACTGCGGGAGCGCATTGGAGTGATCTTCCAGGACTACGTGAAGTATCAGATGATGGCGGGCGAAAACATCGGGATTGGGCGTGTAGAGGAGATGGAGAACCATGTCCTGGTGGAAGAGGCCGCAGGGAAGAGCGGCGCGGACGAGGTTATTGAACGGCTGGAGAAAGGTTATGATGCTGTGCTGGGGCGCTGGTTTGAGAAGGGCGTGGACTTGAGTGGAGGCGAATGGCAGAAGATCGCCCTGGCACGAGCCTTTATGCGCAACGCCCCGGTTCTCATTCTCGACGAGCCCACCAGCGCACTCGATGCTCAGGCCGAGTACGACATCTTCCAGCGCTTCCGCAGCCTTGCCGCCGAGCGCACCGTCATCTTCATCAGCCACCGCTTCAGCACCGTGCGCCTTGCCGACCGCATCTTCGTCATAGAGCAAGGGCGCATGATTGAGAGCGGGTCACACCACGAACTCCTAGATCTCGATGGAAGATACGCAGAGCTCTTCAACTTGCAGGCCGAAGCGTATCGCTGATAAAGATAACCCTGGCTTTTTTTACATTAAAAACTACTCAACTCTAGCGACTTCTACCAATGTATCAGAAAAAGCTGGAGCATTGCCCAGATCAGCGAAAGCAGAAGAATTGAGCGCGTTGATGGTGGTATGCGAGGGGCTGAGCGTGCGCCAGTAGCCCATAGGAACGACAATCACCCCTGGCATCACCGTATCCCTTACGCGGGCTGTAGCTTCGCATGAACCACGATCATTAAAGATGCGGACGAGTTGACCATCGCTAATCCCTCGCTGTACGGCGTCTTTCTCGTGAATGATGAGGTGCTGCTCGCCAGCCACACGTAACTGGGCGGGCAGATTACCATAACTTGAATTGAGGAAGGCGTGCGACTTGGGTGAAAGCAGGTTGAGCGGATAGCGCCTTGCCCTGGTAGGATTTGTGTAGGGTGATTCACGGGGCGGAAGATAGTCTGGCACCGAATCAACAGGTTCGCCCGGCTGAAACTCGTTCGAGCCTTGACGGAATAGGGGTAGGACAAAATTGCCCGCAGCCGCCATCGAGGCCACAAACTCGCATTTCCCTGAAGGTGTGGGAAAGTTTCCTTCGGCGTGAGGAGCATACTCATCAGGTGAAGGAAGATTCAGGCGCATAAAACCCTCCCGTTTTAACTGTTCCAGTGTAATCCCCTGTAGGACTGGAGCGCTCCAATCCATCGCCTCCAGCATTCTTTGCTCATCAGAAAGTTGGAAAGATGCATCCTCAAAGCTCATACAGCTAGCCAGGCGACGGAAGAGTTCGACATTTGGAACCGCCTCACCGAGCGGAGCCACGGCAGGTTGATTGAGGGTGAGGTAATGATGTCCCCAGGAAAACATCAGATCAAACTGCTCAAGCTGAGTAGTAGCAGGCAGAACGATATCTGCGAAATTTGCTGTATCGGTCAAGAATTGCTCGCTAACCACAGTAAAGATGTCTTCGCGTGCCAGGCCTTGCACCACTTTATCCTGCTCCGCAGAGACAACAGCAGGATTGGAGTTATAGACGAAGAGTGCTTTAATGGGTGGATCGAGAGGAAGCTCACCGGTTAAAGCCTGACCGAGCTTATACTGGTTGATAACGCGGGTGCCCGGCTGAATAAAGTCCGGTCGCATCAGCACTTCCCATTTGATCGGGAAGGCCCAGAGAGGCATCTGTAGAAAACCGCCACCTGGATTGCGCCACGCCCCGACGAGCGCAGGAAGGCAAGCAAGCGCCCGCACCGTCTGACCACCACCACGATGTCGCTCAATCGCGACACCTATGCGAATGACAGCGGGCTGGTTGCTTGCATACTCGCGGGCAAGCTTTTGAATATCTTCGGCCGGAATACCAGTAATTTCAGAAACGTAGTCGGGCGTGTAGCGGCTGGCGCGCTCTTTTAGCTTCTCGTAACCGACTGCGTATTTCTCGACGTAATCCAGATCCACGCGATTCTCAGCGATAACAACGTGCATCATGCCGAGAGCGAGAGCTGCATCAGTGCCTGGACGGATAGGAATGTGCCAGTCGGCCTTCTGAGCAGTACGGCTGCGAACCGGGTCGATGACCACGACCTTCGCCCCACGTTTCTGTGCCTCGGCGATAAAGGGCCAGAGATGGAGATTCGTGCTGATCGGATTGCAAGCCCAGAGGATAATGTACTTTGAATGTACAAGGCTTTCCGGATCAACGCCGGAGGTCGGACCAAGAGTCATAATGTAGGCAGTACATGCGCCGGAGTCACAAAAAGTCCGCTCGCTAATGGATGCACCTAGCTTATTAAAGAAAGCGTCACCAACGTTGAGGCCATTGAGTAGACCCTCTGTACCCAAATAGCTATAAGGAAGAATCGTCTGCGATCCATACTCGGCGATGATCTGCTTGAAGCGTGTGCTGATCTCCTCAAGCGCAAGGCTCCAGCTAATACGCTCAAATTTCCCACTTCCCTTTGGACCGCTACGTCGCAGTGGATAGAGCACTCGGTCGGGACTATAGACGCGATCCGTATAATTATTGACCTTGACGCACAATCCACCTCGTGTAAAGGGGTGGTCAGGGTTTCCACTCACCTCAATAGCACGTCCATTCTCTACTGTAATGAGCATAGAGCATGTATCTGGACAATCATGAGGACAAGCGCCAAGAACGGTTCTTCGTTCTCCAGGAGAAATAGACATGACGACCTCCGAGCAAACTAAAGGGCTTAGTAATTGCAAATACCTGAGACCAGGGTTATAATAGGAAGATTAGTCTATGAATAGAGGGTACTCAAAGTAGAGTGATAAAGCAATAGCGAAAATTCCCTAATAGTGCTTTTTGACAAAGAAATCCGGCTACACTATCTGAGAGCCCGCCGCTTTAGCGCAATACCGTTTAGATAAGAAGAACTTGTGCTCATACTGCTGAGCTAGAATCGCTTGAATTGAGCTTGCCGTTGCACATATCTAAACGGTATTGCGCTAAAGCGAACGAATCCGCGCTTCAGCACGGCGTGTGACTTGGCTGGATGAAAAAGCCAAAGATCGTTATTTCTCTCCAACCAACATCAAGAAATCAAGCGCCATATACTTCTGCCGAGTGAGGAGGAGAAGCTTATGAGTACTCATCATTTAAACGAGAATTTATCTCTTCAGCATCAAATCGAGCATTTGCAGCAAGAGGGAATCATTCCAGATGTGCGGATGCTACGCCGTCGCTTCCTGGATGAGCGACGACACAACACGCCCAGACCTATGCTGGATTGTGTCGCCCACATGTTGCTCTACATTGATCAGCCGGACACCCTTCTGGAGATAGCCCTGGGTTACCTGGTACACACCTTATCTGCTTGTCGTGGAGATGCTGGTGTCACGGCTCCTCACCTTCCTGCTTATAACCCTTCTGCTATTTACCTCGACCCACGCCGTGATGTACCCACTATGCTCGGTGTCAGTCTCCCCAACAAGCATCCTGTAACGCAGCTCGTCTGGCGTACCAACGGCTCTGTTCGTTTTGAGCTGATAGAGCAGAATCCAGTAATTGGTGACCTGCGAGATGCCTTTATGAGCCTGCGCAGCCGCTCAATGATTGCTCGGCGTCTAGAATATCATGATGCCGCGCTAGGTTTAATCTGCATTGACCACACAGAAGAGAGCCACCTGTGGCAGCCGTGTGAGCTTACCCTGATCGAAGACTTCTGCCAGGAGTTTCTAGCGCCTGTGCTTGCGTACAGCCTTCAACTCTCTAAAAGCTTCCCAGTCGAAAAGAGTGTAAGTACTCTGACATCAGCCGAACTGGACGTGGTGCGACTCGCTGCCAAAGGATTGACGTATAGCGAGATCGCCAACACACTGAGTAAGTCTGCGCGTACCGTTGACAATCAGCTCCGGAGCGCTCGTGAGAAGCTAGGTGCACGCAACCAGATCGATCTCGTGCGCCTGAGTGCACCTTTCCTTTAAAGGAGATTGAATGCGTATTGCACTGATTGCAGACATTCACGGAAATCTTGTCGCGCTGGAAACGGTCTTCCAAGATCTAAGCCGGGAACCAATTGATCAGATCATTTGCCTGGGGGACGTGGGATCGCTGGGGCCGCAGCCACATGAAGTTCTTGATCGATTGCGTCGTTTGCGTTGTCCAGTCATTCTTGGAAATACAGATGCCTGGCTCCTGGAACCACCCATTGCGAAAGAAAGAGATTCTGAAAATCTTCGCATTATGTATGCAATAAACGCATGGGATGCTGAGCAGCTTACATCCGAGGATCGAGCCTATCTCCAAACGTTTCCTCCGCTGCTCGAACTTCCTCTCGATGGAAAGAATACGTTACTCTGCTACCACGGATCTCCCTCATCATTTGACGATGTCATCGCTGCGACAACTCCTGTCGCCGACTTAAAACGCATGCTTGCTGGATATTCTGCAACGATAATGGCAGGAGGCCATACTCATATCCAGATGATCTGTCGCTATGAAGACGCCCACATTATCAATGCAGGTAGCGTTGGACTTCCAGGAGTGAACGCTGGAAGTCCGGAACTGCCTATGAATCATGATGTACACTGGGCGGAATACGGAGTACTTAGTGTTGAGGCCGATCGTTTGAGCATAGATCTGCGCCGAATTCCACTGGATATGACGGATGTGTTGAAGGCAGCAGCGAGCTCTAGTATGCCTCATCTCGAATGGTGGATGCAAAAGTGGGAGAGAAACTAAAGATGAGATTGCTACCTGCTATCCTGAAGGACGAGCAGAAAGAGAATAGGAGAGCCAGAACCGTACTCTATGGTGGCCCACTCTGTCAAGACACAGAAATAGGTTTCGATAAGAGCTACTTTTCTCCTTTTCACTCTTGTATTCTCAACACCGTTGGATCAGACCTTGTGAAAATACACTTCGGCTGGCGTCT
>JAABUQ010001297.1_pt1 | contig 54642 bp, 44 predicted proteins | sample 5560001 | NCBI WGS metagenome assembly JAABUQ01 (sample SAMN10711888, study PRJNA513371) | rock metagenome | isolation source: Antarctica rocks | place: Antarctica: Victoria Land, Finger Mt nord | collected 2015-12-18
CCTCCCCAGACCGCTCGTGGTCCCAGACGACCACCCTGGGCGGGTCGCTCTGCTCGGCGTCGAAGCACAGCAGGTCCCCGGCGAACAGGAAGGCGAACGGCACCATCGTGTCGCTCATGCGGCCCTCGACCTGGGTGATGACCACACCCATGTCGCTGCGCCCGTGGCGCTCGTCGTCCCGGACGTTCGCGATGACGCAGAGGAAGCGCTCGATGACCTTGACGTTGCCTGGGACGGGGAAGTACCTCTTGCGGGGGACGCCGCCGTTGCAGTGTTCCAGCAGCCGGATGTAGAGGGGGTCGAAGTGGAACTCGTAGGAGCGCTCGGTGTGGTCGATCTTGCCGTAGTTCACCGGCCCCGCGCAGGTGTCGGGGTTGAACCCCAGGTCTACCGCCGTCTCAGTATCCATATCTTTCTCCGTGTTCTCCGTTTCGCGTACCGTAGTTTCGGCTGGTATTTCTTCGGCACCGCTTGTCTTTCCTGCGTCTCCATCGCACACAGGCTGTCTAGCGCGGCGCATCCGACCAGCGGCCAACCGTCCGCCCCCCGTTGTGTGTGGTAGCGTTGTGGATGCCGCGCTCTACGAGCTGCATCCGCCCATCGGGGCGGCCTGGCCCGGCATCCCCCTCATCCACGCCACCGCCCTCGTGGTGGTGCCAGGTGGCGTCCGCGTCGCCGTGGCTGGTGAAGTCTGGATCAACATTCGAGCGCAAGTGATCATTCAGCCAGCGGAACTGAACATCATCCTTAGACAGCCACAGGTTGGTGGTGGTTCCATCAGGGTTGGTAATGAGCTCCGGCATCTGAACCTCGTGTAGGATGTGGCCCCGGAAGTCAGCGAAGCCATACCTGGACGTACCACGGAGCATAGGGATGTCGGGTATCAGACCCTGATCTACGGCGCGCTGCTTGATGGCACCATGCATCGTTCCGGGAATGTCGGCATCCGCATCTCCTTCCCAATCCCATACAGCATTCGAGTTGACGTTGTCTGCATACTCCTGCGCCCATCGATTAAGCGTATCTTCGGGGATGACCCGCCTAGCCCGTGCCCCCCTGCTCGGTGCCTCGGCAGCCCCGCCACCGGGGCGTGTTGTGCCGTCCTCTTCCTCGCCGCCCTCCATGCCGCCGTCGTGCGCGCCCTGCTGCACCAGCGGGTCGCCCTCGGAGGCCTGCCCCGCGCCCGGCGTCTCGGGGTCGGCGGGCGTCTCTAGCCCAGCGGGCGACGGGTCTGCGGGCGCGCGGTCCCCGGCTGGGTCGGTCGGCCTGTCCTGGGGCGGCTCGCCCTCGGTGGGCGCTCTGTCTCCGGGCGGCGCGTCCCCAGGTGCGCGGGGGGCCTCCCCAGGGGCACGGGGCGCTTCCCCGGTGATCGGGTCGGCAACCGGCTCGGCGGCGGGGCGGAAGTCCGAGGCGGGGCGGATCTGGCCCCTGGTGACGGTGGCGGGGCCGCCGTCGAGCGAGGCGTGGTACTGCTCGGCGGGGACCAGGCGGCCCTCGGAGCCGGTGCCGGTGTCGTTGATCTTGTAGTGGGTGACGTTGCCCTGGGCGTCGCGCACCATCCCCGTCGTGTGCACCGCGTGGCCCATGCCCTCCGGGACGGACGTGCCCTCGGGGAAGTTGGGGTCGCCCGGCCACAGGTCAGCGGCCCGGTGGCCGGTGATGACCCCTTTGCCCTGGCGCAGGGCGTTCTGGATGTTGCGGGGCGTGCCCGGCTGGGCCTCGGCGGGGATGCCGGCGGCGTTGAGGATGTCGGCCTCGCCGCCGGCGCGGGTGCCCGTCTCGGGGTCGTAGGCCCCGGTCTTCTGGGCCAGGTCCCCCATCTCGGCCTCGGACAGGTGCGTGCCGGTGGCCTCGGCGATGATCTGCCGGGCGGACTGGGGGGCGCAGTTGTTGCCGCTCTGCCGGCCGGGGAAGCTGTTCTGCGGCGGCCCGGCGGCGCGCGAGGCACCGCCTTCGCCCGTCCCGCCGGTGTCGATGTCCGCGCCCGGACCGTCCCCGCTCATGCCGCCATCGTGCGGACCCTGCTGCACCAGGGGGTCGCGCGCCCCGCGCGGGCCGGCCTCCGGGCTGCCGGGGGGCGGGTCTATCGGCCTGCCGCCCTTGTCGAACACTTCCCCGTCGGGGGTGTGGATACGCACCCGCGCGCGGCCGGCGTTGGCGTCGTTGAACTTCTCCGCCGCTTCCTGGCAGCTGTCGCAGGGGGCACGAGGGTCGGAGTACACGTCCAGAGTGCCGCGCATTCCGGGGTTGGCGTCCAGATCCGCCTTGAACGCCTCCATCTGCTTGATTTCGCTGTCCGTGGCGCGCGACTCGCTATGCTGGCCGGGCTTGTTTATCGGGCGCGTCGTGTCGGCGAGATCGCCGGTCCCCGTCTCGGTTTGGTTGGGGCGCTGCCCTGAGCGCGGATCAGGCTCCCCGTAGCGGGGGGACTTCTTTCCGCTGACGCTCGGCTCATAGTTGCCCGCGCCCTCCGCCATCTTGTTGCCCGGTGCGGGATTGAACTCCGAGGCCGCCATGTTCCGAGGCTCACCGCCGCGGTTGAGCCTGTCCTTGTCCCTCATCGAATCGCGGGCGTCGCCAACCTTGGAGGCTGAGCGCTCCTGGAAGGCTTTATCCCGCGCAGCCTGGGGAGACTCACGCGGCGCACCCTCGTCCGGCGTGCCGCCGGCGCTGGCCCCTCGGTTGGGCGTGTCGGGCGTGGGGGCACCGCCGTTGTTTTTGTCAAACTGGTGGACGGGGTTGTCTGAGGGGGGAGCATCACCGGGGGCATGGGCTGCGTCACCGGGGGCGTGGGGCGCGTCACCGGCGGGCGCGGGAGGGGGCGGGGCGGCGTCGTGCGCGTCGCCGGCAGCCGTGGGGTCGCCCTCGCCTGTGTGGGTGGCACCGCCGTTCTCCGGGCCGGAGCCGCTCTCCCCCTCCGGCCCGCCGCCGCGCGCCCCGCCGGTCTCCTCTACGCCGCCGTGCCCGCTGCGCCTCATCCGAGACATACCGTGGAAGACCGGAATCATCGCCAGGGCGAGGTTGGCCTTGTCACGCGACTCCTGGTCGGAGAACAGCGCGTTGACGATCTCGCCCTGGAGCTGGCCCTCATTGTAGCCGATGTACGTCTCAAGGATCGCCGCCGGGAAGCTGACCGGCAGCGTCACCAGGAACACGCCCGCCAGGGCGACGTAGCCGCCCCACTCGCCGATGGCATCCGTGACGCCCTTGTACGGGTCGTCCCCGTCCCCGATCGTGCCATCGGTGACCGAGTCGCCGCCGATGATGACCGTTTCGCAGCCCTGCCCGACCGTGAACCCGCACGTCCCCTGGTCGCCGATGCGGGCCGCGTGGAACCGGCCCCGGCCCAGGAGCACGCTCACGCTGCCCTGGACGATCTGCTCCAGGTCGCCGTGCTCCTTCTCCGCGTCGGCGACGCCCTGGGAGACGTCCTGGGCGGGTGAGAACTTGCCGCCCCCATAGAGGCCGAAGGTGGCGACCGAGGCCACGTCCTTGAGCAGGCCCACGCCGACGTCTTCGGCGACGTCTTTGGCCTGCTCCATCGCCGTGGCCCCGCCGTGCTTGTGCCGGTCACAGGACACGTAACTGCCCAGGTGGGCGGCGGCATGCTTGTCGGGGCCGGTCCCGATGAGGATGGAAGGGATGCCGGTGACGATGGGGCCTTCGACAGGGCCGGGGACGTGGCGGCCCATGTTCGCCGCCACGTTGGCACCGGCGCTGGAAAGGCCGGCGATGCCCCCGCCCGCGATCATCACCGTCCCGACGACGACGACGAGGGGCGTGGCCGCGCCGAACGAGACGACTTCCAGTGCGGCCGCACCGCCGATAATGGCGAGGCCCAGCAGCGCACCCCCGACCGCCCCCCAGAAGCGGTAGTCTTGGGCTTCACTGTGCTTAACTTGGTCGGTGACGCGCGCTGCGGGGGCGTTGGGCATGGCAGGGGATTCTCTCGGCTCACCTCTTGGCTGTCGGGCTTCTTAGCTGTTGATCTTCATCGTCGCCACCACCTGGTCCAGCACGTCCCGGTGGCGCGGGAAGTCGGCGTCAAGCGCGGTGCCGGTCAGGGTCACGAGGAGGCCCCCGGAGAGGAAATGCGTCTGCCGCTGGCGCATCGGGCTGTCCCCATTGACCCAGGTGAACTCCACCTGCTCGGCGGGCAGGTTGTCCACGCTCGCCGCCCGCCGCTCCTGCAAGAAGAAGGTAGGCAGGGCCGACTCCAGGGCGCTGAGCTGCCCGCTCACCAGGGCAGTCAGGGGCAGACCGGCGGGTGCCTCATCGCGGGTCAGGATCATGCTGAACTCCCCCGACTCGCCGAGAGGCGGGGGGGTGGGCGACCCCGCCTTTGGAACGATAAAGGCCGTGATGGAGCGGTCCACGCACTGGCTGGGGAGCAGAAACCGGACCTCGTTGGTGTAATAAGTTTTCACGGCGGGCCTGCTTTCTGCGGCGCGAACGCCTAGCGCGTGGGGAGAACGTAGATGTGCGGCAGGGTGACGTGCATCGCCTCCTCCGCGAAGCCGACCCACAGGAAAAACAAGGGCACGAACAGGACGGTCACCACCCGGATCGGCAGCGGCAGCGGCGAGGGCGCACCCGGCCCCGCCGCCCCGCGCCGGATGGCCCAGTCCAGAGCGAGCGGCACCACGGACAGGAAGGCGGCCCCGCCCAGGCACCACGCGAGCAGGGCCGGGGAGCGCCGCAGGGCGAGCAGCACCAGCAGGCCGAGCGTCAGTCCGACGGCGAGGAGGTTCAGGAGCGGGGCGTAGCGCGTGGCGGAGACGACCGGCCGCAGGGCCAGCGCGCACGCGCCGAAGACCCCGGCCGGCAGCAGGAGGATCAGCAGGAACGCGGACGCCAGGCGGACCGGCCCCGGCAGCGTGAGGACCCAAGCCATTCCATATCTCCTCCATATCTCCTTCCCGTCTAGCCGGGCAGGTTCCGGGGCGGTGGGGCGCTCCCGCCGGTCGCCGGCCCGATCAGCTCGCCAAGGATATTCTGGACGCCGTCCGCGTCGATCTGCAAGCCGAGCGGGAAGCCGGGGTTGATGACCAGGCCGTAGCCCGGCGGCGTCTGCGACAGCGCCCAGCCGGCCACGACCTGGAGGCAGAAGGCGGCCGGGCCGGCGCTCCGGGCGCGCTCGGCGGACGTGAATACGGCGACAAAGGGCTTCCCGTCTTGTTCCAGGACCAGCGGGGCCAGCCCGCCGCCGTCGGGCCGCACTTCCTGCCGGCTCGGGATGAAGATGGGCGACTCCACCAGGGTTTTCAGAAACGCCTCCGTCGAAGTCCGCCCCGTCTGCCCGGCCGCCAGTGCCTCCTCCAGCGCGTTCTGCGGCGTCAATTGTTCGGTCGGCTGTGTCATGTCGGATCGTTCCCTCCTACCCTGCCGGGTTGCCCGTTTCCTGCCTCATCTCATCGACCAGGGGGCAGACACGCTCGCAGATCCAGTCCGCGAGGTCGTCATCCACCCCCTCGATCTCGCGGACCGCAATCAGGCCGACGTTGATGTCGCTCAGGCACCCCCCACCATCGCGCTCCCCTTGCTCCAAATCAATCAGGTATTGCATCTGCGTTTGAGCTGATTTTAGAAGGGGATTGTCCGGGAACTGCTGCCCAAGCCCCCGGCACCCGTCCAGAGCCTGCTGAAAGACTTCAATCCTGGTCATGCGAGTCGTCTCTTGGTTTGTTCGCCGCGTCATCGAGGCACGGCAATCGGACTCCCCGGCGTAGGCGGCAGCGCCAAGTGTTGAGTGCCGCCTCCCTCGGTCGGACGAAGCGGACTTCGTTGGTGTAGCAGGTCTTCATGGGCCTGCTTTTCGGCGCGCTAGGAGAACGGCGTGTGGAAGGTCGGGGCCGGCGGCGCGTCCGGCGGCTTCGGGATGTCGGGCAGCTTCGGGTCGGGCAGGGGGGCGAGCGGCCCGGTGTTGATGTTCACCGGGGTGCCGTCGATGTTCAGGTTCGTGTGCGCCTTGACCTGCATGGTCATGCCGGTGATCTGGGTCTCCTTGGCGGAGCCGACGGCCAGATTGTCATTCGCGGCCAGGGCGGCCTTGGCCTCCGACGACAGGATCATGTCGCCCTTGGAGAACACGCCGAACTGGCCGCCGGTCTGGACCCGGAAATCCTGGTCGGCGACGAAGCCGATAGTCTTGGCGCGGAACTGGAGGTCGTCGGTCGCGGTGACGGTGATCTTCTTGCTGAGGATGTGGATTTCGCCGCCCGAGCCGATGTTGATGATGTTGTTGGAGTTCAGGTACAGCCGGCTGAAGTTGCCGTAGCGCTCCATGTGCAGCACGTCCGCGGAGTGGCTGCCGTTGATCAGCGTGACCGAGTTGTGCTTCTCCCCTACCTCGGTCGCCATCATGATCTTGTTCTTAGTTTCGAGCCGGACGTTGCTGGTCTGGCCGCGCGAGTGCATGGCGAGGGCGTTGCCCTCGGGCGTGCGCCAGCGCTTGGTGTGCTTCTGGTTGTGCGCGTCGGGCACGCCGCCCTCGCGGATGCCGCCGATGACCACGGCCTCCGAGTCCCAGTCGCCCAGGAACTCGACCAGGACGCGCTCGCCGACCTCGGGGATGGAGTAGAAGCCGGTGTAGCCGGTTGACTTTGCCCCGCCCGACCCGCCGCCGTAGGGGGTCAGCGTGTGCAGCCACGCCCGCTGGTGCGAGGGCTGCGGGTCCATGTGCTCCCACTCGAACTCAACCTGGATGCGGCCCTGGTGCAGCGGGTCGTGCTCGTTCGCGGTCACGTGCGCCCACAGCGCGCGCGACGTCCACTGCGGGCGGTCACGGTCCGGGGCGAGCGGCAGAGTCAGCGGCTGCAAGTGGAACTCCTGCGTCGCGGTCGTCTGCTGCGGGTGGCCGGTCACCAGGACGCTGCGGATCAGGTGCTGCTGGCCCTCGAACGGCACCACGTCGCCCGGCGAGAATGGCAGCACGGCCCCTTCGAGCCGCAAGTGATAGGCGCTGGCGTCGGTCAGCGAGGCGGCCTCGCTGACGAGCTTGGTGATCTGTGGGGCGTCGGGGATGCCGTAGTAGTAGGCCGCTTTGCGCGCCAAACTCCCGTTGAAGGCCTGGTCCCGACCGCGCGCCAGCCCGACCGCGCCGCCGCCGCCGCCGGCCAGGTACGGCAGCGCGTTGAGCGTCCCCAGGAAGTTGATCTCGGTCCAGCCGTAGCACGTGTCGGGGAAGGGGTAGCGCGTCTCGGCCCCGCGCGCGCCGAGGACGATCTGCCCGGTCCGGTCCTGCGCGATCATGGGCACGGCCCAGGCGTGGCACATGCGGCTGAGGTAGGCATAGTCGGTTTCACCGTGCTGGACGCTCAGCACGACGGGCAGGTCCAGGTCCGCGGCCTGGTCGATGCGGATCAGCGGCTCGGACTTGGCGACGTGCTGGGCGATCTCCAGCAGCGTCGTCGCCTGGAAGGTACGAAAGCGCGGGATCAGGTCCGCGCGCCGGCTGAAAGACACGCACGAGAGGATCAGGCTCGACGAGGAAGCCTCGCGCCGCCCACGCACGTCCTCGATGTACCCGTGGAAGCACGTCACGTGCTCGGCCAGATCATTGTCCTTCCACAGGATGTCGATCGGGCAGTTGAGAATCTTGGCCGCGAGCAGGGCGGTATTGCGGTCCTCGTACCGGCTGCCCTCGTGCCAGCGCAGGGTCAGGAAGGCCCGCGCGTGGTCGTACAGGGGCCGCTCGACGGCCACCTCGGTCAGGAGGTGGTGCCCGGACAGGTCCTCGGCACCGGCGATCTGTATCTCAAAAGCCATGAAGCGTTCCCCTCTGTCGGTATGTGTGCCCGCGGGCTACCGGGTCACGGCGGCCTGCGCGGGGTCGGAGCGCAAGGTCACTGCCTGGAAGTGGGCCGAGAAGTCGTGGGCCGCGGCGTAGACGACGTGGTACGTGTGCGCCCCCGGAAGCAGGCGGTAGGCCCGGCTCAGCGACACGCTCACGTGCTGGCTGGCACCGGGTGCCAGCCGGACGAACTGCCGCGCGCCCGGATCGCTGCGCCGCTTGGACCTGTGGCCGGTGAACGGCACGGGCTGCCCCTCCGACTCGATCTGGAACACGTCGTCGCCGACCTTGCCGCCCAGGCAGGCGCTGACCTTGTCCAGATAAAAATCCTGCCCGGACACGTTGGCGAACTCCATGTCCGCGTACAGGTCGTGGCCCCGCGCGGTCAGCGACAGCGCCACCGTCACCGGCACCTGGAGGGCAGCGCGCGTCATCGCGGTCGTCCGGTTGCTGAACGGGCTGTAGCGACCCCGGCTTTTGGCCTGGACGCGGTAGGAGTAGGTGACACCCGGCGTCAGCCCCTTGTCAAAGAACCCGGTCGCGTCACGCCCCAGGTACTGGACCACCTTCCCTCTCCCCGCGTCCTGGTCCCGCGCGGCGCTCCGGTAAAGCACATAGTGGTCCGCCGATGCCACGCCGTCCCATTGCAGGTCGATCTGGGACGGCCCCGCCGCCGACGCCGTCAAATGGCCGGGCGCGTCCGGTGCCGACGGAGCGGCGGCGGGCGGCTTCGGCGGGGTCAGCGGGTTGATCGGAGGCAGGAACGGCGTCGGCGCGGGCAGCCGGGCGATCACGATAGGATGCGTTGGCTTCCCCGACGGGCGAAATCCGGGGGTCGGATGCAGGGCGGTGAACGGATGGGGAGTGACCAGGTTGGCCGCGACCCGCGTCCCCTGGGTGGACAGGCGCGCCGGGGCTGGGTGCTTCGGCTTCCCCGAGTAGATGGGGGGCAGGTGTCCTGCGGCTGCCGCCGGCGCGGAACTCACCTTCGGGTAAGTTTTCGGGAAAGACAAGGTCATCACGAACGGCCTGTCCTGACGCCGCACTTCCAGCGGCTGGGCGTCGTAAGACGAGAGGCCCAGGGCCGTGACTTTGGCGGTGAACTCGGACGGCGTGCCCAAGGGGACCTGGTCCGTCAGGTCGAGCGTCAGCGGCCGCAGGCCGCCCGCGCCGTCGTGCAGGAGCTGGAACGTGCGCGGGGGCTGTTCCGCGCCGTCCAGCGCGTAGCGGACCGAGACGGTACGCAGGTCTCGCCCTCCCAGCGCGCCCAGGTCGCCCAGGCGCAGGCTGACCAGGATGCCGTGTGCGGCGGGCACAGCGAAGGTCGCGGGCGTCACCCAGCTCCCGAACGGTTGCGGCGCGGTGGCGACACGATAGGCCGGCGTACCGTCCGGCTCCAGCGTGTTCAGGTCGAACCGCTTGAAGGCCGTCTTCTGGGCCTCGTCGGCCGCGACCGTGACCCGGAACCGCTGCGGTGCCCGGCACCAGCCGTTCCAGCCGATAGCATGCCCCAGCGCCCACCGATAGCCGTACCAGCGCGCCGGCGGCGTGAACTCGTAGGCACCGTTGATGACCGCGCCGGCGAGCGGCGTCTGCCCCTCCAGGTCGTGGCCGCGCTCGTCCAGCAGGATCATCTGCGCGGAGAGGTCTTGCAGCCGGCTGTCGGCGGGGATCTGTCCCCGGTTCAGGCCGGCGAAGGCCAGCGAGACGCGCACGACCGGCGTCTTACGGACGGGCACGCCCCAGGCCAGCCACAGCAGCAGTGCGAGCGCGCCCAGCAGGAACAGCCAATCCCGCCCCATCCGCAGCCAGGGCACGTAACGCACCAGGACCGGGCGCGGCAGGGACAGCGGCACCCGGACGTCCCCGGCGACCTCGGCCGCCCCCCGGACGGTGGCGTAGAAAGAGGCCCGCCGGGCCGGGGGCGGCAGCAGGCACTGCCAGACGCCCGGCGTCCGCGAGGCCAGCGACTGGTCCATCGTCCCGACCGTCTCGCCGCTGCGCTCCAGGCCGTCTTTGGTAGGCGCGCACAGGATCGTCAGGCCGACGTTTGGGGGCAGGTAGCTCTTGTTCTGGAGCCGGACGGCGAACCGCGCCGCCCGCCGCCAGGGGCGGGTGACGACGGCGGGGGCCTCGGCGGCGATCTGCAAGTCGCCCGCGACCGGCAGGGCGACCCAGCGCAGGGGCAGGTCCTGGACGATATCCCCGGCGTCGTGGCTGCGGCGCGGGTCGAAGCAGGTCAGCACGAAGCTAAACGTCCGCGTCCGCGCCTTCTCGCCGGGAGGCGGCGGCACGAAGACGACCTCGAAGGACGCCCCCTCGCCGGGCTGGAGCAGGACGCCGCCCTCGCGCTGCGGGACGCCGCCGGTCGGCGCACGCCGGATGAAATAGTCCGCGGCCAGGTCCGTCACGGTCAGGTCGAAGCGCAGCGCCTGCGCCTCGGGGTTGCCGACCTGGATGGTCTCGACCTTGCCGGGCCAGACCAGGTCGCGGTCGGTGATGCGCGAGCGGCGCTCGTCGGGCGTCTCGTCGGCCTCGGCGGGCGCGAGGGGGTGCCCCGGCGTGAAGGACACTGCGGCCTCGCCGTAGGACTCCAGTTCCTCGCCGCCGGACCCGCCGAAGCCGCCCGCCAGTCCGCCCGGCATGAAGCCGATAAAACTTAGTAGTCTTCCGAACATGGGTCTTTCAGGGTGGGCTTTGAGCCGTCGGTGGCTATCGGGCCGTGTGCGGGTTGGGTCGGTTCAGCCGGAACTCCACCTTGTACGTGATGGTGGACTGCGGCCACGGGTTGATCAGTCGCCGCTCCGTGTCGCCCCGCCACGCGAAGATCAGCCACAGGCGCGACCCGGCCACGCGCGAGATCGCCGTCGGCCTTTTCGGGTTCACCGACAGCGCGCCCTGGTCGCTCTCGGCGATGGCCCGGTCGCCGGTCCCGCCCGTCGTGACGCGGGCGGGGACGGCGGACACCGCGCCGTCGGCGTAGACCTCGACCGCCCGCAGGTTGACCTGCACCCGGACCGGCGGGCGGGGCGGCGGGGGCGGGGGCAGCTTGGGCCGCCGCCACGCGCCCAGCACGACGCCCAGCACGACGGCCCCGAGGAAGACGGCCAGCCAGCGGGCGAGGAAGCGCGTGGGCCAGCAAGTGTTCGCGAAGAAGGCCATCGTTATGCTATCGGTAGTCCTATTTTACCACAAGGGCCGCCAGGCCCCGCGCTATTTGCGCCACATGAAGTTGCCGGGGCGGCGGGCCGGCTCGGCGCGGGCCGCCTCCTCCTGCGGGCGCTGGGCCGGGACCACCGCGTCGTGGTCCAGCAGGCGGCGCTCCGGCGCGGGCACGGCGGCCTCCAGCGCCTCCAGCAGGGGTGGGTAGAGCTGTAGGAGGCGCTCGAAACAGGCACGGGCCATTGAAAACGCTTGACCCACCGTCCAATCCGCCGTTTCCAGATAGTTCAGCGTGTCTTCCAGGGCGTCCAGCGTGTCCTGGTAGAGCTTCAGGCCGGGCGAGGGCAGCGCCCCGAGCTGGGCGCGCTGACCGAGCAGGACGCCGCCGATCCGGTCCAGGTACACGCGCGGCTCCGTCCGCCCGTCTGCACGGTGGGCGGCCGGGCCGAGCGATCCGGCCAAGGCCGTCGCGGCGGCGTAGCGCTGCACGGCGGGGGAGGAGTGCTTGACCAGGGCATCCAGGCCGGCCTGGGCCACCGCCCGCAGGCCCTGGTGCGCGCGCCACTGGCCGGCGTGGCTGGACAGGAACATGGACTCGGGGATAAAGGCCCGGTCCACGCTCAGGCCCGCCGGGGTCCGCTCGAACTGGGCGATCTGCACCCAGTCGAAGGAGTCGTCGTCCGCGTCGGCGGACAGCCGGTACTGCCGGCGGCGGCCCCGGCACCCGAGCAGGCCCGTATCCACCGACGAGTGTAGGCGCGGCTCCTCGGCACGCTCGGTGAGCGACGCGCCGATGTACAGCGGGACGGCGGTGGCCTCGGCGGCGATGGTCCCGCGGACGGCCAGGGCGGGGTCATCGGGGACCTCGATGATCTGCCCCTGCCGGCCCACGGCGAAGCAGCCGCGCACGGCCACCGAGTACAGCCGCTCGCCCTCGGGGCTGGGCCGGCTGATGCCGTCGTCGGCCAGGTGCAGCAGGCCCGCGATCCGGCCCCGCTGCAATGTCCAGCGCATCAGTTCTTCGAGATAGAACGTCTCCTGCTTGAACTGCCCGGCTTGCATCAGCCGGACGCTGTCCCAGTCCACGGAGACCAGATCGAACTCACGCATCACAGTAGCCCTTCTCGCCACACCGCTGTTCAACTATACCATAAAGCGGCGGGCTTGCGCGCTGCACGGTCGGCCTGCAAAGTCATCCTAAATAAGTCTTCCTACAAAGTCAGCGGGTCGCCGGCTGGCCCGGCGTCCGCCGGTTCGTCCGAACCGGCCAGGCGCGTCCCGTCCTGGAAATCATGCCGCAGGTAGCTGGGCCGGTCCAGGCGTGCCGCCGACGTGCGCCACACCACCTCCAGCCGGCACGAGACCGGCAGAAAGAGCAGCACCAAAGCGGCCAGCGTGTCGCGCACGTCCGGCCCGTCATCGAGCGGGACCTCGACCGCCACGCCCGGATAAAGAAGCAAGGCCGCCCCGCCCAATGTCGCGGTCCGGCCCGGCTGGGCCATCAGGGTGCCGGGGCGACTCGTGGCGGGGGCGAAGCGGGCGGCGCGGACGACGACGTCGGGATGGATCAAGCGCCGCGCCGCCGTCTCGAACAGCACAAAGGGGTCGGCGGCCTCGCGCCGCCAGGCGGCCAGCGACCAGAGCTGCATCCGGTCCGCCTCGTCCAGCCGGGCGAGGGCGCGCGGGGCGACGCCCAGGACCTCGCCGGACTCGGCCCACTCCGCCAGGCGCGACGCGACCAGCGCGCGGCCGTTCCAGCCGCCGGTCACGGACAGGAACCAGCCATCCAGCGGCGCGCGGGCCGCGCCCCGCCCGGCGGGCGGGGCCGAGGGGGCGTCTTCGGCCTCCACGACGACATCGGAGATGCGGCCGTGTACCCAGCCGATGCCGCACAGTGAGTCGATCACCGCCGACGCCAGCAGCGCCTCGGTCGAGACGATCTCCATCATCTCCCGGACGATCCGCGCACGCTCCCGTTCGGTCTCATAGGACAGCGCAGACAGCAGTGCCCGCAGCAGCGCGCCCTGATAGCCTTCTTGGGCGGGCGTCACCTCGTCCCAGACCGGGTCCAGCGCCGCCATCTCCGGATCCGGCCCGAACAGAACGCCGGCCCACTGCTCGAATACGCGCATCGCCGCAGGCCACGCCTCCGCGTCCACGGCGTGGGCCTGGGGCGCGCTGAGCTTGCCGGCCATCCGCCGCCAGGCCCGCCGGCAGGCCGCCCGGCGCTCCGGCTCGGCGACACGCCGGGCCGCGAGGCCCGCAAGCGTGACCCGGCGCTCTGGGTCGCTCGGGGCGGCCAGCGCGGCGAGCAGGTCGTCCGCGCCTACTTCCAGCGCCTCGCGCTCGTCCTCGGGCAGGACAACCATCAGCTCCGGGTACTGCGCGCAGACCTGGTGGGCCAAAGCCCCCAGCGGGTCGTGGAGCGGGTCGGCAGGGATGCCACCGGGCAGGCCGTCCAGCAGCGGCGGCAGGAAGTGCGCCAGACGGCCCACGACGCGCTCGCCTGCCGGCGCGTCGGGCCGGGTTGGGTCGAAGTCCCACACGGTCTCGGCCCGGACGCTGACGGTCAAGCGCGGGCGGACCGTCTCGGGGTCCACGCGGTGGACGGTCAGCCGCCCCGTCAGCGCGTCATAGGCGGGACCGGGCGGCTCCTGCGCGCTGACCTCGGGGACGGCGAAATGGCCGACCTCGGGCAGCAGCCGTATGTTCTTCTCGGGGACGCCCAGAGCATCCAGCGTCCGCCAGGCTTGCAGCAGATACGAGGGCCAGTTCAGGCCGGACAACTGGGGGAAGACGCAGCTCTCATTCAGGCCGATCTCATTCAGGCCGATCTCGGTCACGCCGCTCCCTCCCTTCTTAAAGACTCTCTCTCAAAGACTCTCTTCCGCCACGCGGCCTTCAATGTGGAACGTGGACAGCACGAAATACTGGGACAGCACCGAGGCCAGAAAGTTCGCCATGTCGGCCAGCAGGAAGCCGGGCAGATCGGCGTCCCGAGCGCGCGTGAACGTCAGGCTCAGCTTCTGGATCAGCGGCACCGAATCCGGGGAAGGCAGCGCGCCGCTTGCGCCGAAGCCCTCCTCGCGCGCGAGGATCGAGGGCCACAGGTAGGAGCGCCAGTGCAGGCCACCCGTCTCCGGGTCGTGGACGATCCCGCGCGATGCGCCGGCCAGGGACAGAGACCGTCCGAGCATCGCCTGCCGCTGCCCGATCAGCTCCCGCAGGTCGCCCTCGGTCAGCAGCGGCGGGCGCAGGACGCTGTGGTACCAGGCGGTCCGCGCCCACGCGGCGCGGTCCTCCGGCCCGCCGACCGTCGCCCCGCCCAGCGGGGGGAAGGGGAGGTCGAACCGCAGCGGCGACCAGTCCAGGCTCGTCGGCGCGTCCGCCGCCGGGAACGCACCCCGCGCCCCGTGGTACAGCTTGACCTGCGTGACCCCGGCGTGTTCCTGGGGGAACTGCACCTGCACATCCGGCTCAACGGCGAGCGGGTCCTGGCTGGGCAGGCGGATCAGCGAGGCGGGCGCGGCCACGCCGTCGTGCCGGACGACGGCGGCAAAAAGGCTGGGCGCACCGCCCACGCGCAGGGCGTGCTCCTGGCCGACGCGCGGGAACGGCGGGTAGAAGACGTGGTGGGTCAGCGCGGCCTGCACGATGGGGAAAGTGTTCAGCAGGACGAACGGGCCGCCGCCCGCCGCCCCGCCCAAGGCGCGCAGGGCGGCTGCGGCCGGGTCTGCGGCGGGCATCAGCCCCGCGAACCGAAAGCCCGTGGTCAGGTCGCGCCCCACGGCCTCCAGGCCGGGCGGCGGGGGCGGCGCGGCGTCGCCCTCCGCCAGCCGCAGGCAGACCATCTTGCGGCTGTAGGGGTGGAAGGGCGGCAGCCAGAGGTCGAGGTGGCGCTGGTTCATGCGCGCGGTCTGCATCTCGCGCTCGAACTCCATGCCGCCGTCGTGGCGCGTCAGCCGGGCCGGCCTCCAGCGCGCCTGGGGGGTCAGGACCCACCACGAACCCCGCTCCAGGCCCGCCAGCACATCCTCGGGGCCGGCCACGAACGCGAGCTGGCCCTGCCGCAGGACCGCGTCCATCGGCCCGCCCGCGCCCAGGCCCACGTCCACGACGACGACGCAGCCCGCCTCCACGGGACGGACCGAAGCCCCGCGCAGGGTCGTCGGCTGGAGCCAGGCCTCCCCCGAGGGCAGCCAGCTCAGGCCCCCCGAGTCGGTTAGCGTCGCGCCGGGGGGGACGTCGGTCGTCCGCTCCGGGGGCCGTCGCGGGACGGCGAGGGATTGGGCTGGGAACTGCCAGCGGCCCAGCGGAAAGAATTGCTCCTCCAGCCGGGCGACGGTGGACCGCTCGGCCTGCACGTAGTGCTCCTGAACCGCCCCCTTCCACCCGGCGAGCATGCCCAGGAACGGGGCGTAGTGCGTCCCGTAGTCCGCCAGCACACGCTGGCGCATCTCGCGCGGCATGTGGTCCAGGATGTCCCGCACACCAGGCGGGATGTCATGTTCGTCGGCCATAAATGGAGCGGGTTCAGGGGCAGGGGAAAGGGCGAATCTGCTGGCAGGCCACGGACGCGAAAAGGGAGGGGCACCGCCGGAGCAGGCCCCTCCCGTCATGTCCGCCGCCCGCGCGGGTTAGGCCGCCGCCTGCTCCGGCTCGCCGGGGCTGACGGCGAGGATGTTGTCGCCGCTGTAATCCACGTTGTTCTGGATCATGACGCCGCGGACGACCACCTCGACGAAGTTGCCCGAATCGGTGCCGTTGGTGGACCCTTCGGGGTACTCCTTCTCGACGTAGGAGTGGACATAGCCCTTATGAATGGTCCAGATCTTTTTGGGGGTCTTGGAGCGGTCCAGCGTTTGCAGCTCCACCGTCTTGAACCGCTTCGGGCCTTGCGGGGCCAGCGCCCATTGGGCGATGACGACGTCGTGGTCGAGCGGCATGGTGATGGTGAACTGCATCACCGGCACCTGGACCGCCTCGCGGACCTTCTTGTCGCTGTCCAGGTCGTGCAGAATCTCGACGCGGGCGTCGAAAACGCGGTTGATCTTGTGTCCTTGGACTGTCAGGTTCGGCATCTCGTTTCCTTTCGGTGGGTCGGTGAGAGATGGCTCTCGGCGTAGCATTCTGCGGCACACGCGGCGACCAACGCCGCTCTTGATCCAAAACTGGGATTAGAACCGGGGTCAGAAGCTGATCCCAAACTCGTCGATCAAGCCCTGCTCGAAGTAGAGGACGACCTTGAAGTTGTTTCCCCCCTCGCGCTGAACCTTAAACTCCTGGCCGGTCTTCAGGGCGCTCGGGAAGGAATTGACCAGGCGGTCCGGGTCATACCACTTGGTCCACTTCAGGATGTAGCTGAGGTGTTCCGTGAGCAGCGCCTCGGCCTTCTCCTTGTCTTCAGGCATGGAGCCGCCGTAGCCCAGTTCCCAGGCCGCGCGCAGCAGCCGCTTCAGGTAGACCTCCTGGCGGAACAGGTGCAGGTGCCGGTAGGACTGTTCGCCGTCGTCCTTGTGCAGGCGGCGCAGAGTGCGCGGGACGGACAGGAAGGGTGAGCGGCCCGAGACGTGCGTGAAGGCCAGAAACGGCATGCCCGGACTGAGCAGGTCGCTCATCAGGCCGTCGTTAAGGAAATGGTCGGTCGGCAGGTCCGTTTCGCCGAGGTAGGGGTTGATGGAAAGGTCGATGCCGATGCCCGGCAGGTCGGCGCGCATCGAAGTCACGTCCTTCTTGGCGTGCTGCAATTTGCGCCGCAGATAGTCCGGGACGTCGTTCGCCATCAGGCGGCCCGCCGCCACGAAGCAGGAGCGCACGGAAAGCTCCGGCACGTCCACGCCCACCTCGATGCCGCCGTCCGCCGTCTTGCCCGTGACCAGCTTGCCGTCGGGCGGCAGGATGGTGAAGTCCGGCAGGCACAAAATGCCGCAGTCGCCCGACTCACGCTCCACCACCGAGTCGATGGCGTAGGCGTCGTTCAGGTTTTGCAGATACTCGCGCCGGGTCCGGCCCGCGCGGACCCGCTCCTCGGGCGAGAACAGCACCTGGAAGCCGTACTCATAGCCCCAGTCCATCAGCGGCAGCATCTCGTCCACGTAGGCCGGCTTGCCGTAGCCGAAGTCATCCGGCCCCGCCGTCTCCTGGGCGGCCTGGATGGCCTCCAAAATCGGGTCATCCAGCATGATAGAGGCTTTTTTGCGCTTGGGCGGCCGCTTCTTCTTGAACTCGGTGACGTTGGGCACGATCACGAAGGAGATGGCGTCGCGGAACTGATTGTTCGCCTGGGCGTTGGCGGCCTCGAAGTACCGCTTCAGCTCGTCGGGCCGCGTCAGGAACAGGCCGGGCAGGTCGTCGTTGGCGACCACCAGCTCGGGCTTCATGCCGTCGGGCAGGCGCACGTCGCTCGGGAACTCGTTGAACAGCAGGTAGACGCCCATGATCGTCTCGAACAAGGGCGTGACCGTCTGCAAAAACGACTCGACGGCGTTGCTGTAGACGCCCAGGAACATGTCATGGTAGTGCTCGACGTCACGGATGTCCGGGTTCAGCAGGGCCAGCTCTTTGGGGTTCTGGAGGACAGTGGCGACGAGGTTGCCCATCAGCGGGGCGATCATGCCCCGGTCGATCATCTTATCCATGAACTTGCCGACGGCGATGGGGAAGCGCTTCTCCTGGGGAACCAGGGCCAGGTCCTGTCCCGCCACCCGCTTGCTCTCCTCGCGGATCTTGTCCAGGGCGTTGTCCAGCGTCCGCACGGCCAGGGCGGTGCCGTCACCCTTCCCAGCCTCCGACTTGACCAGGGCCGTGCCGTCTTTGCCTTCCAGGGGCTTTTTGCCCTTCTTGCCGTCCGTGTCCGCGTCAGGGGCGGCCAGGGCGGGCAGCGTAGGCATCTGCTGGGGCGACGCGATCAGGGCGCGGTTCTTGCCGAACTCGATCTGGTAGACGTTGGGGTCGATTGCCCCGCCGCCGGGCGACTGGCGCTTCAGCTCGCGCGCCGTCTGCTCCAGGCCGTAGACGACCGTGGGCAGGACGCGCACGGTGTCTTCCAGTGCCCCTTGGAACTCGTCGGCGGCGACCTGGTAGGTTTCCAGCGCGCGCACGGTGTCCTTGGAGGCCGGGTTGCGCTTGACTTCCAGCATCAGCCGGTCGTTCTTGACCTGGACGTCCTCGGCGATCTTCCGCATCAGCGTGCGCTGGTTCTTGGGCTTGAAGGCGAACAGCGAGGCGTCCACGTCCACCCGGAACGTCGAGACGTCCTGCCGGACGCGCTTCTTGATCAGGTCGCGCAGGCAGCGGATGTAGGGGTGGTCGGACGTGACCCGGATCTTCTTCCAGCCCGGCCCGCCTTCCAGCGAGAACTCGAGCTGCGGCGGCCCGGCGTCGGCGGCCTGTCCCTCGCCCTCTCCGCCCTCGACCGCAGCGGGCGCGGCCTGCGGGCCGCGCACACGGTAATAGAAGCCCGGCTGGAACTTGTCCAGGAAGTCCGAGAACGACGTCACGGTCAGGTTCTCGCGCACCAGGGACATGAACTGCTCTTCGGACATCTCCTCGATGCGCGACAGCAGGCTGCCCAGCGACGGCGTGTACTCGCGGTCCTGTTCCAGCGCTTCGGGGTCAAGATACTCGTCCAAGTTGACCTTGGCGAACAGCACGGCCCGGTTGGTCTTCCCCAGCATGCTGCGATTAGCTTCCAGGATGGTCTCGTTGGTGATCGGCACGCGCGTGTCTCCTTACGTGTCTCAGGATGAAAAGAGGCCCAGAATAGCTGCGGGCACCGGTCTGCCTGCTTCGTTGTTCCCACCCAGCCCCGAGGGTACACCTCAGCCGGGGAAAGCCCGCGGGTGTACGGGGAAGCCGACAGGGCGGTTCAGGCCGGCGGACGACCGGCCAGCGTGAGCCAGAGCCAGTAGCCGACGCCAAGCCCCGCCAGGGCGGCCAGAAAAAGCAGCGCGTAGGCCAGCCATCCGGTGCGCGGGCGCAGCCGCAGGCGGGCGCGGTCCGGGAATGCCTCGGCATCCTCCCAGGCCGGCCAAAGCGCGTGGAAGGCCAGCGACTTGTCCGAAGCCAGGCGGTGCCCGCGCCAGTCACACAGATCGAAGCATCCCGGCTTCTCGGCCTTGTTCAGAATGATCCCGATCACCTTCTGGATGCGATCCTCGGCGTCCACGTAGGTGAACTCGGCGTGGCCGTCCAGCGCCTCGCGCGGGCCGACCCGGTAGAGGTCGCGGCGCAGGACCAGGGACAGCTCGGGCCGGGGCGCCGCGCCCCCCGCCGCCGCCAGCGAGTGCAGCGAGTCGCCGCGCAGCAGGAGCCGGTCGCCGTACCAGAAGTGACGCGAGATGCGGCTCAGCGAGTGCTGGGAGCGCCGCACGTCGGCGTGGTTGACACAGTCCTGGTAGAGTTCGGCGAACGTCTGATGGGCCGCACAGCCCCGGACCCAGAACGGGCGGACGTCGGGCAGCTCGGGCACCGTCACCTTCACGTCCACGAGGTCCGCAGCGCGCGGATGTGCGCCGTAGGTGGTCATCGCCTCATTATATCACAGTCCATCGGGGTTGACAAGGGCGGGCGCGGCGGGCCTAAAAAAGAAGGAACAGGCTTACACCCAACCATTCTTGTAGGTGCAAACCTGTTCCCTCTCAACGACAGCCGATGAACGAAATAGCGAAGGGGAGATTCGAACTCTCGACATTCCGGGTATGAACCGGACGCTCTAACCAACTGAGCTACTTCGCCGCATTCTTCACAGTCCACAAAACGACGGACGCCCTCCACCGCCGTGAACTTTACGTATTATACCCCTGCCCGATAGCTGAATCAAGTCCCCGGTCGGATGAAATTCCGTAAGGGGGCGTGGGGCACGACTTTTACACCCTGTGGCGCGAAGTAGCGCCTGGCTGCCAGGCACGAAGGCGATGGTCAATCCCATCGTTGACTGCGGCCTCAGTCCCGTACCAGCACCGCACGGTAGCGGACGGCGTTGGTGCGGAGCCGGTCCACGGCGTCGTTGGCGCGGGAGAACGGGAACGTCTCGACCAGGGGGAGGATGCCGTACTCGGCGGCCAGCGTCAGCATGTCGCGCATTTCGGCGCGGCTCCCGATGGACGACCCCATGATGCGCCGCCGCTTGTCTTGAAATGCCAGCACCGGGATCGACAGCGGCTCCTGGGGGACGCCGACGACGTTCAGGACGCCGTCCGAGGCCAAGTGGCTCAAGCACCCTTCCCAGTCGAGCGTGTGCGGGACCGTGTCCAGGATGATGTCCAGCTTGCGCTCCGGGGCGGGGAACTTCCCGCCCGGCTCCAGCACGACGGCCCGGTGCGCGCCCAGGCTCGCCGCGAACTCGGCCTTGTCGGGCGACGTGGTGAAAGCGGTGACGCGGTTGCCCAGCTTTGCCGCGAACTGCACGGCCAGGTGCCCCAGCCCGCCAAGGCCGACGACCCCGATCTCCTGCCCCGACCCCATGCCCGCGTGGCGCAGCCCCGAGTAGACCGTGACGCCGCCGCACAGCAGCGGCCCGGCGGCATCGCTGCCGATGCTTGCGGGGATCGGGAACGCGAACCGCGAGTCCGCCGGCAGGAAGTCCGCGAACCCGCCCCGCCCGCCCAGGATCGTCGCCGTCTGGTCGTCACACAGGTTGTCATGGCCCCGCAGGCAGTCCTGACAGCCGAGGCAAGCCCCGCTCTGCCAGCCGACGCCCACGCGCTCGCCGACGCGCAGATGCGCCACCAGCGGCCCGAGGGCCGCGACCTCGCCGACCACCTCATGCCCCGGCACGAGCGGGTACTCCATCTCGCCCCAGTCGCCGTCCAGGACGTGCAGGTCCGAGTGACACAGCCCGCAGGCGTGGACTCTGATGAGCACATGATGGCCTTCGGGCGGCCCCGCCTCGTAGGTGAACGGCTGGAGCGGGCCGCCGGGGCGGGAGGCGGCGAGGGCGTTAATCTGCACGGGCGAGTGGCCTTTCTTGAGTCACGGACTGGGGATCGCCCATTTCAACCACGAGGGCGTAAATCTGCCGGCAGGTGCGGCAGCAGAAGACCGGCCCACCCGCCTCGCCCTGGATAGGGGCGGGGGCGGGCAGGCCGCAGTGCGCGCAGAGGACCGGACAGGCGGGGCGCAGGCGGGTCCGCGCGCCTCGGCTCCACAGGCTCATCTCAAGGCCTCACTTCATGCGGCGTCACTCGGCGTCGCCCGAGGGGGCGGCGGCCAGGTGGATGCGGGCGTCCCCGACGACGGCGTGTTCGCGCGGGTCGGAATAGAACGCGCTCTTGTGCCGCAGCCGGTAATACAGCAGCGGCAGGACGCCCACGGCGATGGTGCCGACGCTCAGAAGTGTCACGCGCCGCTCCAGGCCGATGATGTTGTAGTAGCCGACCACCAGCAGGAACAGCGCCGACACGAGCGGCCACAGGCCCTGCATGACCATGTTCTTCGCGCCCTGGGTGTGGGTCTTGCGGTAGTACCAGAAGCAGGCGATCCCGGCCAGGGCGTAGTAAAAGACGATCTGGAGGCCAATGGCGCTGATCAGGTCGCTCATCAGCTTGCCGATGTTGGTGCTGAAGCTCGCCAGCAGGAACAGGCCCAGCGCGATCAGACCCGTCACCAGGCTCGCCAGCCAGGGCGTCTGGAAGCGCGCGTGCAGGCCGGCAAACGCGGCCCCCAGGACGTGGTCGCGGCCCATTGCGTAGAGCGACCGGCTCGATTGGAGCATGCCCGTTTCCAGTGTCGCCAGGGACGACACGATGACGGCGATGACGGCGATGGTGCCGAAGGGCTTGGGGAAGATCATGTCCCCTAAGACGGGCAGCAGGGTGGTCGGGTTGGCGGCGATCTGGGCCGAGGTCATGCCCATCTGGATCGCGCTCTGGAGAATCAGAAACAGCACGACCAGGCCGATCATGCCGTAGACGCCGCTCATGCCGGGGTGTGACTTGGGGTTCTCGGTCTCCTCGGCGAGGTTCGAGGACACGTCCCAGCCCCAGTAGTAGAACACGGCGATCAGCATCCCGGCCATGAACGTGGAGACGCTGGAGAACTGGTGCGGCGAGAACCAGCTCCACGAGAAGGGCACGACGGGGTGGTGCGAGAATTTCAGCAGTGCGCCGACGGCGAGGACCAGCAGGCCGACGATCTCAATGCCCGTCATCAGCTTTTGTGCCTTCGCCGTGGACTTGATCCCGAAGAACAGCGGGACGGCGACCGCGACAAACCAGAGCATCCCGGTCAGGGTCGCCGCGACGACGTTGTTCTCCAGGCGCGGCGCGATCAGGTGCAGCGTCGTGGAGCCGAGCGGCAGCGAGCCAGAGACCATAAAGAGGGCGTTGGAGACCATCAAGGCCCAGCCCGCCATGAAGCCGAGCGAAGGGTTGAGCGAGCGCCCGATCCAGGTGTAAGACGCCCCGGCGTCGGAGCGCCAGCGGTTCAGGTACATGAAGGCAAAGGTGATGCCGAACATTGGGATCGCGGCGTACAGCAGCGCGGCAGGCCCGCCCAGCCCGACGGCGGCGACCAGGGCTGCGGTCGTGGCGGTGAGCGAGTACGCGGGCGCGGTTCCCGCCACGGCCATGACAATGGAATCAGTCAGCCCGATAGCCCCCGGCCTGAGCGCGGGCGCGTCCACCCCGGTCGTTCCGGGGCGCGCGGAGGGTTCAGCGGCGGTAGCCATGATGCGTGGAGCCTTTCTGCAAGCAGAGGTCGCCCCGCCCAGGGTGAGAGAGGGGCGGGGGCGGTGCGCCGGCGGGCGTTGGCGGCGCGGGGTGTGCTTGAGAGATGGGCTGTCGGCGGTGACAGTGGGCTTAGCGGCGGGCCTTCTCTTCTATGCCGGACTGTGGCAATGGCTCGGTGCGGACGGCGGGACGTCCCAGCCGGGGTTGCGGTCGAAGAAGCCGACCGGCTTCAGGTGGAAGCCGAGGTAGGCGCAGGGCATGACCGGCCAGTCTTCGGGGCGCGGGATGTGGTGGTGGCCCATCGTGTACCAGACCACGATGTCGGTGTTCTCAATCGGACGGTCGGCCTGGGCGTAAGCGGCCAGGCCGTCCCCGCCCTGGTGCTGGTTCGGGTAGTCGCCCGAGGCGTACCGCTCTTTCGGGTCGTAGCGCGTGACGTACAGATGGTGGGCCAGGAACGGCGCGCGCCGCATCAAAGACGAGTCGGCGTGGGCGAAGGGCAGGCAGTTCTCGCCCGGCGCGATCTTGTAGGCCACCGGCACACCCAGCCGGTTAGGGACATCGGGGTTGACGACCTTCCAGAAGCGGGCCGACTCGGCGCTGACCCGCCGGATGGCCTCCGACTCGCGCGTGAACGTGGTCACCCGATGGACGAAGCCGTTGCCCTCCGGGTTGTCCGGGCCGGGCGGCAGGGCCTCGGTGTTGACCTCCTGGACGGTGTTGCTCTGGCCGTCCACGCTCATGTCCAGGCGGACGTTGAAGAAGTGCTGGTGGCTGGGGGCGTACAGCCGGGGCGCGACCAACGCCCCAAAGGGCGGCGTGTCCTCGCCCGGCGCGAGTGCGCCCGTGGACAGGCACCCGGTCAGCTTGACCTCCATGCCGATCGTGCCGTCCTGGTAGAAGTACCAGTAAAAGCCGTACTCGTAGTTGCCGACGGTGGCGATGAACGACAGGACCAGGCGGCGCGAGCGGCGCACTTCGACCTGACCGGTGCGCCAGTCGGTGTGCTTCCACAGGATGCCGAAGTCCTCCTCGTGCATGCAGACGGCGTTCTTCAGTGTGTACGCCGCGCCCGCGGCGTCCGCGAGGTGGGCGTCGAAGTACCGGATGTCGCCCAGGCAGTCGCAGCCCAGCTCCAGCGAGTTCGCCATCAGGCCCAGGCCGTATTCCCCGGCGTCGAAAGCGTTCTTGCGGTAGTGGGCGTCCGTCGGATCGCCGTAAGGCACGATCATCTCGGACAGCGAGGCCCGGTAGAGGATGGGCCGCAGCCGCCCGCCGTCGTCGTAGCCGACCGTGTGCAGGACCAGGCCCTCGCGGGCCGACCAGCCGAACCGGATGTCCCACTTCTGCCAGCGGACGTGGTGGCCGTCCACGCTGAAGCTCGGGCCGTCCGGCTGGACGATTTCGAGGGGCTTCAAGTCGGTGCGGAAGTCTTTGATGTAGTCCGTGCTGTAGTTGCCCGCCTCGGGCGGGAACGGGACAACGTCGCCGTCCATGACGCGCACCACCCGGCCCGCGTTCAGGTCCACCAGGGCCGACAGATTCTCGGCGGGGCGGGCGAATCCGTTGTCGCCCGGCTCGGAGCGCACCCAGACAAGCCCGTGCGTCAGCCGCCGCGCGTTGTGCTCGCCCCAGTACGTTCCCGCCGGCCAGGACTCCACCATGACCAAGTCTAAATCAGTGACGCCGCGCCGGGCGAGTGCGGCCTGGAAGTCGGGATCGGCCTTGCACAAGTCCTCGCACTCGCCCGACTCCTCGGCCAGCAGCATCGGCTGGACGCCGGGGATGTGCGTCCAGCCGTTGATGACGCCCTCGGACAGCGACACGACCGCCTCGTAGGCCGCGCCGTCCGTCGGGTCCAGCAGGCTGACGGACGCCTCGCGCGGCGGGGCATCGCCCGTCTCATAGGCCAGCACACGGGCCTTGGGCGGCTCCTGCAAGGCGACCGAGACGAAGCGCACACGCGGGCCGCAGCGCGCATCCGCGCGAATCAGGGCGACGGCCTGGTTGATCTCGGCGAGAGACAGCGGCTCCAGCGGGTGCGGCGGCGGGACGGCGGAATGCCGCACGTCGGTAAGCAGGGCTTCGGTGATCATTGAAACCGCCTTTCGAGATTAGCCGAAGAACGACGGTGCAAAAAGACGTCCCCCTCACGCAGATGCCCGGCGACTGCCGGAGCCATGCGTGAGGGAGACGTCTTTGCCTGCCCGAGTTCACAGAAGTTCCTGCTCAAGATACCTCTGGATGGGCGTGGTTGTCAATACCCGGCGGGCGGCTTGACAATCACGCCGCGAGTGTGATACAGTGTGGGCGGGCCGATGACGGCCCGCCCGGCTCCCGCCGAACCCAAAACAAGGCAAAGACGTCTTTTTGTTTCTTGAAAACCACCCGCACGGCGGGTCAAGAGCAAAGCGGCGTCTTTTTTTGTGCCCCGCTTATCTTTGCGCCCCATGAAGTGTGAGGCGTCCGGCCCATGCGATCCTTCAGTGCCGAGGACTGCGCCCTCCCGGTCACAGAACCGCCCGCTGACACGGCGGCCCCGCGCCGCCCGAAAGGATCGCCCCATCATGGCAACGACCGAAGCCCCCCCCGACCACCTGGACCTCGGGGAGCACAACCACCACGCCGTCGGCCTGCGCCGCGACGTGCTCTCCCCCACCGAGACGCTGGCCCAGTCCATCGCCAACATCGCGCCGACCCTGACCCCTGCGGTGAACCTCCAGCTCGTCTTCGGCTCGTCCGGGAGCGGGACGTGGTTCACCTACCTGCTGGCGACCCTGGGCCTGCTGCTGATCGGCGTCTGCATCAGGCAGTTCGCCAGGAAGACGTCCACGCCCGGCGCGCTGTACTCCTACGTTTCGATGAGCCTGGGGCCGACGGCCGGGTTTGTCACCGGATGGGCCTTGGTCCTGGCGTACCTGACGACGGGGATCGCCGTCGCCTCGTACACCGTCCCCTACGCGGAGACATTGCTGAAGAACCTCCACATCGCGATCCCCGCGCTGCTGATGTTCGCGCTCGTCGTGGGCCTCGTCTGGTTCGTCGCCTACCGCGACGTCCGCCTCTCCACGAAGATGATGCTCGCCCTGGAAGCCGTCTCCGTCAGCCTCATCCTGATCCTGGGGATCGCCATGATCGCCCACACGGGCCTGCACCTGGGCGGCCAGTTGTCGCTCCACGGCATGACGCTGAACGGCCTCCAGGGCGGGATGGTGCTGGGCGTCTTCTCGTTTGTCGGCTTTGAGAGCGCGACCGCCCTGGGCGCGGAGGCGAAAGACGCCAAGCGCAACATCCCGCGCGCCGTGTTCATGAGCACCGCGATCGCCGGCGCGTTTTTTATCCTCATGTCGTTCATCATGGTCTCGGCCTTCGCCGGCTACAAGACGCATCTAGACGACCCCAATCTTGTTGCCCTGCCCGCCATGGCCGAGATCGCCCACGCCCCGTTCCTGGGCATCCTGGTCTCCTTCGGCGCGGTCATCAGCCTCTTCGCCTGCACCCTGGCCTGCGTCACGGCCACCGCCCGCATCGTGCTTTCGATGTCCCGCGACGGCCTGATCCACGCCTCCTTGGGGAAGTCGCACGAAACCAACTCCACGCCGCACGTCGCCACGACCGCCTCGGCGATCGTCATGCTCGCGGTGCTGGTCGGCCTCAGCCTCAAGGGCTTCGTGCCGCTGGACATCTATAACATGAACGGGACGATCGCCACCTACGGCTTCCTCGTCGCCTACGTCCTGCTCGCCGTGGGGGCCGTCGTTTCCTCCGCGCGCGACAAGTCGCTCTCGCCCTGGCTGGTCTTCTCGGCCGTGGTCGGGACGCTCTTCATGGGGCTTGCCATCAAGGGCAGCGTCTCGCCCTGGCCGGCCGCGCCGGACAACTACCTGCCGTATGTCTTCGCGGTCTACATGGCGCTGGGCATCGGCTGGATGCTGCTGAACCGCCGCCGCCCCGTCGTCCGCTTCTCGGCGGGGGACCGCCCGTGACTACGCACACCTTCACGCCGGAACGGTACTACAGCGCCCTGGGCACCTGCCCTCCGGCGCTGCGGGTCGCGGACGGCGACACCGTCGTGACCACGACGCTCGACGCCGGGGGCTTTGACTCCGCACGTGAGCGCGTCCACTTCGGCGTCAATCCGATGACCGGCCCGTTCTTCGTGGAGGGAGCCGGGCCGGGCGACACGCTGGCCGTCCGCCTGGACGGCCTGCGCCCGAGCCGGCGGTTCGGGTGGAGCGGCGTCCAGCTCGCCTCAAACGTGATGGACCCGGCCGATGTCGCCCGGCTGCCCCCGCCGCCCGGATTCGCCGAGGGCAGCGGGGAGTGGGACGTGGACGCCGAGGCCGGGACGGCCACGCTGGCAGCCCCTGCCACGCACCTGGGCCGCCTGACGATCCCCGCGCGGCCCATGATCGGCTGCTTCGGCGTCGCCCCGCCCGGCGGGCAGGCGATCTCCACGGCGACGTCGTCCACGCACGGCGGCAACATGGACTACAAGGGCTTCGTTGAGGGCGTGACGGTCTTTTTCCCGGTGGCCGTTGAGGGCGCGCTGTTTTTCATCGGCGACGGCCATGCCGTGCAGGGCTGCGGCGAGATCTGCGGGACCGGCATCGAGATCTCGTTCGACGTGCGGTTCACCGTGTCGGTGGTGAAGAAGACGATCCAGTGGCCGCGCGCGGAAACGGCGACCCATATTCTGACCGTCGGCAATGCCCGTCCGCTCGACCAGGCCTTGCAGCACGCCACCAGCGAAATGGCGCGGTGGCTCCAAGAGGGCTACAGCCTGGACTGGGTGGGGGCGCACACTCTGATGGGGCAGTGCGTGGAATACGAGATCGCCAACGTCTTCGACCCCGCCTACTCGGTGGTCTGCAAGATGTCCAAAGCCCTGCTGGCCCCGTGGAGCGGTGCCTAGCGGCCACGCCTTTGCAGGAAGACACACCCGATGCCCGGTCTCACTGAGTTCATTCGAACGACCTGCCCGCGCGACTGCTACGACGCCTGCGGGATGATCGTCGTCAAAACCGGCGGCGTGATCGACCGCGTCAAGGGCGATCCGGGTCATCCCGTCTCGCGGGGGACGCTTTGCGGCAAATGCACCCTGGCGTACAACGCCGAGTGGCGCGACCCCCATGTCCGGCTGACGACGCCGCTGAAGCGGGTCGGCCCGAAGGGCGAGGGAAAGTTTGCGCCCATCTCTTGGGAAGAAGCTTTGGAACACATTGCGACCCGCCTGAAGCCCATCCTGGCCGAATCGGGCGGCGAGAGCGTCATCCAGACCCACTACACGGGGACGTTTTCACTCATCGGCTATGCGTTCCCGCTGCGCTTCTTCCACAAAATCGGTGCCACCGAGGTGGACCCGGACACGGTCTGCAACAAAGCGGGCCATGCCGCCCTGGAAGCGATCTTCGGCACCTCGATGGACGGCTTCGACCCGCGCTCGGCGGGCGAGGCGTCCTGCATCCTCGTCTGGGGCGCGAACCCCTCCGCCTCCGCGCCCCACGCCCACAAGCACTGGCTCGCGGAGGCACCGGGCAAGGTCATCGTCATCGACCCTCTCCGGCACCCGACCGCGGAGGCCGCCGATCTGCACCTGCAGCCGTTCCCCGGCACGGACGGGGCGCTGGCGTTCGCCATGCTGCACGTCATCCGGCGGGAGGGCCTGCTGGACCAAGCGTTCTTGGCTGCGTGCGTGAGCGGCTGGGAGGACGTCCTGCCCCTCCTGGCTGAGTGTACACCCGAATGGGGCGAGGCCGTGACCGGCGTTCCCGCCGCCCTGATCGTCGAAGCGGCGATGGGCTACGCGCGCGGGCCGTCCCTGCTCTGGCTCGGGCAGGGGCTACAGCGGCAGCGCGTCGGCGCGGCCGTCTTCCGGGCGTGCAGCCTGCTGCCGATTGCGACGGGGAACCTGGGCAAGCCCGGTGCGGGCTTTTTGTACCTGAACGGGACCGACAGCCGGGGCATCGATTCGGCGTATCTGCCGGCGGCGCACCTCCACGCCGGCACGCCGCAGTCCATCAGCCACATGGACCTGGCGGAGCGGCTGGAAGACCCGACCCGCAGCCGCGCGCTGTTCTGCTGGAACAACAACATCGCCGCGTCCAGCCCCCGGCAGGCCCGCCTGCGCCGGGCGCTGGCGCGGGAGGATCTGTTCACGGTCGCCATCGACCTGTTCCCGACGGACACCACCGACTACGCCGATGTCGTCCTGCCCGCCGCGAGCTTTTTAGAGTTCGACGATCTGGTCTGCTCCTACTTCCATTATTCGATTTCGGCCCAGGTCAAGGCGACCGAGCCAATCGGAGCGTCCCTGCCGAACCAGGAGATATTCCGGCGTCTGGCCGCCGCGATGGGCTTCACGGAGCCGGAGCTTTTCGAGAGCGACGCCGCCCTGCTCGCGGCCCTGCTCGATCAAACGGGCCTGGGCCTGGATTTCGCGGCCCTGGCCGCCCGTGGGACGGTGGCGTTCGGGGCGGAGCCGCTGATCCCCTTCCGGGGCCGCGTGTTTTCCACCCCGAGCGGCAAAATCGAGATCACGTCCCCTCAGTTTGAGGCCGCCAGCCTGCCGCGTGTCCCGCAGCCGGTCAGTCAGCCGCGTCCGTCCGGGGGCAGGCTGCGGGTGCTCTCCCCGGCTTCCCCCTGGCTGATGAACAGCAGCTACTCCAACGTGGGCAAAGTCCGCGCCCGGACCGGCCCCGCCGATGTGGGGCTGAACCCGCAGGAGGCGCACGGGCGCGGCCTGTGCGCGGGCGACCACGTGCGGCTCGTCAACGAGACCGGGCAGCTCACCTTGCAGGTCACTCTGTCCGACCGCATCCCGCCGGGGGTGGCGCTGGTCCACAAAGGGCGCTGGCCCAAGCTGGACCCGTCCGGGGCGAACGTCAACGTGCTGAACGGCGGCGAACGGGCAGACATGGCGGAGAGTTCCAGCGTCCACTCCGTGGAGGCCGACCTGATTCCCCTTGAACCCGAGCAGCGGCGTCCATGAGCTACCGCCACACAGTCGGCGGCTCCGTCTACACGTTCCCCAGCCTCAAGACGTTGCTCGCCAAGGCGACGCCGCTGCGGTCCGGCGACGTGCTGGCGGGCCTGGCCGCCGGGAGCGCCCAGGAGCGCGTGGCGGCACAGATGGCGCTGGCGGACGTGCCGCTGAGGACATTCCTGTCCGAAGCCGTCATCCCCTACGAGGCCGATGAGGTGACGCGCCTGATCCTGGACACCCACGACCAAGCGGCGTTCGCGCCCGTCGCACACCTGACCGTCGGGGGCCTGCGGGACTGGCTGCTCTCGGACAGCGCCGACGACGCGGCGCTGGCCCGGCTCGCGCCGGGCCTGATGCCGGAGATGGCCGCCGCCGTTTCCAAGATCATGCGGCTGCAAGACCTGATCGCCGCCGGCGCGAAGTGCCGCGTCGTGACCCGGTTCCGGGACACGATCGGCCTTCCGGGCCGCCTATCCACGCGCATCCAGCCGAACCACCCGACCGACGACCCGCGCGGGGTGGCGGCGAGCCTCCTGGACGGCCTGCTGCTGGGCGGGGGGGACGCCGTCATCGGCATCAACCCCGCCTCCGACAACGTGGACTCCTGCATCCGCCTGCTCCTGATGCTGGACGACCTGCGCCTGCGCCTCGACATCCCCACCCAGAGCTGTGTGCTGACCCACGTGACTAACGCGATGCGGGCGATGGAGCGCGGGGCACCGATGGACCTGGTCTTCCAGTCCATCGCCGGCACCGAGGCCGCCAACCGGAGCTTCGGGATCGGCCTTGCGCTGCTCGGGGAGGCCCGCGCGATGGCGCTGGCGCTGGGGCGCGGCACGGTCGGCACCGACGTGATGTACTTCGAGACCGGCCAGGGCAGCGCGCTCTCCGCCGACGCCCACCACGGGGTCGATCAGCAGACGCTGGAGGCCCGCGCCTACGGCGTCGCGCGGGCGTTCTCGCCGCTGTTGGTCAACACCGTCGTCGGCTTCATCGGCCCCGAGTACCTCTTTAATGGCAAGCAGATCATCCGGGCCGGCCTGGAGGACCATTTTTGCGGCAAGCTGCTCGGCGTCCCGATGGGCTGCGACGTCTGCTATACCAACCATGCCGAGGCGGACCAGGACGACATGGATGCGCTGCTGACCCTGCTGGCGGCGGCGGGGTGCTCCTTCATCATGGGCGTCCCCGGCGCGGACGACATCATGCTCCACTACCAGAGCACGTCTTTCCACGACGCCCTGTATGCCCGCCGCGCCCTCGCCAAGCGCCCCGCCCCCGAGTTCGAGGCGTGGCTGGAGCGGATGGGCATTCTCGATGGGAACGGGCATCGCCAAGCTCTGGCCGCCGGATCGGCGAACGGTCCCGTCGCCGCGGAGTTGCAGGCGATCATCCCCAAGATCGTCCCCAGGCCGGGGCAGATCGCCGCGACGGCGGTCTGGGAGCAACTGCGCCGTTTCACGCCCGCCCGCATCGGCATCGAGCCGGTCGGCACATCCCTCCCGACACAGGCCCACCTGGACTTTCAGTGGGACCACGCCCAGGCCCGCGATGCCGTGCATTCGGAACTCGACGCCGAAGCCTTGGCGGCGGAACTACGGGCGCAAGGGCTGGAGCCAATCCTCCTGCACAGCGAGGCCCAAGACCGGCGCGAATACCTACAGCGGCCTGACCGGGGCCGCCGCCTCGATGCCGCGTCGCGCAAGGCGCTGGCGTCCCTGCCACGGACGTGGGACGTGGTTTTTGTCGCCGCCGACGGTCTTTCCGCCGCGACCGTCAACCGCCACGCCTTGCCGCTCCTGGCCTCAGTGCTGCCGCCGCTCCGGCAGGAGGGGTGGCGCATCGGGCCTGTCGCCCTTGTCTCGCAGGGCCGGGTCGGCTGCGGGGACGAGATCGGCCAGTGCCTGACGGCGAAAATGGTCGTGGTCCTGATCGGCGAGCGCCCAGGCCTGTCTTCCCCGGACTCGCTGGGGGCCTACCTCACCTGGCAGCCGCGCGTCAGCACCCGCGATTCGATGCGGAACTGCCTTTCCAACATCCGCCCGAACGGTCAGACCTATGCCCTCGGTGCCGTCCGCCTTTTGCATCTGATGCGCGAGTCGCGCCGCCTTCTTCTTTCCGGGGTTGACCTCAAGGAAGACGCCGATACTCGGTCCCTGGAAGAAGCGGCACCTCGGTATCCCCTTCCTATCACGCCTGAGGGGGTGTATAAGCGCTGACGGCTAGACCACGGCCTCAAGCTCACCGCCCCACATTCTGCTTGAACATATACCCCATAGGGGTATACTGACACTGAGGACGAGAGGCATGGGACTGCTGACCGGCCACGGGACTGGGACGGAACACGCCCGCACCCAGGAGCTGACGCGCGACGAGCTGCCGGCCGAGGTGCGGGTGTCCTTGCGGCGCTTTTTGAAGTAGCGGCCCAGATAATCAGATCAAGGGAAGAAATCATGCAGACGGAAACGTTGACGGTGCGGGGAATGTCGTGCGGGGCGTGTGTCGGCCACGTGACCCGCGCTTTGGAGGGTGTGGAGGGCGTCCAATCCGCCCAGGTGAATCTTGAAGCCGAACAGGCCGTCGTCACTTACGACCCCGCCCGAACCGGGCTGGCGCAGATGCGGGAGGCCGTCGCCGAAGAGGGCTATGAAGTCGTCCCCAGCGTATAAGTGAGGCCGGCGTGGCCGACTTCCTGCTGCTCTCTCGCCGCACGATGAAGACGATCCGCCCGCCTCGGACCGCCTCAACTCACCCTGCTGCGGGCGTGATGACATTCTCCGTCGTCACCAACTCCCTGCGCCTCAACTCCGCGCGGCTGTGACCTCATGCCTGCCAAAGTGGTACAACTCCGCCATGAGTGTCAAAGAAATAGAGGACGCAATCGCCCAACTGCCGGCCAAAGAAGTCACCGAGCTGATGTCCTGGCTCGCGGAGCATCACGCGCAGCTTTGGGACAAGCAGATCGAAGACGACTTGGACGCGGGCTGTCTCGACGCGCTTCTGGCGGAAGTAGATAAAGAGTACGAAGTGGGCCTGGCGCGGCCCTTACGAGGCATCAATGTCACTGAACCCCGTCAGAGGGCTGTCAATACGCGAAATTATCGCATGGCCTCTCCGATGTGTTATGAAGTGGGCCTATGATAACAAAGTGCTCGTGGGGACGTATGATGGGATAAAGCTCTGTGACATTGCCAGTTCTAACAAGGCGCAGACTCAGTTGTTCCTCGACCGTACTGCAAAGGCGCTGGAACTCATCAAGAGGTATGACACGAGGCGTTCTCATCGCATCCAGAAGCGCTTGGATTATGTGGTGAACTACCCTTGCCTCTCGGGAGCGGAATATGGTCATCCCCTCCATGTCTGCAAAGTAGACCTCTCCAAGTACACATTTGAGGGTGACGAGGACTGGTGGGTGCTTCTGCTGGCTCGTGTCCTGGTCCATGAAGCCACTCATGGGTCAATCATTGCCTGGGGCATAACTCACGACGAAAAGCACCGCCTGAGAGTGGAGCGTCTTTGTCACGAGGAAGATACGCGCTTCGCCCGGCGAATAAGGCCGGATGACGACGGTGACGAGTTCGACGAGATGTGGTATCGTGACTACTACCAAACCGGACGGTGGCGGCGGGCGGTCAAAACCATCAAACATGCTTCCCGCCGGGACAAGCCGGCAGTCTAGCATAAAACCTCTTGTGTCAGCCTCCGCTCCCCGGATTGAAATCCGGGGACTATGCAAGAGACCTATAGTATGGGCCAGCAGGATTTCGGGGCCGCCGCGCCGAACCCCGGTGCATGACTAGTGCGCCCGTCCTAGAGAACACACGCGCGGACGTGTCCCGCTTCTTCACCAACAGTGACCGCAGCGTCTACGCGCTCAAGAACCTGCCGGAAGAGGTCGTCGCCTATTTGTTTGCCCGCTACTCGCGTTCGCGGCTGTCGCTGCGCGAGGATTTGCGGGGCATGATCGAGGCCGAAGGGCTGGGGGCGCTGATCGGGGGGAACGGGGCGGGGACGGATGACGCGGTAGATGCCGTGGGCGCACTTCAGGAGCGCGCGCGGGCGTTCGCCGAGAAGTACGTGCTGGGCTACGGGCACAACTCGGTCGCTGAACACGGGTGCGTCCACCTGGCGCTGGAAGACGTCAGCATTCTCGCCTCCAAGCTGGTCGAGGACGCCCGGCTGGCCTCCTACACCGAGAAAAGCACCCGCTACGTTGCGTTCGACCCGAGCAAGGTCCACGTCCCCGACTCGATCCAGACCGACCCTCTGCTGGCCGAGGATTACGGCGCGACCGTCCGCGCCCTGCTCGGGGCCTACACGGGCTGGACCGAGGACTTCGTGACGCAGATCGCCAGGCGGACGGCGCGCGGCGAGCGGCAGACCGGGCGGGCTTATGATGCGGCCTGCCGCGCGACGGCGTTCGACCTGCTCCGCTACCTGCTGCCGACAGCGACCCGCACCAACATCGGGCTGACCCTGAACGCCCGCTCGCTGGAGCATTTGATCGTCAAGCTGCTCTCGCAGCCTCTGAAAGAGGGCCGGGCGCTGGGCGCGCGGATCAAAGAGGAGGCGCAGCACGTCGTCCCCACCCTGCTCAAGTACGCCGAGCCGAACGCTTATCGGGCGGAGACGTCGGAGGCGATGGACGCCCTGGCGCTGGAGCTGCTGGGGGATCAAATACCTACCACGGACGAAAGGGCGTCCGGCGTCTCCCTGGTCTTTGCCGACCCGGATGCCGATAACAGACTGGTCGCCGCCATTTTGTACGGCGCGGCGCGGCTGCCGATGGACGCGCTGCTGGCCCGCGTCACACAGATGGACGCGGCGACAAAGACGCGCGTCGTGGACGAATATTTAAGCCGGCGCGGGCGGCACGATGCGCCGGGGCGGGCGCTGGAGCGGCTCGGCTGCACGGTCGAGATGACGATGGACTACGGCGCGTACCGGGATGTCCAGCGGCACCGGATGGCGACGCAGACGACCCAGACGCTGACACCCGATTTGGGCTACGAGACACCAAACGAGTTTGAGACGTTCGGCTACGCCGAGGAGTATCACAGCTTGATGGCGCGGGCGGCCCAGACCCATGCGCGGCTGTGCGAGGCGGGCCTGACCCATGAGGCGGCTTACGCGCTGCCGCTGGCGACCCGCATCCGAGTCCTGTTCACCTGGAACCTACGCGAGCTGACCCACTTCGTCGAGCTGCGCTCCGCCCGGCAGGGGCACCCGTCGTACCGCAAGATCGCCCAGGAAGTCTACCACGCCGCTGCGGCGGCTTACCCGCTGGTCGCGCGCTTCATGCGGCCCAACTTAAACAGCTATGCCCTCACCCGAGACTGAGCCGACAGACGAGATTGCGGATGACGCCCTGATCGCCCCCGCCCCCACGCCTGCCCCGCCCCCCGCCCAAGCGCCCCGGCGGGATCTGGGGCCGCTGTTCCAACGCCTCCGTCCCTGGCTCTGGGCCTGCGCTGCCCTGATCGTGGGCGTCCCCTTGGTGCTGACGCTGATCAGCGCGTTCACGTCGCCGCCGCACGTTTCAGGCGTCCCCTTGGGCCGCCTGGTCTACTTAGAGGCTGACTCGCCCTCCGAGCACACGACGACGCTGCGCGGGCTATATTTAGTCGGGCCGGGCGGGTCGTCGCGGCTGCTGGTCCACGAGACCGAGCCGCAGGACGCCGACGGCGGGGTGCGCGAGTGGATCACGCAGCCCGCGCTGTCGCCGGACGGCACACGGATCGCCTTCGAGAAGCAGTTCATCTCGCTCCAAGAGGAGCGGCAGAGCATTGTCAATCAAATATGGGTCATGCCGCTGACGCCGACCAGCCAGCCCGGCAGTTTGCCCCATCTGGTGATCGACCTGACCAAGCAGAAGATGAAACAGGTCGTCGGGCTGGCTTGGGACTCGGACTCGTCCCTGGTCTTCCTCCAGGACGGCGTCTCCTACAGCGTCGCCACCGACACCGCCGACCCGCCGCTCCAGACGCCGCTGGATTTGCACGGGTTCACCCTCGCCACGCACGGCGACGTCTCGGCCACCCGCGCCCCGGCCCTGGCCGAGGCCGGCAATGACTCGGGGGCGTTCGCCTTCGAGGCCGAGACCACGACCGGCCCGCGCGTGTTCATCCAGAGCGGGGGCGTCACCTCGGTCGGCCCTGCCGCTTCGGTGTTCTCCCTGTCCCCGACCGGCGAGCGCCTGGCCTACGCCGCGCCGGAGGGGGGCCGTGTCATCTCCACTTACGATGTCGCCGCGCACAAGCCCGGCCCGGACATCCCCGTCCGCTGGGGCTGGTCCGTCTTCGGCAAGCGCCGGATCACGTCGCTGCGCTGGTCCCCCGACGGCCGGCAGATCGGCTTCACCGTGTCCAAGCCGCCCGTGCCCGACGACGAGATATTCGCCGTGGACACGACAACGGGTAAGACCGTCCAGCTCCCCTACCGCACGGGCCGCGCGGCCTGGGACTGGGGCAAGTAAGAACCCACCCCAGCGAGGAACCCACCCCGGCTCGTCCCCCCATCGGGTATAATCCCCTTATGGCTTTTACGCTGCTCGAGGCCGACGAAGAGGCGGACCAGAGCGTGTACGGCGCGTACCTGCGGGCGCAGACCGAGGCGGACCTGCTGGACATCGCGCGGCACCTGGACCCGGACTGCTACCCCGCCCGTGCGGACGCCGCCACGCGCGAGATAGGGAGGCGAGGGCTGTTGCATACGCCTGCCTACACACCCGCCGAGGGGGCGATCCGCTACGCCGCCCTAGCCGCCTTTGCGCTTTCGGCGGTCACGCTGACCCTGGCCGCTCTGTTGACGCCCGACGACGCGCTTTCACCCTCCTGGCCGACCGGCGGGATGCTCCCGGACGGGATGCCGCTGGACGCCGTCCTGCGAATCTTCGCTGTCGCCATCCTGCGCGGCCTGGTTGTCTGGTGCGCGCACTTGGGCGTTCCCGCGTTTCTGCTGCTGGCACTTGCCGGCTGGACGCTGCCACGGGTGCGGGCCGTGCTCAAGCGACGGGCGCGGGCAGACGTTTGGCGTCTGACGCTCGGCGCTCTGGTCGCGCTGTCGCTCGCGCTCGCCCTGGCCGCCGGGCCGCGCTCCGCCGTCCCGCTGCTGTTCGGGCTGCCCCCCGCTGCCCCGCTCGGGCCGTCGCTGCGACCCCTCCTCGATCTCTTCTCTTCCTACCAAGCCCCGCCCTAGAGCACGACCCATGAAGCACAAAAGCCGCCGGGCGGGGCCGAACCCGCTGGGCGAGTACCGACGACTCCAGCGCGAGATCAGGCAGGTCTTCGACCCGTTCACCGCGCGGCACTGCCCAAGCTGCGCCACGCCCTGCTGCATCCAGCCGACGCGCGTCACGCCCGTCGATGTCGCTCTGGCCGTCGGGCTGGGCCACACGTTCCCCCACCTCGCGGGCGGCGACGCCTACGCCCCGGCGGCAAGTTACGCCGGCAGCCGTCTCGCCCTGCCGATGGCGTCCGATCTGGCCCCCGACGCGGCCCTGCCCTGCGAATACCTGCACCGTGGCCGCTGCACCTTCCCCGACGATTTACGCCCGTATGGCTGCACGGCCTTTTTGTGCGGCCTGATGTACACGCATCTGCCTGACGAGACTTTGCGCCGCCTGCGCCGGCTGTTGCGCCGGTTGGGCGACGCCCACGACGCCCTGCTCCGCGCCCTCACTGCCTCGGGCCGGCTGCCGGCGGATGAGGGGGAGTAGATGCCGGCGGTCTCATTTTTTGAGATTGCGAACGGCTTTGTTGCATAATTCCAGAACCATGTGTTGAAACACACGGCTAGTCGGCGAAGACGCCAAAAACTGCCGCTTCGCGGTACTCGGAGACGCGGGCAGGGATGCTCTTAGCCCTGCGGAGCGGGGGTCTATGGCCGCAGGCCGGTTAGCCGTGCCTTTCAAGGCATGGCTCGGACTTATGCAACAAAGCCACTGCGAACTCTTTTCGCGCGTTGTCCGTTATTGATGACATCATGTGACGCGGCCCTGTCCCGGAACTCATTCCGGGGCGTGACGGCGGCTTCCACCTGTGAAGTTGGTGAAAACAGAAATGCAGGGTGACTGGCAGCAGGTCGTGACATTCGGCATCGTCGTCGCCGCCGCCGCGTCCGTGGGGCGTCGGCTGTGGGGCCAGGTCTCTGCCTTCCGGGGCCGGCCTCGCCGCCGGGCAGGTCCGGCCAAGCCCGCCGCCGCGCCGCCCGCGCCGCTGATCCAGATACAGACGCGCCCGCCCCTGCACCTGCGGAGGCCGCCCGGTGAGGATTAATGCTTTATGCACGGTGCGGCTTCGGGCGCGCGGCGGCCTTCTATTGGCTTTTTGCAGCGTGTTGGCTTTTTGCAGCGTCCTGATCCAAGCCGGCTGTGCGCCACGGCCTGCGGCGACGGTGCGTGACGCACCTAACCCCCGGCTGCGGCTGGCATTGACGACGACGCCGGACAGACCGACCTCGCTCGACCCGACGCGGTTCACCGTCCGCGTCACCGATGCGGCGGGAAAACCCATCCAAGGGGCGACTGTCACGGTCGGCCTGGCGATGCCGACGATGCCGATGGGCGACAACGTCGTTGCCCTGCATGAGACACAGGCGGGGGTATATGCAGGATCGGGGCGGTTCACGATGGCGGGCGCGTGGCGGGTGACGGCGGTGGCGGCAAGCGGGCAGGAGCGGGCGACGATGTCCTTCTCGACCGACGTGCGCGAGTGACAGGAGGGAAAAGTGATGATCGAGCGGGGCTTAGGACAGGAACAGGGGCAGGGGACCGTCGGCGGGGGCTGGCTCGGCACCTACGCCTACACGGGCATTGCGCGGCGGCAGCCGCCGGTGCGCTTCGAGGCAACCTTCACCGAACCGGACGCCGAGGGCCGGTTCGCGGGCACCATCCTCGATGACGGCCCGATGGGCGAGGCCGGCGTGTCCGGCGGCCAGGGCGGGCGCGGCGTCCGGTTCTCCAAGGCGTACAAAAAGAAGGGCCTGCCCCTGGTCTCCTACGAGGGGACATTGGCCGACGACGGGCGGACCATGCGCGGGACGTGGCGCATCGCCGACACCACGCACGGCGACTGGGACGCGCGCCGTCTCTGGTCGGCGGGCGAGGCGGACGCCGCCCTGTCCGAGGCCGACACCCGAGACCAGCCTCAAGAAGAAAAAGAAGACCACGTCCGGGAAGTGGTGCGGCTGGGATGAGCCTGGGGATGAGCGTGCTTCCCGCCTGCCTCCTGGCCGGGGGCATGGGCTTGGCGAGCGGGTTTTCGCACTGCATCGGCATGTGCGGCGTTTTCGTGGTCTCCTACGCGGGCGTCCCCGACAAAGGGGCTGTTGGAAAGAGCGGGCTGCGCGCCGTCCGGCCCGGACGCCACCTGCTGTTCCACGGCGGACGTCTGGCCGCCCTGATGGCCCTGGGCCTGGTTGGGGGTTCCATCGGAGCCTTGGGCCACCGCTGGGCCTGGGCGCAGGGGGTGGTCAGCCTAGTCGTCGGCCTGACCATGCTGGGCCTCGCCGCCGGCCTAGCCGGTTTCGTGCCCGGCCTGCGCCTGCCGGAGCCGGACGTGCTGGGCGCGGGCGGCGGCTGGGGCCGCCGCCTGTACCGCCGGGCGCTGCAATCCCGCCATGCCCTCAAGCCCCTGCTCGTCGGCGTCTTCGTCGGCCTGCTGCCCTGCGGCCTGACCTACAACGCCCTTTTGGCGACGTTCACCCTGCGCCCCCTGTCGGGTGCCCTGCTGATGCTGTCGTTCGGCCTGGGCACCGTCCCCGGCCTGCTGACCCTGGCCCTCTTGGGCGGCGCACTCTGGGGCGGCCTGCTGATGCGCCCCCCGTTCCGCACCGCCATGACGCGCGTCTCGGCCCTGTTCATGGCCCTCTTGGGCTTCGCCTTCCTCTGGCGCGGGTGGCATAGCTTTTGAGGCGAGATCGTGTGTGCCAGCCGTTGTAGCCATGAGTCGTTATAGCGGCGCTTACAGGAACCAAACGGTTGGCAAATTCAAAGAGAATACAATGACATTACCTCCCTTCGCTATTGGTGTCTTTTTCGCAGTCTTGGCTATGGGCGGGGTGTATGCCTGTAGTCTCCCAGCAAAGTATTTCTTGATAGCGCTAAAGTTGAGGAATTGGATAGCCGTTTATGCCTCGATTGGGGTGTTCATAGCGTTCATAGCAATGACTGCCGTCGCTGTCATTTTCGCTTTGGTTCTGCCTCAACTACCACCGGACAAGCCAGCCAAAGCCATGATGTCTCCCATTGTCAATATTGCTCTCTCGGTGTGCCGCTGGACTTATATAATCGCAGGTTTGTCCGTTGCATTGGGCTGTCTCGTCGTGCTTGTACAAAGGCGTTTCAAGCCATTAATTCCATAAGCCGCCTTATCGGCACCAGAAGGGGATACCGAAACGATGGACAGCGACAGCGGCAAAATCGTCCCAACCCAATAATCGGGTACAATCAGGCGAGCCATAGTTACTCAAGGAGAAACCCGATGACAAAGCAGTTCACAGCCACCGTGGCCGCCGCCCTCACCGTCCTGTCCGCGTCCGCCGGCCTGGCGCAGACGGCCAAGCCGATGATGCACAAGCCCATGAAGCACGCGGCGATGAAGCCGATGGGCCACTCGTCCCTGATGGCCGCCAAGACGGTCTACGTCTGCAAGGACTGCAAGGAGTATTGGCCCGCCGCCGAGGCCAAGAAGATGGGCTACAAAGACAGCATGGGCCACAAACTGACCAAGATGTCTAAAGCCCCCGCCGGGTTCATGGACGGCACCAAGTCTTCCATGTAGGACGCGGGAGTGCGAGCGGCGGGCCATCCGGCCCGCCGCTTTTTTGCGTTTTTCCCTGCGCTCGCCGGCATCTTGCGTACCTTGACTGACTCGTCAGCGCGTGTTGAGAGACATCTCTGAGGATGCCTCCGGGGACGGCTGCTGAGAGGCAAGTTCCATGTAGTACTTTCCCCAGTTGCACAGAAGCAGCAGAGTCGGCTCCAGGCTTCGCCCAAGTTCCGTCAGCGAATACTCCACTTTGGGCGGGATCTGCCGGAAAATCTCGCGGTGAACGATCCCATCCGCCTCCAGCTCCCGCAGTTGCAGCGTCAGCATCCGCTGGGTGATGGCGGGCAGCCGCCGGCACAATTCCCCAAACCGCTTCGGCCCGTCCATCAGGTGATACACGATCACGCCTTTCCAGCGGCCCCCGATCACGTCTAGCGTCGCTTCCACTGGGCAGCACCCATGTCGCAAAGCCTTAAGCGTTGTTGCCGCGCCGGTCTGTGTGCTTGTCTGTGTGCTTGTCTGTGTGCTTGTATCCATCATTCCCCCGCTTTCTGCGATGACAGCTCTGCCTACTTACATTTTTGTCAGTATAGCACATTGTTTTGCGTACTAGCAATTTCTGTGTCGGAGGTACATACTAGACAGCAGGAACGATAGACGTTGCCAAAGAAAGCCGGTAATCCGTGAAAGCCTACGCAGTAACGGGTGTGCTCGCAGGAAAAAAGGGGGAACGATGAACATCAAGATCAAGACCGGCGGTCTCCTCGGGCTGGCGCTGGCGTCTGTCTGGCAGGCGGCTCAGGCCGCGCCTCCGCAAACGCCCTCCGCAACGACCCGCATGAACACGCTGGGGCTGGAGAACGCGCGAATGGCACAGCGGATCGGAGATTGGGACGTGGTGGAAACAGTGCGGGCCAAGCCGGGGGCGGTGCCGGTCCGCAACAAATACCGGATCCAGCGCACCATGATCGGCTCGTTCTTTCAGGAGATCGCCCGCGCGGTTCCGGGGGCGGCGGACCCCAACTTCCGGCGGATTCTTTATCTCAGCTTTAACCGCGTGGAAGGGCGCTGGAAGTACGTCTCAATGGTCACGAACAGCCCCGTCGGGCTGATGCCGGCGGCGAGCTTCGGGCCGAGCGAGAGCGGCAGAATCAGGTTGGTTTTCGAGCCGTTCGCCCTCGCAGGTTCCGGGAAAACCGTCACCGGGCAGATGCTGCGGATGGACGAGATTATGACGTTTCCTGATGCCAACCACGACCACGCGGAGGAGCGCTTTATGATGGCGGACGGCAGCGGCAGGATGTGGACGGCCTACCGCTACGACTACGTGCGTCGGGGGGTGATAGGAAAAAGCAGATGAACAACCCAGAGAACAACCCCATCTCACGACGAACGTTCGTGCTCTCAGCCCTGGCCCTCGCCGCCCTCGGGGCGGGACCGGGACGCCGAGCCGAGGCACAGGTCACGGACCCGCGCCCACCGACCGTGGACACCTCGGACCCCAAAGAAGTCGCCGACGGGGTGTGGGTGGTCCGGGACCATCGCATCTGGCTTGTCCCCAACGTCGGCATCATTGTCGGCAAAGACGCGGCTCTCGTCATAGACTGCGGCCTGGGACCGGCGAACGGCGAGCGCGTGTTGGAACTCGCCCGCAAAATCGCCGGGCCGAAGCGACGGCTGTTCCTGACCGTGACCCACTTTCACCCGGAACACGGCTACGGCGCTCAGGCGTTCCGGCCCGAAGCGACCATTGTTTACAACCGCGCCCAGCGTGATGAGCTTCAGGAAAAAGGCATCCGCTACGTTGACCTGTTCCGCCGGACACAAAGCAAAGCGGCCGCCGAGGCGCTGGAAGGCACCAAACTCGTCATGCCGCACTTTGTTTACGACGGCCCGAGTGCCGTGATGGACCTGGGCGGCCGGACGGTGGAGATGCACACTTGGGGGCTGGCACACACGCGCGGCGACCAGGTGGTCTTTCTGCCCAAAGAGAAGATTCTGTTCGCCGGGGACTTGATTGAAGAGCGGATGTTTCCCATTTTCCCCTGGTTCCCGCCGAAAGACACGGAGGTTGACGGCATCCGGTGGGCCAACGTCCTGCATGACTTCCGGCGCTTCCATCCGCGCTTGATTGTTCCCGGCCACGGCGACCCCGGCGACATCAACATTGCCCTGAGCCTGGCCTCGCACATCAAAGACACGGCTCGGCAGGTGCGGACACTCCGCAAGGCCGGGGCTTCCCCGCGCGAGGTGCTGGCTCAGTGCAAGCCCCGGATTACCGCCGCCCATGCCGACTGGGAGCATTCCAGTCTGATTGACCTAGAGATCGAGTATTTCTCCGCCCTGCCGAGTTGACGCTGTGGGCCGGACGGCCCGCCGCCGTTCTTCGTCTTTTGGGGGCAAGTCGGGTATACTGACGCCAAACCATGAAAGAAAGCACACTCACCTCGGAAGAGCGGCGGGACGCGATCACGGCTGCCGCCGAGGATAAAAAGGCCAACTATATCACGGCCCTGGACCTGCGCGGCAAGACGCTGATCGCCGACTTCTTCCTGATCTGCTCGGGCACATCCAACATCCACATCCGCTCCATCGCCGACGGCATCATGGAGTCGCTGGAAAAGCAGGGCCTGCGGCAGCGGCGCATCGAGGGCTACAGCGAGGCGACGTGGGTGCTGCTGGACTACGGCGACGTCATCATCCACGTCATGTCCGAGGAGCAGCGCGACTTCTACGGGCTGGAAAAACTCTGGACCGGGCAGGCCCCGCCCGCCCGTGAGCCGGACCGTCTGGCCGGGATGAGCCTGGGCGAGTTCGATGAGGATGACGACGAAGAGGACGGCGAGGATGAGGGCGACGAAGACCTGGACGGCGAGGCCTATGCGTTCATCGACGAAGCCGGAACGCCTCCCGCCGAGGCCGCCCCTTTGAAGGCTGAAACCCACAAGGCCGAAGGGCACCCGGATGGACACGCCGCCTGACCCGTTCCCCCCTCCTAACCCGCCCCCGCCCCGTCCCCTGCCGTCGCGCCCCGCCCGGCGCGACTACGCGGCGGAGGAGGAGGCCGGGCGGCGGCTGATGAACGCCCAGTTCTTGCTGCGGCGCGGGCAGGCGACGGAGGCCGAGGCCGAAGCGCGGGCAATTCTGGCCGAGCGGCCCGGCGATGCCGCCGCGCACGAGCTTTTGGGCGACATCCTGGCCGCCCGCGGCGACGAGGCGGGGGCGGCGGCGAGCTACGGCGCGGCGCAGAAGTCGGAGCCGGGGCGGGCGTCGGCTGAGGCCAAGTTCGCCAAAATCGCTTTGCGTCAGGCCGAAACGCGGCAGCGCGCAAAGATGGGCGTCGCCTACGCCGCATCGGACACGGCTCTGGTGCGCGGCGGGGTCCGGGGGGCATGGCTCGTGATCATTGGGTCCGGCATCTGCCCCGGCCTGGGCCAGATCGTCCGGGGGCAATACGTCAAGGGCGGCCTGATGCTCGGCGGCCAGTTGCTTGGCCTGCTGCTGCTGGCCGGGCTGGCGCACGACAGGCCGGGGCGGTCTTACTTCGGCCCCGGCTTCTGGATCGTCACGGCCCTGATGACCGGCGGCTGGATCTATGCCGTCGTGGACGCCGCCATCACGCCCCCGCGCGACTCGTGAGACCCGAAAATCCCCGAAACAATGCGCCCGCGCGGTTGTCCAACCCACCAATGAGAAACAGTTTGAACACACTTACGCCCTTAAACAGCGTCAGGCGGCGCGGCGGCGCGCTCGCCCTGGTCCTGGGCGCGGCCCTCGTCGCGGGCTGCGGCAGCAGCAGCAGCGAGTCCACGGCCCGGCTGCGGGGCGTGGACCTCGCGGTCAACGCCGCGACGGGCGGCGTCCAGGTCAACGGCTCGGCCAACGGCGGGGACCTCAACTTCGGCGAGGCCAGCCCCTACAACTTCATCGGGCAGGGCTACCAGGACTTTTTCTTTTCGACCACGGCGACGACGACGGCCACGCCGCCGCCCCACGTCGGCTTGCAGCTCAACAACGGCTCGTTCTACACCGAGTACCTGATCGGCCGCGCCGATGTCGCGGACGTCCGCCTCGGCGTCACCGATCCGCGCTTCTTGCAGGCGGTCGTGACAGGTGACAAGGGCGCGGCGGCGGGCTACGCCGTCACCCCCTACGCCGATCCGCCTTCAGGCGACGCCAACGTCCGTATCCTGAACGGGGCACCCGACGCCGGCAAGGTGGACGTGCTGATCAACGGCGCCGTGGCCTTCGCCGCCGTGACCTACCCCGCCCTGCCCAAGCTCGTGGTCGCCACGGACCTCAACACCCCGGCCTTGAACCCGGTCACGCTGTACCAGGCGACGCCCGTCGGGACGCTGTCGGTGCAGGTCAACGCCGCGGGGACGGCCACCGTGTTGATGCCGCCGACCAACGTTTCCGTTGCGGCGGGCAAGGCCTACACCCTCGTCGTCACCGAGCCGACGATTACGCCGACCTACGGCGTCTACACATCCCCGGACCAGCAGTAGACGAAGTCGAGGGGCACAGGACAAAAGCAGGGGCGGGCCGCTTGGCCCGCCCCCCTTTTGCGCTTAAGCTCAGAACCCGGCAGTGGGAGTGCCGGGTGTGCCCTCACGCCTTCGCCGTCTTGAGGCCGCTGACGGGCCGGGCCTTCGGCGTGTTGCCGTAAACCACGAGGCGCGCGCCTTGCAGGCGGCGCGGATCAATGTCCAAGGCCTCGGCGCGCGGCACGGCGACGGTGTCCGGGTTGCCGTCGCTGACATAGGGAGGGATGCGGCGGCTGCTCAGAGCTTGAATGGCGCGCTCGACTGAGCCTGGCTCCGTCCCAATGCGGGCGATGTGGTTCGAGTCGAACTCCCGCTCCGCCCACGAGCGGCTCGGGCCGCCCCAGGCCATCAGGATGCAGCGGTTGTGATAAGTGATCTTGCCTAAACGCCCTGACCGGAGGACGGCCCACAGGGCATGGTTCTTGGGCCAGGCCCCGCCGGGCAGGGCCATCGTGTCCATCGTCAGGCCCGGCACCCGATCGGTGAAGTAACGCTGGCACTCGGCCATCTCCCAGGTCAGCTCTTTAGCGGGAAGCCGCGTCATCAGGCGGTGCGTGACCGAGTGGTTGGCGATCTCGAAGCCGTCTGCGGCCAGCGCGCGCAGCTTGCGGGTCGCCAGCCGTGGCTGCCAGAAAGGAGCCGGGTTCCAGGCGGACTGGGGCAGGACGTAGAACGTCCCGCGCAGGGGCCAGTCGCGGTGCCGTGCGTGGAAGGCCTCCAAGATGCCCACCGCGCAATTCGGGTCTGTCTGCCCGTTCTTGAGATAATGGAACTGCGTCCCGCGCGCGTCGTCGAACGTCAGCACCACGGGCGTCTTGCCCGCCGGGGCGGCGATGTGTGCGGTCAGAACGTCGCGCATGTTGACCGGGTACCAGTGCGCGGCATACATCAGCGCGAGCTGCTTGCGGAACGTGTCCGGGGCGATGTTCAGCCCGTTTTTGTCGTAGCGGATGCCGTGGAAGGACGGGCCGCCAAAGGCGTGATACATCAAGATGGGGATGCGGCCCGACTCGTCGGCCCGCAGCGCGGCCAGCCGGGCGGGGGGCAGCGGGGGCTGGACGACGCGGGCGCGGCGCGCGGCGCAGGCCGGGGGCCGCACGACCGTCGCGCTCGCCGGCTTCGCGGCGTTCGCCCGAGTGTGGTGGGACAGGCGGGCGACGCCCAGCCCCGCACCCAGCAGGGCGGCGGCGGACAGGACGGCAACGGGCAGGGTAGTCTTCATAGGGTCTCCGGTGACAGCAGGCCATTGTACCACATGAACGCGGGGGGCGCAAATAGGCCCTGGCTGGGCTACAATAGCGGTACCCATGCGACGTCTTACCCCCCGCCTTTTGTTCCTCCTCCTGCTTCCCCCCCTGATGCTGCTCCTGCCGTGCCTGTTCCCCGTGCCGGCGGCGGCTCAGGCCCCCGCGCCGCCGAGCGGGCGTCAGCGTGAGACGACCCTGCTCACCGGCTGGCGGTTCGATCCGCACCCGCCGGGGCACGGGATCGAGAAGCCCGAGTTCGACGACAGCGGCTGGCAGGCCGTGACGCTCCCGCACACCTGGAATGCCAAGACACAACCGCAGACCCACCGCGGGGCCTGGTACCGGACGCACTTCGCGCTGCCCCTGGCCGACAAGGGCCGCCATGTATTCGTGGCCTTCGATAGCGCCGGGGCCGTCGCCGACGTGTCCCTGAACGGCGCGCACCTGGGCCAGCACCGGGGGGCGTTCACCCGGTTCGTGTTCGACGGTACGGCGCAGGCCGTGTTCGGCGGCGACAACGTGCTCGCCGTCCGCTGCGACACCGACCCCAAGGACACCGCCGACTGCCTGCCCGACGGCACGGGCTTCCAGCTTTACCAGGTGCCGGGCGGCCTGTACCGGCCCGTCCGGCTCTGGGAAACAGCCCCGGTTCACCTGGACCCGACCGGCGAGGACGCCGCGGGCGCATGGGCGGTGCCGTCGCTCGACGGCGGGGGAGCGGCGATGCTGACGGTCCACGCCCGCCCGCGCAACGACGGGGTGGGGGCGGAAACGGTCACGGTCCGCGCCACGCTCCGCGAGCGGGACGGCCCGGCGGGGGTGATGACGGCCTCCGAGACCTTGATCTTGGGGCCGCACACGGGGCAGGATGTCGTCCTGCGCCTGCCCGTCGCGCGCCCGCACCTCTGGGGCCAGGCCGACCCCTACCTGTACCAGGAAGAAACAACGACGATAGTTGGAGGGCAAGTCACGGACGGTGTAACCACGCGGACCGGGTTCCGGTCCTGCGTGATGACGGCGGGGGGATTCCTCCTGAACGGGCTATTGACGCCCCTGCGCGGGGTCGCCAAGCACCAGGAGAACGAGCAGCACGGGGCCGCCGTCACCGAAGACGACCTGCGGCAGGATTGGCACGAACTGGCAGCCCTAGGCGTCAACTTCGTCCGATTGGCCCACTACCCCCACGCCGCGCTGGAGTACGACCTGGCCGACGAGGCGGGCACCGTCGTGTGGGCCGAGAACGGGCACTCCAACGCCGCCGCGCCGACGCCGGCGGGAGACAGGATCACGCGCGAGATGGTGCGCCAGAACAGCGGCCACCCCAGCATCTGCTTCTGGAGCGTGGGCAACGAGGCCATCCGCAAGGCGTCCGACATCGAGACGCTGGAGCACTACGCCCGCACGGTCCGCGCCGAGGACGCGACCCGGCCCGTCACCTACGCCAGCAGCACCCTCTTCCACGAGTCGCCCGCCCTGGATCTCGTGGCCGTCAACCGCTACCCCGGCTGGTACGGCGGCCGGCTCGACCAGTTCGCCGCCCACGCGGCCTTTTACCATTCGGTTTCGGAGACCGGCGCGGGCGGCGTGGTCTCCACCCACACTGCCTCACCCCGCCCTGGGCACATCGTCAACCGCTATGAGCCGGAAGAGTACCAGCAGGAGGCGATGGAGTCGCGCTGCCGGACCGTGTTCCGCGACATCCCCGATCAGGTCTTCCTATTCACCTGGTGGGTCTTCCGGGAGTTCGCCGACCCGCGCTACAAGGGCGTCAACACCAAGGGGCTAGAGACCTACGGCGGGGCGCGCAAGGACGCCTGGTATCTATACCAGTCGTTCCTGCGGCCCTCCCTGCCCGTCGTCCACCTGTGCGGCAGGACGTGGCCCCTGCGCCGCCGCGTCTTCTACGGCGACACGCTGACCGTCAAGGCCTACGCCAACGCCCCGACGCTGACGCTGACGGTCAACGGGCTGGGGCTGGAAACGAAGCGGAACGGGGACTACGTGCTGCCTGACGGGACGGCCTCCGCCAACGTCTTTGCCTGGGACAACGCGCTGACGCGCGGGCGCAACGTCGTCGTCGCGTCCGACGGGGCGGGCCATTCGGACACATTGATAATCTACGCCGAGGCGGGCGAGTCCGGGGGGTTGGTGCAGAATTTGACGTCCAGCAACACGGCCAACCCCGCCTACTTCCTGGACATCCCTATTGAGGCTGACTCGCCCGTGTTTGACGACGACGACGGCACGGCGGACAACACGTTCGCAGTCCTCCCCAACATCTTGGCTGGCGCACGTCCCCTCCTGACAGGCCGCCCGAGCAAGCTGCTGTCCCGCACAAGCTTGATTTTCACCATCGCGCCGGAAGCCGGGCAGACAGACGTGTTCGTCATGCTGACGCTGCCCAGCAAAGACATGCTCCCGACGGGCTTCCTCGACGGGTTCACCGACACGGGTGTGCGGGGTGTGTGGCGCGACAACGCCCAGAACCTCGTCCCCTACGCCCTCTACCGCCGCACGGTGTCCGGCGGCACGATTGTTCATATTCCCGGCGCGACGCTCGACTACGCCATCCTGGTCAAGCCGCACCCGGCTTCAGCCGCAGCGCCTTTATCCCCTTAATTGGTGTTATCCGCGCCCCCGCTTTCATGCCGCCCGCGCTGCGGCAGGATGCAGCGGCTCCTCGGCAGCCGCCGCCTCGGGCCGTCGCGCCCGCAGGAGCGCGCCGACGCAGGCGGGGTCCCACTGAGTCCCGGCGCCCGCCTCCAGAATCTCCAGCGCGCGGCCCTCGTCCATGCCCTTGCGGTAGGGGCGGTCCGTGGTCATGGCGGAGAAGGCGTCCGCCACCGCCATCAGGCGGGCGATGAGCGGGATGTCCTCCCCGCGCAGGCCGAACGGATAGCCGCCGCCGTCCCACCGCTCGTGGTGGTGGCGGATCGCGTCCAGCGTCTCCTCGAAGCCGGGCACGGCCCCGACGATCACGGCCCCCATCATCGGGTGCTGCTTGACCGCCTCGAACTCGCCGTCGGTCAAACGCCCCGGCTTGCGGAGGACGGGGTTCGGGACGCCGATCTTGCCGACATCGTGCAGCAGGGCGGCGACGGCCACGGTTCGCTGCGCCTCGGCGTCCAGACCCAGGACGCGCGCGATCTGGAGGCTGTAGGCCAGCACGTCGTCGGAGTGGCGGCGCGTGTAGCGGTCCTTGTTGTCCACGGCCGCGAGCAGGGCATCCAGCATGGAATAGCCGTCCACGGAAGACAAGAGGTGGCGGCGCAGACGCTCCGCCTCGTCGTCCGCCGGGCCGCCGCCTTTCGCCCGGAAGAGGCGCTCGTCGGCCAGCGGCAGCACGTCGGCCCGCGAGGCGGCCTCCTGGGGGAAGAGGGCGACACCGAAGGAGACCGCCAGCGGCACGGCGCAGTCGTGGCCGGGCGGCAGAAACGTCAGCCCGTCTAGACCCTCAGACAGGCGAGCGTGGATGCCGGCCAGCGCGGCGGAGATTGCCTCGGGTTCGGACGCGCCCTCGCGCCGGGCGAGGGGCATCAGCAGGGCGAACTCGTCGCCGCCGAAGCGGGCCAGGGTGTCGTAGGAGCGGCAGGCCCCGCACAGGGCATCCGCCACCCTGCGGAGCACGTCGTCCCCGGCGGCGTGGCCGTAGGCGTCGTTGAAGAACTTGAAGTTGTCCAGGTCAAGCATCACCACGGCGAGCGAGCCGCCTCCGCGCTGGGTGCGGTCGATCTCTTCCTCCAGACGCCGGTGGAAGGCCCGGTGGTTCCAAAGGTTCGTCAGCGGGTCCCGGTCCGCCCGGTCCACCGCTTCCGACAGCAGCCCCTCCATCTGGGCCAGATGCCGCTCCCGCTCGGATTCGAGCTGTAGCCGGCCGGTGATATCCTGGGCGAGCACCATCCGCGCCGGCACCCCGCCGAAGAGGAGCGAGCTGGCCGTGATCTCGACCTCCATCAGGCGGCCATCTTTGGTCCGATGCCGCCCGGCCCGCGTGTGCCGATGGAACGGCTGCATGTCACTGTCCGCGATCAGCCCCCGTAGTTCCTCGCGCTCCTCGGGCGGGCGCAAGTCCACGATAGTCAAGGCCAGGAACTCGGCCTGGGTGTAACCGTAACTTTGGACGGCGGCTTCGTTAACGGCGAGGATGGCGTAGGTCTCGACGGCGTAGACCCACATGGAGTGCGGGTTGGACTCGAACATCTGCCGGTAGCGCGCCTCGCCCGCCGCCAGGTCCGCGTAGGCACCCCGGAGCGACCCGTTGAGCTGCCCGTTCTCCAGGATGGACAAGACCTGCCGCGCCAGCACCAGGCCCACCAGCAGGAAGGCACCCAGCCAGACCCCGCGCTCCAGGGCGGGCGGGCCGGGGAGGTGCCGCGTCCCGGCCACGAGCAGGCCGACGGCGGGCAGGAGGGCATACGGCAGCAGCGAGAGCCAGACCGGGGGCGGCCGGTCCGCCTCAGCCCCGGCCTCGTCCGGCTTCCGGCGGCACAAGGATGCAACGGCCAAGCCGACCGGCATATAGCCCAGGGACCAGCCGATGTCCAGCAGCGTCCCCGAGATGTAGCCGCCGTGCAGCAACTCGTAGGTCTCGGCGGTGTCTGTCGCCACCACGACCAGCAGGCCGGAGGCGAGCAGGGCGACAGCCCACCGCGTCTCGGGCCGTGCATTGCGGGCGGCGATCAGGAGCAGGCAGAGGACCAGGATCAGGTCCCCGACGGGGTAGCCGACGTTGACGATCTTGGTGGCGAGCGACTGGTGACTTTGGAGGCAGAACGGGCCGAGCACGAAGCGCCAGGAGAACGTCACGGCGGCGGTCAGGACCATCAGCCCGTCGAGCGCGATCCGCAGGCGCGTGGCGGGCGGCAGCCGCCGGGCGGGCAGCCCCAGCAGGCCCGCCAGCAGCAGGGGGTAGGAGAGCAGGTCGAAGAGGTCAGCGGGGGAAGGCGTCGGGGTATCTGTCCTGCACACCAGCCGGTAGCCGGTCAGGTAGATCTGCCCGGCCGCGTAGGCGAGGACGCCCAGGCCGCAAAGGAGAGCGGCCCGCCCGCGCTCCCTCCCGAGTCGCTCCCCGCGCGCGCCCAGCGGCAGAAAGCAGAAGACGCCGCCCAGGACGCCGCCCACGCACTGAAGCAGGTAATCCCCGTCGATGAGGGCACGGCTCGGGACCGGGCGCAGCACGACCCACGCCGCCAGCAGCCCGTTGACGAGCAGCGTCAGCATCAGCCCCCGCCGCAGCGAAAGATGCGGGAATGCGAAGCGAAACCGCGCGCCGGTTGTGTCCGAAAATTTCTTCAATCCCGGAGACTCGACCCCCGCTTTCGGGGGCGCTTCCTCGCCCGTCCATGACCGGCGTCCTGACCTGCGCTTCACAGCTAAGTATGGCACTTTCGCCGGGGAACCTTAGTCGGGGGGCAGGGGAAATCTTTCGGGGCCGGCTTTAGAGAGTCGACTTTTCGGCGGACGCCGGCCCCCGGATAAAGCGGACAGCGGCAAAGCAGACGACGCTCAGAGCCAATGCAAGCAGGCCGTGCTTGCGGTGGTGATCCATCGCGCCGACCGAGCCGGCGGCCACATGACCGGGCAGGAAGGCGGGCAGCGCGCTCGCAGGCTGCGTGAAGTAAAGCACGGCGGCGACGAGAAAAAGCACCCCGAGGAGGACGGCGATGGCGGTGGAAAGCTGTTTAGTCTGCAAATACGTGTTCCTTTCTAGGTCAAAGTCGTCTGAGAGGGTGGCGCGTTGGTCGGCGGCGGGGGCCAGACCCCGGCCCCGCTGAAGGATGCGTGAACAGCCTCGGGATGCAGGAACGAGAGCAGGGCGGCGCGGAAGCGCTCGGCATCCTCGGCCTTGCCGAACGCCCCCAGCGTTTTCGAGACCGGGGCGCGCGTCCCGTCAGTCAGCAGCAGGTCGGCGTGGTGGACACCGGCCCGCTTGACCACCTCGACCCCGGCGATCTCGGACAGCGCGCGCGTGGGGACGCCGTTGCACAGGAATTGATCGGCGGCACGGTCCCAGATGCAGACATCGCGCCAGCGTGTCAGCGTGAAGAAAACCATGAACAGGTCGAACGCGACGATCAAGAGCGACAACCCGAACCAGACCCAGGCGTGGCGGGCGAAGCTGACCGGCAGCCCGGCCCCGAAGACCAGCAGCCCGATGCCGAACGTGATCAGGTTGCTGACGCGCGACCGGACGACGGGCCGCAGCGTCAGCCGCCCCGGCGTCGTTTCGAGCTGCGCCGCGCCGACGACCAGCGGGGCGCTCCCATCCGCCGGCGCACGGCGCGGGTCCACAAATGCCCCCGAGAGCAGGCTCCAGGCGCTCCACAGCAGCACGGCGCACAGGCCCGCCGACGCCAGCAGGTGTCCCGCGTGGCCCGCCTCGCCGGGATGCTGCCAGTGCCTCAGCAGCACCTTCGCCCCCGCATACGCAAACAGCAGGCAGAACGAGCCGCCCAAGATTCGCAGCGCCTTCACGGTGGTCTCCTTCCGGGTGCCGGGCCGAGCGTCGGGCTGGTCACGGGGTACGGGCGGCAGTTTCGCGGCGCGGGCCTGGGTTTCCTCCCTGGGTGTTTCACTTCTATAGGCAAGGCGCATGTCGGCGATCATTGACCCGGCACTTCAGTGCCGGGTCAGTCTGTCAATCGTCCCCAACCTACAGGCCGGTGCCGGGGGTGCCGCCTTGCAGGATGACCGGCGGGTCGGGCGTCCCGGCGGCCTTGCGGGCGGCGTGCTGGCGGCGTAGGTCGGCGAGCAGGCCGGGCACGGCTTGGGGCGGCGCGGCGGGAGCGGCGAAGGCGGCCTGGAAGGTGGGCCAGAACTGGTCGATGTTGTGCGAGTAATCGAACACCATGACGCCCTGGGTGGAGGCGCAGGCGGCCTGCAAGGCGCGGGCGAGCAGTTCAGGGTGGCCGTTGTAGTTCGAGAGCGCGATGCCGGCGTACACCCAGGTCTGGTCGTTCGCGGCGCGATTGGAGAACTGGCCCGCCGCCTCGACGCTCGCGCCGGGCGGCTGGCCCAGGGCGACCGAGTCGGCGATGGGGCCGGGGGTGTAGTAGCAGCCCGTCGTCAGCCAGTCCACCAGGCCCGCGAAGCCGGTCTTCTGGTAGGTCGGGGTCAGGAAGCGCAGGCCTGCGGCAAAATCGTCGGCGGCCCAGTTGGAGCCGAGCGCGGGGTACTCGGGATACCACGACCCGGCGTAGACGCTGACCGTGGCCGTGGGCCGGATGGCCTTGACGGTGGACACGGCGCTGGCGAGCCAGTTGCGGATGGTCAGGGCGCGGAAGACCAGCCAGGCGTCGTAGGCGGGGCCTGGGATGACCCGCTTGGTCAGGCCGGGGAAGGCGACCTGGTAGGTGAACACGTCATCGGGCCAGCGGACCGGGTGGCCGAGGTACGCCTCGAACTGGGCGCGGGTGACCGGGCTGAAGTCGGCGTTCAGGCCCGCGTAGCGCATCCGGTCGTCGAAGATCACCCCGTCCACCGCGTAGCCGCGCACGACCTCGGCGATCATGAGGAGGATACGCGCCTGGACGGCGGGGCTGTTGGGGTTGGTCATCAGCGGCACCTGCTGCTCGGGCCGGGCGCTGATGGGGACCAGGGCCGTGTTGGTCAGCAGCGACACCTGCGCGCCCAGGCCGGCGTTCCGGCGCAGCCAGTCCCCCGCCGCCCCGGACCCGGCCAGGGCTGCGCCGCCGGGCGGGAGGGCCACCGACAGGCCGGCGAGAGACGCGCCGCTGATCTGGGCGACCACGCGCTCGTCGGCGTCAAGCAGGGCGATTATGCTCCCCGCCTCGGGTTTCAGGCCACCCAGATCGGTGTAAACCGCGATCTGGCCCGGCGAGCGCGCGGGTAGGTTGGCTCGGTCCGACAGCGGCGTGGGCGTCGCACCGGGCGCGCTGGACATGACCGACAGATCCGGCTCGTACAGCGTCGTCTGCCACTCGGGGTGGTCGTAGCCCGGCCCGCGCTTGACGTCGCGGTGCCCCTCGCTGAAAACGTTCATGCTGGCGACGAGCTGCAAGCCGTTGGCGTGGGCTTGCGCCACCATCGCGGCCAGCGGGTCAAAGCCGGCAGGGAGTGTCTTGCCGCCCAGCCACGCCGTCAGCTTGGGCGCATAGCGGCTGGGATAGAGCGTCTCGCCGACGATGGGCTTGACGTCGAAGACGATGGTGTTGAACCCGGCTTTTTTGACCTGGGCGGTCAGGGCCGTGATCTTCTCCAGCGTGTTGACGCGGTTGAGGTTGGCCGTGCCGTCGATCCAGATGACCCGCGCCTGCGCCCCGTGCGCCCGCGCCGATTGCTGCGCCAGCCCGACGCCGTTGTCCGCCTCGTCGAGCGGCACGGCGGGGATGCCCTTGAAGGGGACATACGGGGCGACGGCGGGGGGGGGCGGCACCGCCAGCGGCGGGGCGACGGGCGGCGGGGCCGGCGGCAGGGGCAAGGGGCTGGGCGGGACGGCAATGGGGGCCTGT
>JAABUQ010001298.1_pt1 | contig 54635 bp, 51 predicted proteins | sample 5560001 | NCBI WGS metagenome assembly JAABUQ01 (sample SAMN10711888, study PRJNA513371) | rock metagenome | isolation source: Antarctica rocks | place: Antarctica: Victoria Land, Finger Mt nord | collected 2015-12-18
AATTTACGCCATATAGGTGATCGCCGATCCGAGCGGCCATCCCCGGAAAAACAAGGGGGATCTGATCGCATAAGCGATAGCGAATAAAACGTAACTCGTTACAAGGCAATAGTTGCATCCCGGATAGCCTCTAAGAGAACATCCCATTCATCTGACCGAGCTTCGTCACGAAATTGGGGTCTTTCCAGCCCGGGAAATACGTCCAGGTGCCGAGGCTGCCGGCATAGCTGGAATAGCACATCACGGTGGGCGAACCGTCGTAGTTCTGGCTCTTCGGATAAGTATAGCGAAGGCCGTTGATCGTGCCGTCGCTCGGGCACCAGAGGGTGCTGATGCCGATCGCCGAGATCGTGCTGTTGGCCGCCTGGAACATCCCGAGCGAGGAGTTGACGGCGTTGAAGACGGCCGACTGTTCGTAGTACGGGGTCAGCGCGACCATTGGGCCGAAGCCGTCGTGGTAGTACCCGTCGGACGGATAATATTGGCGGTTGTAGGCCATCGGGAAGATGCTGTTGGCGCTCTCGTAATTCATCGCCGCCAGCGCCAGCTGCTTGAGGTTGTTGACGCATTGCGAGCGGCGGGCCGCCTCGCGGGCCGCTTGCACGGCGGGCAACAGCAGGGCGATCAGGACCGCGATGATGGCGATCACGACCAGCAACTCGATCAGCGTGAACCCACGCCGATGCGAAACGACTCGATGCTCGGCACTCATGGGGATGTCTCCAGGGAGGTCGGACCGTTCATGGGAGAGCAAAAAAGCGAACCCGGCCGCTCGGGGCCGGGTCATTGCTCAGGGAGACTTTTTCCGGAACTTCACGCCCAAGTCGTCAGTGACCCCGGCCTTGCCGCCCGGGGTCGTGGGCCTGGAGCCCTTCTCCAGCGACTCGGCGATCTTCGCCCGGTCCTTGACCTTGACCGTGCCGGTCCCCGAGAGGGAGCATCCCGCCGCGACCATGCCGAGGACCGTCAGCGCGGCGGCGATCCTCCACCCAGACGCCGGCAAGGCGCCATCCCATTCCTTCATCACGATGCACCTCGTCGCGAAATGCGAACGATCGAACGATCCACCGAGACGCGGAGTTTTCTCGAAAAAATTCGCTCTTGACAACGGCTTTGTAATCTTAAGAAAAGCTTAGCAAGCGACGTTCCGGTATTAATTTCTTGGTTTACATCTTCCTTAAACTGTGTCCAATTTGAGGGTAACGGTCGGCCGTGTCCAACCGCCGCTTACATCCAATATGGGAAACTTCCTCATGTTGCCGGCATTTTAAGCATCTCTGCCCATTAATTAAATTGTCGCGAATGCTCCATGTGAAGACCATGAACAACCCCTTGGAAGAGTTGGTGACACCCTTGATGGCTTGGTCGGGACTGCATTTCTCATTGTTGTTAATAAAGCTCATTTAACACGTTGATTTAGCGGGTCCACCCGACGGCCCCCATGACGGCCTGGATGGATGGGACCAGGGCGACATTGGCGGCGAAGACGGCGAGCATCGAGAGCACGACGCCCCGGGTCGCGGCGTGGCCGACGGCCTCGGTGGACCGGCCGGCGTTGAGGCCGGTCCAGCAGCCGATCAGGGCGATCAGGAGGCCGAAGACCGCCGTCTTCAAGGTGGCGGGGATCACGTCGGCCAGGCGGATGAAGTCGAGGGCCCGGGACTGGAAGCCATCGGCCGAGAGCGACCCCCCGGCCAGTTCGGCGGCGAGGCCCCCCAGCAAGGCGAAGGCATCGAGCACGATCGTGAGCAACGGCGTGGCCAGGGCGCAGGCGACCGCGCGGGGGGCGACCAGCGAGGCGACCGTCGGGGCGCCGAGGACTTCGCGGGCGTCGACCTCCTCGGTCATCGTCATCGAGCCCAGCTCGGCCCCGAGCCCCGCCCCCAGGCGGCCGGCGACCAGGAGGCTCGCCAGGACCGGGCCGGTCTCGACCAGCACGGCCGCCGCGAGCACGCTCGGCAAGCTCGCCTCGGCGCCGTAGGTGGCCAGGAGGCGGCGGACCTGGAGCCAGGTCACCAGGCCGACGCTCGTCCCCGCCGCCGCCGCGATCGGCACCCCTCCCCAGGCCACGCGCTCGAACTGGCGGAGGATCTCGGCCGGCCGCCGCCAGATCGCCCCCGGCGACGCGGCGACGGTTTCCAGGCCGAACCCGACGAACCGCCCGAAATCTTCCAGCCCATCCACGATCCTGCCGATCATGCCCGAACCCCCTTCGCCGAGACCCTGACGCCCCGGGGCCGGGGAGTGGTCATCGCTCGCATAGTTCACGTGCTAGATTTTACCAACTTCGCTCACACGAACGGCCAACCTCGCCCGGATGCCGGTCATGCATGTTCCTCCCCAACCTCGACCCCGCCCCACCAGTGGGCTCGACGCCGACGTCGACGCCCTGGCGCGGGCGGCGGTCGGGGAGCGGTGGGGACGGCCGTTGATGGCGATCGGCTGGTGCCACCTCGGCTTGTTCTCGATCTGTCAGGTTCTCTTTGCCCGGGGGGATCGATCGGGTTGGCATTTCTTGCCGCTCTGGGGGCTCGACCTGGGCGTGGCCCTGACGATCTTCCGCCGGACGATCGGCGATCCGGGCCGGAGGCCGGCCCCGCCGCTCCTCGGGGTCTTGCTCCGGATCTGGGCCACGTTCTTCCTGCTCTGCTTCAGCGTCGCCTGGCTCAACAGCCGGATCGGGTTCGCGACCGACTGGTTCAAGTCGGTCTGGGCGACCCTGGCCGCCTTCGGGTTCGCCACGATGGCCTGGATCATCCACCCGGCGTTCCTGGTCGCGGCCGTCCAGATGTCGGTGACCGGGCTCCTGATCGCGCGGTTCCCGGGCGAAGCCTACGGGATCTACGGAGCGTCCTGGTGCCTGGCGCTCAACGGATTGGGACTGGCGATCGAGCGGCGGCGCCGATCGAGACCGGCGGATCGATCGCAAGTTCAGCCCTGGCCCGAAGCGGTCGAGGTGGGCTGAAGGGCGGTCAGGGTCGGCCGGCCCAGGCTTCCCGGTAGGCTTCGGCCTGCGAGGCCAGCGCCCGGTCGCGGTAGAGGATGGCCGTCACCACCCCGGCCGCCGCTCCTCCGAGGTGGGCGAGATAGGCGACTCCCCCGATCTCCCCGAGCTGACCGATCGACCCGTACCCCTGGAAGACCTGGAGCAAGATCCAGGCCCCGATGACCAGGTAGGCCGGCATCTCGGTCAAGAAGTTGAGGAACAAGACCCGGACCCGGTTGCGCGGGAACCAGATGATGTAGGCGCCCATCAGGCCCGCGATCGCGCCCGAAGCCCCCAGGGTGGGGATCAGGGCATCGGGCGACGCGACGATCTGGGCGAGCGACCCGGCCACCCCGCACGCCAGGTAGATCAGGACGTAACGGAGGGTCCCCAGGACCTCTTCGACGTTGTCCCCGAAGATCCAGAGGAACAGCATGTTCCCCGCGAGGTGCATCGGGCTCGCGTGCAGGAACATCGACGTGATGAGGGTGAGCCAGATCGGGAACGGGACCGGCCCCTGCTCGATCGGGATGTCCCGCGCCGCGATCGGGCGGAAGCCTTCGACGTCCTTGGGCTCGACGTGGAAGAGGAACGGTTCGGCGATGTCGAAGTTGTGGGTGATCTCGTAAGGCGTCGCGGCGTAAGCGGTCTGGAAGACGGGGCCCTGGCTCTCCTCGACGAAGTACATGGCGATGTTCAAGGCCATGAGAAGATAGGTCGCGACGGGCACGATCCGCGTTTTCTCGATGTCGCCCAGGGGCAAGACCATGAGGGTTCCTCGCTCGGATCAACCGTCTTGGAGGGGCGGCCAGGGGACTTCCAGGCGTTCGGACCAGCCGCGCAACCCGGCCTCGGCGGCGGGATCGAGGGCGACGCCCCGCTCTCGGGCCTCTCGGCGCCGGGCGTCCCAGGGGACGGGCGAGAGCCGGCCGGGGGCTTCGGGCCCGTCGCCGATCGAGGCGGCGACCCGGTCATGGAACCGGGGCAAGGGTTCGAGGGCGGCCACCGCCAGGGTCAAGATCGCCCAGCCGTCGGGGCCTGCCAGGGCCTTGAGCCACGGGGACCACGGCCCCAGGCCGTCCGGACCGTCCGAGATTTCCTCCATCGAAGAATCGTGGACGGCGGGGAGGCCCTGGGTCATCGGCACGGCCACGGTCCAGGACGGCCCGGGACCGACGATCGCGGCCATGAAGGGCCCGATCGCCAACTCGGCGGCGATCGGCGCCGCCGGTCCCGACGGGCCGAGGTTCGCGACCCGGACGATCCCGAGGCCGACGTCCCGCGCCTTCTCGGCCGCGATCCCGCCGGCCCGGGCCAGGATCAACGGGGCCAGCCCCCGCTGGCCGTCGAAGAGCGCGGTCCCGGCATGCTCCGAATGCGCCCGACCTTCGGCTTTCGGGTCGACCTCGCCCCGCTCGATCCGCGCGAGCCAGGCCGGGAGCGAGCCGATGCCGTGGGACCCGGCACCCGCCGCGTCGAACCAGAGCAGTTGCGAGGCCAGCGCCGACGCCCGCGGCGGCGTCACCCCGAGCTTCGTCGCCAGGGCGGCGGCGAAGCGGCGGAGGTCGTCGAGTCGATAACGGGTCGCTCCCGCGGTTGCGCCGACGATCACCTTCTCGCACCCTCAAGCCGGGCCCACGGGGCGGCCGATCGGATGGTTCACGCAGCCGATCGAGCGCCCATTGTAACCGAACGGTCCCCCCTTGTCGCCCGGCGGGTCCCGAAAACTCAGGCGCCGAGGAGGCGACGATCCGGACCTTTCGGGGACTCGGGGTCGTGCCGCTCCCACTCGCGACGAACTCGCGAGAGGCCGAACGCGCAGATCTCGAACTCGGCGCTGAGGCGACGGAGGACCGGGGCTTCCTCGGCTCCCAGGGTGCTGGCCACGTAATAGGATCGCTTTCCCTGTTCCTGGAAGTCGATCAAGCAGTCGGACGAGGCCGGTGACCGGAGCTTACCCAGGGCTTCGGGATAGACGCCCGTCCAGAATAAGGTGTAGTCGCCGACGTGGCGGTGGCATTCGCGACGGCGGCCGGCGTCGGTCGACGCCTCGGCCTCGGCGATCATCTCCGCCACCTCGACGAGCTTTCGACCCCGGCCGTCCCGGAGGTTCCAGACCCCCTGGCTGGGGACGAACCGGGCCAGGAGGGCGGACACGTAGCCGACCAGGCCGGGGTCGCCGATGCCCAGCTCGGACATGAACGTCGCCTCGGTCAATCCGCGAAAGAGGCGATGAAGCGGGTGCGATTCGGGCACGTCTCGCGTCATAACGGGGCGCTCCTCACCCGGCCGGACACGGTCCAGTTCGCGACGATCGAAGATCGAGAGGCCGAAGCCTGGCAAATCTCGCGCCAGTTTTTCAATCCGGGCCCTGACGAATGTCCATCGACGGCCTTCGTTCCTCTTGTATAGAATGTCGGCTCATGGCAACATGAGGAATGCAAGAAAAAAGCGGAAAAGCGGATCGGGGGAATGGGTCCTCCGGGCGATGCGACGGGCCGGGCCAGCGAGCCGGGGCGTCGGGGCGAGGCGGCCGGGTGGCCCGGGCGCCGGACGGGAGGATGGTCGGTTGCGTATCACGTTCCACGGCGCGGCCCAGCAGGTCACGGGCAGCGCCCACCTCCTGGAGATCGGCCCACACCGGATCTTGCTCGATTGCGGCCTGTTCGACTCCGACCGGGTCGACCCGAACAGCCCCAACCGCAGCTTCACGTTCGAGCCACGCGACCTCGACGCCGTGATCGTCTCCCACGCCCACAACGACCACATCGGCCGCCTCCCCTGCCTGGTCCGGGCCGGTTACCGGGGTCCGATGTACGTCACGCCGGCCACCGCCGACATCACCAGCGTCATGCTCCGCGATAGCGCGCGAATTCAGCGCGAGGACGCCCGGAACGGATCGATCAAGGCCCCGGGCGCCGAGCCGATCGACCCCCTGTTCGAGCTGGCCGACGTCGAGTGGGTCGTCGAGCAATTCCGGCGAATCCGCTACGACGAGCCGTCCGAGATCCTCCCCGGCGTGACGCTCACCTTCAAGGACGCCGGCCACATCCTCGGCTCGGCCATCGTCCAGATCGATTTCGTCGAGGACGGCAAGCCCCGCCGCTTCGTCTTCACCGGCGACCTCGGCCGGCGGAACATGGGGCTCTTGCCCGACCCCACGCCGATCCAGGACATCGACATCCTCGTCTCCGAGAGCACCTACGGCGCCAAGGAGCTGGAGCCGAACATCAAGCTGATGAAGCAGCTCCACGCCATCATCGCCCGGGCGATCCGGCTCCAGTCACGGGTGGTGATCCCGGCCTTCAGCCTGGGGCGGACCCAGCGGATGGTCTACTGCCTCCAGGAGCTGTTCGCCGTCCACAAGGTCCGGCCGATCCCCGTCTTCGTCGACAGCCCGCTGGCCCTCCGGCTCACCGACATCCACCGTGAATATCCCGAAGCCTACACGCTCGAAGCCCGCCGGTTGATGGACAAGGACCCGAAATATTTCGGGTCGAAGTACGTCGAGTTCTGCGAAACCTGGGACGACTCCCGCCGGCTCAACTACATGCCCGGCCCGATGGTCGTGATCGCGTCATCCGGGATGTGCGAGGCCGGGCGGATTCGCCACCACCTCAAGCACACCGTCGAGGACCCGGACAACGCCATCGTGATCGTCAGCTACCAGGCCGAGAAGACGATGGGCCGTCGGATCGCCGACGGGGTCGAGCGGCTCCAGATCATGGACCAGTGGCTCGACCTGAACGCGGCGGTCTACGTCCTCGACGGCTTCTCCGGCCACGCCGACCGCAACGACCTGTCCTGGTGGTACGAGCAATCCGGCGGCGGGATCGGCAAGGCGTTCCTCGTCCACGGCGAGCCCGACAGCCTGACCGCCCTCGCCCCCCTGCTCCAGCCCCACGTCGAGACCCCCGTCGTCATCCCCGAGCGTCTGGAGTCGTATGAGGTCTGACCGATGCCGCTGATCCGCTACCGGAGCCCCGACGCCTCGGCCTTCGTCGCCTTCGACCAGTCGCGGTTCCGCGTCGAGCACGGCCTCTTCGACCTCTGGCCCGACGCCCTCGCCCGCCGGCTCGTCGAGGCCATCGACCTCCGGAGCGGCTGGAACCTCCCGGCCATGAAGTTGGTCGAGGAGGATCGGAGGCTCCGGTCCTGCCTCGAATGGCTGGAATCCCTGCCCGGGACGGGCGACGACGAGGTCTTGATCCCGGACCTCCGTCATCAACCGGCGATCGACCTCGTCGCCGATCACCTGATCGGCGATGGCCAGTTCGAGCGCGTCCTTTGCCCGCCCTGCGAGACGGTCTACGAGCCGGCCCGGGTCCGTCGAGAACCCTGGGAATTCGAGGAGGATGGGATCACGATCCGGGGACGGCAAACCCTCTGCCCCGGGGGCCACGCGATCCACGTCGTCCGCGACCACGTCGACGTCCCGGGGATCGAACTTCCCGACGACTGAACCGCGGACGAATCAGGGAGGACCGAGGCCGCTCGCCAGTTCGGCGATGAACCGGCCGATCTCGCGGACGACGTCGGCCCGACCGCGCCCGGGGGGCTCCGCAAGGCGGCGGACCAGGGCGCTGCCGACGATCAGGCCATCGGCGACGGGGGCCAGCGCGCGGATCTGGTCGGGAGTGCCGATCCCGAAGCCGATGCAGATCGGCAGATCGGTCTGCGAACGGAGCCAGGCGACGTTCTCGGCCAGCTCGGGGGGCAAGCTCCGGCGCTCGCCGGTGATCCCGGCGACGGACACGTAATAGATGAACCCGGTCGTCGACCGCGCGATCCGCGAGGCCCGGTCGCGCGGGGTGGTCGGGGTGATGAGCTGGATCAGGCGGAGGTCGAGCGCCGTCGCCAGCCGGCAGAGCGACTCCGACTCCTCGACCGGCAGGTCGGGCACGATCAGGCCGTCGAACCCGGCCGTGACGGCCTCGCGGAGGAACCGCTCGACCCCCCGTCGGTGGATGATCGCATACGAGATCATGGCCACCAGAGGCGTCGACCCGACGGACGCCTCGGCCCGGAGGGTCCGGAACGTCTCGAAGATCTGGTCGAGCTTCACGCCGCCCCGGAGGGCCCGCGTATAGCTGGCCGCGATCACCGGCCCGTCGGCCACCGGGTCGGAATAGGGGATGCCCACCTCGATCATGTCGGCGCCCCGGCCGATGATCTCGGGGACCAGCTCGGCCGTCGTGACGAGGTCGGGGTCGCCGGCCGTCAGGAACGGCATCAAGGCCGGGCGGCCGTCGCGGCGGAGTCGGGAAAACAGGGCGTCGATGCGGTTCATAAAATACCGAGGTTGGATCGGGCAAAGTTGGTCAGGCAACCCGGCGAGATCGGCCGCGGGAGAACAGGGCCATCAGCGCGCGGACTTCCCTGGTGTTCTTCGATTCTTCGATCCGCTGCCTGGCGACCATCGGGACATCCTCAATCCCCAGGAACAGGGCGCGCAAGATCGACATCCATCCCGTGGCCGTTTCGAACGCGAGATAACGGGCGACTCGAAGGGCGACCTTCCAGATCGCGAACCGCAACTCGGGCGAGTCCGGCTCACCGTCTTCATCGAGCAACAACCTGAGGAAGGGTTCGGCGTCCGGTCCGAGGCCGCCAGCGAGGTCGCCGTCGGAAAGACGAGCGATCGGGCCGATCACGGCCGGTGAAAGCAAAGGCGCGGCGTCCATGAGTCGATCGAGCGATTCGAGGAACACCCGGCTCCGCTCGTCATCCTGCAAACCACGATCGGCCCTACTTGCCCGGTAATCGTTGGCGATTTGGGCCAAGTCGAGCTGCAACAAGAGGACTCGAATCCGCGACCACCAAGCGTAGGTGATCGTCAGGGAGAGGAGGAAACAGCCCATGGCAAGCTGAAACTCGGGACTCATGATTGATCCTCCGCGTCATCGCCTCGTCGATCTCCGCGTTTCCTCGCCACCAATTGATGAATCCGGCGCTCGATCGAGGTCATCCAGATCGTTTGTCCACCGAACAAACTGACGATCGCCAGGCCGAGCACCAACCAAGCGGGCTTGTCCGTCATCCGGACGACCGCCCAGGCGGTGATCGCCACCATCACCGTGGCGAGCAGGCCAAGCCCGAGGATACGCCAGGTCTTGTAGGCTTCTTGGATTCGGAATTTTTCGAGGTCGAGGCGGAGCTTTTCCCGCTTCACATCCTCGGAGTCGTTGGCATTCAGGCGGGCCATTCAGATCGGCTCGCCGCGGAGGCGGGCGACCTCGAAGGCATCCTTGTCCCCCCGGCCGGACAGGCAGATGACGAGGACCTTGCCGGGGCCAAGTCGGGCGGCTTCCTTGAAGCCCTGGGCCATCGCGTGGCTCGATTCGAGGGCGGGGAGGATGCCTTCGTCGCGGGCGGTGGCGTTGTAGGCTTCGAGGGCCTCGGCGTCGGTGACGGCCTCGTAGCGGACCCGGCCGGTGTCCTTCCAATAGCTGTGCTCGGGGCCGACTCCGGGGTAGTCGAGGCCGGCGGAGATGGAATGGACGTCGTCGGTCTGGCCGTCGTCGTCCTGGAGGACGTAGCTGAAGCTCCCGTGGAGGACGCCGGGCCGTCCCTGGGTCAGGCTGGAGGCGTGCTCGCCGGTGTCGGGCCCCCGGCCACCGGCCTCGGCCCCGACCAGCTCGACGGCCGGGTCCTCGATGAACGGGTAGAACATCCCGGCGGCGTTCGAGCCGCCGCCGACGCAGGCGACGACGGCGTCGGGCAGGCGGCCGAGGCGGTCGAGGCACTGGGCCCGGGTCTCGCGGCCGATGATGGCCTGGAAGTCGCGAACGATCATCGGGAACGGGTGCGGGCCGACCACGCTCCCGATCGTGTAATGGGTCTGCTCCGACGAGCCCATCCAGTCGCGCATCGCCTCGTTGGTCGCGTCGCGGAGGGTCCGCGAGCCCGAGGTGACCGGGACGACCTCGGCCCCCATCGTCCTCATGTTGAAGACGTTGAGCTTCTGGCGGCGGATGTCTTCCTCGCCCATGTAGACCGTGCAGGCCAGGCCGAACAGGGCGCAGGCCGTGGCCGTGGCCACGCCATGTTGCCCGGCGCCGGTCTCGGCGATCACGCGGGTCTTGCCCATCCGCCGGGCGATCATGACCTGGCCGAGGGCGTTGTTGATCTTGTGGGCGCCGGTATGGTTCAGGTCTTCCCGCTTGAGGTAGATCGAGGCGCCGCCGGCCCTCTCGGTCAGGCGTTCGGCCAGGAACAGGCGGGACGGACGGCCGACGTAGTCGGCCAGCAGGTAATCGAGCCGGGCCTGGAACTCGGGATCGCGCCGGGCCTCGTCATACGCCAACGCCAGTTGGTTGAGGGCGTCCATCAGCGTTTCCGGGACGAACCGGCCGCCGAAGGCGCCGAAGCGGCCGAGGGCGTCGGGCAAGGCGGCTTGGGCTCGTCCCGTTTCGGTCGTGGCGGACATGGCGGCGGCGATCCTTCCGGGGGTCGATGGGCGGCGCGACGACTCGCCCATTGTCCCGACCCGGGGCCGCCGCGGTCAAGGGCCCCGGAGGGCTTACCGACCGGCTCAGTTCTGGCCCTCGATCGCCGAGCCTTGCGGCTCCAGCTCGCCCACGTAGAAGTCAAAGAACTGCTGGCCGGCGAAGTAGTCGGACATCGCCCGGCGGACCGATCGGAGCTGGTCGACGAACTGGACGTACTTCTGGATCAGCTCGCGGCGCTTGGCGGGCGCCAGGTCGCAAATGTCCGAGTAGGCCCGGCGGCCGGTCTCGCGGTCGGTGAAGCTCCAGAGTCGCTTGATCTTCCGGCCGGTCTCCTCGTCCTCGAAGGTGAGCATCCGGGCATACTGCCGGGCCTTCATCTTCTTGGCGAACGCGACCAGCTCGGCGTCGGACTCATAGCCCCCGTTCCGGTCGATCCAGTCCACGATCTGCCCGGTGGTGAGCCTCGGCCCCTTGGCCTCGCAGAGTTCCTTCAGGCTCGCCACGATCTCGGCGGGTCCCATCGGCATGACACTCTCCCCTCGGCCTTCGACGACGCTCGGACGACGGCCCCCGGACGGTCGGCCCCCGCTCCTCCACATCCTACCCCTCGCCTGAACCGGTGTCGACAATTCAGTCTACGTTTGTCCTCGATGGACGCCGGCACGATCGCCACGATCCTTCTCCTCGGAAAACCTCGCGGCCGATGGGCTTACTTTCCGTTTTTGGAACCGGATTCGCGTGGCGGGTCGTGGGCGTCGGCGCGTGCCGGCGCGGTTTCCCGTCCCAGATCCCACCGGACCTTCATCCATCATGGCGCGCACCATTCTTCGAAGCGGCGTGGCCGCCCTGGCCCTCGTTTTCCTCGGGGCGGGGCCGAAGGTCGAGGACGGCTTCGTCACCTTGTTCAACGGAGTCGACCTCAAAGGGTGGAAGGCGCCCGAGGGGGACAACGGCCACTGGAAGGTGATCGATGGGGTGATCGACTACGACGCCCGGAGCGAGGCCAAGGGGTCGAAGAACCTGGTCTCGGAGCAGGAGTACGAGGATTTCGTCCTGAAGCTCGAATGGCGGATCACGGCGACTCCCTGGATCAACGCCAACATCCCGTACATCCTCCCGGACGGGACGCACGCCCGGGGGGTGGACGGCAAGGAGTTGAAGCTGGCCTTGCCGGACAGCGATTCGGGGGTCTACCTCCGCGACCTCAAGACGGGCAAGAGCCAGGTCAACATCTGGTGCTGGCCGATCGGCTCGGGCGAAGTGTACGGGTACCGGACCGACCCCGAGATGTCGCCGACCGTCCGCGCGGGGGTCACGCCGAAGCACCAGGCGGACAAGCCGGTCGGCGAGTGGAATTCGTTCGAGATCACCCTGGTCGACGACCGCTTGACCGTGGTCCTCAACGGGATCAAGGTGATCGAGGACGCCCAGTTGCCGGGCATCCCCGAGAAAGGCCCGATCGCCTTCCAGCATCACGGCGGCTTCAAGGACGGCAAGTATTTCGGGAACCCCAGCCTCGTCCAGTTCCGGAACGTCCGGATCAAGCCCCTCCAGGGCCACGATTGAACCAACGGGCCGACCCCTTCCCGGCCCGGTCGCCGTCCGGTAATCTGGCGGGATCGGACATCGAGGGCCATCGGGCCGGGCCTCGCCGGGAGCGTCGACCCCCTTACATGTGTGGCATCGCCGGATTCGTGAACCGGGACGGCGACGCGGCGGACCCCGCCGTCCTGGCCCCGATGACGGCGACGCTCGCCCACCGAGGCCCCGACGGCGAAGGGGCCTGGGCCGACGGCCCCGTCGCGCTCGGGTTTCGCCGGCTCTCGATCATCGACGTCGCCGGCGGCGCCCAGCCGATGGCCAACGAGGATGGCACCGTCCGGGTCATCTGCAACGGCGAGATCTACAACGACCCCGACCTCCGGGCGTGGCTGCTTGCCCGGGGCCACTCGTTCCGGACGACCTCCGACGTCGAGGGGCTCGTCCACCTCTACGAGGAGCACGGCCCCGACTTCGTCCGCCACCTCAACGGGATGTTCGCCCTGGCCCTCTGGGACATCCCCCGGCGACGGCTGGTCCTGGCCCGCGACCGGATGGGCCAGAAGCCGCTCTACCACGCCGAGACGACCCGGGGCGGCCTGGTCTTCGGCTCCGAGCCCAAGGCCCTGCTGGCCCACCCCGACGTGGCCCGCCGACTCGACCCCCGGGGGCTCGCCCGCTACCTGTTCTACGAGTACGTCCCCGGGCCGCACGCGATCTGGGAAGGGGTCCGGAAGCTCCCGCCCGGTCATCTCCTGGTCCGCGAAGGGGAAACCTCGACCCTCTCGCGCTACTGGACCTCGCCCGCGCCGGTCGCCGTGCCCGAGCCGTTCGAGGCCGCCGCGGCGCGGTTCTGGGACGACTTCCGGGCGGGCGTCGGCCGGCACCGGCGGTCGGACGTCCCCCTGGGACTATTCTTGTCGGGCGGGATCGACTCGTCGTCCGTCGCCGCGGCCCTGGCCGAGCTGGAGCCGGCGGGCGGCATCCGGACGTTCTCGATCGGCTTCGAGGACCCGACCTTCGACGAGTCCGCCCACGCCCGGGCCGTGGCCCGCCACCTGGGGACCGACCACCGCGAGCGGACGTTCTCGGCCCGGTCGGTGATGGACCTCCTGCCCGAGGTCGCCGGCTGGCTCGACGAGCCGTTCGGCGACGCCTCGATCCTGCCGACGCACCTCCTGAGCCGGTTCGCCCGCGAATCGGTCACCGTCGCCCTCGGCGGCGACGGGGCCGACGAACTCCTGGCCGGCTACCCGACTTTCGGCGCCGAGCGGGCCTCCGGCCTGTTCGGCCGGCTCCCGAGGGCGGCGCGGGCCCTGGCCGGCTCGGCCGTCGGCCGCCTGCCGGTCGACCACGGCAACATCAGCCTCGACTTCCGGCTCAAGCAGTTCCTCAAGGGGGCCGGCGAGCCGACCCCGCTCGCCCATCAGCGATGGCTCGGCTCGTTCTCGGGGCCGGAGATCGGCCGGCTCCTGGTCGACGGCGGCGGGGGCTTCGACGTCGAGGCCGAGCACCTGGCCCGGGCCGAGGCGCTCGCCCCCGGGCTTGACCCGCTCACCCGCTCGCTCAGGCTCTATCAGGACACGTACCTGCCCGACGACATCCTGACCAAGGTCGACCGGGCGAGCATGGCCTGCGGGCTGGAAGTCCGGGCGCCGTTCCTCGACGCCGAGCTGGTCGACTCGGTCGGGCGGCTCCCGGCGTCGTACAAGTACGGCCGGGGTCGGGCGAAGCGGCTCCTCAAGCGGGCGGCGGCGGCCCGGCTGCCGGCGGCGATCCTCGGGCGGCCCAAGAAGGGGTTCGGCATCCCGGTCGCCCGGTGGCTCCGGGGCCCGCTTGGGCCGCTCCTCGACTCGCTCCTGGCCCCCGACCGGCTCCGTCGCCAGGGCCTGTTCCGCCCCGACGAGGTGGCCCTCCGGATCGCCGAGCATCGAGGGGGGGTCCGCGACCACCGGAAGCCGCTCTGGACGCTCTTGATGTTCCAGCTCTGGCATGACCGATGGCTCGGATGAACCCGGACGAAAGGGGATACCAATGCGCATCCTGGTCGTCTCGGACATCCATGCCAACTGGCCGGCGCTGGCGGCGATCGACGAGCCGCACGACTTCTGCGTCTGCCTGGGCGACCTCGTCGACTACGGCCCCGACCCCCTCGCCTGCGTCCGCTGGGCGATGGACCACGCCCGCTACGCCATCCGGGGCAACCACGACCACGGCGCCGCGCAAGGGATCAGGGTCAAGGGGGAGGATGGCTATCGCTACCTCACCCGGGTCACTCGTCCGTTGGTCTGGGGGGCCCTCGGGGCCGTGGAAAGGCGGTTCCTCCTGCAACTCCCGCTGACCCAGCGGTTCATCGTCGACGGGCGGCGGTTCCTGCTCGTCCACGGGACGCCGCGCGACCCCCTGGACGAATACCTCATGAAGAACCCCGGGGTCTGGGAGAAGCGGCTCCTCGACTCCCAGGCCGACGTCGTCTGCGTGGGCCACTCCCACATGCAATTCAACCTCCGGGCCGGACCGACCGTGGTCATCAACCCCGGGAGCGTCGGCAATCCCCGCGACGGCGACCCCCGCGCCGCCTATGCCGTGATCGACGGCAACAAGGTCGAGCTCAAGCGGATCGCCTATCCGGTCGAGGAGACGATCGCCCGGCTCGACGCCTCACCCCTGCCCGAGCGGGCCAAGGAGATGATCCGCGAGTGCTACCGCTCCGGCCGCCTCTTGAAAGGACCCCGGGGCGCGGAATCCGACCTCGACCCTTACGCCGACGAGGAGCCCTGACCCCGATGCCCTACCCGGATGGGTCGACCTGGCAAATCCTAGGACTCGTGCTGGGCGGCGTCGCCGTCGGCCTGGTCGCCTTCGTCGCGGCGTTGCCCCGGATCGTCCGCCCGTTCCTGGCCCTGGTCCTCAAGGTCCGCTACGACCTCCGGGCGGTCGGCCTCGAACACCTGCCGAGGACCGGGCCGGTCCTGGTCGTGTCGAACCACGTCACCTGGTTCGACGGGTTCTTCCTGGCCGCGACGCTGCCGAGGCCGGCGACGGCCCTGGTCAACGCGGGGGTCTTCCGCCTGCCCGTCGTCGGCTTCCTGGCCCGCCGGTGCGGGCTGTTGTCGATCCCCTACAGCGGCCCGAAGGGGCAGCGGGCCGGGATCGAGTCGGCCCGGGGGGCGCTCGACCGGGGGCTCCTTTTGGTGATCTTCCCCGAGGGCCAGCTCACCCGGACCGGCTTCCTGGGCCCGTTCCACCGGGGCCTGGAAGTGATCCACGCCGGCCGGGAAGGCGTGCCCGTCCTGCCGGTCTACCTCGACAACCTCTGGGGGAGCCTCCTGAGCTACTCCGAAGGCCGGTGCCTGACGAAGTGGCCCCGGGGCTGGCGGAGGACCATCGTCGTGGCGTTCGGGCCCGCCATCGGGCCGCCGGTGACGACCTTCCGGGCCCGCCAGGCGGTCCAGGCCGCCGGGGTGATCGCCCGCGGTCGGCTCCCCCGAGAACCGAAGTTGCCGGAACCCATCGACCACCAGATCCCCCACCTCGACCACCCGACCCTGGGCCCTTTGACCGGGTCGGCTCGCGACGTGGCCCATGACGGACTCGTCCAACCGGGGATGAAGCCGGGGACGGTGGGCCACCCGCTGCCCGGGGTCGCGATCCGCGCGGTGGACGAATCGGGCCGGGACTTGCCGGCCGACGCCGAGGGTCGGCTCCAAGCCCAGGTGCCCGGCCGAGTCGATTGGGTCGACCTGGAGCGTCGCGGCCGGCTCGACCGCGACGGCTTCGTCACCCTGAACTGAGCCGGCCGCGAAGGACGAACCCGACCGGATCACTTGGGCGACGAGGCGGGGGGAGCCCCCGGGACCGTCGGGACCGGGGCGGCCGTGGGTTCGGGTTTCGGCTTCGCCTTGGTCGCCGCCTTCTTCTTGGGGGTCGCGGCAGGCCTTGGCGTGGCCTTGGCGGCCTCGGGGTGCTGCTTGAGGTATTCCTTGTACGCTTTTTCCTGCTGGGCCAGTTGTTGCAGGTATCGCTGCTGTTGTTTCATCATCTGCTGCTGTTGCTGCATCATCATGTTTTGTTGATGGATGACCGCGGCGTCGATCGGATTGCCGCCGGACGCTCGGAGGTCGCCCGCGTTGAACTGGCCATAGGGCGTGTTGTACATCCCCCGGCCATGGCGCTGGGCCTCGGCCAACCCGCCGGCGAGGGCGAAGATGGCCAGGGTTGCTAGCAGACGGATTCCCCACTTCAATGGAACCTCCCGGCCCCGAGGGGCCCCGAGTGACGCCGAACCTGCTCGACCTCCAGGGTAAACCCCCGCCGCCCGGGATGGTGTCGCCCCCCGCCGGGGGATTCGGGATCGGCCCCGATCGCCCGGAAGAACGAGCCCAACGCCCGGGGTCGGGTCAGTCGACCAGGATCGACGCCGCCACCTCGCATTCGATGGATTCGGCGAAGATTTCGCTTCCCTCGCAAAGATGGTCGATGCTCACCCGCGCCCCGACTTCCGACCTTTCGAGGACCACGCAGCCGATGACCCCCGGCCGGGGATACTCGGTGTTCTCGCCCAGGGATTCGTCGGTCACGATCGGCGCTTTTTCCTCGAATGACCAGACTCGACCGCCGAGGTCCATGAACCGGCATTCCACGAAGCCCGGCTGCCAGTCGCTGGTGTATCGGACGATCTCGACCCGGACGCCTGGCATGGCAAGATCCCTCCGGCGAGCCGACGAGGTTTCCGGGGGCCGACCCGTCGACGCCCGGTTTCAGAGGCCGCCTTCCAGGAGTTCGCGGGTGGTCGGGAGGTATTTTTCGGGCGAGGCGGTGTTGACCAGGACGACGCGGTCCCCCTCGCGGATCATCCCGAGGTCGGCCAGTTGGGGGAGGGCGGCGACGAGCGCGGCGCCTTCGGGGGACCAGGCGAACCGGCGGTCGCGGTACTCGGCGCGGATCGCTTCGCGGATGGCCTCGTCGGTCACGGCCACGGCGGACCCGCCGGAATCGCGGATGATCTTCAAGACGTTGACGTGCCCGACGTTCCTGGCCACGTTCAGGCCGGTGGCCACGGTCGAGCCCGGTTCGGTCGGGGTGATGTCGGGGGCGTGGGCCCGGAACGCGCGGACGATGGGGGCGGTGGCCTCGGACTGGACGCAGACCATCCGGGGCCGGGCCGGGCCGACCAGGCCGAGGGCTTCCAGCTCGTCGAACGCCTTGGCCATGCCGACGACCCCGGTCCCGCCGCCGGTGGGGTAGAGGATCACGTCGGGCAGGCTCCAGGTCCGCGAGGCCAGCCGGTCGCCGCGGGGCTCGGCCATCTCCAGCCCGAGGGTCTTCTTTCCCTCGGTCCTCCAGCCGGGCTCCTGGAAGGTGGCGACGCTGAAATAGCCGGCGGGGACGTAATGCTCGCGGACCCTCGCCGCGCACTCGACGATCGTCCCGGCGACCAGGTCGAGCGTCAGGCGGTCGGGATGCAATCGGGCCAGGGCGGCGACGTTGCCGAGGACCGGGCGGTCGGTGTCGGGCGACATCACGACGGCGGCTTCGAGCCCGGCGGCCAGGGCGTAGGTCGCCAGCGAGTCGCCGGCGTTGCCCTGGGTCGGCACGGCCAGGCGGGTCAGGCCCAGGGCCCGGGCCATCGAGACCGTCAGGGCCATCCCCCGATCCTTGAACGAGAGCGTGGGGTTGGCGCCGAAGCCGGGACGCGGCCGGCCCTCGTCCTTGACCTCGAACCGGCAGCGGAGCCGGTCGGCCCAGGGGTGGGGGTAGTCGAGGTGCGGCGTGTACCCTTCGCCGAGGGTGACGATCGAGCGGCGGTCGTCGGCGTCGGCGACGTCGAGCGGCAGGAGCCCGCCGAACCGCCAGAGGTCGAGCCGCCCGGGGTCCCAGCCGCCGTCGGCCCCGCGCTCGGACCGGAGTCGGTCGAGGTCGAGGACCACCCGCACCGGCCGGCCGTCGACGTCGCAGAGGTTCATGACCCGGTCTTTGGGGTAGGTCGCCCCGCAGGTCGAACAGGCCAGGTGGGAAACGTAACGCATGGCGGTCCCTGGATTGGGGGAAAGCGAGACGGGATTTTAACCGCCAAGACGCCAGGATCGCCAAGAGAAGACGAGGAAGAGAAGCGATCGAATCGGGGATTCGAGCATTGATCCGCGAAGTTTCTGCTCTTGCCTTGGCGATCCTGGCGTCTTGGCGGTTAAGATCCTTCTCGGGGACGAGGAGGAATTGATGGGCGGGAAGTTACCTCGGGGGGTGAGCGAACTGCCCCGGGCTCGCGGCGGTCGGCGGTTCCTCGCCAAGATCCGGCGACAGGGGATCGACACGCACCTGGGGATCTACGAGTCGGCGGGTCGGGCGGCGCTCGCCTATAACGTGGCGGCGGAGGCGATCGGCCGGGGCTCCCGGCCGCCCAACGAGGTGGGCCGGGGGGAACAGCCGGACGCGGGCGAGGTCCGCCGGATCACCGCGCGGGTCCGCCGCCGGCTCGGGCTCGACCCGCCCCCTCGACCAGTCGAGGAGGTCCCGCCCGACCCCGATCAACTCCTGACGCTCTTCGAGGTCACGGTCGTCGGCTTCTGGCAGGGGCAGGCCGCCCAGGGGAATTCGGGGGCCGACCTGGACGCGGCCGGTCGTCGGCTCGCGGAATCGGCCCATCTGGTGTTCTGGAGCCCGCCGTCGGGCCATCCCCGCCCGGCCGAGGCGATGGCCCGCCTCCTCGCCCGGCGGCTCGACGGCGCCTTCCGCCGCGCCGACGTGGCCCGGGCGATCCTCGACGACGACGGCGACGACGACTGGCGGGTCGCCCGCTGGCTGGTCCTCCCCGACGCCTTCCCCGCCGGCCGGGGGTTCCGCGACGAGGTCCGCTACCTATACACCGAGCTGTTCGAGGACGACCCCGCCACCCCCGGCCGGCCGCACTGGGCGAGCGTCCTGGGGATCGAGCCCCCCTATAGCCTCGACCGCGTCCGCGACGCCTACCGCGCCCGGTCCAAGGCCGCCCACCCCGACGCCGGCGGTTCCCACGCCGAGTTCATCCGCCTCCAGGCCGCCTACGACGAGGCCCGCGAGTATTGCCGGGTCGTGGGCAGTGGATAGTGGGCAGCGGGTGGTGGGCAGTGATTTCTGGCTTTGCTACCCACCGCCCACCGCCCACTTTCTCCGACTCATCCGAGGAGCTTCTGGACCACCTTGCCGGATACATCCGTCAGGCGGAAGTCTCGCCCCTGGGATCGGTAGGTCAATCGGGCGTGGTCGACGCCCAGGCAGTGGAGGACGGTGGCCTGGAGGTCGTGGGCGTGGATCGGGTCTTCGAGGATGTTGTAGGCGAAGTCGTCGGTCTTGCCGATGACCTGGCCGCCTTTGATCCCGCCGCCGGCCATCCACATCGAGAAGCAGCGCGGGTGGTGGTCGCGGCCGAAGTTGCCCGGGGTGATCTTGCCCTGGCTGTAGGCGGTCCGGCCGAATTCGCCGCCCCAGATGACCAGGGTCTCGTCGAGCAGGCCGAGCCGCTTGAGGTCCTTGACCAAGGCGGCGGCGGGCCGGTCGGTCAGGCCGCACTGGCGCTTGATCTCGTTGGGGAGGTTGCCGTGGTGGTCCCAGTCGCGGTGGTAGAGCTGGACGAACCGGACGTCGCGCTCGGCCAGGCGGCGGGCCAGCAGGCAGTTGTTGGCGAAGCTGGCCTTGCCCGGGGTGGCCCCGTACAGGTCGAGGGTTTCCTTCGACTCGCGGGCCAGGTCCATCAGCTCGGGGACGCTGGTCTGCATCCGGTAGGCCATCTCATACGAGCTGATCCGGGCGGCGATCTCGGGGTCGCCCACCGAGTCGAGGCGGATCTGGTTCAGCTCGCGGACGCCGTCGAGGAGCTGGCGGCGGACGGCGGGGTCGATCCCGTCGGGGTTGGACACGTAGAGGACGGGGTCGCCGGTCGAGCGGAGCGACACGCCTTGATACTTGCTCGGCAAGAACCCGTTGCCCCAGTACCGCGAGAGCAACGGCTGGCCGCCGCCGCCGGACAAGAGGACGACGTACTCGGGGAGGTTGGCGTTCTCGCTCCCGAGGCCGTAGGACACCCACGAGCCGACCGTCGGCCGCCCCGGCTGCTGGTTCCCGGTCAGGAGGAAGGTCACGGCGGGGTCGTGGTTGATCGGGTCGGTGTGCATCGAGCGGACGATGGCGATGTCGTCGACGATCTCGCCGAGGTGGGGCAAGTTGACCGATAGCTCGGCGCCCGACTGGCCAAAAGCCTTGAAGTCGTGCGAGGCGCCGACCATGAGCAACTGGGCCTGGCCGCTGGTCATCCCGGTGATCCGCTGGCCGTTGCGGACCGAGGCGGGCAGCTCCTCGCCGGTCCGGGCCTTGAGGACCGGCTTGGGGTCGAACAGGTCGATCTGCGACGGGGCGCCCGACATGAACAGGTAGATCACCCGCTTCGCCTTGGGCGCGAAGTGGAGCGCGGGCAGCGCCCCCTTGGTCTTCCAGGGTTCCGACGGGCCGGCGGCGAACAGGTCGCGGTCGAGGAGCGAGGCCAGGGCCATCACGCCGATCCCGGCGGTCGACCGGCCGAGGAACTGGCGGCGGGTCGAGCCCCGGGTGAGTTCGTCGAAGTCAAGCACGGGGGTTCAGCCTTTCGTGATGGTCTCGTCCAGGTTCAGGAGCACGTTGCCGATCGCCGTCCAGGCCGCCAGCTCGGCGGGGTCGAGGCCCGGGGGCCGGGGCGACTCGCCGACCTTGAGCAGCGCCTCGGCCGCCTTCGGGTCCTGGCGGAAGTGGTCGAGCTGCCGGCGGTAGAGCGCCAGCAGGATGTCCCGCTCGCGGTCGGTCGGCGGCCGGGCCACGCAGAGGCGGAAGGCGAAGTCGAGCCGGCTGGTCGGGTCGGGGCCACCCTGGGCAAGGACCCGCTGGCCGAGGACCCGGGCCGCTTCCACATAAGCCGGATCGTTGAGCAGGACCAAGGCCTGGAGCGGCGTGTTGGTCCGGGGCCGCTGGACGGCGCAGACCTCGCGGTTGGGGGCGTCGAAGGTGGCGAGCGACGGGTACGGGAGCGACCGCTTCCAGTAGGTGTAGAGCCCCCGGCGGTACAGGGCCTCGCCGGTGCTGGGCTTGTAGGACTGGCTGCTGAAGTCGCCGCCGAAGGCGACCTCTTCCCAGAGCCCCGCGGGCTGGTACGGGTAGACGCTCGGCCCGCCGACCGCCGGGACGAGCAGGCCGCTGATGGCCAGGGCGTTGTCGCGGATCGCCTCGGCGTCGAGGCGGAACCGGGGTCCGCGCGCCAGCCATCGGTTCTCGGGGTCGGCCTCCAGGCCGGCCCGGTCGGCCTTCGCGTCCCGTCGGTAGGCGGCCGAGGTCACGATGAGCTTCTGGAGCCCCTTGACGTCCCAGCCGCTGGCGACGAACTCCGAGGCCAGCCAATCGAGCAGCTCGGGGTGGCTCGGCCATTCCCCCTGGGTCCCGAAGTCGTTGACGGTCTTGACGATCCCGGCGCCGAAGTACTGCTGCCAGAACCGATTCACCGTGACCCGCGCCACCAGCGGATGGCCGGGGTCGACCAGCCACCGGGCCAGCCCGAGGCGGTTCGCCGGCTGGCCGGCCGGGAGCGGGGGCAAGCTCGACGGGACCCCGGCCTGGACGACCTCGCCCTTGCTCCGGAAGTCGCCCCGCATCAGGACGTGGGTCGGCCGGGGCTTGTCCATCTCGGCCATGACCATCGTCACCGGGATCGACCGCTCCAGATCGGCCTCGGCCTTCTTCAAGGCCTCGACCTCGGCCTTGGACTTCCGGCCCTCGGCCCAAACCTCGGAGCGGAAGTAGGCCCGGAGCGCCTTCGCCTGGGCCTCGGCGCGCTTCGCCGGTTCGGCCGCGAGGGCTTCGGCCACCGGGGGAGGCAGGAGGCCGAGGGTCGGCCTTTCGATCGAGGTGACGGCCAGGCGGAACCGGCCGATGGCGTGGCTGGGGTAGATGCTCTCGAACCGGAGGCGGACCTTGATCCGGGAGCCCCCGTTCCCGCCGAACGGGGCCTTGGCCTCGAACAGGGCCCGGCGATCTTCCCGCTTCTTGTCGCCGTCGACGGCCCAGCCCGTGGCCGGGTCGGCGTCGATGGCGTTGGCGACCGGGAAGTCCTTCTGCGAGTGGTCGGCCTCGGCCCGGGCGAGCGGGACGGGAGCCCAGGCGTCGGGCGTGGCCTCGGGGGCGGCCTCGACCTCGAAGCCCGTCAAGACGAAGTTGGCGTTGCCGGCCCGCCCTGTCCCCTTGTTGACGTGCCCATCGTGCGTCAGCGCCTCCAGGCGGACGGCCCGGACGCCGGCGAGCTTGGTCGGGGCGACGAACTCATAGATATCCTTGTCGGGGTTGGTGCCGGTGGCCAGGATCGAGCCGTCCGGGAGCCGCGCCAGGGTCGAGCCGCCGGTCGAGGACAGGGACGCCGGTTCGAGGACCGACCAGCCCGTCGACGGGTCGGCTCGGTCGTTTTCCCAGGCGATCTGGGCGGCGTCGGCCTCGGGCGAGGGGGCATCGAGGCGGGCGGAGGCCGCGGCGACCCGGGACCGGGCCTCGGCCAGGGCGGCGGACTGCTCGGGGGCCGGCACCTTCATCCGGGGGGCGGGCGACTCCTTGTTGCCGTCGAGCCCCTGCTCGGCGATCCCGTTGAAGAAGGCGTAAAACTTGTAGTAATCCTTCTGGGTGAACGGGTCATACTTGTGGTCGTGACACTCGGCGCAGGCGAGGGTCACGCCGAGGAAGACGGTGGCCGTCGTGTTCACCCGGTCGCCGACGTACTTGGTCAGGTATTCCTCGGGGTCGGCCCCGCCCTCGAAGTTGACCATCGTGTTGCGGTGGAAGCCGCTGGCGACCTTCTGGGCGACGGTCGAGCCGGGCACGAGGTCGCCGGCGATCTGGTCGACGGTGAACTGGTCGAAGGGCAAGTTGCGGTTGAAGGCGTCGATCACCCAGTCGCGGTACTTCCAGATGTCGCGGTGGTTGTCGATGTGATAGCCGTTGGTGTCGGCGTAGCGGGCGGCGTCGAGCCAGGCCAGGGCCATCCGCTCGCCGTGGTGGGGCGAGGCCAAGAGCCGGTCGACCAGGCGGTCGTAGGCGTCGGGCCGGGCATCGAGCAGGAAGGCGTCGACCTCGGCGATCGACGGCGGGAGGCCGGTCAGGTCGAGGCTCAACCGCCGGATCAAGGTCGTCCGGTCGGCCTCGGGGGCGGGGCCCAGGCCCTTCGCTTGCATCGCCGGGAAGAGGAACGAGTCGATGGGATTCCGGCCTTGATCGCGACCGTCGGGCACGGCCGGCCGCTTCGGCGGGGAGAACGCCCAGTGGACTTGCCAGGGGGCCCCTTGCTCGACCCATCGGCGGAGGGTCTCGGCCTGGCCCTTGGACAAGGACTTGCCCGACTTGGGCGGGGGCATCACGGCCTCGGGGTCGGCCTCGGCGATCCGGTCGAGGAGGGTGCTGGCGGCGGGGTCGCCGGGGACGATCGCCGCCCCGCCGGGGCGGACGCGCAAGGCGTCGTCCTTGCGGTCGAGGCGGAGGTCGGCCTTGCGGGCGCCGCCGTCGGGCCCGTGGCAGGCGTAGCAGTTCTCGGCCAGGATCGGCCGGACCTCGCGATCATAGTCGACCGGGGCGTCCCCCCGGCTCGCCGCCGCCCAGGCCAGGAACGCGAACGCCGCTCGCCAACCGGTTCGTCGCTCGATCATCGCTCGCGTGCCCCCCGCGCCCCGCCCCTATCCTCGACCCGACGCCCGTGCGATGATACCCGAACCGTCGACTCCTCCTCAAATCGTTCTCGGAACGGAGATGGCTCCAACATCCCGAACGACTTCGGACGTAGGAGATGGCGTGGGAATCCGTTCGAGGTGATCGAGCCCCAGGAGCCTGCGCCCATGCGTCGCCCACTCGGGAGTTACCGGAGAATCCTGGCCTTGGCCCTGGCGGCGGCCTCGGCCCCGCTCGTCGGCGGCTGCGGGGAGCATGCGGAAAAGACGACGGCATCCTTCGCCAAGTCCACCGCCGCGCCGGCGGCCCGGAGCGGCGAGGTGCTCTCGGCCGACAGCTACGACGACGACGGGTCGCCCCCGACTCCCACCAAGTCGGACGCCCCGGCCCCGGCCCCGGCCGCACCCATCGCCCCCGCGAATCCCGCCGGGGAAACCTACGCCAAGCTGGTCGAGAATGGTTATCGAGACCCGGCCAAGCAACCGCTCTCGACCTTCTCGGTCGACGTCGACACGGCGTCGTATGCCAACGTCCGGCGGTTCCTGACGCAGGGGATGCTCCCGCCCAAGGACGCGGTCCGGGTGGAAGAATTGATCAATTATTTCCCCTACGCTTATCCCCAGCCGACCAAGGCCGACGAACCGTTCTCGGTCAACGTCGAGGTCTCGCGATGCCCCTGGGAAGACGGGCACCGGCTGGCCAAGATCGGCCTGAAGGGGCGGGAAGTCGCCTCGGACAAGCGGCCGGCGAGCAACCTGGTCTTCTTGCTCGACGTGTCGGGCTCGATGCAGGTCCCGAACAAGCTCCCGCTGGTCAAGGCGGGGCTCCGGCTCCTGGTCGACCACCTGGGCGAGAACGACCGGGTGGCCATCGTGGTCTACGCCGGGTCGACCGGCCTGGCCCTGCCTTCCACCTCGTGCGCGGAGAAGGCGAAGATCCTCGGGGCCCTCGACGCCCTCCATGCCAGCGGCTCCACCAACGGCGCGGCGGGGCTGCGACTGGCCTACGAGACGGCCGTCGGCAACTTCATCGCCGGGGGGACCAACCGCGTCATCCTCTGCACCGACGGCGACTTCAACGTCGGCGTCAGCGACCCCGGCGAGCTGGGCAGGCTCATCGAGGCCAAGGCCAAATCCGGGGTGTTCCTGAGCGTCCTCGGGTTCGGGATGGGCAACTATCAGGACAAGACCATCGAGCGGCTCGCCGACAAGGGGAACGGCAACGCGGCGTACATCGACACCCTCCGCGAGGCCAACAAGGTCCTCGTCGAGCAGATGGGCGGCACCCTCCTGACGATCGCCAAGGACGTCAAGGTCCAGGTCGAGTTCAACCCGGCCAAGGTGGCCTCGTATCGCCTGATCGGCTACGAGGATCGCTTGCTCCAGGCCAAGGACTTCAACGACGACAAGAAGGACGCCGGCGAGATCGGCGCGGGCCACTCCGTGACCGCCCTCTACGAGATCGTCCCCGCCGGCCGGGAGGCCCACGCGCCCGGGGTCGACCCGCTCCGGTACGCCAAGCCAGCGGCGGCGGCCGAGGGGAAGGCCGACGAGCCGGCGGGCCGCGAGCTGTGCACGGTCAAGCTCCGGTTCAAGCCGCCGGAAGGGGACCAGAGCCAGTTGATCGCCTTCGCCGTCGAGGACGACGGGACCGACGACCACCCGACCGATGACTTCCGGTTCGCCGCCGCCGTCGCCGAGTTCGGCCTCTTGCTCCGCGACTCGCCGTTCAATGGGCAGGCGACGTGGGACGCCGTCCTCGAACGGGCGGAGTCCAGCCACGGGCCCGACCCGTCGGGCTATCGCCGCGAGTTCCTCGACCTGGTCCGCAAGGCCCGGACCCTGGCCGGGAAGTGACCAGGCCGCGGCTTCGGGCCCGAGATTTGCCCTCATCCGTCCCGGGACGCGATCAGCCCTCGAACCAGGTGACCCCTCGTGACCACGACCGGACCGGACAATGCCTTGGGCTTGCGGATCATCGGCGGCTTCAAATTCGCGAGCGCCTGGCTCCTGGTCGGCCTGGCCGTGGGAGTGTTCCGCCACGTCCACTCCGACCCGGGCGAGGAGGTCGAACACCTGGTCGCCACGCTCAAGCTCGACCCGGGCAACCATTACATCCACACCCTCATCGAGCGGGTCTCGGGCGTGAGCCCGAAGCAACTCAAGCTCCTGGGCGTGGGGACGTTGGTGTATGCGTTGCTCTATCTCGTCGAAGGGGTCGGCTTGCTGCTCCGGAAGCGGTGGGCCGAGTACTTCACGGTGGTCGCCACCGGCGGGCTGATCCCCTTGGAAATCTACGAGGTCGCCCGGAAGTTCACGGCGGTCCGGGTCGTCGTCCTGGCGCTTAACGTGGCCATCGTGGCCTACCTGGTGATCAACCTGATCCGCCAGCGGTCGAAGGAAGCGGGGCCGGCGGCGAGCCCGGCCCCCTGAGCCTCGGGACGGGTCACTTCACCGGCGGGTCGTAGTACCGGACCAGCGAGGCTTGATACCCCCGGGACAGATAAGCCCAGGTCCAGGGGTCGTATGGGTGCCCATACGCCCGGCCGTTGAACGGGAACTCGTCCTGGCCATAGCCCACATAGCCCCGGGCGGGGCTGGGCAGATTCACGTAGTAGCTGTACGGGTAGGGTGGGGTCGCCAGCGGGGCGGAAGATCCCGCGACCATCCCCGGGGCGTAGGCCCCCGGATAGCCGGCGGAATAAGGGGCCGGGAAGCCCCCACGGGCCCCGACGATGTACTGCGCTTCGGCCTCGCTCGCGGCCAGGAGGCCGGCGAGGACCAGGAACCCGGCGATCGGCTTCGTCATGGCGTGTCCTCTCGATCGATCGGCGTGAATCGGAATTCTCGACCATCGAGGATCACGCAAATCCGGTTCCGAATCAAGAGGATGGGGGAACTGCGCTGATCAGGTAATCGGGCCGGCGGGTTTCGGGGCGGGCCGGTTCAGGGGAATGACGCCGTCGGTGAACCAGCAGGCCGAACGGGGATCTTTCGAGAGGCGAAATTCGTAATCATAAGCGCGGCCGTCGGCGGCGATGACCCGGACGCGCTGGGCCGCGGCGTCGCCCTCGATCGCGATCGGATCGTAGCCGGCGATCCGGTGGCCGAGGAGCGGCCGGTACTCGGGCGCCTTGACGATCGCGGTGAACCGCGCCAGGGGGCCGGTGGCTTCCCGGTTCCCGGGCGAGGCGAAGCGGAAGGTCGTGGCGATCCCGGCGTCCCGGGCCGGCTTGTCGACGGCGCGGAGGGCGTCGACCTGGATCTGGACGACCCGATCGGGGCCGAGGCTGGGGTCGGGCTCGGGCGTGCCGGACAGCAAGGCGAGGGCGATCAGGGTGGGTGTCATCGCGAAACCTCCGGGGTGGGCGAGGGGATGAGGAAGGGGACGCCGCTCCCTTGGTATTCCTCGTAGGGCCGGCCGACGGCGTCCCGGAGCCGGGCCTCTTCGCGGGCCGCCCCCAGGATGAAATAGACCGTCGCCACCACGTTGTAGGCCAGCAGGTTGGCCGTCATCCGGGGTTGGAGCCAGGTCACGAGCGGGAACGCCAGGTGGACCGGGTGCCGGGTGTGGCGGAACGGGCCGGTCACGGGCAGGGACCCGTCGGGCTCGGGGTAGGGGCCGTGGCCTTCGGGGGCCTCGGGGATCTCGCCGCTCCCGGAAGCCCAGGCGGCGAGGTTGCCCAGCCCGGTGAACCGGCCGGGGCCGGTCGCCGCGATCGCCCAGGCCGCCGCCGCCAGGGCCGCCGCCTGGCCGCCCCGGAGGGCCCAGGCGGCGGGCCCTCGGGCGTGGTACAGCTCGCGGTCGGGCAAGGAGCGGACGTAGGCCACCAGCCCGACGAGGGTCGCGACCGACTGCCCTTGATAGAACGCCCGATAGAGCCCGCGATACCGGGCGTCGCCCACCCAGCGGGCGACGGCCTCCTTGGTCGCCCGATCGGCGAGCACGCTGTGGACCAGGCCATAGGCCGCCGTCGCCGCCGCCGTCTTCGCCATGCTTGCCCAGGGGGTCATCGGGTCGCCTCCCGGGCGGTCGCGGGCGTCGAGGGCCCCGGCCGTGCCGGCGGGAGGCAGCAATTCGCGGGGCAGACGTCGTGGCTGGCCGGGAACTCGCCCACGGCCCGGCGGTCGGGCTCGGCGGCGACCCGCTCGCGGATCAGCCCGGCGAGCATCGCCACGAACACCGGGTCGGTCCCGGCGGTCCCGGCCCGGACGAGGTTCAGCCCGAGCGCTTCAGCCCGGGCGCGGGCCTCCTCGTCGAGGTCGAACATCACCTCCATGTGGTCCGACAGGAAGCCGACCGGCTGGACCAAGACGTCGGCGACCCCCAGCCCGGCCAGGGCGTCGACGTGTTCGAGGATGTCGGGGCCGAGCCAGGGGTCGGTCGGCCGGCCGCTCCGGCTCTGGTAGACCAGGGCCCAGCGGTCGGGGGCGACGCCGGCCGCGTCGGCGACCAGTCGGCAGGTTTCCCGGAGCTGCCGCTCGTAGGCGCAGTTCGCGGCCATCGAGTCGGGGATGCTGTGCGCCGTGAACGCCAGCCGGGCCGCGTCGCGACGCTCGCCCGGGACCTCCCCGAGGGCTTCGAGGACCCGGGCGGCGTTGACGGCGATCCAGTCGGGATGGTTGTAGAAGACCCGCATCTTGTCCACCGTCGGGGCGAGGTCGCCGACGGCCTCGCGGGCCTTCTGGATGTCCTCGCGATACTGGCGGCAGCCCGAGTACGAGCTGTAGGCCGACAGGACGACCGCGAGGGCGTGCTCCACCCCGGCCCCGGCCATCGACCGCAAGGTGTCTTCGAGCATCGGCCGCCAGTTCCGGTTGCCCCAGTAGATCGGCAGCGCCACCCCGGCCGAATCCAGGGCCGGGCGGAGGGCCGCGATCAGGTCCCGGACCTGGCCATTGATCGGGCTGACGCCGCCGAAGTGGTGGTAATGCTCGGCCACTTCGAGCATCCGCTCGCGGGGGACGGGCCGCCCCCGGAGGACGTTCTCCAAAAACGGGAGCACGTCGTCGGGCCCCTCGGGCCCGCCGAAGCCGACCACGAGGAGGGCGTCGTATCCTGGATCGGTGGTGGTCGTGGTGCTCATGCGGTCCGCTCGGGATCGGGTCTTTCGAGGGTCGGGCTCCGGCCGTTGTTGTACGCGGCCGTCGAGCCGGGGTCAGCGGGCCATCGCCTCGTAGGTCAGCCGCTTCAGCTCCGCGGCGATCCCGGTGTTGCCGCCCGGGGCGAGCTGGCTCATGAAGATCCCGATGGTCCCGGTCTTGGGGTCGGCCCAGAACGAGGTGTGGAAGAACCCGGCCCAGGAGATCGAGCCGGGGCCGGCGGGGTCCTTGTACCGATTCTCGGGGCGGACCACGCCGAAGCCGTAGCCGAACCCGTCGCCGTGGTCGGGAATCCCGGCGGCCATGCCGGGCATCCGGTCGGTGGTCATGGTCTCGACGGTCGCGGCCTTGAGCACGCGGACGCCGTCGAGTTCCCCCTTGTCGAGGACCATCTGGAGGAACCGGGCGTAGTCGTCGATCGTCGAGGTCAGGCCCGCCCCGCCCGAGAAGTAATGGCCGGTGTCCCACTTGGGAAAGGTGGCCGAGAACACCAGGCCGCCGATCTGCACCGGCGGCTCGGGGGCCCGGAAGAATCCGCCCTCGGGGGCCAGGGGCATGTACACCGCCGCCAGGCGGTCGCGCTTCGCGGTCGGGACCAGGAACGAGGTGTCGTCCATCTTCAAGGGGGCGAACAGCCGCTCGCGGAGGAAGGCGTCGAGGTCGCGCCCCGACGCGACCTCGACCACCCGGCCGAGGACGTCGGTCGACAGGCTATAAGTAAAGGCCGCCCCGGGCTGATGGATCAGGGGGAGCCGGGCCAGGCGGCGGACGTTGTCGCCGATCGTCCCGGGCGTCTCGGCCAGGCCGTCGGAGACGCCCGCCTCGACGTAGTACGGCCCCAGGACCGGCGGGTTGAGGAAGCGGTACGACAGGCCGGACGAGTGGGTCAGGAGGTGGTGGATCGTGATCGGCCGCTCCGCCCGGACGACGGTGGCCGGCGGCGGGGCGCCGCCGGCCGACGGCCCGAGGACCAGGACCGTGGGCGCGGCGAACTCGGGGAGATATTTCGAGACCGGGTCGTCGAGGCGGATCGCGCCATCATCCACCAGGATCATGACGGCCGCCGACGTGATCGGCTTGGTCATCGACGCGATCCGGAACAGGGTCGACCGTTCCAGGGGCCGGCCCACCTCGACGTCCGCCAGCCCGGCCGTCCCGGCGTGGACGACCTTGCCATGACGGGCCACCAGGGTGGCCACGCCGGCCACCTTCTTGCGGGCGACCGCGTCGGCGATCATGCGCTGGATCGGGTCGAGCTTGGCGGGGACGAACCCCTCGGCCGCGGGGTCGCCCGCCGGCAACGGGCCGGCGACCATCGGCCGGGCCACGGCGGCGAGCCAGATCAGGGCGAGGGCGCACGGTCGGCGAATCATCGAGCATCCTTCCTTTCGGGCGAATCGGGATCGTGGGGGATGCGCGAGGGCGATCGGGCGAGAGATGGGCGCGGATCGGTGGGGCATCGCGCGAGGATTCTTCGGGCCTCTCCTCGGTGCTCGCCATTGTCCGCGACCGGCGGGGCCGGCTCAACCCTCCCCCGGTCCCCGATGAGGTCGACAACATATTCACTTTTTCGGACGGCCCCCCGAGTCCCCTTTTTCCCGGACGGCGGGAGGAACTCACTTCAGGGGGCGGATCGCGCGGGACGGATCGGCGATCGCTTGGCATCCCTCCCCGGTTCGCTTATGGTGGTGCGACCCCTCGACCCGACCGGAGCACCCCGATGCGGATCGCCATCCTGACGAACGAGTATCCGCCGCGCATCTACGGAGGCGCCGGGGTCCACGTCGAGTACCTGACGCGGGAGCTGGCCCGGGTCGAGGACGGCAATCATCAACTGGACATCCTCTGCTTCGGCGACCAGCGGTCGAGCGTCGGCAACGTGACGGTCCGCGGCGTGAGGCCCGACTGCGTCCTGCCGACCCAGGACCCGAGGCACGCCAAGTTCCAGGACACGATGCTCCGGAACCTGGAGATGGCCGGGCTCCTCAAGGACGTGGACGTGGTCCACTGCCACACCTGGTATGCCCACCTGGCCGGGTGCCTGGTCAAGCAGCTCACCGGGGCCCGGCTCGTCCTGACCACGCACTCGCTGGAGCCGCATCGACCCTGGAAGGTCGAGCAACTGGGCACGGCCTACCACGCCAGCTCCTGGGTCGAGCGGACGGCGTACGAGAACGCCGACGGCGTGATCGCCGTCTCGGCCTCGATGCGCGACGACGTCCACCAGCTCTACGGCGTCCCCCGCGACAAGATCCGGGTGATCCACAACGGGATCGACCTGAACCAGTACCGGCCGACGCCCAACCCGGCGGTCCTGGCGAAGCACGGGATCGACCCGGGCATCCCGTTCGTCCTGTTCGTCGGCCGGATCACCCGCCAGAAGGGGATCATCCACCTGGTCGACGCGATCCGGTCGATCCGCGCCGGGGTCCAGGTCGTCCTCTGCGCCGGGGCCCCCGACACGCCCGAGATCGGCCGCGAGATGGCCGAGCGGGTCGAAGGAGCCCGGCGGGCCGGCGGCCACCCGATCGTCTGGATACCCGAGATGCTCCCGAAGGACGAGATCATCACGCTGTACACCCACGCGAGCCTGTTCGCCTGCCCGTCGGTGTACGAGCCGTTCGGGATCATCAACCTGGAGGCGATGGCCTGCGGGACCCCGGTGGTGGCGTCGGCCGTGGGGGGGATTATCGAGGTGGTCATCCCCGGCAAGACCGGCCTGCTGGTCCCGATCGACGCCGAGGGGGGCTCCCACTTCGAGCCCAGGGACCCGGCCCGGTTCGCCCTCGACTTCGCCGACGCCATCAACAAGCTCCTCGACGACCCCGACCGCCTCAAGGAGATGGGGGCCCGCTCCCGCGAGCGCGTCGAGCACTTCTTCAGCTGGACCAGCATCGCCCGCTGGACGATGGATTTCTACTGGGACCTGGTCCAGGCCTGACCCGAGTTTCCCGGACCGGCGGAGGTGATCGATCGATGCGACGATGGCTGGCGAAGGTGGTGGAGTGGCTGGGCGGGCACGAGCTGGTGGTCCTGATCGCCTCGACCTGCGTGATCGCCTCGACCTGGGGATTCTTCGGGCTGGCGGGCCTGGTGACCTCGGGGCACTCGCGGCGGTTCGACGAGGGGTTGTTGATGAGGCTGCGGACCCCCGGCCACCCGGAGCGGCCGATCGGCCCGGACTGGATGCCGGAGGTGGCCCGCGACATCACGGCGCTGGGGAGCACCGACATCCTCTGGCTCGCCACCGGGGCCGTGGCCGGCTTCCTGGCCCTGGATCGCCGGTACTGGGCGTCGGGGTTCGTCCTGGCGGCGGTCGGGAGCGGCTGGGCGCTGAGCTTCGCCCTGAAGGCGGCCTTCGACCGGCCCCGGCCCGACCTCGTCCCGCACCTGATGCGGGCCTATTTTTCCAGCTTCCCGAGCGGGCACTCGATGATGGCGGCGGTGGTCTACGGGACGCTCGGCAGCCTGCTTTCCAGCCTGGTGACGCGCCGACGGCTCAAGTTCTACTTCCTGGCCCTGGCGGCGACCGCGGCCGGCCTGGTCGGCCTGAGCCGGGTCTACCTCGGGGTCCACTACCCGACCGACGTCGTGGCCGGCTGGTCGGCCGGCCTCGCCTGGTCGACCCTCTGCTGGCTCGTCGGCCGGAACCTGGAGCGGCGCGGCCAGATCGAGTCGACGGTCTGAACCCCTTCGAACCGGATCAACCCCCCATGAACCTCCCCCTTCCCCGCCTGGCCGCGATCCTCCTGGGCACCGTCGCGGCCGGCCCGTGGTTGGTCCAGGAAAGCGGGACGACCGCCCGGCTCCGGGGCGTCTCGGTCGTCGACGGCGAGGTCGCCTGGGCGAGCGGGGCCGGGGGCACCTGCGTCCGGACGACGGACGGCGGGGCGACCTGGAAGGGCGTCGTCGTCCCCGAGGCGGCCGGGCTCGACTTCCGCGACGTCCACGCCGTCGACGCCCGGACCGCCTACCTGCTCTCGATCGGCGCCGGCGAGCTGTCCCGGGTCTACAAGACGACCGACGGGGGCGCGACCTGGGCCCGGTCCTACCGGAACCCCGACCCGCGCGGGTTCCTCGACGCGATCGCCTTCCGCGACGCCGACCACGGCCTGGCCCTCGGCGACCCGGTCGACGGCCGGTTCGTCGTCCTGGCGACCGTCGACGGCGGGCGGACCTGGGCCCGAACCCCGGCCTCCGGGATGCCCGAGGCCCTCCCGGGCGAGGGGGCCTTCGCCGCGAGCGGGACTTGCCTGGTCGTCGACGGCCGGGGCCATGCCTGGTTCGCGACCGGCGGGGCGGCCCGGGCCCGCGTGTTCCGGTCGAGCGACGACGGCCAGACCTGGGCGGTCGCCGACACCCCGATCCGGGCGGGCAACCCTTCCTCGGGCGTGTTCTCGATGGCCTTCTCGGACGACGGGCACGGCGTGGCGGTGGGGGGCGACTACCGACGGCCCGACGAGGCAGGGGGCAACCTCGCCACCACGAGCGACGGCGGCCAAACCTGGACCGCGGCGGCCGGGCCCCGCCCGTCCGGTTTCCGCTCGGCCGTGGCCTACGTCCCGGGCCGGGCCGGCCCAACCTTGGTGGCCGTCGGGCCGTCGGGCTCGGACCTGTCGGAGGACGGCGGCCGGACCTGGCGGACGCTCGGCCCGGGCGGGTTCCACGCCCTGGGATTCGCCCATCCGGGCGTCGGCTGGGCCGTCGGCGAAGGGGGACGGATCGGCCGATTCGCGTCAAATCACATCGATATTCGTTGATCCGATCAGGGGCGGGCCCTCGGCTCGGGCCCGGCGACGACGGGCGTGTCGGCGGCGTTGCCCCAGTCGGACCAGCCGAGATAGAAGTTCCGGGTGGGATGGCCGAGCCGCTCGAAGGCGAAGGCGTCGACCGAGGCCCGCCCTCCCCCCTGGCAATGGGTCACGATTGGCCCTCGACCTTGGACCCCGAGGGCGGCCAGCTTCGCCGTGAGTTCGGCCTCGCCGAGGAACCGGCCGTCCTGGTCGACCAGGTCGGACCATTCGAGCCGGCAGGCGGCCGGGATGTGCCCGCCCCGCTTCGAGTTCTTCTGGGTCCCGACGTACTCGGCCGCCGTCCGGGCGTCGACGATCGTGGTTTGTCCCCCCTTGAGGGCGGCCAAGACGTCGTCGCGCGTCGCGAGCCGGTCGGCCCGGAAGGCGACCGGGAACGGCCGGGGCGTGACGGTCAAGACCTCGTCGCCGACGGGCCGGCCCTGGGCCTTCCAGAGCGGGAAATTGCCGTCGATCAGGCCGACTTTCTCCACCCCGAGATAGCTCAGGAGCCACCAGAGCCGGGCGGCTTCGAGCTGGCGGGACCCGTCGAAGATCAGGATCTCGGAATTCGGCCCGATCCCGAGCGGGGCCAACCACGCCTCCCAACCGGCCCGGTCGACCAGCCCGCCCGGCCGGGCGGCGAGGGCCTGGGCCGCCTTGGCGTCGACCCAGATGGCGCGGGGGGCATGGCCCCTGTCGTAATCGGCCCGGGGGCGGGCGTCGAGGAGCCGGAGGTCGGGCGAATCCATCTGCTTCTGGACCTCGTCGAAGGTCGCGAGCCGGCCGGCCCCCTCCGCCGGGACGCCGGGCGTGGCCAGGGCGAGCAGGGCCGGGATGAGGAGGTTCCATCGCATGGTCATTTCCCCTTGAGCGAGTCGAGGTACGCCAGGATCGAGGCGAGGTCGCGGGGGGTCAACGGGTCGAGGAGCCCTTGGGGCATGACGGACAGGTCGGACTTGCCGCGCTCCTCGATGTCCTTCTTGGGGACGATCGTGACGGCCCCGGCGGAGTTGCGCAGCTCGATCTCGTCGCCGGCCTCGCGGACGACGAAGCCCTCGTAGACCTGGCCGGAACTCAGGGCGAGCTTCTGGGTCTCGAAGCCCTGGGCGATCTTGGCGCTGGGCTTGAGGATCGACTCGACGAGTTCGGCCCGGCTGTAGCGGGCGGCGACGTCGCCGAGGTACGGCCCCTTGATCGGCTGGGACTTGGCGACCGAGTGGCAGTTGACGCACCTCTGCTTCTCGAAAAGTTGGGCGCCGAGGGCGGCGTCGCCCGGGTCCTTGATCGCGGCGGCGAGCACCTGGTCGTAAGGCGTCGCGGCGATCGGCTTGACGGTCGCGGGGCGGGTCGCCCCCTCGGCGCGGGCGGTGATGTTGAGCCGGCGGGCGGCCGACCCGGCGGCGTCGCGGACCTCGGGGCGGCCGTCGGCCAGGAGGTCGCGGACCTTGGGGGCGTAGGCGTTGGCCCGGGCCAGGCCGACGGCCTTGAGCAGGCGGGCGGCGGATTCGGGCCGGGCCCAGGCCCGCTCGATCGCCCGCCGGGCCTCCACGCGCGAGGCTTCGGGGGCCTTGTTGTTGGCCTCGACCTGGATCAGGACCCCGAAGCCCAGCGCGGACCGGCCGGCGTCGGAGGACCCTTCGGCCATCCGGGCGAAGGTGCCGACGTCGCGGTTGTGGCGGCCGTCCTTGGCGTAGTCGGCCCAGGCGGCGACGACGTCGGACGGGGGGTCGTCCGCCCCGGCGACGCTGGCGAGCCCGCGGAGGGCCGACTCGCGGGCTTCCTGCTGGTTCTGGTGGCGGAGGAGGCCGCGGATCGCCTTGGCCCGGGTCGGGGCGTCGGGGTCGTCGGTGGCGACCCCTTCGAGGAACCTGATCCGATCGAGCGAAAGCTTGTCGCGGACGGCGAACAGGTCGACCACCGCCGACCGGAGCGCCGGGTCCTTGGCGGCGAGCCCGAGGGCCTGTGTCGTCGTTTCTTCGAGGTCGATCTTGTTCCGGAGCATCTCGCCCAGGAGCCATCGGCCGGTGGCCTCGTCGGACTTCTTGAGGGCCGCCTGGAGCGCCAGGCCGGCGGCGGCGGTCCCTGGCCAGGTCGTCGGCCGGTAATAGGGGCCGGTGGTGTCGGGCCGGGTCCCCCACCACTGGCCTTCATACGGGGACTCGGCGAAGTAGAGCCGGCAGAGGGCGCCGAGGGCCGCCCGCCGCCCCGGGACCGATCGGGGGTCGGCGGCGACGACGCGGGCCAGGCCGGCGACGACCTTGGGGTCGTGCATCTCCTGGAGCGCCTTCGAGGCGCCGGGGGCGAAGGCCGGGTTGTCGAGGGCGAGCAAGCAGGCGTCGGCCGCCTTGAGCGTGACCAACGCCTTGACGGCGACGTGGGCGACGATCGGGTCTTGATCGGCCGTCATCGGCAGGACCGCCGGGGCCGCCGCGACCTGGCCGAGCCGCCCCAGGGCGACGACGGCCTGGAGCCGGACCCGGGGGTCGGGGTCGCCCACGTAGGCGGCGACGGCCTTGGGATCGACGCTGGCGGCGTCCTCGCGGCGATCGGCCAGGGCCTTGAGGGCGAACTCGCGGACCGCGGGCGCCGACTTCGCCAGCGAGACCAGGGCCTCGCGCGACCGGAGGCCGAGCCCCTGCTCCAGGGCGAAGATCGCCGCGACCCGGCCCGGGATCGGCTTGTCCGAGGCGGCGAGGGCGGACAGGGCCCGCGCCACGGCCGGCTTGATCCCCCGGTGCAACAGCTCGCGCTGGGCGGCCAGCCGGAGCACGGCGCCCGGGGCGGAGAGGAACCCGACGAGCTGGTCGTCGGAGGCCCCCTTGATGTTGGGGAACGGGGCCGGTTTGTTCCCCTGGGCCGTGACCCGGATCAGGTAGCCGACCTCGGGCTTCGAGAACGTGAATCCGCCGTCGCGCCAGCTCGACACGTAGATCCGGCCCGATCCGTCGACGTCGATGTCGGTGGGCCGGGGGATGGTGACGAAGGTTGTTTGCCCGGCCTTGAACCCGGCCCCCTGGGCTTCGAGCGGGTGCATGAAGATGGCGCCTCGGCCCCACTCGCAGGTATAGAGGGCGTCGCCGAACGGGCCGGGGAAGCCGGGCTCCTGGAGGTAGAGCGACCCGCAGGGGGAGCCGCCTCCGTAGTCGGCCAGGGGCGGGAGGATCTCGTCGCCGAACCGCTTGAACAGCGAGGGGTAGCCGTAGTGGCCGGTCGGGACGACGTGGGACAGGCGGACGTCCCAGCCGTCGCCGTCGTTGGTGTTGTCGCGGGTGAACAGGTTGAGCCGGGGGTCGATGGCGACGTCGTAGATGTTCCGCTGGCCTCGCGAGACGATCTCCAGGCCGGACCCGTCGGTCCGGACCCGGGCCACGCCGCCGCCGAGGAGCTGGTGGGTGGCGCCGTCGGCCCCTTCGGCCCGGATGAAGCCGTAGTCGCCCACGGCGACGTAAAGGTAGCCGTCGATCCCGAGGCGGATGCCGTTGGTCGTGTGGTCGGCCCCCCGGAACTTGAGGTCGAAGCCGATCCCCTTGACCAGGACGTCCGACCGATCGGCCTTGCCGTCGCTGTCGGTGTCGCGGAAGGCGCTCAAAAGCGGCGGGTGGAGGACGTAGAGCGTCCCGGCGTCCCAGACGACCCCTCGGGGGCTATCCATCGAGGCGAAGACGTTGAACGAGTCGGCCCGGCCGTCGCCGTCGCCGTCGACGCAGCGGACGACCCGGCCCCGGTTGGCCTTGGCGTCGAGCGAGCCGTTCTCGTCGATCCCGACGTAAACCTCGCCCGTCGGCGCCGCCGCCAGGCAGGTGGGATAGCTGACGTCCGGCGGGGCGGCGAACACGGTGACGTCGAAGCCGGCGGGGGCCTTGATGTCCTTCAAGACCGACTTGTCGTCGACCTTCTTGGGCCCGGAAGTCTTGGACGAGGCCGCCACCGCCGGCCGGGTCCCGAACACCTGGAACCCGAAGAGGCTGGCCCACTGGCCATCGGAAGCCCCGTTCACGGTCAGGCGGACGTGTCGGGTGCCCCCCGTCGGGCTTGCGAATTGGATCTGCGCTTCCCGGGCCGGGAGGAAGATGTCGGCCGTGTCGTGCAGCCGGTTCCAGGTCCTGCCGTCGGCCGAACCCTCGACCTGGAAACGGTAGGAGGCGTTGGCGCTCTCCCAGGCGATGGCGAACCCGGTGACGGATTCGGGGCGGCCGAGGTCGACCCGCAACCACTGGGGGACGGAGCCGTCGGCGGCGCACCAGCGGGTCTCGGGGTTCTCGTCCACGGCGGCGCCGGGCCACTTGTCGTCGCCCTGGAACGTCGAGGCCGTCGCCGGCTTGTGCGCGGCGAGGTCCTCGCGCGCCGGTTTCGCCTGCGCGGCCCCCGCCGCGCCCGCCCAGGCCGTCGCGACCAGCCAGGCCCCGGAGAAGACCACCCATGCCCGCCGCCCGATCCGTCGTCTCATCGCCAAGGCCCCCGTCAACGCCGACCGCCCGCGCCGTCCCGGACTCGGAAGAAGTCCCCAATCATGGCCGGAAGACGCGTCGGCCGGCAAGGACCGATCGGCCGCCGCCGGTCGATCGGCCCGAAAGTGGGTTCGTTTCGTCGCCAGCCTGTTCGATCCGGCCGAAAAGTGGGTTCGTTTCGTCGTGTTGGGCTGCTTCCGGGCCTGGCCTCGGATCGATCCCTCGCCAGCAAACCGGATGGGCCTCATTGGGTGGGCTTCGCGAAAATGCCGGGCGGCCTGGGCAGGTTTTTCATGACGTGCTGGCGGTATGCCAACGCTCCCTGGAACAAGACGGCCGCCACCGCCACGACGATCATCAAACGCCCGATCGAGACCTGGAAACGATCCGCCCAGCAGATGTGCATGAAGTAGAGGCCGCCGAAGACCGCGAGGACGGCCCCAGCCCGACCGACCGCGTTGTTCGCGACGCCATCGAGATCGAGGAGGCCCCGCTTCTCGACAACAATCAGGATTGCGGAGCAGGCGAAGAGGGACACGCAGACCAACAAGGCTTCCGGGCGGGTGATCGTCCCGGGGAGCAGTCGCCGGGGCCGCGGGCGTGGATTGGTCATGATCCGTTCGACCTCCTTCAGATAGGCCGGGTTCGGCGACCCGAGCCGCCGGCCGTCTCAACGATAACATTAAGACTCCCGGAGGGCCAACCAAATAGGGACAGGTCACACCGGCTGCTCTCGTCCCGGGACGGGGACGACCGCGACGCCCGACGCGATCCGCCCCGAGATATCATCGCTGTTTTGGAGGGGTCGTTACCCGCGATCTCGCCGGGAATCGGTGGGGCCGGGATGGGCAGGTCGCGGGCCCTCGGCTAGGCTTGAGGCCGGGTCGGTCGGTGGCGATGCTCGGTCCCACGACGGGAGGTCCGGCCATTGCGAAAGTTCGTCGCGGCGTGCTTGCTGGTGGCCTACCTGGCCCTCTTGTTCGACCTGACGTTGTTCCGGTTCTTGCGCCCGGGTTCGCCCATGAACCTGGTCCCCTTCCGGACGATCCGGCACGACCTCGGGGTGGGGGGTTGGGAGCTGGTCGTCAACGGGCTGGGCAACCTGGTGGCGTTCGCGCCGATGGGCGTCTTGCCGCCGATCCTCCTCGGCCGGCGATGCTCGACGGCCTGGCGGGTCGCCGGCCTGAGCTTCGGCCTCAGCCTGGTGATCGAGATTTCGCAAGGGCTGTCGGGGAGCCGGGTGGCGGACGTCGACGACCTGACCTTGAACACCCTGGGCGGCCTGATCGGCCACGGGGCCCGGGTCGCGGTCAGAAGGCGTATCGGATGGCGCAGGTCGGCAACCGAGCCTGGAGGAGGTCGGTGAACTCGGCGACGAGCTGGCCCTTGAGCCCCCGTCGATAGCGGACGTTGTGGCCGCCGGTCTCGGACACCTTGGCTTCTTGCAGGTCGGGGACCCAGAGGAGGGATTCCCCCTTGGGATGCCAGGCGCGGTTGACCTCGTGCAGGCGGTCGTTGTGGGTCAGGAAGATGACCTCGGCCTGGATTTGGTCGAGGGATTTCGGCGAAACCGTGCCGGCGACCTGGTCGAAGAGATCGGCGTAATCTTCGAGCCAGCCTTCGTAATAGATGACCGGGCTGAAGTTCAGGTGGACCTCGTAGCCGGCGGCGACGAAGTCGTCGATCGCCGCGATCCGGTCGGCGATCGGCGAGGTCCGGATGTCGACCAGTTTCGCGATCCGCCGGGGCATCAGGCTGAACCGGATTCGGGTCTTGCCCCGGGGGTCGTAGTCGAGGAGGTCGCGGTTGACGTACTTGGTGGCGAACGACCCCTTGGCGTCGGGCAGGTCGCGAAACAGGGCGACCATGTCGCGGACGTTGTCGGAGATCAGGGCGTCGACCCCGCAATCGCCGTTCTCGCCGATGTCGTAGACCCAATCTTTCGGGTCCACTTGATTCGGCCCCGGCTTGGGCCCGAGCTTGGCGACGTGGCGGGCGATGGCCCGTGTCATGGCCTCGATGTTGACGAACGTGCTGATCGGGTTGGCGAACCCCTTGCGGCGCGGGACGTAGCAGTACGAGCAGGCCAGGGCGCAGCCGTTGGCGTGGGACGGGGCGATGAAGTCGACCGACCGGCCGTTGGGGCGGACCTCCATCCCCTTCCGGACGCCGAGGACCAGGACCGTCCGCTTGATCCGGAGCCAGTCCTCGGCCGACCCCTCGTTGCCGTGGAGCCCGGGGATGTTCCAGTGCGACTTCACCGGGATGCGCCGGGCGTCCGGGAACCGGGCGAGGATGGCGCGGCCGCGGTCGAACTGGTCGACGGCCGGCTCGCAATAAATCGTCTCGACGGCGAGCGGCGGGGGCCGCTTGGGGTCGGCTCCGGTCATGGTTCGTCCCTCCTCGGGGAGATGTTCTAGGCGCGGGGGCGGTTGCCGTCGCGGGTCGATCCTCGAAGAATGGCGGGACGGCGGGGCGAGCCGGTTCGCCCCGCCTCGGGACCGGGTCAGAGATGAGATGAGGTTGACCTTGAGCCAGTTCGAAATGCGCGCGCTCGGCGGGTCCGACGTGAAGGTGTCGCCCGTGATCTTCGGCGCCTGGGCCGTCGGCGGCTGGATGTGGGGGGGTGCCGACGAGGCCGACTCGATCGCCGCCATCCAGGCCTCGATCGACCACGGCGTCACCACGATCGACACCGCCGCCGTCTACGGCCAGGGGTACGGCGAGGAGGTCGTCGGCAAGGCCATCCAGGGGCGGCGCGACCGGGTCCAGGTCGCCACCAAGGGGGGGATGACCTGGGACCTCGAAGGGGGCTCCGACCCCTGGAAGACCCAGGACCGCCACGGGGCCGACGTCACGATCCGCCGGAACTCGCGCCCCGACACCCTGCCCGTCGAGTGCGAGCGGAGCCTGAAACGCCTAGGCGTCGACGTCATCGACCTGTACCAGGTCCACTGGCCCGACACGACCACGCCGGTCGAGGACACGATGGCCGCGCTGGTCAAGCTCCAGGACCAAGGCAAGATCCGCGCCATCGGCGTGAGCAACTACGACGCGACCTGGATCAAGAAGGCCGCCGCCGCCGGCCCGCTCGCCAGCTTGCAGCCGCCCTACAGCCTGGTCCAGCGGAAGATCGAGAAGGAAATCCTGCCCCTGTGCCGCGAGCACGGGATCGGGGTCATCGTCTATTCCCCGCTCGAACGCGGACTCTTGACCGGCACCGTCGGCCCCGATCGCCAGTTCCCCGCCGGCGACCACCGGGCGGCGCACAAGTTCTTCACGCCCGAGAACCGCGAGCGGGTCCTCGATTCCCTCGGACAGATCCGCCCGATCGCCGAGAAGCACAAGGCCAGCCTGGCCCAGGTCGTCATCAACTGGACGATCCAGGAGCCCGGGATCACCGCCGCCCTCGTCGGCGCCCGGAATGCCGAGCAGGCCGTCCACAACGCCCGGGCGCTCGACTTCGTCCTCGCCGCCGACGAACGCGCCGAGATCCGCCGGGCCTTCGACGCGACCTCGGCCGCGATGATGGCGGGATGAATCAAGAATTGAACCGCCAAGGCGCCAAGGAGGGAGAAAAGAGAGGGGGATGAGATCAAGAAGGGAACAAGAGCCGGAATTTTCCCAGCCTGTACTCTTCTGTTTTCTCCGCCCTTCTCCTCTTCCTCTCCGCGATCTTGGCGCCTTGGCGGTTCAATCTCTTGCTTCTTCAATGGCCCCAGCGCCAGTCGCGGATCTTGGGCAGGTCTTCGCCGTGGATTCGGATATATTCGCGGTGGTCGATGAGCTTGTCGCGGACCATCTGCTTCTCGTAGGCGGCGTTGGGGCCGAGGTGGGGGACGCGGTCGACGACGTCGGCGAAGAGGTGGAAGCGGTCGAGGTCGTTGAGGACGGTCATGTCGAAGGGGGTCGTGGTCGTCCCCTCTTCCTTGTAGCCGCGGACGTGGATGTTCCGGTGGTTGGTCCGGCGATAGGTCAGGCGGTGGATCAGCCAGGGGTAGCCGTGGTAGGCGAAGATGACCGGCTTGTCCTTGGTGAACAGGACGTCGAACTCGGAGTCGGGGAGGCCGTGGGGGTGCTCGGAGCTGGGCTGGAGCTTCATCAGGTCGACGACGTTGATGACGCGGACCTTCAGCTCGGGCAGGTTCTTGCGGATCAGGTCGACGGCGGCCAGGGTTTCCAACGTCGGGACGTCGCCGGCGCAGGCCATGACGACGTCGGGCTCGCCGCCGCGGTCGTTGCTCGCCCATTCCCAGATCCCGATCCCCGCCGAGCAGTGCTTGACGGCCGACTCGATGTCGAGCCACTGCGGCGAGGGCTGCTTGCCGGCGACGATCACGTTGACGTAGTGCCGGCTCCGCAAGCAATGGTCGGTGACCGACAGCAAGGTGTTGGCGTCGGGCGGGAGGTAGACCCGGACCACGCTGGCCTTCTTGTTCATGACGTGGTCGATGAAGCCGGGGTCCTGGTGGCTGAACCCGTTGTGGTCCTGCCGCCAGACGTGCGAGGTGAGCAGGTAATTCAGCGACGCGATCGGCCGCCGCCAGGGGATCTTGCGGGTCGATTCGAGCCATTTCGCGTGCTGGTTGAACATGGCGTCGATGATGTGGATGAACGCCTCGTAGCACGAGAAGAACCCGTGCCGGCCGGTGAGCAGGTAACCTTCGAGCCACCCCTGGCATTGGTGCTCGCTGAGCATCTCCATGACCCGGCCGTCGACGGCGACGTGGTCGTCGTCGGGCCAGATCGCGGCGACCGACTCGCGGGCGGTGACCTCGAACACGTCGTTCCAGCGGTTCGAGTTGGTCTCGTCGGGGCTGAAGACCCGGAAGTTGGCGCGCTCGGCGTTGAGCCGGAGGACGTCGCGGAGCATCGCCCCCTGGACCCGGGTGGCCTCGGCGTCGACCTTGCCCGGGCTGGACACCTTGACCGCGTAGTCGCGGAAGTCGGGCATCCGGAGGTCGTGGAGCAACAGCCCGCCGTTGGCGTGGGGGTTGGCCCCCATCCGGCGGTCGCCGATCGGAGCCAGCCCGGCCAGTTCGGGGATCAAGGTCCCTCGGCCGTCGAACAGCTCCTCGGGGCGATAGCTTTTCATCCAGTCTTCGAGGATCTTGACGTGCTTGGGCTTCTCGGCCAGTCCCGAGAGCGGGACCTGGTGGGCCCGGAACGTCCCCTCGATCTTGACGCCGTCGACCTCCTTGGGGCCGGTCCACCCCTTGGGCGAGCGGAGGACGATCATCGGCCACCGCGGGCGGTCGTCGAAGTGGAAGCCGTCGCGCCTCGCCTCGGCCTGGATCGCCCGGATCGACTCGACGGACTGGTCGAGCGTGGCCGCCATCAACTGGTGCATCGTCTCCGGGTCGTCGCCCTCGACGAAGTGCGGGTCGTAGCCATACCCGCGCATCAGTTGGGTCAGCTCCTCGGGCGTGATCCGGGCCAGGACGGTGGGGCCGGCGATCTTGTAGCCGTTGAGGTGGAGGATCGGCAGGACCGCGCCGTCGCGGGCGGGGTTGAGGAACTTGTTCGAGTGCCAGCTCGTGGCCAGGGGGCCGGTCTCGGCCTCGCCGTCGCCGACCACGGCGCAGACCACAAGCTCGGGGTTGTCGAACGCGGCGCCGAAGGCGTGCGACAGGACGTAGCCCAGCTCGCCCCCCTCGTGGATCGAGCCGGGCGTCTCGGGCGCGGCGTGGCTGGGAATCCCGCCGGGGAACGAGAACTGATGGAACAGGGCCTTCATCCCCTCGGCGTCGGGCGTGATCGGTGAATACAGCTCGCTGTACGTGCCTTCCAGGTAGGTGTTGGCGACCATCCCCGGCCCGCCGTGGCCGGGCCCGGCCATGTAGATGGCGTCGAGGTCGTACTTCTTGATCGCCCGGTTCATGTGGACGTAGATGAAATTCAGGCCGGGCGTGGTCCCCCAGTGGCCCAGGAGCCTGGGCTTGATGTGCTCCAGCTTGAGCGGCTCCCGGAGCAGCGGGTTGTCCAGGAGGTAGATCTGCCCGACCGACAGGTAGTTCGCGGCCCGCCAGTAGGCGTCCATCTTCCGGAGTTCGTCGACGGACAGGACGCCGATCTCGGTCGTCGCGGTGGCCAAGGAAGGTTCCCCATGTGCAAGGTCCGGGCGGCCCATCGCGAGGTGTTCCGGCCTCGCGAGGCTGCAATCCGCCCGGTCGCAGTGTAAGGGAATCCCGCCCCCGATCAAGCGACTGGTCCCGGGCTAGTCCCTGGACGTCGGCCCGCCGCTCGGCGATGATCGGGCCAATTCGATCGCGCGAGCCGGGCCGTTCCGGGCGCTCCGAGGGGGGAGACCGACATGGCTAGTCGTCGAAATTTCCTGGCGGGACTGGGCGCGGCGTCGATCCTCCGCGCCGACGCCCTGGCGGGCGTGATCCGGGCGGGGACGATCGCCGGGTCGAAGATCCCGGCCGAGGTGGCCCGCGACGAAGACTACTGGGCGGAGATCCGCCGGTCCTTCGACGCCGACCGGACCCTGATCAACCTCAACCACGGTGGCGTCTGCCCGGCCCCGGCGCCGGTCCTGGAGGCCCAGATCCGCGACATCCGGTTCGCCAACGCCGCGCCGGCGCACCAGCTCTGGGACGTCCTGGAGCCCCGGGTCGAGTCGGTCCGCCGCGAGCTGGCCCGCGAGTTCGGCTGCGACCCCGAGGAAATGGCGATCACCCGGAACGCCTCGGAGGGGATGCAAACCCTGATCTCGGGCATCGACCTCAAGCCCGGCGACGAGGTCCTGGCGACGAACCAGAACTACGGGCGGATGATGACCGCCTGGGACCAGCGGGCCCGCCGCGAGGGGATCGTGGTCCGGCGGATCTCCCTGCCAACCCCCCTGCCCTCGCCCTCCGCGGTCGTCGAGCGGTTTCGCGACGCCATGACCCCCCGGACCCGGGTGGTCGAGGTGACCCACGTGGTCAACCTGACCGGCGCCATCCTGCCCGTCCGCGAGATCGTCGCGATGGCCCGCCAGCGAGGGGCCGAGACCTTCGTCGACGGAGCCCACGCCTTCGCCCAGATCCCGACCAGTCGCGACGAACTCGATTGCGATTACTACGCGGCCAGCCTCCACAAGTGGCTCCTGGCGCCGATCGGGACCGGGATGCTCTACGTCCGCAAGGCGAAGATTCGCTCGATCTGGCCCCTGATGGCGGCCAAGCCCGAATGGGACGGCGACATCCGCAAGTTCGAGGAGATCGGCACCCACCCGGCCGCCAACCACAACGCGGTCGCCTCGGCCCTGGCGTTCCACCGGGGGATCGGCGTCGACCGCAAGCTCGCCCGGCTCAAATACCTCCGCGACCGCTGGGCCGCCCGCGTGAGCGAAGGCAACCCCCGCGCCCGCCCGCTCTCGCCGATCGACGACGCCCAGGCTTCCGGGATCGGCCTGCTCGGGATCGAAGGGGTCGACCCGAGGCGGCTCAAGGAGCACCTCTGGGGGATGCACCGGATCATCACCGCCGCCATCGTCCACGACGAGTTCCGGGGGCTCCGCGTCACCCCGAACGTCGACACCAGCCTCGACGACGTCGACACCTTCGCCGAGGCCGTGCTCGGAGCGATCCCGAAGCTGGGGTGAGCGAACCTCGGCGGCCTCCGCGGCGTCGGGACCGGAGGACGACCTCCCTTCTCCGACGCGGGCCGACCGATGACAGCCTTCGATGCCGACCTTGGCCCTTGCCGGGTCCGACCGTTCCGGCGGGACGATGAAGCCTCGATCGCCCGGCACGCGGACGATCGCGCGGTCTGGATCAACCTCCGGGACAGGTTCCCGCACCCCTACACCCTCGAAGATGCCCGGGTGTGGCTCGCGGGGGTCCTGGCGAACCGGGAGGCGACCGACTACGCGATCGAGGTCGACGGCCGGGCCGTCGGGGGGGTCGGGTTCGCCCCCGGCCCGGACGTGTTCCGCCGATCGGCCGAGATCGGCTACTGGCTGGGCCGGGCCTACTGGGGGCGGGGGATCGCCTCGGCGGCGGTCCGGGCGGTGACGGCCCACGCCTTGGCCCGGCCCGACCTCGTCCGGCTCCAGGCCCACGTCTTCGGCTGGAACCTCGCGTCGGCCCGGGTCCTGGAGAAGGCCGGATATACCTTCGAAGGCCGGCACCGGCTCGCCGTGACCAAGGACGGTCGGTCGACCGACGCGCTGGTCTACGCCATCATCCGCGAGTGATCGGCTTCAACCCGGGTCGTCCGTTCCCGGAGGCGCGGGGGGTTCGGGCCGGTAGGCCTTGACCCAGCCGCCCTTCTGGAGCGAGTCCATCCGCAGCTCGTTCTCCTTGACGTTCCCCTTCTCCGACTCGGGGCGGCCTTCGAGGGCGACGTTCTGGTGGAGGACCGTCAAGGTCTTGCCCCCATCCTCGACCTTGACGACGACGGCCGTGTGGTGGGGATACTCCTGGTGCCAGGTCACGTAGCGCCTCCGAGTTACGTAGCGCTTGCCGTCGAAGACGGCGTCGCGGAACTGGAGGATATCGCCGGGGAGGACGTCCTTGGGGTCGTCCACGAGGCGGCCCCAGGTGTAATTCCCCTCGCGGTCGCCGAACCGGACGGGCCGGGCGCCGGCGACCTTGAGGGCCTCGGCGGCCAGGGTGATGCAGATCCCGTCGCCCACCGGCCGGCCGACGTGGGCGCGGGCGAAGTCCACGACCTTGGCGTTCAGGGGCGGGAGCGGCGGCGGCTCGGGCTTCTTCTTCGCCGGGGGAGGGCCGGCGGCGATCGATCCCAAGGCCAGGAGCAAGGGGACGAACCATCGACGCATGGGAACGGCCCTCAGAGGATCGCGAGCAATGGCTTCGAGCCATCTCGACTCGCCCGATCATCCACGAATTCCTTTCGGGGCGAGCGGTATGTTAGGACTCTTCGAGGCGGCGTCACGCATGCTCGGGACTCTTCTTGAAGGGTCGGGCGGGGCCGACGGGTCGGGACTCGTCCCGATCGCGCTCAGGCTTGCTCGATCGCGCGGGCGAACTCGGCCCGGAGCGCGGCGCGGAGGTCGTCCCATTCGGGGCGGCCGGGGGCCATCAGGTATCGGGCGGCCTCGTGGATGGCGGCGACGTGGGACACCTGGAGCCCGACGTTCTGCCTCCAGAACCGGGCCATGAAGCCGACGAAGTCTTCGAGGACGACCTCGATCTCCTCGTTCGGGTCGAGCCGTTGCGGGCCGACCGTTTCGACGCCGAGGATCAGGATGAGCCAGACGGCGTTATGCTGGTTGGCCGGGTTGGCGTAGCTGATGTTCAAGCTGACGAACTCGCCGCCGCCGTAGCCGGTCTCTTCTTCGAGTTCCCGGCGGGCCACGGCTTCGACGTCGGGGTCGTCCCGTTCCATGATCCCGCACGGGAGGCCGGTGACGATCGCCCCGACCCCGTGGCGGTACTCGCGGGCCAGGACGACCCGGCGGTCCGTGGTCACGGCCACGACGTTGATCCACGTCGGGAATTCGAGGACGTGGTACGGGTCGATGACCCGACCGGAGCGGTCGACGCATCGGTCGGTCCGGACCTTGAGCCATTGGTCTTCGAACGTGACCCGACTGGCCTCGACCCGCCACTTCTCGACCATGCCGGCGTCACTCCCCGGGGGGCGTCTTGGAGGGCTGGGGGCGGACCCGGAACGTCACGTTGGCCGTCGCGGCGCCCCCCTTGCCATCATACACGAAGGCGAAGAGCCGGCACGGGCCGGGAAGTTTGGGGCTCAGGAACGCCAGGTCCGATCCCCGGGCCTCGACGAACGACTCGGGGTGGGGCGGCGGCTCGGCCTCGCGGTCGCCCCCTTCCCGACGGTCGGCGACCTCGGAGCGGACCTCCCAGCGGACGACGAGGGGGTCGCCGTCGGGGTCGTCGGCGATTACCCGGGCCTTGAGCGGCGAGCCGGGGTCGACGTCCTCGCGGTCGAAGTCGAAGGCGATCCGCTCGACCCGGGGGCAGCGATTGGCCGGGGCCTTGCCGGTCCAGGCCTCGCCCAGGACGTCGACCGGCCCGAGCTTCTCGCCCGAGTCGAGGAACAGGCCGAACCAGGTCGAGGTGGCCTCCTGCTTGCTGCCCCACAAGAACGCATACGAGCCGAGGCAGGTCCGGGGCCGGCCGGCGATCGACCGGGCGTAGTTGGCCCGGCATGCCTCGGCCTTGGCCGTGCTGCTCGGCTCGACCGGGGCCTTCCACGGGGCGAGGGGGACCTCCCAGGGGCCGGGCGGGCCGAACTCGGTGACGACGTAGGGCCGATCGAATCCCGCCCGGTCGAGCCGCTCGCCCAGCGAGCCCAGGCCGGCGTAGGAGTTGATCCCGAGGATGTCCACGTCCGGGCAGAGCTGGCGGTACATGGCCAGCTTGGAGCCGCCCAGCTCGGCCACCACGGTCATCGTCGGGTGGTTGGGGTCTTCCTGGCGGGCGACCCGGGCGATCTCGTTGACCGCCTTCCAAACCTTGGGGTCGGCGCCGTCGCCTTCCATCTCGTTGCCCAGTCCCCACATCAGGACGGCCGGGTGGTCCTTGTACCTCCGGAAGAACCGGCGCGACTTCTCGACCTGGCCGCGGACGGCCGCCTCGTCCGAGTACCGGAACCCCTGGCGGGGCTGGCCCAGCCAGATCCCGACCGTGACCGTCAGGCCGAGTTCGTGGGCCCGGTCGAGCAACGGCTCGATGTCTTCCTCGCCCCAGGTCCGGATCGAGTTGCCGCCGGTCGCCCGGAGCGTTTCCAGGTAGGACCGGCCCCCGGCCCCCTTGATGAAGTAAGTCGACCCGCCCCGGACCAGCCGGAACCCCGCCTCCCCCTTCTCGACCCGGACCGGGACCGCCCGCCGACCACCGCCCGGCCCCTGCCCCCAAGCGGGACACGCGGCGAGGCCCAGGAGTATCGCGAGCGAGCGGGTCGAGGGGCGGGGCATCGGTCGATTCCTCCCGGGACGGGTCGAGGCCGGCGGTCAGGGGCCGGCGCCCGGCCAGGATACCGCGCGAGCCGCAGCCGGGCGGCGCGCATTCTCGAGAAGTCCGGCGGATCGGGCAGGTCAGAGCGCCACGTATTCGAGGCGGGTTTCGCGGCGAGAGTCGGGGGAGGAGAGGGGGACGATGGCGACCTGGGCTTCGAGCGGCCCCCGGCCGACCCCGAACGGCGAGGCGACCCGGGGGATGGTCCAGGCCCCTTCCAGGTCTTCGTCCCGGACGCAGAGGGGGATCGGGAGCTGCAAGACCAGGTCGCCGGTGGCGAAGAAGGCGAGGAGATACGGGTGGGTCGCGTCGTCGTCCGACCGCCGGGCCAGCGCGGCCCAGGAGAAGGCCGAGGGCTCGGCCAGTCGGTGGACGATGCATTCCATGCCCCCGATCGACCGGCTGTCGAGGTCGTGGTCGGGGTTGCCGACCCACTCGATGGCGGCCTCGCAGGTGGCCAGCTCTTCTTCCGGCAGGAGGGCCAGGGCGGCCCGGGCCAGCCCCTTGAACGCGGCCACGGGCACGTATGCCCCGGGGCCGACCTCGGCCCCGTGCCGGAGCGAGCCCACGAAGCGGTCGAGGTCGCCGCCGATGCTCTCTTCGAACTGGGCGTGGCAATCGTCGCATTCTTCGAGGGTGAACAGGGCCTCGTTGCCCAGGCTCGACGGGAGGGCGGGACGGGCCTCGTCGAACGTCGCGCGGGGGGGCGAGCCTTCGCAGAACCGGCAACGGCGGTCGTCCTCGTCGCCGAGGTTCCGGGGGCCGACCCCATCGAGCCGGTACCGGGCGACGACCTCGTAATTGAGGCTGAACGTCATCTCCTGCTCGGCGACGAGCCAATCCTCGCGGTGCCGGCCATGATCATAACCACGCCTCTGCCATCGGTGATAAGCCGCGACGCCGATCTGTTCCGGGGAAGCGAGCATCCAGCAGCCTCGTTTTTCGCGAAAAGTTCGGCCGGGGGCCGGGCCGGAGCCCGCCCTCGATCCGAATGGTCCGGTCCTCGTCGATCCGGGCGGGTGGGCCGGGTCATGGCCCCTGCGGTGAGTCCTTTCACGCTCCTGCCAGGGTATTCAAAATCGCGAAATCGCGGGCGGGACTTGAAGCCTTCCTTACCGGCGGTGATCCATTCGCCGACGGTTATTCGCTCCAGGACGGGTCGCGGAAAACACGCCGATTTTGAGGTCGAAGGGCGAACGCGCACGACCCGCGTCATCCGTCGAATCGGCTTCGAGTTTCGCCCTCCGACCGCGGCTGGTGAAGGCTCCCTGCTTCGGTGATCCCCGCTCATTCGGCGGTCGGCCTCGTGTGATCGAGTGACCATCGACGGGATTCCTCGTCGAGGCGAAATGGGCCGGGCGGTTTGCGCTGGTTCATTCCGCCTGGGGCGCGGCCTCGTAGCCCGCCGCGGGCTTGCCCTCGGCGTCGAGCTTGTCGCAGGCCCAGAGGAGGCCCCGGGTGAACATGTCGAGGTAGGCGGGATTGGTGATGGTCGTGTTGTTGTGAGCCAGGGTGGTCCCGAAGACGCGCCCCTTGCCGTAGGTGTGCTCCCAGATGACGGCGTGGTCCTTCTTGTTGTCGGTGGCGTAGGCCTGCGCCAGGGGGGTGGTGCCGGGCCAAACCTTGTAGATGGCGTAAAGCTCCTCGTTGCCGGTGACCCAGTTGGCCGGGAACCCCTTCATGATGGGATGCTCGGGCGCGAGCACCTTGACATCGAGAGGCTGCTGGGGGCCGTGCGACCGGGTCGAGACGCCGACGAACTCGCGGTACTCGTCGGTCTTGAGGTCCATGAACGTATGCATGGCGCAGTGGACCAGGACAGCGGGCGTCCCGTTCTTGTGGGCGTCGATGACGTTCCTGATCAGGGCCATGTCGGACACGTTGGCGAAGCATTCGTTGTGGACGATCACGTCATAGCCGGCGGCCCAGTCGGGCTTGGAGTAGAGGCTCACCTTGTGGTTGGTCGACTTCCCCCCCTCCTGGACGACGGTCCACCGGACGTTGGCCCGGGCCGAGACGCCGTCGGGGATCAGCTTCTTCTGCTCGGTATAGTCGTGGCAGCACCCGCCGGTGATGTAGAGGGCCCGGATCGGCGCGGTGGCCCGCGTCTCGCGCGTCTGCCCGGTCCGGGCGATCAGCAGGGCGGCGGCCACGGCGGCGAGCAGTGCGAGAATCGGCCTGGCGAAGCGAACGGTCATCGCGGTGGCTCCTCGGATCGAAGCGGGCGGGAAAGGCGACCCAATGCGTCGAGGCGTCGGCGCGTCGACGCCGTCGACACCATAAACCGATCCCCCGCCCGCCGGAAGGAGGCGACGGCGGAATCGTCGATCAGGGCCGGCCGTCGCCCTCCTCGGCGAGGACGGGAAAGACGATCGGCCGCCGCTCGCGGTGCGATCGGTAGATGGCCGTGAACAGGGCGACGACCTCGCGGCCGTCGGCGCCGGTCACCAGCGGGGGCCGGCCTTCGAGGATGGCGCGGAGGAAGTCGCCGATCTGCAAGGCGTGATAGTAGGTCGTGGCGTCGATGGCGGCGAACCGGGCTCGGTCCTCGGCCTGGAACTGGGCCAGGAGGTGTTCCTCGCCGGGGATGGTCCAGAGGTCGTTGAGCGGCGGCTCGGCGATCGGGGAGACCCCGGCCACGAAGGTGGCGCCGCGGTCGGTCTCGACGCCGACGGACGCCCCGTTGGTCCCGTGGACGTGGACCTTGGTAAACAGGCCGGGCTTCTGGGACAGGCTGGTGACGATCGAGCCGAGGCCGCCGTTGTGGAACCGGAGGGTGGCGACGGCGGTGTCGTCGACCTCGACCTCGGGGTGGTTAAGGTTGGCCCAGGTCCCGGACACCTCGGCCACGTCGCCGAGGAACCAGCGGAGGAGGTCGAGCTGGTGGGGCGACTGGTTGACCAGGACCCCGCCCCCTTCGGCATCCCACCGCCCTCGCCAAGGGTCGGACGCATAATAGGCCCGGTCGCGCCACGAGAACATCGAGAACACGCCCAAGCACGGCCGGTCGAGCTTGCCCGCGTCGATCGCGGCCTTGATCCGCAGGACCGGCTCGTAGAATCGTCGCTGGCTGATGACCCCGAGCGTGACCCCGGCCCGAGCGGCCGCCCCGAGCATGGCGTCGGCGTCGCGGAGGGTGCTGCTCAGCGGCTTCTCGACCAGGACGTGGGCGCCGGCCTCGGCGGCCATGACCGCCGCCCCGGCGTGGAGCGGGTGCGGCGTGGCCAGGAGGACCGCCTCGGGGCGGACTTCGGCCAGCATCGCGGCCAGGTCGGCGAACGGCCGGACGCCATGCGTCGCGGCGAACGCCTCGGCCCGGGCCGGGTCGGCGTCGCACGCGGCGACGAATTGGGATTGGGGCAACGTCGCCAGGGCCCGGGCGTGGATCGAGCCGACCTTGCCGCAGCCGACCAGGGCGGTCCGGAGGGGCCGGCTCACGGTGAAGCCCCCGGGAAGTAGCGGGCGACCATCCGCCGCAAGAAGGCCAACGACTCGGCCATCTCGTCCATCCCGTTCATCCCGTCCTCGATGCTGATCCAGCCTTGGTAACCGTGATCGGCGAGGATCTGGAACAGGGCGTCGTAGTCGTTCAAGCCCCGGCCGGTGACCCCGTGGCGGAGTTGGGGCGAGTAGCCGAGGGTCCCGTCGGCCTGGCGGAGGTCGTCCAGCGTCGCCCCGTCGGCGAGGTAGCGGTCGCTGGCGTGCATGCTCACGACCCGACCGGCCACCTGGCGCAACAACTCCACCGGGTCGTCGCCGGCGACGAGCGCGTTGGAAGGGTCGAACTGGACGCCGAAATGCGTCGGGTCCGGGACCGCGGCGAGCAAGGCGAGGAAGACGTCGGCCTTCTGGGCGAACTCGGGATAGGTCCAGAACCCGTCCTTGTAGTGGTTTTCCAGGCCGAGGACGACCCCATGCTTGCGGGCCGCCGGCAACAACGCCTTGATGCACGGGACGACCCGGGCCAGCCCCGTTTCCACGCCCAGGCCCGGATAACGCTGGCCCGACAGGACCCGACAGACGGCCCCTTCGCCCCCGAGTCGCCGCGTGGCCCGGACCAACCTCGCCATCCGCGCGACCTCCCCGGCGCGGAACCCGGGGTCGGGGTGGGTGAAGTCGGGCGAGCAGCAGAGCATCGGCATGGCGAACCCGGCCGCCGCGATCGCCCGGCCGACCCGATCCACCTCCGGGTCGTCCAGGCTGACGAAGAACCCGTCGTACATCTCCAGGCCGTCGGCGTCCAACCCCTTCGCCTCCTCGATCCAGTCGAAGACCGACAGCGACCGCTCGCCTGCGATCCGGTCGAGATAGCACTTGGGAAAGGCGGCGATCTTCGGGGGCACGGGGATTCTCTGGCAGGTAAAAGGGAATTTGAACCGCCAAGACGCCAAGGACAGAAGAGCGGAAGAGAGAAAAGCGGGAAGAGAGAAAACGAGTATTGGCCTGCTCCCCTTTTCTTCGTCCCCTTTTCTCCGCTGCTTTTCCTATCCGATCCCCGGGATCTCCCGGTGGATCGACCGGTCGTCTCAGTAATCCCCGGGGGATGCTAGCTCGCCGCCGTTGCGTGTCGAAAGCGCCTGCCAGAGGCGAGGGGAGGGCGAGTGACCGGCTGTTTCAACCGGCCATGAATCGATGGTTTCCTTGATGAAACGCACGGAGCCGTCCCCCAGCAATGCGTTGACCCCGCCCGGGTGCTGGCTCGAAGCCGATGCGAACCAGATCCACATCGTGTCGGCGTCGAGAGCCGTGATCTTGTAGGAATTGGGCGGGTAGAGCGCCGTCGACAGCGTGTCGCCAAAAGAGCCGGAGGCCCACCAAGCGGTCTGCGAGGTCGAGTTGGGGACGATGGCATCGAATGCCCGGTACGAGGACGTGGCCTTCTCGGTCGCGATGATCGTGTTGCTCAATCCGTCGGACACGGAGACAGGGCGGATCGGGCCGGCCTCGATGATGGTGCCGCTGACGCTCTCGACGCGGTCGGGCGGGGGGATGCAGGTCGAGCCGTTCAGTACGGGCAAGGCCATAGCGGTGTTTGGTCCATGCATGCAAGCGTAACTTGTCGTGGCGACCTTCACATGGGAATCGAATCCTTTTGGTATAAAAGGGAGGAAATTAACAAGCGACCCATCGCGCAACCGACCGGCGTCCGGGTCGCTAGGGCAAGAGTAGGTCGCGACCCGCACGGCGAGCACGGTGTGGTTCTCTCGCGAAAATAGGGAAAGTCCGTGATTGATGGAATTGAACAGCGACGCTTGTTCGATCTGCGGCAGGATCGACGCGAGGAATCCTTTGTCGATGACCAGATACTCGCAATAGGGCCTCCCTTTCCCGGGGAATCTCGGATCTCCCGAGAGCATCGTGCCCAGCGGGAAGCAACCGATCGTGTCCGCATAGCTGTGTAGGGCGATCCCGATCTGCCTCAGATTCTGCGTGCATTGCGCGCGCCTCGCGGCCTCCCTGGCGGACTGGACGGCGGGGAGCAGGAGCACGGTGATCAGCCCGATGAAGGACACGACAACCATCAGCTCGATCAAGGTGAAGCCGCGAAAATCGGTGGTGTCTGGCTTTCACTTGCAGTTTTTGCTACCTAACTCCTGAAGAGAACTGCCGGCCCAAGTCATGGGCCACTCGACGATTACGATCAAGGATGGCCGGCATGGTCCCCATCGAACACTTCTG